>FTJN01000126.1_pt2 | contig 13512 bp, 9 predicted proteins | sample 1658361 | NCBI WGS metagenome assembly FTJN01 (sample SAMEA3914819, study PRJEB12502) | metagenome | biome: forest; material: soil | place: Canada | collected 2010-06-26 | depth 0.3 m | reverse complement strand
CGGTGCCGTTGCCGTTCGGGTTGGCGTTGACCATCGCGATGGCCTCGTCCAGCGTCGCGGCCTCGGCCAGGCACAGCACCGGGCCGAAGATCTCCTGGTCGTAGATGGCCATGCCCGGCTTGACGCCCGAGAAGATCGTCGGGCCGACGAAGTTGCCTTCCTTCACGCCGCCATCGAGCGGCGGCAGGCGGCCGTCGTGCTCGAGCCGCGCGCCTTCGTCGATGCCGCGCGCGATGAGCGCCTCGACGCGATCCTTGGCCGCGCACGAGATCAGCGGACCGACGTCGGTCGTCTTCGACGCCCCGTCGCCGACCGACATCTTCTTCGCACGCTCCACCAGCTCGGGAATCCACCGGCGCGCTTCGCCCACCAGCACGGCCACCGACACGGCCATGCAGCGCTGGCCCGCGGCGCCGAACGACGCGCCGGCCAGCGCGTCGAGCGTCTGCTGCCGGTGCGCGTCGGGCAGGACGATGGCGTGGTTCTTCGCGCCCATCATGCATTGCACGCGCTTGCCGGCCAGCGAGGCGCGCTGGTACACGTGCGTGCCCACCTTGGTGGAGCCGACGAACGAGATCGCGCGGATGTCCGGGTGGTCGCAGATCGCGTTCACCACGGCCTCGGCGCCGTGCACGACGTTGAGCACGCCGGCCGGCACGCCCGCCTCCAGCGCGAGTTCGCACAGGCGCATCGTGACCATCGGATCCTGCTCCGAGGGCTTGAGCACGAAGGTGTTGCCGCAGGCGATCGCCATCGGGAACATCCACAGCGGAATCATCGCGGGAAAGTTGAACGGCGTGATGCCGGCGCATACCCCCAGGGGTTGCAGCAGCGTGTACGTGTCCACGCCGTTGGCGACGTTGTTGGCGAGCTCGCCGAGCTGCAGGTTGCCGATGCTCGCGGCGTGTTCGACCACTTCCAGCCCGCGGAACACGTCGCCCTCGGCGTCCGCCAGCGTCTTGCCCTGTTCCGCGGTGAGGAGGGCCGCGAGCTCCTTCATGTTCTCGCGGATCAACTGCTGGTACTTCAGGAAGATGCGCGCCCGCGCGCCGATGGGCGTCTTGCGCCAGATCCTGAACGCCTTCGCCGCGGCCGCGACGGCGGCGTCGACCTCGTCCGCGGTGGCCAGCGGCACGCGGGCCAGCACCGCCTGCGTCGCCGGATTGACGACGTCGCGCCATTGATCGCTGCGGGATTGGACGAGTTCGCCGTTGATCAGCAGCGGGATGCGTCGGACGTCGGGGGTCATCGGTGAAGTCTCCGGTCTGGGGTGCGGCCGGACACTGGTGGACAGCGCCGGATCATTCACAGAGAATCTATCCACTCTCTTCACAACTCGCGATAAATCATTGATGTGAAAAGGAACGGATGTGAAGACCTTCGCAAGCAGTTTGTGAATCAGGAAAGGTTGTGAAGCGTGGCGACTGAAGCCCAAGCCGCTCGGAAACTGTTCGTGGGGCCCCGCGTTCGACGCCTGCGCGAGCAGCACGCGTTGAGCCAGACCGCGCTCGCGGAGCGCCTGTCGCTGTCGCTGAGCTACGTGAGCCAGATCGAGAGCAACCAGCGGCCCGTCACGGCCGCGGTGCTGCTGAAACTGGCCGAGGCCTTCGGCGGCGACATGTCCCAGTTCGCGGACGAGACCGACAAGCGCGTGCTGGGCGAACTCGATTGCGCCCTGCAGGACCGCACGCTGCGCAGCGCCGGCGTGCCGCCGGCCCAACTGGCCCGCATGGTCGAACAGGCGCCCGAGCTCGTGGAGGCCTTCCTGCTGCTGTACCAGCGCCACCAGCGCCTGCAGGAGGAGCACGCGCAGACGATCGACCGCTTCTACGGCGAGGTCGGCGGCGACACGCGGCCCGGCCCGATGGCGGCGCTGCCGCACGAAGAGGTGCGCGACCATTTCAATCGGCGCAACAACTACATCGACCGCCTGGATCGGCTGGCGGAACAGCTGGCCCGCGACGCGGACCTCAAGCCGGGCGATCGCGCGGGCCCGCTGCGCGAACTGATGCGCTCGGCGTGCGGCGTCGAGGTCGTCGTCACCGACGAGATGCGCGACGGCACCGCCCTGCGGCGCTACGAGCCGGCACGGCGCCGGCTGTGGCTGCCCGCGCACCTCAGCGACGCGCAGCTGGCGTTCCAGATCGCCACGCAGTACGCGCTGGTCGCGCAGCGCGAAGCGCTGGACGACGAGGTGCGCGACGGCGCCTATTCCGACGCCGCGGCCCGGGGCCTGGCGCGCCAGGGCCTCGCGCACTACTTCGCCGGCGCGACGCTGCTGCCCTACGAAGACATGCTCGACGCCGCGCGCGAATGCCGCTACGACATCGAGTGGCTGCAGCAGCGCTTCCACGTCGGCTTCGAGACCGTGTGCCATCGGCTGTCGACGCTGCAGCGCCCCAACCTGCGCGGCGTGCCCTTCTATTTCGTGCGCATCGACCAGGCCGGCAACATCTCGAAGCGCCAGAGCGCCACGGCGTTCCATTTCGCGCGCCATGGCGGCGCCTGCCCGCTGTGGCAGGTGCACGAGGCGTTCTCCCAACCCGGCCGCATCCTCACGCAGGTGGCCGAGATGCCGGACGGCACCCGCTTCTTCGGCATCGCGCGCACCATCGAACGCGGCGGCGGCCGCTACCAGGCGCGCCGCAAGTTCTTCGCGATCGGCCTCGGCTGCGAGCTCTCGCACGCGCGCGAGCTCGTGTACGCGGACGGGCTCGACACGAGCGCGCCGCGCGAGGTGGTGCCCATCGGCCCGGGCTGCCGCGTGTGCCCGCGCACCGACTGCGTGCAACGCGCGTTCCCGCCGGCGGGCAAGGCCTTGATCGCGGACACCGACGTGGAGTCGCTGGTGTCGTATCGGTTCAAGGCGGATTGAGCGAACTGGAGGGATCTGGCACCGCCGCCATCCGGAACTGGAGGGGTCTGGCACCGCCGCCGTCCGCGCCACGATGCGGATTGCGGCGACGACGTTCGTCGCGGATGGCGGCGGTGCCTGACCTCGATCCCCAGGGTCACACGCCGCCCTCGAGACCTGCCGCCCGAGACGCGTTTCCCCAGGGGATCGAGCTCAGGCACCTTCCCGGATCGCGATGCGCGCGACCGCTTTCGGTGACGTCACCGCGCGATCCGAAAAGGTGCCGGACCCCTCCAGACGGCGTCTCCGATCTCAGTGCCTCGCGCGCAAGGTCTTCGCCGCCGCCACCATGTTGGCCAGCGCCGGCAGCACCTCGCTCCACTGGCGCGTCTTCAGGCCGCAGTCCGGGTTCACCCAGAGCCGCTCCGCGGGGATGCGCTCGGCGGCCTTCCTCATCAGCGCCACGATGTGCTCCTGCGTCGGGATGTTGGGCGAGTGGATGTCGTAGACGCCCGGGCCGATCTCGTTGGGGTAGCTGAAGTGGTCGAACACGTCGAGCAACTCCATGTCCGAGCGCGAGGTCTCGATCGTGATCACGTCGGCGTCCATGGCGGCGATGGCCGCGATGATGTCGTTGAACTCCGAGTAGCACATGTGGGTGTGGATCTGCGTCTCGTCGGCCACGCCGTTGGCCGTGATGCGGAACGACTCCACCGCCCAGTCGAGGTAGTGCTGCCATTGCGACGTGCGCAGCGGCAGGCCCTCGCGCAGCGCGGCCTCGTCGATCTGGATCACGCGCACGCCGGCCTTCTCCAGGTCCAGCACCTCGGCGCGGATCGCCAGCGCCAGCTGGTGGCAGGACACCGACTCGGGCTGGTCGTCGCGCACGAAGGACCAGTTCAGGATCGTCACCGGACCGGTGAGCATGCCCTTCATCGGCTTGTCCGTCAGCGAGGCCGCGTAGCGGATCCACTCCACCGTCATCGGCCTGGGACGGCTGATGTCGCCGAACAGGATGGGCGGCTTCACGCAGCGCGAGCCGTAGGACTGCACCCAGCCGAACTGGCTGAACGCGTAGCCGTCGAGCTGCTCGCCGAAGTATTCGACCATGTCGTTGCGCTCGGCCTCGCCGTGCACGAACACGTCCAGCCCCAGCGCCTCCTGCTCGCGCACGCTGCGCGCGATCTCGGCGCGCATCGCGGCCTGGTAGCCCGGCTCGTCGAGCTGTCCGGCCTTGAACTGGCTGCGCGCGTGGCGGATCTCCGCGGTCTGCGGGAACGAGCCGATCGTGGTCGTCGGGAAAGGCGGCAGCTTCAGCAACGCCGCCTGTTTCGGCGCGCGCGCCGCGTACGCGCTCTGGCGCCGGCCCAGCGCCGCGTCGAGGCCGGCGATAGCGGCCTTGACGGCGGGATCGTGCACGCGCGGCGAGTGGCGACGGGCCGCGATGGCGGCCGCGTTGGCGGCGAGCTCGGCCTGGACGACGTCGCGCCCGTGGTTCAGGGCGGTGGCCAGCAACGTGATCTCGTCGAGCTTCTGCAGCGCGAACGCGAGCCAGGACTTCACGTCGCCGTCCAGCTTCTGCTCGCTGGCCAGGTCCACCGGCACGTGCAGCAGCGAGCACGACGGCGCGATCCACAGTCGGTCGCCCAGCGCCTGCGCGATCGGCTCGACCCAGTCCAGCACCGCGTCGAGGTGGGTCTTCCAGATGTTGCGGCCGTCGACGACGCCCAGCGACAGCACCTTGTTGCCGGGCAGCATGTTGAGCAGCGGCTGCACGTCCTTGCGGCCGTTGATCGCGTCGATGTGCAGGCCGGCCACCGGCAGGTTGGCCGCCAGGTAGAGGTTGTCGTCGAGCTGGCCGAAGTAGGTGGCCAGCAGCAGCTTGACGCGGGCGGCCTTGAGCTGGTGGTAGGCGTCGCGGAAGGCGTGCTCCCACGCGGGCGGCAGGTCCATGACCAGCGCCGGCTCGTCGATCTGCACCCACTCGACGCCTTGCGCCGCGAGCGTGTCCAGCAGCTCGAGGTAGACCGGCAGCAGGCGCGACAACAAGGCCAGCTTGTCGGAGTCGTCCTTGGCCTTGCCCAGCCACAGGTAGGTCACCGGGCCGACGATCACGGGCTTGGCGCGCACCTTCAGCGCCCGGGCCTCGGCGAGTTGCTCCAGCAGGCGCGAGGCATCGAGCTTGAACGCCGTGTCCGCGGTGAACTCGGGGACGATGTAGTGGTAGTTCGTGTCGAACCACTTGGTCATCTCGCCGGCGGCGACGCCGCCGCAGCAGGCGCCGTGGTCTTCGGCCCCGTGGGCCGAGCGGCCGCGCGCGACGCGGAAGGCGTTGTCCAGCGGGTCGCCATGGAACCCGCGCACGCGCTCGGGCAGGTTGCCGAGCGTGAAGCTCATGTCCAGCACCTGGTCGTAGAACGCGAAATCGCCGACGGGCACGAGGTCGAGGCCGGCCTGCTGGTCCCAGTGGCGCTGGCGCAGGCTGGCGCCCAGCGTCTTCAGCTCGTCGCGCGAGGACTCGCCCTTCCAATAGGACTCGAGGGCGAACTTCAGTTCGCGCCGGGCGCCGATGCGGGGAAAGCCGAGGTTGTGGGTCTGGGTCATTTTCTGGGAGTCGACTGCGGGAGGGGAAGGCGAATCGTAGGCAGTCGAAGCCATGACGTAAAATGGTTGTTTCTCAACGAACCATGAACTTCACTCATGCTTGAAAGAATCCACCTCAGCATCGTCCAGGAGGTGGACAAGCAAGGTTCGTTGACCGCCGCCGCGAGCGTGCTGTGCCTGACGCAGTCCGCGCTGAGCCACTCCATGCGCAAGCTCGAGGAGCAGCTCGGCACGCCGATCTGGCTGCGCGAGGGCCGCAGCCTGCGCCCCACGCAGGCGGGCCAGTACCTGCTCGCGGTGGCCAACCGCGTGCTGCCGCAGCTCGCGCTGGCCGAGGAGCGCATCCACCAGTTCGCGCAGGGCGAGCGCGGCAGCCTGCGCATCGGCATGGAGTGCCACCCGTGCTACCAGTGGCTGCTGAAGGTGGTGTCGCCCTACCTCGCGCGCTGGCCCGACGTGGACGTCGACGTGAAGCAGAAGTTCCAGTTCGGCGGCATCGGCGCGCTGTTCGGCTACGAGATCGACCTGCTGGTGACGCCCGACCCGCTGTACAAGCCGGGTCTGCGCTTCGAGCCGGTGTTCGACTACGAGCAGGTGCTGGTGGTCGCGCACGACCACCCGCTCGCGGGCGTCGCGTACGCCAGGCCCGCACAGCTCACCAACGAGGTGCTGATCACCTATCCGGTGGACATCGAACGGCTGGACATCTACAACCAGTTCCTGATGCCGGCCGGCGTCACGCCCAAGCGACACAAGGCGATCGAGACGACGGACATCATGCTGCAGATGGTCGAGAGTGGCCGCGGCGTGGCGGCGCTGCCGCGCTGGCTGGTCGAGGAGTACGCCGGCAAGATGCGCGTCGTGCCGGTGCGGCTCGGCCGCCACGGCATCGCCAAGCAGATCTTCCTCGGCGCGCGCGAGGCCGACTTCGACGTCGACTACCTGAAGGCCTTCGTCGAACTGGCCAGTCAGGAGTAGCGCTTCTCCAACGCATCCCATCCGGGCTTGTCGACGAGCCGCTGGCGTTCGGCGAACGGCACGACCAGCGCCGGATCCTCGTCGATGCGGCGCGTTTCCTTCAACACGCCCAACGCCTTCTGCATGCCCGCCACCGCCCCCTGCAGCGCGGCGTTGGCGTACAGCACGAGGCCGTAGCCCAGCGCGCCGAGCTCGTCGGCGCCGAAGATGGGCGTCTTGCCGCCGATCACCATGTTCATCAGCTGCGGCGGACCGAGGCGGCGGGGCAGCGCGCGAATCTCGTCGGCGGTGGTGACGGCTTCGACGAAGAGGATGTCCGCGCCGGCCTCGGCGAAGCGCTGAGCGCGTTCGACGGCGGCCTCGAAGCCGTGCGTGGCCGCGGCGTCGGTGCGCGCCATGACGAGGAAGTCCGGATCGTGGCGGGCATCGACCGCGGCCTTGATCTTGGCGACGGCCTCCTCGGTGGAGATGACTTCCTTGCCCGAGAAGTGGCCGCAACGCTTGGGCGCGACCTGGTCCTCGAGCTGGATGCAATCGGCCCCCGCGCGTTCGAGCACGCGCACCGTGTGGCGCACGTTGAGCGCGTTGCCGAAGCCGGTGTCGGCGTCGACGATCAGCGGCAGGTCGACTGCGTCGCGGATGCGCGCGGTGTGGTCGGCGATCTCGTGCAGGCCCATGAAGCCCTGGTCGGGCAGGCCGAACCACATGTTGGTGACGCCGGCGCCGGTGACGTAGATCGCCTCGAAGCCGAGGTCGGCAACCACGCGCGCGGACAGCGCGTTGAAGGCGCCGGGCACGAGCACGCCGCGGCGGGCTTCGGCCAGGGCGCGGAGGGTCTTGCGGGTGGACATGTGAAGATTCCTGTTCGTCAGAAACTGTCTGCGGGGACGCGGACCCAGCCTTCCATCAGCACGCGCGCGCTGCGGCTCATGCTGGCCCGGGTGACGACCCACGCGCCGTCGACCTGCGTCGCCTCGGCGCCGACGCGCAAGGTGCCCGACGGATGACCGAAGCGGACGGCGCTGCGCGCGCCGCCGCCCGCCGCGATGTTGACCAGCGTGCCCGGAATGGCCGCGGCGGTGCCGATCGCCACCGCGGCCGTGCCCATCATCGCGTGGTGCAGCTTGCCCATGGACAGCGCGCGCACCAGCAGGTCGATGTCGGCCGCGCGCACGGCCTTGCCGCTCGAGGCGGTGTAGTCCTGCGGGGGGGCCACGAACGCGATCTTGGGCGTGTGCTGGCGCGTCGCGGCCTCGTCCACGTGCCCGATCAGGCCCATGCGCACGGCGCCGTGCGCGCGGATCGTCTCGAACAGCGCGAGCGCCTTCGCGTCGCCGTTGATCGCGTCCTGCAGTTCGGTGCCGGCGTAGCCGAGCGCGCCCGCGGCCAGGAAGATGGTGGGGATGCCGGCATCGATCAGCGTGGCGGCGAAGGTGCCGACGCCCGGCACCTCGAGCCGGTCGACGACGTTGCCGGTCGGGAACATCGAACCGCCGCCCACGCCGTCGTCGGCCGGATCCAGGAACTCGAGCCGCACCTCGGCGGCGGGAAACGTGACGCCGTCGAGTTCGAAGTCGCCGGTTTCCTGCACGGCGCCTTCCGTCATCGGCACCCGCGCGACGATGGTCTTGCCGATGTTGGCCTGCCAGATGCGCACGACGGCGACGCCGTCGCGCGGCACGCGGTCGGCCGCCACCAGCCCGCCGGCGATCGCGAACGGGCCGACCGCCGCCGACAGGTTGCCGCAGTTGCCGCTCCAGTCGACGAAGCGGCCGTCGATGCCCACCTGGCCGAACAGGTAGTCGATGTCGTGGCCGGGCCGCGTGCTCCTGGAGACGATCACCGCCTTGCTGGTGCTCGAGGTGGCGCCGCCCAGGCCGTCGATCTGCTTGCCGTACGGGTCGGGGCTGCCGATCACGCGCAGCAGGAGCGCGTCACGCGCGGGGCCGGGCACGCGCGCGCGCTCGGGCAGGTCGTCGAGGCGGAAGAACACGCCCTTGCTGGTGCCGCCGCGCAGGTAGGTCGCGGCGATCCTGGTTTGCGGGAGAAAGCTCATGTCGGGAAGGTCAGGCGACGGCCTGCGTGGAGGCCAGGAAATCCTGCGCGAAGCGCTGCAGCACGCCCCCCGCATCGTAGATCGAAGCCTCCTCGGCCGTGTCGAGGCGGCAGGTGACCGGCACGTCGACCCGCGCCCCGTCGCGGCGCCGCACGACCAGCGTGAGCGTCGCACGCGGCGTGCGCTCGCCGACCACGTCGTAGGTCTCGGTGCCGTCGAGCCCCAGCGTCTTGCGGTCGGTGCCGGGCATGAACTCCAGCGGCAGCATGCCCATGCCGATGAGGTTGGTGCGGTGGATGCGCTCGAAGCCCTCGGCGACGATCGCCTCCACGCCGGCGAGCCGGACGCCCTTGGCCGCCCAGTCGCGCGACGAGCCCTGGCCGTAGTCGGCGCCCGCGACGATGATCAGCGGCTGCTTGCGATCCATGTAGGTCTCGATCGCCTCCCACATGCGCATCACCTTTCCCTCGGGTTCGACGCGCGCGAGCGAGCCGGCCTTCACGCTGCCGTCGGCGTCGCGCACCATCTCGTTGCGCAGCGTCGGATTGGCGAAGGTCGCGCGCTGCGCCGTCAGGTGGTCGCCGCGGTGCGTGGCATAGGAGTTGAAGTCCTCCTCCGGCACGCCCATGCGGTGCAGGTACTCGCCCGCGGCGCTGTCCGCCATGATCGCGTTGGACGGCGACAGGTGGTCGGTGGTGATGTTGTCCGGCAGCACGGCCAGCGCGCGCAGGCCGCGCAGCGTGCGCTCGCCGGCCAGGGCGCCTTCCCAGTACGGCGGGCGGCGGATGTAGGTGCTGGCCGCGCGCCAGTCGTACAGCGGCGCGACACGCTCGCCCGAATCGGCGTGCAGCGCGAACATCGGTTCGTAGACACGGCGGAAGTGTTCGGGCTTGACGCTGCGCGCGACGATGGCGTCGATCTCGGCGTCGGTCGGCCACAAGTCGGCCAGGCGGATCTCGCGGCCTTCGAACACGCCCAGCACGTCCTTCTCGATGTCGAAGCGGATCGTGCCGGCGATCGCGTAGGCCACCACCAGCGGCGGTGACGCGAGGAAGGCCTGCTTCGCGTACGGGTGGATGCGGCCGTCGAAGTTGCGGTTGCCCGAGAGCACCGCGGTGGCGTACAGGTCGCGCTCGACGATCTCCTGCTGGATCGCCGGGGCCAGCGCGCCGGACATGCCGTTGCACGACGTGCAGGCATACGCCACCACGCCGAAGCCGAGCTGCTCCAGTTCGGGCATCAGGCCCGCGTCCTCGAGGTACAGCGTCACGGCCTTGGAGCCGGGCGCCAGCGAAGTCTTGACCCAGGGCTTGCGCGCCAGCCCCACGCGGTTGGCGTTGCGCGCCAGCAGGCCGGCGGCGATCACGTTGCGCGGGTTGCTGGTGTTGGTGCAGCTGGTGATGGCGGCGATGATCACCGCGCCATCCGGCATCCGGCCGGGCGTCTCGGAGAACGGCGCGGCGATGCCGCGGGCCGCGAGGTCGGACGTGGCCACGCGGGCGTGCGGGTTGGACGGGCCGGCCATGTTGCGCACGACGCCGGCCAGGTCGAACGCCAGCGTGCGTTCGTAGACCGCGTCCTTCAGGCTGTCCGACCACAGGCCGGCCTGCCTCGCGTACGTCTCCACCAGCGCGACCTGTTCGTCGGAGCGGCCGGTCAGGCGCAGGTAGGCGATGGTCTGCGGGTCGATGGCGAACATCGCCGCGGTGGCGCCGTACTCGGGCGCCATGTTGGAGATGGTGGCGCGGTCGCCCAGCGTCAGCGCCGCGGCGCCCGCGCCGTGGAACTCCAGGTAGGCGCCGACGACCTTGGACTTGCGCAGGAATTCGGTCAGCGCCAGCACCAGGTCGGTGGCCGTGATGCCCGGCCGCGGCTGGCCGGTGAGCTCGACGCCGACGATCTCGGGCAGGCGCATCCACGACGCGCGCCCCAGCATCACGTTCTCCGCCTCCAGGCCGCCGACGCCCACGGCGACCACGCCCAGCGCGTCGACGTGCGGCGTGTGGCTGTCGGTACCCACCAAGGTATCCGGGAAGGCCACGCCGTCCTGGACCTGGACCACCGGCGACATCCGCTCCAGGTTGATCTGGTGCATGATCCCGTTGCCCGGCGGGATCACCTGCATGTTCTTGAAGGCGCGCTTCGTCCACTCGATGAAGTGGAAGCGATCCTCGTTGCGCCGATCCTCGATCGCGCGGTTCTTCGCGAACGCCTGCGGGTCGTCGCCGCCGCACTCCACCGACAGCGAATGGTCGACGATCAGCTGCACCGGAACGACGGGGTTGACCTGCGCCGGATCGCCGCCCTGCGCCGCGATCGCGTCGCGCAGGCCCGCGAGATCCACGAGGGCCGTCTGGCCGAGGATGTCATGGCAGACCACGCGCGCCGGGTACCACGGGAAGTCGTGATCGCGCTGGCGGTCGACGAGCTGCACCAGGCTGCGGGCCAGGATCGCGGGATCGCAGCGGCGCACCAGGTTCTCGGCGTGCACGCGCGAGGTGTAGGGCAGTGTCGTCCAGGCCCCGGGGTGCAGGGCCTCGACGGCCTCGCGGGCATCGAACCAGTCGAGCGACGTGCCGGGCAGCTTCTTGCGGTATCGAACGTTCATCATCTCGGGAGGTCGACCGGCTCAGCGACGATCGGCGATCGCCAGGAACTCGAGGTCTTCCGGACCGGTGTAGTTCGCGCTCGGCCGGATGATCTTGTTGTCGATGCGCTGCTCGATCACGTGCGCCGCCCAGCCCGAGGTGCGCGAGATGACGAACAGCGGCGTGAACATGGCCGTGGGCACGCCCATCACGTGGTAGCTGACCGCGCTGAACCAGTCGAGGTTGGGAAACATCTTCTTGACGTCCCACATCACGCGCTCGAGCCGCTGCGCGATGTCGAACATCCTCGTGGAGCCGGCCTCCTCGGACAGCCGCTGCGCGACGCCCTTGATGACGACGTTGCGCGGATCGCTGACGGTGTAGACCGGGTGGCCGAAGCCGATCACCACCTCCCTGGCCTCGACGCGGCGGCGGATGTCGGCCTCGGCGTCGTCGGGATTGTCGTAGCGCTTCTGGATCTCGAACGCCATCTCGTTCGCGCCGCCGTGCTTGGGGCCGCGCAACGCACCGATGCCGCCGGCGATCGCCGAGTACACGTCGCTGCCCGTGCCGGCGATGACGCGGGCGGTGAAGGTCGACGCGTTGAATTCGTGCTCCGCGTAGAGGTTCAGCGACGTGTGCATCGCGCGGACCCAGCTCGCGGACGGCTTCGTCCCGTGCAGCAGGTGCAGGAAGTGCCCGCCGATGGAGTCGTCGTCGGTCTCGACCTCGATGCGCTTGCCGTTCGCCGACCAGTGGTGCCAGTACAGCAGCATCGACCCGAGCGAGGCCATCAGCCGGTCGGCGATGTCGCGGGCGCCCGGCAGGTTGTGGTCGTCCTTCTCGGGCAGCACGCAGCCCAGCGTCGAGACGCCGGTGCGCATGACGTCCATCGGATGCGCCGCCGCGGGCAGTTGCTCGAGCGCCGTCTTCACGCTGGCGGGCAGGCCGCGCATCGCCTTCAACTTCGCCTTGTAGGCCGCGAGCTCGGCCGTGGTGGGCAGCTTGCCGTGCACCAGCAGGTGGGCGATCTCCTCGAACTCGCAGACCTCGGCGATGTCGAGGATGTCGTAGCCACGGTAGTGCAGGTCGTTGCCGGTGCGGCCCACGCTGCACAGCGCGGTGTTGCCGGCGGTCACGCCCGACAACGCGACGGATTTCTTCGGCTTGAACGGGGTGGGCGAAACGTTGACGGGAGCGTCGAGCATGGGCGGGTCTTCCAGCGATCAGAGGGGATGGGGCGCGGCGAACGAACGGTCTTGCGCGGGTTGAGGCGCGGCGACGGGACAGGGACGCCCGAGGTCGTCGACGGCGACCATCTCGAACTCGGCGCGCAGCACCTCGTCGGGCCGCGTGCCGGGCGCGCAGTCGAGGGTGGCGAGCACCTGCACCGACAGCGAGCTGCGGCCCACGCGCGTGACGCGCGCATGGAAATTCACGAGCGCGCCGACCGGGATGGGCGCCAGGAAGTCGACCTGCTTCGCGCCCGCCATCACGACCGCCTGGCGCGTGAAGCGCGCGGCCACGAGGAACGCCGCCTTGCCCAGCAGCGCGAGCGCGTTCGGGCCGAACAGCGTGCCGTAGTGGTTGGCCTGCGCGGGCAGGATCAGCTCGGTGAACCCCACCTCGCTGCGGGCCGCCAGCCGACCGGCGGACGCGTCGGCGTCGGCGGAGGCCGGGGCGGGTCGGGCAATCCAGCTGATCGAGGGCTCGGTCGTCATGTTGCAATGTTTGCATTCCGGTATGCTTTGCACAACGACTGAAGTTGCGAAGATCTGCGAAGGCTGATCCTCAGTTTGCAACGTTTGCGAAGTCAATTTTGGGGCACCCATGCGCAAGACATTCCTGGGCGTGAAGCTCAAGACCCTGCGGGAACAGCGCGGCCTGACGCAGGCCGCGCTGGCCCAGTTGCTCGACCTGTCGCCCAGCTACCTGAACCAGCTGGAGAACAACCAGCGGCCCCTGAGCGTGCCGGTGTTGCTGCGCCTGCAGTCGTCGCTGGGCATCGACCTGCAGGTGTTCTCGGACGACGACGAGGCCCGCCTGACCGCCCAGCTCCAGGCCGTGATGGCGGAGGCCGCCGGCGACACGGTCGTCGCGCAGGCGGAGCTGCGCTCGCTCGCCCAGCAGATGCCCGCGCTGGCGCAGGTCGTCATCCGCATGCACCGCCGCGGCCGCGACGCGGAGGATCGCCTGGCCTCGCTCGCGGCCACGCACGGCGATCGCGCGGGCCACCTCGCGCCGTCGGCGCGGCAGCCGCACGAAGAGGTGCGCGACTTCTTCTATCAGCGGCACAACCACTTCGCCGCGCTCGACGAACGGGCCGAGGCGCTGGCCGAGGTGGTTCGCACGTCCGCGGCGGGCGCGGGCAAGCAGGCCGCGCCCGCGCGCCAGCGCACCGACGACCGGCCGCGCGACGCCCGCGAGCTCGC
>FTJN01001359.1_pt2 | contig 13514 bp, 12 predicted proteins | sample 1658361 | NCBI WGS metagenome assembly FTJN01 (sample SAMEA3914819, study PRJEB12502) | metagenome | biome: forest; material: soil | place: Canada | collected 2010-06-26 | depth 0.3 m | reverse complement strand
CCCGCGCCGGAATTCGAAGCGTGGCTGCAACGGATGGCGATCTTTGACGATCAGGCGCGTCTCCTGCCCGCGAGCGCGCGGCACGCCCTCATCGCCCCCCAACTGGAGCGGCTGACATGACGCCTGATCCCTGGCAACAACTCCGGCGGCTGACCACCGCGCGGATTGCACTTGGTCGCACGGGCGGCAGCCTGCCGACGCGGGAGTTGCTCGATTTCCGCCTGACCCACGCCGCCGCCCGGGATGCCGTACAGGCACCCTTCGACGGGGAAAAGCTGGCCGAGGTGTTGCGGACACTCGGGCGGGAAGTTCTGTGCGTGGAAAGCGCGGCGCGGGACCGGGCAGAATTTTTGCGGAGGCCCGACTTGGGGAGGAAACTCTCCGATTCGAGCCGGGCTTTGTTGGAAAACCGGACGATGCTGGAGCCGAGTGACGTGGCCATCATGGTCTCAGATGGACTGTCGAGCCTCGCGGCCATTCGCCATGGCCCGCCTTTGCTGGGAGCCTTGCTGCCATTGTTGGTCGGCAGCGGGCTGAAAGTGGCTCCGCTGGTCGTGGCCTCGCACGGGAGGGTGGCCCTGCAGGATGAAATCGGCGAACGACTCCACGCACGGCTGAGCCTGATGCTCCTCGGCGAACGTCCCGGACTCGGCGCACCGGACAGCCTGGGCGCTTACCTGACTTATGGCCCTCATCCCGGAATGACGGACGCGGCCCGGAATTGTCTCTCCAATATCCGCGCCGAGGGCCTGCCACCCGACGAGGCCGCGCGAAAGTTGCATTACCTGATCGCCCAATCGCTCAGCCGGGGAATAAGTGGCGTCGCGCTGAAAGACGACAGCCCCACATCACCCCTTCTCCAATAGAGGGATGCCTGATGGGATCATTTGCCCCTTGGAGAGGAATGATTATTGGCTAGACTGGTGGATGTTCGGCTTTTTCAAAAAATCCAAACCACCCGTTCAAACGGAAACCAGCGCAAAGGCGATCTCTCCTCCCGTTCCTGATGACGGCAATCCGATCCACGCCGCCATCTCCCAGATTCGGGCGAAGGAGGTGATGGGCATTTTTAAGCTCTTCGATGGCCTCGCCACCGGAACCGTCAGTCTCCTGGTCTCCACTCCAGGGGACATGCGGACATCCCTCTGCCTCGAGATGGAAGGCCAGCCGTATATCCCGATCTTCACCAAGCCGGAGTTCGCCTCGAAATGGATCGTCGAGTCCCACCCTCACCTGCTGGAGCTAAAAGTCACGAAGCTTTGCACGGCGATCAAACTCGACACCATGGTTGGCCTGACGATCAACCCGGATCATCCCCAATTCGGCTACCCTCTGAATGCCGACCAGTTCCAAAACCTGCGGGCTGTCCTGATCGATTCAAGCCTCGTTTGGAGCGAGGGCGGACTCTACGCCGTCCGGAATGAGGATGGCTCCTTCAGCGTGATCAAGATTCTCGTGTTGGATGACGCGGGCGTGCATATCCGCGCCTACAGTAACCGCTTTCCGGAAAGTCCCCGGGATCTGAATCCTGATTCGCTCTACATCACGGATGGCGACCGCAAACCGGGCGATTCCCTTGGCATCGGCCATTTACCCATCATGGCCGAAACCTTTGCCTCGTGGAAGCCCACTTACCTTCAGCGGGGAGCCGAAGTTGTCGAGGGGGATTTGGACGGCTACAGGATGTGGCAAGAGGCTCGTGGAGGGTATTTCACCCTCGCCCTGCCTGAAATTCTGGCGGCTATTGAGAAGGCCCGCAATTCTCAAGCAGGCGCGTAATGGAGGGAGTAAAGGCGATAACTTTTGAAATTGAACTCATCGGAGTCGCAGCCCCCTCCGCTTTCGTACCCGCAGTTTCCTTGATGGCGAAACCATCCCAGCCACAGCAGCCGGGGGTTGAGCGAGGCTACGAGCGACACCCCCGGAATTTCTCTCTCACGACGCCGATACCTTCGGGATCGGCCTTTTTCGTTGTCTTTCCGGGGGGTATCGCGCATTACGCGCTTAACCCCCGGCTGCTGTAGCTCACGATGGCTTCGCCATCTTATGACCTGCATCGATCTTCTCCAAGGCGGGCCAGAAGGCGGCGTAGAGCATCACGTAGAGGAAACAGAGCAGCGGCATGCCGAAGGCCGCCCGCATGGAGAATGCGTCGCCCAGCCAACCCATCAGGAGCGGCATGAGGGCACCGCCGACGATGGCCATCACGATAAGCGACGAACCGAGCTTGGTGTGATCACCCAAGCCCCGAATGCCGAGGGCGAAGATGGTCGGGTACATGATGGACATAAAGAAATTGCAGAAGAAGAGCGCCACCACGGAGAGCCATCCCTGGTGGAGGATGATGATGGCCATTAAAGCGGTGTTGATCAGTCCGAAAACCGCGAGCGTCCGGTGCGGACTGCAAATGCTGAGGATACCGCTGCCCATGAGGCGTCCCACGAGGAAGAAGAGAATACCACCCGCCAAGGCCTTGGAAGCACCCAAGTCCGTGATGTGGATCGCCCCGGAGGGATCGGCAAAGGTCCAACCGGAAGGCAGAGTCTGGCTGAGCCACGCGGGAACGTTCGGCATATCGGGGCTTCTCATGTAGTTGATGAAGAAGGCCCAAATGCCCGTCTGGGCAGCGACGTAGAAGAATTGAGCACCAACGGCGAGGTTGAAATGCCAGCGGAATAAAAGAGGCTTCGAATGCGCCGCATCGGCCCCCGCAACGCCTTCGACCAGAGTTTCATCCTCCGCCTTCAGGTCAGGTAAATCCGACAAACAGAAAAGTACAATCAGCACCCCGACCAACCCGGCGATGCAGAGGTAGGGGATGTAGAGGGAGTCGTTGCTGGTGTTCGCCTCGCCAGTGGAGGAGAGAACGAAGGCGCCGAGGAGGAGCGGGCCCATCAGCGTCCCGAGTGCGTTGCAGGTTTGGGCCAGATTGATGCGCGTCGCCGCCATTTCCGGCGATCCGAGAACGGTGGTGTAGGGATTCGCGATGGTCTCCAGCACGGCCAGCCCTGTGGCCAGGATAAAAAGCCCGATCAGGAAGCCTGTGAAGGTTCCCATCCAGGTGGCGGGAATAAACCAGATGGCCCCGGTGGCAATAAGTGAGAGGCCAATCAGAATGCCTCCTTTGTAACCAAAACGCCGGGCGAGGAGTCCCGAGGGAATAGCCATGAAAAAGTAGGCGATGTAATTGGCGAACTGCACCAACCCGGAGGCGGACTTGCTGACGTGAAGCGAACTCTGAAAGTGCTTGTTCAGCACCTCGATCATCCCATTGCAAAAACCCCAGAGGAAAAAGAGGGTGCTGATGAGGGCAAAGGTGATGGCGTAACTCTTGCCGTTGGGACCGCGAAACAGGTTGTAGATCGATTTCATGGAATAATTATTTCGCCAGCTCGTGAGCCTTCTGGACCAGCCACGTCGCGCTTCCGGCAATCTCGCGCCCTGTCCACAGATAGGAAGCTTGAATGTGGTCCCAGAAGAGCAACCCTGCCGCGCGGAGGTCGTGGTTGAGGAGTCCGAGGAGCATGAGGATGAAGGCGAAATTGAACAAGGCGATAACGACTCCGGAGAAGAGGTATCCCTCCCGGGAAAGATCGGTTTGCCGGGGATGAAGCATACTCAAGGTGAAGGTGGCATGAAAAGCCCAAGTCAGGCCGAGGCCGAAGAAGAGCACCGGCTGCCAGGCGACAAGCGGGTAGTAGAAATCGACCACAACCCAGAGGCCGATCCAGATCAGGGCGTAGATCGGCACGAAATAAGGAGAAAGCGCGATCCACCAGTTGACCCGGTCGGTCTCGACATGTCCGCCGGAGGAAGAGACCCGAAACGCGCTGACCTTCCCGCCCGCCAGGGTCACGGCCAAGGCGTGGGTAAATTCATGGCCGAGAACGTAGAGCCACATCGTGCGGGGCAGCAGGATGAAGATGAGGAGCCAGAGCGCGCATCCGGCACCGAAGGCCACAAACCAGGTCGCACGCCATTGCCCGGAAGGAAGCGCGGCCGAAGCGAGATCCACCATGGTCCAAACCTGAGCAGCCACAAAGGGCAGCAGGGCCAGGCCAACGAGGCGTTTGAGGGTCTTCACGAAAGAGGGCGGGGAGCGGGGCCCTATCGAATTAGGAGGCCTGGGTGTGAGGTGCCTTGGCGTATTCCAGCAGGGTCTTGCGGACGACCTGGAATTCGTTCTCCAGCCGCTCGACGAACTCCGTCGCACCGGCGAAGTCGCCGCCCTTGCCCGCGCTCTGGAGACTGGAGCAGAGAAGCTGCATCCGCTCCGCACCAAAGTTTTGGCAGGCGCGGCCCAGTTGCATCGCCTGAACGCTGATGCCCTGGATGTGACGACGTTCGATGTCGTCGCGAATCTGCCGAAGCGCCTGCGGGGTCTCCTCCGAGAAGATATCGACCAGTTCCAGCACCGCCTCCGCACCTGAACCAGTCATTTCGCCAAAGCGGGCCAGCACGGAGAAGTCGACGATCTGTCCGATGTTCTCGGAAGAGCGGACCAACTCGGCTTCGAGTGCCTCAATGCGGACTGGTTTGCTGAGATAGCCGTCCATCCCGGCGCTGAAGCAGTTGTTGCGATCCGTATCCATGGCGTTCGCCGTCATGGCGATGATCCATGGGCGCTTGTTTCCGTTGTGGATCTTGCGAATCTGGCGGGTCGTCTCGAGGCCATCCATGTTGGGCATCTGGATATCCATGAGGATGACGTCATACTTGGCGCGATCCAAGGCCTGGAGGACTTCGAGCCCATCCTGCACGACGTCCGGGCGATAACCCATCTGGCTGAGAATGCGGGTCGCCACCTTCTGGTTGATGATGTTGTCCTCCGCCAGGAGAATCCGGAGCGGACGGCGTTGGCCGAAGGCGGCATCGATCCGACCGGTGGAGCGGAGAATTTTATTCGTGACCTTCTCGCCCCGGAACGAGGTGGCGAGGATGCCGTGCAGTTGCTGGTAATGCACCGGCTTGGCCAGACAGGCGATGAACCCGGGAGGAAGATTCTGTCCGTAGGCGGCCTGCTGCTTGAGGGAGCAAAGCAGGAGACACGGCAGAGTGGCTGTGCCGCGCTGGCGGCGAATGTCCTGGGCGAGTTCCTTTCCGGATTGATCCGGCAGGGTTTCCTCGATAAGGGCGCCGTGGACGGTCTGGCTGGAGCGGAGAATCTGCATGACCTCGGCAGCGGTGCCGACGGAGAGGGTCTGCATGCCCCAAGCACGGACGAAGCTTTCCAGCATGGTGCGAACGCCCGGGTGAGTCGCCGCGATGAGCAGAGTCTTGCCTTTGAGAATCGGATTCGGCACCAGCGGCTTGGGGGGAAGCGCTTCAGGCAGCGGCACAGCAACGTGGAAACCGGAGCCCTCGCCTTCCACGCTCTCGACCCAGATGTTGCCGCCCATCATTTCGGTCAGCTTGCGGCTGATCGCGAGGCCGAGACCGGTGCCACCAAACTTGCGGGTGGTGGAGGCATCGACTTGGGAGAAAGACTGGAAGAGCTTGTCCACTTTGTCCGCCGGAATGCCGATGCCGCTGTCCCAGACGGAGAAAAGAACGAAATGCGCCCCATCCTCATTTTCGGCGCGACTGACCGTGACACTGACTTCCCCGCGAGAGGTGAAGCGGACGGCATTGGAGAGGAGATTGACCAGAATCTGGCGGAGCCGGGTGATGTCGCCGATGAAGCCGGGAGGCAGATCGCTCGCGACTTCCCAGTGGAGTTCGAGTCCCTGTTCCGAAGCCTGCAGGGCCACGCAGTCGATCGCTTCCTCGATCAGGATCGGGAGATCGAAGGGATGGTTCTCCAGTTCCAGCTTGCCGGATTCGATCTTGGAGAAGTCGAGGATTTCGCTGACGATGGTCAGCAGGGTATCGGCGCTCTGGCGGATGGTCTGGGCGTAATCGCGCTGCTCGGAATTGAGGCTGGTGCCGAGGAGCAGGCCGGTCATGCCCACCATGGCATTCATCGGGGTGCGGATCTCGTGACTCATGTTGGCCAGGAAATCGGACTTCGCGCGGTTCGCGCTCTCCGCTGCTTCCTTGGCCGAAAGGACTTCCTGCTGGATGTGTTTGCGCTCCGTAATGTCCTCGCAGATGCCCCGGTAACCGATAAGCTTGCCAGCGGAGTCGTGCATGGGACCGCCCCGGGCGCTGAGCCAGATGATCTCGCCCGCCTTGGTCATGGAGCGGAACTCGAGATCGCTGAAGCGTTGCCCTTTTTGAGCCGCGTAATAGAACTTGGCCGTGCCGATGACCGCGTCTTCCGGCACCATGCACTCAAAGAAACCTCTCCGGCTCATTTCGCTGGTGCTGAAACCAAGGACCTCCTCGACGCGGGTGGAAATATAGGTTGTCTTGCCTTCCAGAGTGGTTTCCCAGACAAACTTACCCGGGATATCGACGATCTCGCGAAAACGCGCTTCGCTGACCTTGAGCTTCTCCTCGGTGACGAGCAGGTCATTGAAAGCCGCCGTGACTTCACCCAGGTTCAGCTCGTTCTGGGCAATGAGGGCCAGATCGCGCAGGGCCTCGAGGTCCTCCGCGCTGGGAAACCGCGGCTGCCGGTCTATGACGCAGAGCGTGCCAACCAGACTGCCGTCCGGTGCGGCGATGGGATTGCCGACGTAAAAGCGAATGTTGGGTTTGCCTGTCACCAGTTCATTGTCGGCAAACCGGGGATCGTGCTTGGCATCGGGCACCACGAGTTGCTTGGCCTCGTGGATGGCGTAGGAGCAGAAGGAGGCATCCCGGCTCGTTTGGACGGTATCCGAACCGTAGGCGGACTTCATGAACTGCCGGTCCTCGTCCACCAGAGTCACGTAAGCGATGGGCACGCCAAGGATTCGCGCGGCCAATCGGGTCAGCCGGTCGAAGCGTTCTTCGGGAGGCGTATCGAGCAAATTGAGCGCCCGGAGCGCCATGATGCGCTCGGGTTCGTTGGCGGGAAGTGGGGCGGCGGGCATTTACTTGGGTCGTCGTTAAAAGAGGCGGATCAACTTGCGATGCGCGAACTTAGCACCATTGCCAGAGCATGACAACAAGACGGAACGAAGCAAGATCAGGATTGCACAAGGCCCGAACTTCCTTCAAAAGATAACCATGGCCCTATCTTCCCCCATCGGCATTATCGGCGGCAGCGGACTCTACCAACTCGCCGCTTTCACCGATAGCAAACACGTCCAGCTCGACACCCCTTTCGGTTCCCCTTCAGACGTCTACATCCAGGGCGACCTCGCGGGCCAGGAGGTGATTTTCCTTCCCCGTCACGCCCGGGGCCACAAGCTCCTGCCCAACGAGATCCCTCACCGGGCCAATATTCATGGGTTCAAGCAGCTCGGGGTGAAATGGATCATCAGCATCAGCGCCGTTGGCTCCCTTCAGGAGGAATTTGCGCCTGGCGATGTCGTGTTGCCCGACCAATTCTTCGACCGGACCAAAGGCCGCGCGGCAGACACCTTCTTCGGCGGCGGAATCGTGGCCCATGTCGGCTTTGGCGAGCCCATCAGCCCGGAGCTTCAGGAGGTCCTCTACGCCTCGGCGCAAACTGCCGGGGCGAAGGCCCACAAGGGCGGCTGCTACGTCAATATCGAGGGGCCCCAGTTTTCCACCCGGGCGGAATCGGAGACCTACCGTGCGGCCGGCCATGCCGTCGTGGGTATGACCAATCTGGTCGAGGCCAAGCTGTCCCGCGAGGCCCAAATCGCCTACGCGACGGTGGCCATGGTGACCGATTACGATTGCTGGCATCCGGATCACGACAGCGTGACGGTGGAAATGGTGATCCAGTGCTTTCAGAAAAACATTACCCTCGCCCAAGCCATCCTGGTCGATGCCGTTCCGAAAGTCGCCCAGCTTACCTCTGCCAAGGCGCATGAGGCGCTGAAGTATGCGGTGCTGACGCACAAAGAGTATTGGCCGGAAGAGACGGCGAAGAGGCTGGAGTTGATTCTCGGGTAGCCCGATGATGCCCGGACAATCCGTTGTTCAGGCATCGGCGCTGGGGATTGCCGGATGATGAATTGAGGTTAACTTGAAGGTATGATTTCCCTGCGCGCAACCGTTTTTCCGATGCTCGCCTTTCTGGCGGTGCTTACCCTCGTTTCCACCGCCTGGGCGGGAAACGAGGACTATGTCCACTCCTTCACGGGCTTCACCTTCCCGCCGAAGTTCGACGGCTTTGACCGCGTTAAGGTCACGCCGTTCAACGAGGAGAAGAGTGATATTGAGGTCGATTACAACAATTCCCCGTTCACGACGCACCTTTCGTTCTACGTCTATCCGGCGGGCGATCCGCTGAAGAAGCATTACGAGGAATGCTGCAAGGCCGTCACCAACGCCCAACCCCTTGCCAAGCTCCTTGAGGAAAAGTCCATTACCTTAACGAAAAATGGCAAGGTCTACGAGGGTTACAGTGCGTCGTACAGTTTCAAGGGGTCCTTTGTCGGCAAGACGGATCAGGAGCTACTATCTCAGGTGATCCTTTTCCAGTTTGAGCATTACTACGTGCTCTACCGCATCAGCTATGCAGCCTCGGATAAGGAGAATGCCGAGAAACAAATCACCAATTTCATCGAGAAATTTGTCTGGCCCTCCGAGGAGCAGAAGAATCAGGCACCGCCTTTGTTATAGGCTTGCGCCGAAGAATTTAGAGGTAGCCTACTTCCTCGGCGCGAGATAAATGAAGCTGCTCCCCTTCCCGTGGTGGACCAGCAGGACCACGCTTTGATCCGACGACATGCTTTGCGACAGATCATTGAAATCTTTCACCGCCATCAAAGGCATGGCCGCGCCGTGGTTGAGCGAGGCACTCGAAATGACATCCCCGCGCGCCAAGCCCCTGGTCTGCGCCGTACTGCCCTCGACCACGGTGCTGACGATGACCCCTGAAACCACCCCGGCGGGTACGGAATATTTCTTGCGCGATTGATCGTTGAGGGCGTCCACCTGCAAGCCACTCAGGACGTTCTTCCCTCCCAGCGACTCCTTGGCCAGCGTGGGCGCTGGGGTCGGCTGGACATCCCCCGGCGTGACATCGTTGCGGATATTGGCAGGCAACTCCGCCACCTTCACCTTGGCCGTCTGGCTGGTTCCGCCGCGAATATAGGTAACCGTGGCTTCCTTGCCGATGGGGAGTCGCGAAACCACGATCTGCAAATGGGGCAGGCCGTGAATCTTGTGATTGTCCACCGCCGTGATGAAGTCGCCCGCTCGCAGGCCTGCCGCTTCGGCAGGTGAGCCGGGCTGCACGCCGGAAAGCAGAACCCCGCGATCGGAATCGAGCTGCATCGAATCGGTCACCCCTTCGTCGATTGATTGGGGCCAAGTGACTCCCAGGTAGCCGCGAATGACCCGGCCATTCTTGAGGAGGCTCTCGACCGCATACCGGACGAAGTTGCTCGGAATAGCAAAGGCCACGCCTTCGTTTCCGCCGGACATGGAAGCAATGGCGGTGTTCATTCCGATCATCTCCCCATGGATATTGATGAGGGCACCGCCGGAATTGCCCGGGTTGATCGCGGCGTCGGTCTGGATAAAGTTCTCGTAGTGAGGCGGTTCCACCGGCGACTCCGGCAATACCCTTGCCACGGCACTGACGATCCCCCGGCTGACCGAAGCCCCGGCTTCCAGGTTGAACGGATTGCCAATCGCAAAAACTTGCTCGCCCACCAGCACCTGTTCGGAGTCGCCCCAGGAAAGGGCGGTCAGTCCCTTGGCATCTACCTTCAGCACGGCCACATCCATGGGAGAATCGGCCGCCACGAGGCGGGCCGGGAGCAGGCGCTTGTCGTGGAGAAGGACGGTGATCTCCACGGCATCCTCCAGCACGTGGTAGTTCGTCACAATATAGCCGTCCCGGGAGATGATGACTCCGGACCCGTAGGAGGGATCGGCAGGGGGCATGATGCGGGTACCAGCGGGACCTTGGTGAAAAGGGCGGACGAGATCGCGGGAGGGCTGGATCTTGGGGTCGGACTGATGCTTCGCGGTGACCCGCACGACGGAGGGCACGGTGACGCCGAGCAGGCGGGTATTCTCGCGGTCGATTTGCTCCAGCAAGGGCACGTCGGCGGGACCGAGAACGCTGCCCGTCTTGGGCTTGAACGGCACCGGGAGAGCGGGAGCGGGCGGCGGTGTCTTGGCTTCCGAGGTTTCTCCCTTGGCGGGTTGAGCGGGCGCGGGCTCCTGCCTCTTGCATCCAACCAGCGCGAGGAGGATTCCAAGCACAAGAGATCGGATGAGCGGCAAATTCGGCACTCGAGCATTATACGGGTTCGGTCGTTGCTTGGCTAAAAATAATTGTCGCAAAGCGGGGGATAGGCGTGGGCTTGGGGAATTTTAACCAAATGACGGAATTAACGGAATTACGGAATTAGGGACCAGAAGGGGAGGTCTTCGCGCACGGAAAGGGTCTGGTCAAGGACACACATCCGTGCGCCATATCGACACTATAAAAACGTGACACTTTTTATTCAATAGAGACATATCGTCTCTACATGAAGAGCACACATCTCACGGTCGCAGCTGATTATCAGCAAGTTATGCAAGATCTAACGTCAGGCACTTCTTATGCAGCTATGAGTCAACCAAAGGATCAAAAATGAAATACATCCGCTATCAAACTCCCGTTTACACCCCCGCCCCCACCTACACCGCTCTTCGCAGTGAAATGGATCGCCTCTTTGACGCCGCTTTCCAAGGCTTCGAAACCGGTTCCGCCCGTGAGGAAGTCCCGGTCGATTTCTTCGAGGAGAAATCAGGCTATGTCCTCCGCGCCGAAATTCCCGGCTTCCGCAAAGACGAAATCCAGGTCGAGGCCGCCGATGACGTTCTGACGATCACCGGCCACCACAAGGCCGAGGAAAAGTCGGCTGACGGCAAGAAAGCCGCCACCCGCGAACGCCGCGTCAGCCGGGCCTTGACGCTTCCGGATCACGTCAATCTGGAGCAAGTCAACGCCAGCTACGAGAACGGCCTGCTCACGGTCAAACTTCCCAAACGCGAGGAAGTGAAGCCCCGGCAGATCGCCATCGAAGTCAAATAATCACCAGGAAAGGAACTCTCTTTATGTCTACTACTGTCCAAACACAAGCTCCCGCCGCCGTCAAACGTCCCGTCACCCCCCGCTACGAGATCAGGGAACATCCCGAGTCGTTCATCCTCACCGCCTGGCTGCCAGGCGTGGATCGCTCGGCACTCGAAACCACGGTGCACGAACACACGCTCACCGTCTCCGGACGTCGGAACTTCACCGTTCCGGGCGAATGGACCGCGGTTCACCGGGAAATCCCCCAGAGCGATTTCCGGCTCGCGCTGGAACTCGATAACCGGGTGAACCATCAAGGTGTCACGGCGGAACTGAGCCAGGGCGTGCTGACACTCACGCTCCCAAAAGCGGAAGCCGTCAAGCCGCGCCGGATTGAAATTCAGGGTTAAGATTGGGTCATGGTGGAACGCCCGGTCGAAAGGCCGGGCGTTCTTTCGTGTCGAGGCGGGATGCGGAATTTCATTTTCCTCCCGCTTGGTTCTGCTAACTTCCGGCTGTGCGTTTCCCATCCGTCCTGTTCATGCTTCTGCTGGCCCTCGCCCCCATTTGGGCGGAGCCCCCTCCCCCGACCAATGCGCCTCCGAAGGCCAAACCCGTCAGCCCGGAGGAACTCGCGGCGACCAATCCCGCCGCCGTTCCTAACGCCGTCAATGTCCATTGGTACGGCCATGGCTTCGTCTTCCTGACCTCCTCCGTCGGGATCCGTGCGGCGATTGATCCGTTTGGAGCCGACCTCGTCAAATACAAATTCCCGGCCCACCTCGCGGCCGATTTCGTTCTGGTCACCCACGAATCCGAAGATCATTGCGCGGCGGAATTGATCTTTGGCAATCCACTCATCTTCCGCAGCGTCATGGCAGTCGGCCTGCAACGCGCCAACGGCATCCCCTTCCACGGCGTCTCTCTCCAAAAAGACCCCAATGGCGGAGGCGGCGCCAATACGGCGTTTACGCTGAACTTTGACGGCGTCACCTTCGGCTACCTCGGGCAGGTTGGCCTTCCCCTGCTGCCGCAAGAGCGGGCGCAAATCGGAAAGGTCGATGTCCTCTTCCTGCCCGTGGGCCTGAATACGCTGAGTGTGCCGGAATGGAACCAGATCGCCGCCGATCTCGGAGCCAAGATCATCATCCCGATCAACTACAAGACCGGTTCCACCGGCGATCTCAATTTGCGGACACTCGACGCCTATCTCTCCGGCACCAAGCTGCCCGTCAGGAAGATGGGCACCGACGAAATCGCCCTCTCTCGGGGTGCCCTGCCCGATCAGCCCACCATTTACCTGCTGAAGTCGCCATGAAGATCCTTCTTATCGGGTCCGGCGGTCGCGAGCACGCCATCGCCTGGCGTCTCAAGCAGGACGATCCCACGCTCAAGCTCTATACCGCGCCCGGCAACGCCGGAACTGCGCTCCTGGGCGCGAATCTTCCCTTCAACGTCGGCGATATCGACGGTCTGCTCATCTGGGCCAAGGCCGAAAAACCGGACCTGACGATTGTCGGCCCGGAAGCGCCGCTTTGCGCAGGCGTGGTCGATAAATTTGAAGAGGCCGGACTGGCCATCTTCGGTCCCAATCAGGCCGCTGCCAAGCTGGAGGGCAGCAAGGTCTTCACCAAGAATTTTCTGCTCAAGTATGGTCTCCCGACGGCCCCCGGAAAAGGCTTCACCGACTCCGCTTCCGCCCTGGCTTACAGCCTGGAGCATCCGACCTTTCCGCAAGTCATCAAGGCCGATGGCCTCGCGGCAGGCAAAGGCGTGATCATCGCGCAAACTCCTGAGGAAGCGGCATCGAGCATCCTCGACATCATGGACACGCGCGTCTTCGGCGCGGCGGGCGAGCAATTGCTGATCGAGGAATTTCTGCCCGGACGCGAGATGTCGGTGCACGTGCTGACCGATGGCATCTCCCACGTTATGCTGCCGATTTCGCAGGATCACAAGAAGCTGGGCGATGGCGATACCGGCCTCAACACCGGCGGCATGGGCGCCTATGCCCCGGCCCCGTTTGCCACAGCGGAATTGCAACAAAAGCTGACGCTCTGGGTGGTGGAACCGGTTCTGCGCGCCTTAAGGCACGAGGGCATCGATTTTCGCGGCATTCTTTACATCGGCATCATTTGGACCAAGGACGGCCCGAGCATCTTGGAATTCAACGTGCGCGGAGGCGATCCCGAGACGCAGATTTTGCTGCCGCTCATCGATACGCCGCTGGTGGAAGTCTTTCAGGCCGTCCGCGAAAAGCGACTGAAGGAGATCGAGCTCAAGCTGAATACCAACCATGCGGTCACGGTCGTCATGGCGGCGGAAGGTTACCCCGGCACTCCCGTCACGGGCGCGCCGATCGAGGGGCTGGAGAAGGACGTTCTCGAGACCGCTGTCTTCCACGCGGGCACCAAAATGGACGGAACCGCCGTGGTCGTCAACGGAGGCCGCGTCCTCAGTGTCACGGCTTGGGCGCTCGATCTCGCCACGGCGC
>FTJN01001315.1_pt2 | contig 13582 bp, 11 predicted proteins | sample 1658361 | NCBI WGS metagenome assembly FTJN01 (sample SAMEA3914819, study PRJEB12502) | metagenome | biome: forest; material: soil | place: Canada | collected 2010-06-26 | depth 0.3 m | reverse complement strand
GATCTCGTCGGCGACGGCCTGGGCCTCGTCGCGCGCGGTGCGGTAGTGCACCGCGACGTCGAAGCCGGCTCGCGCGGCCTCCAGGGCCAGGGCGCGGCCGATCCGGCGACCGGCGCCGGTGACCAGGGCCGCGCCGCGCGGGGTCATGATCTTAGTCGAAACGACCGAACTCGAACTTGTTCAGGGCCGAGAAGACGATGAGGAAGAGGGCGATGACGCCGATCGCGACCATGAGCGTGAGTCCGTGTGACGACTGAAGATATCCGGGCTTTAGCCTTGCGCGGGGCGGGCCGCAAGCGATGAAGCCCTCCCACGCCGTCATCCTCGGAACAAGTCCGAGGATGACGGGCCGGGGTGGTTCGACTTACGCTTCCCCCATGCTCTGGCGTCGCCGTGTCGAACCCTTCACCCGTCCCCTGGTCTATGCGTGGTTCCGCTTTCGGCGCGGCCTGACGCTGGGCGTGCGGGGGATCGTCACCGACGCCGAGGGAAGGGTGCTGATGGTGCAGCACACCTATGTCCCCGGCTGGTACCTGCCCGGCGGCGGGGTCGAGCGCGGCGAGACGGCGCAGACGGCGGTGATCCGCGAACTTCAGGAGGAGGCGGGGATCAAGGTGATCGGTCCGGTCACCCTGGTCTCGGCGCACAGCAACGAGCGCCACCATCCCGGCGACCACGTGCTGGTCTACCGCGTCCACGCCTGGGAGCCCTGCGCCTCCAGCGCCCAGGGCGAGATCCACCAGGTCGGCTGGTTCGCCCCCGACGCCCTGCCGGACGACGTCACCCCGGGCAATCGCCGCCGGATCGCCGAGGTCTTTCACGCCGCCGACCCCGACCCCATGTGGTGAGGCGATGAACTGGGACCTGCTTCTTTTTATCCCGCTGATCGGCGGCTTCATTTTGCTGGCGATCGATCTGGTCAGCCGAACGCCCTGGTGGGTCATATGGCTCGGCTACAGCGTCTGCATGCTGGTCGCGATGACGATCGTCGCTCGCTCCCAGATCGCCGGCATGGGGCCGCTGGAGATCCTCGTCTCGGTGGCGATGTGCTTCCTGATCCCGCTGATAAAGTTTCTTGGACCGCTGATCAGGGCGCAGAAATGAGATCGACCCTTCCCCAGTGATCAACGATCATTAAAATGGCTGTTTGAATGAGGTCCGCCGTCTCTCCGACGTGAGCGGCCCAACCCGGAGGAGCACGGCATGCGCGACTACCTGAAGTTCTACATCGACGGACAGTGGGTCGAGCCCAAGGGCAAGCAGACGGTTGACGTCATCAACCCCGCCACCGAGGCCGTCGCCGGCCGGGTGACCCTGGGCACGGCCGAGGACGTTGACATCGCCGTCCGCGCCGCCCGCAAGGCCTTCGCCACCTATTCGCTGACCAGCCGCGAAGAGCGCATCGACCTGCTCGAGCGGATCATCGCCGAGTACCAGAAGCGCTTCGAGGACATGGCCAAGGCCATCACCGAGGAGATGGGCGCCCCGGCCTGGCTGGCCCAGCGGGCGCAGGCGGCCATGGGCATCGCCCATGTCCAGACCGCGATGCAGGTGCTGAAGGACTACAAGTTCACCGAAGATCGCGGAACCACGCGCCTGGTGAAGGAGCCGATCGGCGTCTGCGCGTTCATCACGCCGTGGAACTGGCCGGTCAACCAGATCGCCTGCAAGGTCGCGCCCGCCCTCGCGACCGGCTGCACCATGGTGCTCAAGCCCTCGGAAGTGGCCCCGTTCTCGGCCTGGATCTGGACCGAGATCCTGGCCGCCGCCGGCGTGCCGGCCGGGGTGTTCAACCTGGTCAATGGCGACGGTCCGGTGGTCGGCGCGGCGCTGAGCTCGCACCCCGAGGTCGACATGGTGTCGTTCACCGGCTCGACCCGGGCCGGCATCGAGGTGGCCAGGAACGCCGCCCCGACCGTCAAGCGCGTCCACCAGGAACTGGGCGGCAAGAGCCCCAACATCATCCTCGACGACGCCGACTATCAGAAGGCGGTCGGCGGCGGCGTGGCCTCGGTGATGATGAACTCAGGCCAGTCCTGCAACGCCCCCACGCGCATGCTCGTGCCGCAAAAGCGCATGGACGAGGTGATCGCCATCGCCAAGGCCGCCGCCGACGCCCACACCGTCGGCGACCCGAACGGCAATTCCAAGCTGGGCCCGGTGGTCTCCGAGGTGCAGTGGAACAAGATCCAGGGCCTGATCCAGAAGGGCGTCGACGAGGGCGCGACCCTGGTCTCTGGCGGTCCGGGTAAGCCCGAGGGCCTGGAGACCGGCTACTATGTGAAGCCCACCGTCTTCGCCAACGTCACCTCGGACATGACCATCGCCAAGGAAGAGATCTTCGGTCCCGTGCTGGCGATCCTCGGCTATGACGGCGTCGACCAGGCCGTCGCGATCGGCAACGACACCGAATACGGCCTGGCCGCCTATGTCTCGGGCAACAACGAGGCCGAGGTCCGGGCCGTGGCGTCCAGGCTGCGGGCCGGCCAGGTGATCCTCAACGGCGCCGGCACCGACCTGATGGCCCCGTTCGGCGGCTACAAGATGAGCGGCAACGGCCGCGAATGGGGCGACCACGCCTTCGGCGAGTTCCTCGAGACCAAGGCCGTGCTGGGCTACTCGCCCAAGGTCGCGGCGGAGTAACGGCTTGGGGACGGGCGCCTGCGCCTGTCCCCGTTCGGACCGACGAAAGAGGGGCCGCGCGGTGCAAAGCCGCGCGGCCCTTTCTTCTTGCCGCCTTGGGACGTCTCAGGAGATCCAGAGACCCAGCTGAGCGGCGACCGTCCAGGCGCCGTCGGGGCCGCGCCTTAACAGCCAGAGACCTCCACCCGCGCCCAGGGGGGCGGAGCTGCTGTCGCCATAGGCCAACGCCTCGGTTCCATCCGGAGAGAGGACCGGCACGCTCAGCCTGATGGCGCGGTACGTATAGCGGCCGGTGCGGCGATCGATCCCGCGGGCGCCGGGCGGCGCCTTCAGAAGCACGCCGCGCGCGATGGCGTCCTGGCGAACGGCGTCGCAGCCGCTGGCGCTCAACAATTCGGCCGCCAGGAAAGCTTGAACGGTGGCCGCCGCCGGCGGCGCGGGTCGCGTCGGCGCGACCTCGCCGGTCGCCGTGACCGCGAACCATCGCTGGGGCTCGACCTCCTCGCCCGGGACCGGCGGGTTGGATTGCCCCAGATCATAATTCTCTGGTCCCACCCAGGACTTGATCTGCCCGGCGTCGATTCCGTCGTCCAGCACCGTCCGGGTGGCCGAAGCGTGATCCGTCATCCCATCGAAGGCGACCTTCGCCGCCGAGCAGCTCTCGGCCGTGGGGACGGTCGCGGCCGCCGCCGAGGAACTCGCGATGAGAAGAAGGCCGATAGCGCCGGCAAGGTGGCGGGAGGTTCGCGTCATACGAAAAAACTACGCTCGTAATAGAAAACGCGCCAGTCCTCTCGATCCGCGATGCCTGGCCAGGCACGAAAAGTCTCAGTCGCTCACGGCGCAAACACCTCGCTGGTATCCATGCGCACGTCGCGGATGGCGCGGCAGGCGTCTTCGTCCGCCCGGTCGCGTTCCGGCTTGAAGTTCAGCAGCAGGGAGCGTCGCCGCGCGCCGGAGCGGTTGCGGGTGGCGCCGTGCAGCAGGTCGGCGTCGAACACCAGGATGTCGCCCGCTTCGCCCGCCAGCGTCAGGGACAGGGCCTCGTCGGGCTCCTCCCCCAGGTCAACCGGGTCGAGATGGCGCGGAACCACGCGAGTGCCGCCGTTGTCCGGCCCATAGGGGTCGAGGAACACCAGGGCGGCGATGGCTTGCTGGCCCGCGCCGTCGCGGTGCAGGGGCTGATGACCGCCGCCCAGCAGCGGCTCGCGGCCCTCGACCTGGCTGAGGAAGAAGGGACCGCCCAGCATCTGGCCCGCCGCCGCCAACAGAGGCGGCAGGCGGCAGGTGCGTTGCACCGTGGGGTCCAGATCGACCAGGGCGTGGCGCCAGCCGACGCCCCGGGGCGCGGTCCATTGGTCCCGCGTTCCCACGCCGGCGTCGAAGGCGTCGCGCAGGGCCTCGCGCCAGGCCTCGGGCACGGCGCCGCGCAGCAGCAGATAGCCGTCGCGCTCCAAGGTGGCGGCTTGCTCCGCCTCCAGCGCGTCGACTTGAGTGGGCGTCGTGAGATCGCTCATGACGCTGCCTAGAGCCTGGCCGCGCCGTTCACAAGGCCGGCCGCCCAGGTTGACGTTCGGGCACGCTTTACGCGAGCGTCAGGCGGCGTAACCTCCCCGGTAAACAACGATAACCGACCGGGAGAAAACGATGGACGGCGTCGACAGCCTCGCGACCGCGCGCGACCCGAGCACGGCGCCGTTCAAGCCCCTGGCGATGCGCGGCCCCGAGGTCACGGTCGACCGGCGCGCCGACGGCAGCATCGTCATCACCTCCAACCACCCGCCCGGCGACGGGCCGCGGACCATCAGCCACCTGCTGGCCCAGAAGGCGGCCGAGCATCCCGACCGGCCCTATCTGAAACAGCGCGAGCCCGGTCACGGTCCCTGGCGGCAAATGACCTACGGCCAGGCCCAGCGGGCGGTCGAGGGCGTCGCTCAGTGGCTGCTGGACCAGGGTCTGACCGCCGACGACAGCGTGATGATCCTGTCAGGCAATTCCATCGAGCACGCCCTGATGACCCTCGGGTCCTACGGGGCCGGCGTGCCCGCCGCCCCGGTCAGCCCGGCCTACAGCCTGATGTCGGCCGACCACGGCAAGCTCAAGCACTGCTTCGACAAGGTCGCGCCGCGCGTGGTGTTCGCCCAGTCGGGCGTGTTGTTCGACAAGGCCATCGCCACGCTGCGGGCGCTGCGGCCCGACCTGCTGCTGGTCACCGCCGATGGGGCCGGCGAGGGGGCGGTGGCCTTCGACACGGTGGCCGCCACGCAGCCCCGCGACGCCGCCGCCCAGCGCGAGCGCCTGACCCCCGCGACCGTCGCCAAATACCTGTTCACGTCCGGCTCGACCGGCATGCCCAAGGGCGTGCCCCAGACCCACGCCATGATGGCGGGGGTGATCGCCGGCCAGGAGGGCCTGCGCACCGACGAGCCGACCGACGAGATCCCCAACAGCCTGGAATGGATGCCCTGGAGCCACATCTCGGCGGGCAATATCGGCTTCAACGGCGTGCTGTGGGCCGGCGGCACCCTGTGGATCGACGAGGGCAAGCCGCTGCCGGGGATGTTCGAGACCACGATCAAGAACCTCTACGAGGTCTCGCCCGTGGTGTTCGGCTCGGCGCCGATCGCCTTTTCGATGCTGGCCGGGGCGATGGAGGGTGATCCGGTCCTGCGCAAGGCGTTCTTCAAGAACCTCAAATATATGGGCTATGGCGGGGCCACCCTGTCGGACGATGTCTATACGCGGATGCAGGCCCTGGCCGTGGCCGAGACCGGCCATCGCGTGCCGCTGACCACCATGTACGGCGCGACCGAGACCCAAGGGGTGACGGTGGTCCACTGGCTGACCGAGCGGGTCGGGCTGGTCGGCCTGCCGCTGCCGGGCATCGCCCTGAAACTGGCCCCGGCCGGCGCCAAGTACGAGGTGCGGGTCAAGGGGCCGACCGTGGCGGCCGGCTATCACAAGGATCCGGAGAAGACGGCGGCGGCCTTCGACGAGGAGGGGTTCTACAAGCTTGGGGATGCGGCGCGGTTCGTCGATCCGGACGACCCGTCCAAGGGCCTGGTGTTCGACGGCCGGGTGACCGAGGACTTCAAGCTGGACAGCGGCACCTGGGTCAGCGTCGGGGTGCTGCGGCCCGACCTGGTGGCCGCCTGCAGCCCCTACATCCACGACGCGGTGATCGCCGGCCAGGACAAGCCGTTCATCGCCGCGATGCTCTGGCCCTCGCCGGCCGGCTTGGCGGCCTTGGTGGCCGATGAGGGGCCGGGCACGCCGCTCGACAAGCTGACCGAGATCCTCCGTGCACGGATCGGGGCGTTCAACGCGGCGATGGGTGGCTCCTCGCGGCGCGTGGCCCGCGTGGCCATCCTGACCGAACCGCCGTCCATCGACGCCGGCGAGATCACCGACAAGGGCTATGTGAACCAGCGCGCGACGCTGGAGCGGCGGGCGAAGGTGGTGGTGGGCTTGTTCGTGGATCCGCCGGGGGATGGGGTGATCGTGATCTGACCGGGGACATGCGCATGCGCGTGTCCCCAATCGTGACCCTAACAACCGCTCATCCCGGCGAATGCCGGGACCCAGATGGAATGGCTTTGTGGCTGACACCAAGGGCTCTGAGCCCATCCAGCCATCCACACCGCTATGGGATCTGGGTCCCGGCATTCGCCGGGATGAGCGGAATTATTGTTGAGAGTCAGTGTCCACAAACGCCGGCCAGCTCAGCGCCCCGCGATCCAGCACGATGGTCTTGTCCGAATAGCCCGTGCTCATCAGCTCCGCCGGCTTGGCCGGGATCGCCGAGGACCCGCGCGGCCAGCCGTCGCGGATCTCGACCACCGCCACCTCGACCTTGCCGGCCGCCCTGGCGGTGAAGCTGAGGGTGACGCCGTTGGGGTCGGGGGCGTGGTAGCTGAGGCTGCTCCATTCGCCGGCCTGGGTGGGCAGGACCAGGGGGCGGCCGTTGAGGCGCGGCTCGCCCAGTTCCAGGCTGGGGCGGATGCGCAGGGTCAGGACCTCGGCGCCGGGCGTGGGCACGGCGCGGACCAGCAGGCGGTCGCCGGCCCGGGCGATGGTCAGCACCGGCCGCTCGACCGGCAGGACGGCGGTCGGCGCCATCCACACCGGGTTGCGGTAGAGCGGCGGATAGGCCTTGAGCACCGGGGTGTTGTCATTGTCCGACAGCACCACCCGCGACCAGGGATCCAGGCGCGGCAGAGGCGAGACGCGCCAGGCCGTGCCGGTCGACAGATCGGCTAGGTGGCTGGCCTCGGCCAGACGCGGGCGGGTCGGTCCGCCCTCGGCCAGGCCGGCATAGAGCAGCAGGCCCACGCCGGCCGCCGCCGCGACGCCGGCGAACACCGGGGCCCAGCGATAGGCGGCGAAGTCGAAGGCCAGCGGCAGCAGGGCGGGGGCGGCCAGGACGGCGAACACCGCCAGCACGGCCGGCTCTTGCAGGCCCACCCCCGCGAAGGTCCAGGCCCCCCACGAGCCCAGCTGGGCGACCACGGCGATGGCCACCAGGCTGACGACCAGGGTCAGCAGCCAGGCCACCCGGCGGTCGCGGGTTCCACCCACGGCCATGACCAGGGCGGCCACCAGGCTGGCGGCCAGCAGCGGCCAGGCCAGCATCACCGAGCCGCCCGGGACCAGGACCATGGCCGCGACCGCCAGGGCCAGCAACACCAGCAGCGAGCCCAGCCAGGCGCCGAACACCCCGATGCCCTTGCCGAGGCTCAGCCAGGCCAGGACGATCACGCCGCCCGCCAGGTAGAGGCCGATGGGATCGAAGCCGCCGACCAGGCTACAGGCCCCGCCGAGCACGGCCGCGACGAGACTGATCCAGATCTTGCCCCAGATCCGCCGGAGGCCGCGCGCCTGGAGGATCAGGATGCTGACGCACACCCCGATCAGCAGGATTCCCGCGCCCGGCAGCAGGGCGTTGAACTGTCCCAGCACGGCGTAGTAGCGCTGCTGGTCGCCGATGCCGATCAGCCGGCCGGCCAGGTGCAGGGCCAGGACGGCGCTGGCCGCCAGCAGCAGGAAGCCGGCGATGCCGCGCAGGATCTCAACGAACGTCACGGCCTTGCCGCGCAGGGCGCGATAGCCGGTGAAGATGATCAGCAGGCCCGCCACGGCCAGGATCGCCCAACCCACATTGACCGGATAGGCCACCAGCCCCAGGGCCAGGACGTCGGAATAGATCAGGTCCGGCGACTTGGCCGGCAGGGCGGCGCCCGTGGCCAGGGCGCGGACGACGGGCAGGGCCTGGTCGCCCAGGTTCTGCAGGCTGCCCTGGTTGAGGTGGTCGGGCGTGGCCAGCGGCGTGTGATAGGCCAACTGGTCATCGATGAAGGCGAAGTTCAGCCCCGGCAGGCCCTTGCGCAAGGCGTGGGTGAAGTCGGTGTCGTTGGGCATGCGCTGATAGACGGCGGCGGCCAGCGAGTTGGCGGTGGGCTGGTGGGCGGCGCGGGCATAGACGCCGATCAGGTCGCCGCTGTCGGGTCCTGTCTGGAACATGGCCGCCCGTCCGGCGTCGCCTCGGGCCTCCATGTTGATCACCACGCCGACGTGGTCGCGCAGGGGATCGCGGGCGAAGAAGGCCTCGGCGCCCAGCAGGCCGGGCTCCTCGCCGTCGGTGAACAGGAAGATCACGTCGCGGGCCGGCGTGGGGCCGGCCTTCAGGGCGCGGGCGATCTCCAGGGCGGCGGCCACCCCGGCGGAGTCGTCGGCCGCGCCGGGCGAGTTGTGAACGGTGTCGTAGTGGCTCATCACCAGCACGGCGGGGGCGTCGCGGTCGGTTCCGGGCAGGGTGGCGACGATGTTCTGGACCGCGCCGACCGCCGTGGCGCGCGGCGACCACTTGGCCGCGTCGCGCACGCCTTCGCCGGACCGCAACGACACCTCCAGCCCCAGGCCGTTGACGCGGGCCAGCAGGTGGTCGCGGACCCGGACGATCTCGGCCGAGCCGATGGGATGAGGTTTCTGGCCGATGGCCCGGACGTCGACCATGGCGCGACCGGCCGAGAACTGGTCGGCGGGGGCGTTGGTGGGCAGGGGCGGGGGCGTGCGCAGGGCCAGGTTGGCGATGGCCAGGCCCAGCAAGAGACAGACCCAGACGCCGAGCAGTCGGACGGTCTTCATGCGATGGGCCTCCGGGTCGAATCCCCCAGGCGGCAGGGTGGGACGGTTCGGGATTCGATGAAAGCGTGACCAAACGAAAAGGGCGACCCGGTCGCCCGGATCGCCCTTCGTGATCTTTTGAGAAGCGGGCGACGGCGAACCGCCGCCCGTCCTCGGGTCTTGGTTAGAACTTCGAACGCAGCGTCAGCCCGTAGGTGCGCGGCGCGCCGAGGAACGCATCATAGGTGATGGTGTCCTTGGCCGGGGTGTAGGTGGTGTTGGTCGCGCTCAGACCCGACGAACCTTGCAGGGTGCCGTTGAAGGCGACCTGGGCGTATTCCTCGTCCAGCAGGTTCTGGGCCCACAGTTCGGCCGTCCACTTGTCATCCGAGGAGCCCAGCGCGATGCGGGCGTTCACGACGGTGTAGGCGTCCTGCACCTTCGGCGGGAACAGGTCGGACCCGGTGTTGTAGGCCGACGAGTACTTGGCGCCGATGTTGAAGCGGGCCTTCATCGAGTCGCCGACCGGGTGCTCATAGCTGAGCGAGCCCGACAGCGAGTACTTGGGGGCCAGCGACAGACGGCTGCCCGGCAGCAGGACCAGGGCGTTGCCCGGATCGTTGGGGATCGCCTGCTTGCCGTACTTGGTGTCGGCATAGGTGAAGCCGCTCTGCACCGACAGGCCGCGCACCGGGGTGAACCAGAGGAAGTCGGCGTCGACGCCCTGCGAGGTCACTTCCGGGATCGAGCGCACCGCGAACGAGGTGCCCAGGAAGGTGTTCAGCTGGAAGTCGCTGTACTCCTGATAGAACGCCGTCAGGTTCAGCAGCACCGAGCGGTTGAACAGGGTGTTCTTCATGCCGACTTCGTAGCTGTCGACGAATTCACCCGGGAACGAGGTGTCGTAGATCGGCGTGATGCCGTTGCCGCCGCTGGGCAGGCCGTTCGACGACTGGGTGCGGTCAAGGTTGTAACCGCCGCCCTTATAGCCGCGCGCGTACGAGGCGTAGGTGAACACCTCGGGCGAGAAGCGGTACGAGGCCTTGATCGTGCCCGACCATTCCTTGTCCTCGCGGTTCTGCTTGGTTCCGCGGCCGTTGAACTGCGGGTTGGCCCAGGGCAGGCACATGTTGCCCACGACGGTCGAGACCAGGCTGGCGCCGGTCGGGTTGCCGGGGGCGAACAGGGCGGCGGGAACGCCGCGGCCGATCAGCGCCAGAGCGATGCGCTGCTGGCCGGCGGCCGTCAGCACCGAGCCGCAGCCCACGCCGCCGTCGGACGTCGACTGGTAGGTGTCGAGGTCCTTCTTGTCGATGCTGTAGCGAAGGCCGACGGTGATGTCGAAGGCGTCGGTGACGTGCCAGCTGTTGTTGGTGAACAGGGCGACGGTGGTGGCGCGCTGCTTGTACTGGTCATGCAGGCCTTGGCCGCCGGTATAGGTGGTGCTGTAGGGGCGACCCGAGGCTTGCGAGATAAAGCCGGCGCTTCCGGCCTGGTTCAGGGTGATGCCGGCCGGAGCCAGCGAGCTGGCGATACCCGACAGCAGGATCGTGCCCAGATAGGCTTCGTAGTCGTTGCCGTAGAGGAAGTTGGCCTTGGTACCCAACCGCTCGTCGGCCAGGAACGTGCCGACCAGCCAGTCGAGCTTGTCGGTCTTGCCGGCCAGGCGCAGTTCCTGGGTAAAGGTCGTGAACTGGCTGTAGTTGGTGCCGTCCTTGTTGCGATAGGCCAGGTCGGCGGTGGTGAAGTCCGCGTCCTGACCGTTGTCGGTGCGCCATTGGCGGATGGCCGAGATCGAGGTCAGCGAGCCGATCGGCGTGTCGATATTGCCTTCCAGCGAGACGCCCTTGTCCTCGATCGAGGACGGCGCGCCGCGGTTCGAATAGGCGACGCGGTCATAGGGGTTGTCGGTGGCGGCGCCGACGCCCTTGCCGCCGGCCAGGGCGTTGATGATCGCCGTGGTCGGGCCGGGACGGATCTGCACCGCGCCGCAGCAGTTTTCGTCGCGCTTGGTGTAGTCGCCGATCAGCTTGAAGGTGGCGTTGTCGTCCGGGATGAACAGCAGTTGGCCGCGGACGGTGTAGAAGCCCTGGTCGGCGTCCTGGTCGCGCTTGCTGGGACCCTTGCCGGTGACCACGTCGTTATAGCCGTCGCGCTCGCGGGCGCCGACATAGATGCGGCCGGCCAGCTTGTCGCTGCCGAGCAGCGGGCCGGTGACCGAGGCGGCCAGGCCGTGGGCGTTGAAGTTGCCGATCGTCGCCTCGGCGCTGCCGCCGAAGTTGAACTCGGGTTCCTTGGTGACGATGTTGATGACGCCGGCCGAGGTGTTCTTGCCGAACAGGGTGCCTTGCGGGCCCTTCAGCACTTCGATCCGTTCCATCTCGCCCAGGTCGCCGAACGACACGCCGTTGCGGGGGCGATAGACGCCGTCGATCACCACGCCGACCGAGCTTTCCAGGCCGGGGTTGTCGCCAACCGTACCGACGCCACGAATACGGGCGGTGGTCGAGGCTTCCGACGTGGTCGAGGTCACGGTCAGGCCGGGGGTCAGGATCGTCAGATCCTTGATGTCCTTGACGCCGGTGTCTTGCAGCAGCTTGGCGCCGATCGCGGTGACCACGACAGGAACGTCCTGCAGGCTCTGCTCCCGCTTCTGGGCGGTGACGACGATGCTGTCGACGGTGGGGATTTCTGTTTCCTGGGCCTGAGCCGCCAGCGGGGTCAGACCGGCGAGCACGACGGCGGACGCCGTACCGCAAAGCACCTGAGTAAAGCGCATTTCCTACCTCGGTTTTGTTTTATGGCGTGAGCGCTTGCATCGCCCCCGCCTTTTGATTTGGTCTAACGCCGAACGATTGTTCGAATTGACACGCAAGGGTTATGGTCTCGCTGTGCGCTCGGCAAGGAAAAACCTTATGGATTAAAGGTTCTCGAACGTCTGTTGCGCGGATGCGACAGCGTTCTGCGAGCATCCCCAATCTTCGGTTCGTGATTTTGAGGGGGATGGCGAGCGGCGCCGTATTCCTGGAGCCGCCTTGCATCGGGGCGCGCGGCGGCTCATGTGCGGGGGATGCCGATCTCGCCCGCCTACCGTCCCGATCCGGTCTTCATGCGCCTGGGGCCCGACTTCGCCGATCCCGTGGCTCCGGCCGACTTTCCCCAGACCGTCTTGCGGTATCGCAACGATCGTGCGGCCGCGAGCGTGGGGTTGCAAGGGTTGAGCGATGCCGAGTGGCTCTCCCATTTCGCGCGGTTCTCGGCCCTGCCGGACAACCAGCCCGGGCCGCTGGCCATGCGCTATCACGGCCATCAGTTCCGCAGCTACAACCCGGACCTCGGCGACGGGCGCGGCTTTCTGTTCGCCCAGCTGCGCGAGTCCTCGACAGACCGCTTGCTCGATCTGGCCACCAAGGGCTCGGGCCAGACGCCGTGGTCGCGGGCCGGCGACGGGCGGCTGACCCTGAAGGGCGGGATGCGCGAGATCCTGGCCGCCACCATGCTGGAGGCCCAGGGCGTGCCCACCTCCCGGGCCTTCTCCCTGGTCGAGACCGGCGAGGACCTGGTGCGCGGCGACGAGCCCAGCCCCACCCGCTCGGCCGTGCTGACCCGGCTGTCGCACAGCCACATCCGGTTCGGGACCTTCCAGCGCCAAGCCTATCTGGAGCGGCCCGACAACATCACCAAGTTGGTCGATCACGCGGTCGAGACCTACTACCCGCACGTCGCCGACCAGCCCGACCGGCCCAAGGCGCTGATGGAACAGGTGGTCGCCGCCAGCGCCCGGTTGCTGTCGCGCTGGATGGCGGCGGGTTTCGTGCACGGGGTGCTCAACACCGACAACATGGTCGTCACCGGCGAGAGCTTCGACTACGGCCCCTGGCGGTTCCTGGCCAGGAACGACCCGAACTTCACCGCCGCCTATTTCGACCATTCGGGGCTCTACAGCTTTGGTCGCCAGCCCGAGACGGTGTTCTGGAACCTGCAGCAGCTGGCCGGCTGCCTGGCCCAGGTGACAGACGACTCAGGACTGATCGCGGCGCTGAATAGCTTTTCGGACCTCTATCGTGACGCCCTGCGCGGGGCGATGCTGAACCGGTTGGGCCTGAAGAGCCGCTCGGCCGAGGCGGACGTGGCCCTGGTCCAGGCCGCCTTCGTGGCTTTGGCGGCGGGCGGCGAGACGCTGCGCTGGGAGCCGTTCTTCTTCGACTGGTTCGGTGGCGAGGCGTCGGAGCGACGCGCCCTGGAGGGCCCGCGCGCCGGGCTCTATGGCGACGAGGCGTTCGTGGACTTCCGCCGCCAGTTGTCGGCCTTCGAAACCGACCGGCCCGAGCGGCTGGAGAGCCCGGTCTTCGCCCGTCCCGAGCCGGAGGAGATGCTGATCGACGAGGTCGAGGCCCTGTGGGCGCCGATCGCCGAGGTCGACGACTGGTCGGCGCTACAGGCCAAATTGGGGCGACTTGAAGCCGTCCGTGTCGCCTATGCGTTGGGAGACTGACATACGGGTGAGACAAATCTGCCGCATGCTGAGCTTTTCCAGCTTGGGCGGGAACGATTGTCAAGCTTCAGCCTTATCTGGGTTGAAGGCTCGTCCCACGAGCGAATAGCCGGCGGAGATTATCGCATGCGTTTCTTCCAACCCGTGATGCTGGTTTGCGCCGTGGCCATGTCGTTCATCGGCGCCCTGGGCCTGCCGGGCTGCGCCCGGGCGATCGGTGAATGTCTGCAAGACAAGCACGAGATGGCTTGATCCAATCCTCCCCCTCTGGGGGAGGTGGCCCGTAGGGTCGGAGGGGGCGCCGCCGCGCTGACCCCCCCA
>FTJN01000517.1_pt2 | contig 13606 bp, 16 predicted proteins | sample 1658361 | NCBI WGS metagenome assembly FTJN01 (sample SAMEA3914819, study PRJEB12502) | metagenome | biome: forest; material: soil | place: Canada | collected 2010-06-26 | depth 0.3 m | reverse complement strand
CGGCGGGGCAGGGCAGGCGGCCAGGCGACCCTGCGCGACTGAAGCGGCCGGGGTCCGGACCGTCCTGCGGCACCGAGGCCGGGCTCCTGCGGCGACGCCGTCGAGCAGTGGTTCGTGCGTCCGTCCCCCTGATGCGAGCGTCGTCATCGGTTTGCGCGATCATCGTCGGCCGGGACGCGGCACCCGAAGTCGCCGCAACGACAAAGGGAGACAAACCCATGTTCCACTACCTTCGCCTGCTCGCGCTGATCGCGCTGGCACTCGCGGCCGGGTCGGCGGGCGCCGACGACTTCCATCGCGGCCGCAGTCCGGCGCCGCCGAAAGTGATCCTCGACACCGACTTCAACACGATCAGCGACGACGGCCAGGCGCTGGCGATGCTGGCCCAGCTCGATGCCGCCGGCCGGCTCGACCTGCTCGGCGTCACGGTCGCGACCGGCAACGCGTGGCTCGAACAGGAGACCTCCGACGCGCTGAAGGCGGTCGAGCGACTCGGCATCGAGCGCTCGGTCGGCGTCTACGTCGGCGCGAAATACCCGCTGCTGCACGACTACGGCTCGTACCTCTACGAGGTCGCGACGCTGGGCCCGGCGATCGACTACGTCGGCGCCTTCTCGAGCCCGCCGCCGACGTCGAGCAGCGACCTCGTCGCGCCGCCGGACGGCTTCGCGACGCACACCCGGGCGCAGCGGCAGCACGCGATCGACTTCATCATCGAGCAGGTCCACCGCTATCCCCACCAGGTCTCGATCCTGGAGATCGCGCCGCCGACCAACCTCGCGATGGCCATCCGCAAGGACCCGAGCATCGTGCCGCTGATCAAGCAGGTCGTGACGATGGCCGGGCAGATCTACGTCGCGGGCAACGCCTACAACGACGCCGCCGAGTTCAACTGGTGGGCCGATCCGGAGGCGGTCCAGATCGTGCTGCGCGCCGCGGTGCCGAAAGTGATCCTGCCGCTGGACCTGACCAACACCGTGCCGCTGACCAGGCCGGTGTACGAGCAGATCGCGAACCACCGTCCGGCCACGCCCATCACCCGGTTGTTCGCCGATGCGTACGCCCCGTTCTTCGGTTCGGGGCCGCCGCCGTTTCCGCTGTTCATCTGGGACACCACTGCGCTCGCCTACCTCGTGGATCCGACGTTCGCGACCGCCTCGCGCACCCTGTGGGTCGACATGAGCACGACGTTCGACGCCAACTACGGCAAGTCCATCGTCCACGAGAGCGACCCGACGCCGTCGATTCCGCTGCTGCAGCCCTCGAAGGTCGTGTTCTCGTTCGACACCGCGCGCTTCTACGCGTTCTACGCCGACCTGCTGACCCAGCCGGTGCCGGTGCGCGACAACGGCGGGCACGGGCACTGAGCAACCGATTCGCCGGGACCCGGCCCGTCGCGGCTGGCGATGGGGCCGGGGGCGGTGCGACGACGACGGCCTCCCGCGCGCGCGGGCCCGGACGGGCGCGCAAGCGCTAACGCGCGACCGACGGCGGCGTGGGCGGCCGTTCGCCCCGCTGCGTGCCCGGCGGCGCGCCGCGATCCAGGGAGCCGGCATCCGGCGGCGGCAAGGAGATCGGGGTGACCTCGACCTTCGAGACGCCCTGGCGGCGATCGATGCCGACCTTCTCGGCCGTCGCCGGCGACAGGTCCACGATGCGGCCCCGCACATGCGGGCCGCGATCGCGGATGGTCACGACGGCGCTCTGGCCGGTCCGGAGATTGGTCACCTTCGCGGTGGAGCCCAGGGGCAGGGTCTTGCTCGCGGCGTTGTCGTCCCGCGGGTCCATGCGCGTGCCGTCCGCCATCTTGCGGCCGTTGAACTTGCTCGCATAGACCGACGCCTTGCCGGTGCGCCGTTGGCCGCTGCGGTCGAGCCGGGGCCGGGCCGGTCGAGCGCCCTGCACGACCGAAGCGGACGCGGCCCGGGGCGCGGGGTCGGCCGCGGCCCGGACGTCCACGGCGGCGGCCAGGGCGACCCAGGCCAGGGCCGCCATCACGGCACGCTGGAAGACATGGCTGCGCATGGCGGGGCGTCGCAAGGGTGAGTGTCCTGCGGCAGCGGCAACCGCCATTCCCGTCCCCGACGGACGCGCCGGGACCCGTTCGCGTCCGGGCCCGAAACGAAAACGGGCGCCGTCGGCGCCCGTGGGTCACACGCCGCGCGGCGGCGCGGCGCGACTCAGAAGCTTTCCCAGTCGTCGTTGGCGCCTGGCGACTGCGGGGTCGAGACGGCCGCCGGGGCCACCGCAGGCGCGGGCGTCCGAACCGGCGTCGGCTTGGGCCTGGCGGATGCCGGCGCGGCCTTGGGCACTGCGACCGCTTGCGTCTTCGCGCGTGCGATGGCCTGGTCGGCAGCGGCGTTGTGCGCCGGCGCGGCGAAGCCGGCGGCCGCGACGCGCGGGCTGGCGTCACCTTCGGCCAGGCGGAAGGTGGAGACCACCGACGCCAGCTTGATGGCCTGTTCCTTCAGCGATTCGGCGGCGGCGGCGCTTTGTTCCACCAGCGCGGCGTTCTGCTGCGTCATCTGGTCGACCTCTCCGATCGCGCCCTTGACCTCGACGATGCCCTGGCTCTGCTCGGTGGAGGCCGCGCTGATCTCGCCGATGATGTCGGTGACGCGCTGCACGCTGGCGACGATCTCGTTCATCGTCGTGCCGGCGTCGTGCACCAGGCGCGAGCCCGATTCCACGCGATCGACCGAGGCGCCGATCAGCGCCTTGATCTCCTTGGCGGCCTCGGCCGAACGCTGGGCCAGGTTGCGCACCTCGCCGGCGACGACCGCGAAGCCGCGGCCCTGTTCGCCGGCGCGCGCCGCCTCGACGGCCGCGTTCAGCGCGAGGATGTTGGTCTGGAACGCGATGCCGTCGATCACGCCGATGATGTCGGCGATCTTCTTGGAGCTCGTGTTGATGTCGTCCATCGTCGACACCACCTGGGCGACGACCTGGCCGCCCCGCGCCGCGACCGCCGCGGCGGAGGTGGCGAGCTGGTTGGCGGTGTGGGCCGAATCGGTGGACTGGCGCACGGTCTCGGTGAGGCTGTCCATCGAGCTGGCGGTGCGCTGGAGGTGGCTCGCGGCGAGTTCGGTGCGTTGCGACAGGTCGGTGTTGCCGCTCGCGACCTCGGAGCTGGCCACCTCGATGCTTTCGGAGGATTCGCGGACCTGGCCCACCAGCTTGCGCAAGGCGTCCTGCATGGCGGCCAGCGCCCGGATCAGGCGGGCCGGCTCGTCCTGGCCTTCGGCCACGATGCGGCTGCCCAGGTCGCCGCTGGCGATGCGGGTGGCCACGGCCACGGCCTGGTCCAGGGGGCCGCAGATCGAGCGCAGCGTCATCCACATCAGCGGCAGGAAGATGGCCAGCGTGATGCCGACCAGCGCGATGCGGGCCATGGACGCGATCATCGAACTCTTGGCGATCTCGGCGCGGATGCCGGCCAGGGCGGCCTGCTGCGACTTGAGGATGGCGGTGAGGTTGGCCTGGGCCGCGTCGAGCTTGTCGTTGGCCTGGCCGGCATAGGCGAGGGCCGCGGTCGCGTCCATCTTGGCGTCGGTGAGCTGCTGCGCGATCGGGTCGATGATCTCGACGACGTCGGCCAGCAGCTTCTTCTGCTTGCCCACCAGGTCGACGAGCGCGGCGTCGGCCGGGTGCGCCTTGACGAGCGCCTCGCCGCCGCCGTTGAGCGCGCCGATCTCCTTCTTCCAGGCGTCGTGCAACGGGCCCACGCCGGTCGGGTTGGAGACCGCGGTGGCGATCATCTCGGCCTGGTAGCGGCGGATGCTGGCCATCGACTCGCGCAGGATGCCGACCTGCTGGGCGGTCGCCTCGGCCTGGTCGAACAGCACCGTGACGGTGGAAATGCCGGACTGCGCCGAGAACATGCCCCAGCCGGCCTGCACCAGCAGCGAAATCGCCACCAGGGACATGACCAGGTAGAACCGGGAACGGACAGAAATATTGCGCATCGACAGCATGGGCGCCTCGTGGATCTTGAAGAGGGGGTCGAACCGGGGTCGTGTCTCCCGCGTTCCGTCGTCTCGCGGAACTGTTCCAACTATTCGACCGATTGTGCGAGTCACGAACTCCGGACAACGGGGAAATAGCCGCGCTTAAGCGGCCAAATTCACATCCGCGCGCCGTTCTCGCTCGAACGCACGCGGGCGGTGCGTTCGGATTGTTCGTTTCGATGGCGCCCATTAGCACGAACGCGCAAATCCCTGCGCCAGCGGGCGCTCACATCCGCCGCTAACCTGCGCCGCATGACTACCTTGTTCGACCCCCTGACCCTCGGCGACATCGCCCTCGCCAACCGCGTCGTCATGGCGCCGCTCACACGCGACCGCGCCGCCGCGGGCCGCGTGCCCCACGCGCTCAACGCGCTGTACTACGAGCAGCGGGCCGGCGCCGGCCTGATCATCTCCGAGGGCACGCAGGTCGGGCCGCTGGGCCAGGGCTACCTCGACACGCCCGGCATCTACAGCCCGGAGCAGATCGCCGGCTGGAAGCTCGCGACCGACGCCGTGCATGCCAAGGGCGGCAAGATCGTCGCCCAGATCTGGCACGTCGGCCGCATCTCGCACACGTCGCTCCTGCCCCCGGGCGAGCAACCGGTGTCCTCGACCGCGAAGATCGCCAACACGAAGACGTTCACGCCCACCGGCTTCGATCCGGTGTCGCAGCCGCGCGCCCTGACGACCGAGGAAGTGGCCGGCGTCGTCGACCAGTTCCGCCAGGCCGCGCGCAACGCCGTCGACGCCGGCTTCGACGGCATCGAGGTGCACGGCGCCAACGGCTACCTGGTCGAGCAGTTCCTGCGCGACTCGTGCAACGACCGCACCGACCGCTACGGCGGCGGGATCGAGAACCGCGCGCGCTTCCTCATCGAGGTGATGACGGCGGTGTGCGAGGAAATCGGGCCCGGCCGCGTGGGCCTGCGCCTGTCGCCGGTCACGCCGGCCAACGACATCGGCCAGGATTCGAACCCGTTCGCGCTGTTCACCCACGTCGTCAAGGAGCTCGCCAAGCTGGGCTTCGCGTTCATCGAGGTCGTCGAAGGCAGCACCGGCGGCCCGCGCGACTTCGCGCCGTTCGACTTCGACGCGCTGCGCCGGTTGTGGCCCAACGCCTGGATCGTCAACAACGGCTACACGCGCGACATGGCGCTCGCGGCCGTCGCCGGCGGCAAGGCCGACGCCGTCGCGTTCGGCAAGCCGTTCATCTCCAACCCCGACCTGGTCCGCCGCCTGCGCGAGAACGCCGAACTCGCGCCGTTCAACCAGAAGACCTTCTACGGCGGCGGCGCCGAGGGCTACACGGACTACCCGGCGCTGCCCGACTGAAGCGCAGCACCCGTGCCGATACCGAAACGGTCGCTCCCGGACAGGTCGCTGCCGGTGCGGTAGCGGCCGGAGGGGTCGATGCCGAAGGGGTCGCCACCGGAGGGGTCTGGCACCGCTTCGGATCGCGCCGTGCCGCCGCCATCCGCCTGGCAGGTGGCCGCGATCCGAAGCGGAGCCTGACCTCGATCCCCAGGGCGGTCGCCGCTGCCCACGATCATTGATTGATCGCGCAAAGTCTCCGGGGATCGGGGTCAGGCACCCCCACCGTCCGCGATCGGCATCGCGGCGATCGCCCGCAGCGTGACGCGGACAGCGGCGGTGCCAGACCCCTCGGGCAGCCGGCGATTTACCAGGTCATGACCCTGGTGCGGGCCCGAGGTCGCTCCCGGACAGGTCGCTGCCGGTGCGGTAGCGGCCGAAGGGGTCGATGCCGAAGGGGTCGAGGGGTCGCCACCGGAGGGGTCTGGCACCGCTTCGGATCGCGCCGTGACGCCGCCATCCGCCTGGCAGGTGGCCGCGATCCGAAGCGGAGCCTGACCTCGATCCCCAGGGCGGTCGCCGCTGCCCACGATCATTGATTGATCGCGCCAAGTCTCCGGGGATCGGGGTCAGGCACCCCCACCGTCCGCGATCGGCATCGCGGCGATCGCCCGCAGCATGGCGCGGACGGCGGCGGTGCCAGACCCCTCCGGGCTGAAGTCGCCCTCATCCGCGACTCACCAGGTCATGGCCCTGGTGCGGGCCCGAAACAGCTCGACGACACCCGCCGCCCGCGGCCCCGGGATCAGCTCGAACGGCTGCCCCGCTGCGATGGTGCCGGGCACGCGCACCGCGAGCCAGAAGCCGCACCAGCGCGATTGCGCCACCATCTTGGCGGCGTGCGCGAAGCCCAGCGTCTCGTTGAAGCGCGGGTCGGGCAGGCGCGGGCCGCTGACCGCCAGCGTGCAGTCCGCAAAGCGCAGCAGGTCGCCGAGCCACAGCCGAGACTCCTGCAGGCCATCGAGCGCGAGGTGCTCGTCGAACGAGGCCGGTGGCAACGGCTCCTCGCGCGGCGTCACGCCCGCCTGGGCCCGGACGGTGCTCCAGAACGCGTGGTGCACGGTCGGATACGCGTAGACGGCGTACGCAAGCGCGTGGTCGGCGGGGGCGATCGTCGGATCCTGCGGCGGCGGCACGTCGGGGCCGGCGGCGAATCCGAGCGGCCCGAATTCCACCGGACCGGTCGCCGGCGCCAGGCGCAGCACGCCGGCCGAACCTGGCGGGCGGGGAACGTTCACGCAGGCCACGGTCATCGTCATCGGCGCATTGTCGACGCTTCGCCGCCACAATCGCCGCACCATGCCTTCCACGCCCATCTCCGACCTTGCCGTGCTGCTCGCCTCGATGCGGCCCGAACTCCACGCAGGCACCTGGGCGTGGTGCGCCTTGCCGCCGGGTACCGCGACCGACGGGGTCGAGGCGATCGCCACGATGCGCGAGGCCGAGGGTCTCAGCGTGGTCGTGGCCGAGCCGGACGCGATCGCGCGCGGCTGGCCCGTCGCGTTCCGCAGCGCGTGGATCACGCTGACCGTGCACTCGGACCCCGCCGCCGTCGGCCTCACCGCCGCGTTCGCCCGCGCGCTCGGCGATGCCGGCATCCCGTGCAACGTCGTCGCCGGCGTGCATCACGACCACCTGTTCGTGCCGGTCGCCCGCGCCGCCGAAGCGATGGCCGCGTTGCACGCGCTGCAGGCCCGCTCCGCCGGCTGACCCGCCTCATGCGCGGAGCGAGGACGCTCATGTCCAGCTCGACTTCTATACTGACGCGCCCTTGGCCCGTCCCAGCTCCGAACGCCAGATGACCTCCCCTCCGCACCCCGGCACGCCCGCCGCGACGACCCCGTCGCCGCCGCTGCCGTCGCTGCGGCTGGTGGACGTGGCCTGCCGGCGCGGCGACCGCCTCCTGTTCTCGGGCCTGAACGAGACGCTGGCCTCCGGCGAGCTGCTGTGGCTGCGCGGCGGCAACGGCCGCGGCAAGACCAGCCTGCTGCGGCTGGTCGCCGGCCTGGCGGCGCCGGATCGCGGCCAGATCCTGTGGGGCGACGCGCCGACGCGGCGCAACGAGCGCTTCGCCGGCGAGCTGGTCTACATCGCCCACGCCAACGCGCTGAAGGACGACCTGACGGCCACCGAGTCGCTCGCGTTCCTCGCGCGCGTCCACGGGCGCGACGCCGGCGCGCCCGCGCTGCGCGCCGCGCTCGCGCGCCTGGGCCTGGCCGGACGCGAGCGCACGCCCACGCGAAGCCTGTCGCAAGGCCTGCGCCGCCGCGTCGCGCTGGCCCGGCTCGCGCTCGAGACGGCGCCGTCGCTGTGGGTGCTGGACGAACCCTTCGACGCGCTCGACGTCGCCGGCACCGCCACGCTGCATGCGCTGCTGGCCGCGCACCGCGCGCGCGGCGGCAGCGTGCTGCTGACCAGCCACCACCTGCACCTGGACGCCGAGGCCGCCAGCGCAGGATTCCGCGCGCTCGACCTGGACGTGTTGCCGCGCGACGCCGGAGTCGCCGCATGAGCCGGCGCACGGCCGCTGCGAAGCGTGCCCGCGCCGCAGCCCGCCCGGCGGAGGCGTCCCGATGAACGGCGCCGTCTTCCTGGCTGTCTACCAACGCGACCTGCGCCTGGCCTGGCGCCGGCGCACCGAGGCGCTGCTGCCGCTCGCGTTCTTCCTGGTCGCCGCGAGCCTGTTCCCGCTGGGCGTCGGGCCGGACCCGCAGGTGCTCAAGCTGATCGCGCCGGGCGTGGTCTGGGTCTGCGCGCTGCTGGCCGCGATGCTGTCGATGCCGCCGCTGTACGCCGCCGATCACGCCGACGGCTCGCTGGAGCAGTTGCTGATCGCGCCCGACGCCGCCCTGGCCGTGGCCGCCGCCAAGGCCGCCGGCCACTGGACGATCAGCGGCGCCCCGCTGGTCGTCGGCGCGCCGCTGCTCGGGCTGCTGCTGGGGCTGCCGGGCGCGGAACTTCCGGTGCTGTTCGTGTCTCTCTTGCTGGGAACGCCCATCCTGAGCCTGCTGGGCGGCGTCGGCGCCGCGCTCACGCTCGGCTTGCGCAGCGCGGGCATGCTGATCGTGCTGATCGTGCTGCCGTTGGCCATTCCGGCGCTGATCTTCGGCGCCGGCGCGGCGGCGGCGGTCGACGCCGGGCAGTCGCCGTCGCCGCACCTGTCGCTGCTGGGCGCGCTGCTGATCGCCTGCCTGGTCGGCGCGCCGCCCGCCACGGCCGCCGCGCTGCGGATCGCGGTCGAATGACCCGTTTGACATCCTGCAACACGACCCTGCCCTGAGAACGGGACAATGCACGCTGTGAACTCGCCCGCCGCCACCGTCGCCGCCCGCCCCCGCCTCACGTGGTTCACGTTCGCGTCGCCGGCCAATTTCTATCGCCTGGCCGGCGTGCTGGGCCCGCTTTGCGGCCTGGCCGCCGCGGCGTTCGCGCTGGCCGGCCTGTGGATGGGCTTCTTCGTCGCCCCCACCGACGCGGTGCAGGGCGAGGTCTACCGCATCATCTTCATCCACGTGCCGGCCGCCTGGCTGTCGATGGTGCTGTACGTGGCGATGGCCTTCTGGGCGGCGCTGGGCTGGTTCCTGAACGCCCGCATGGCCTTCATCTTCGCCCGCGCGATCGCGCCCACCGGCGCGCTGTTCACGGTGCTCGCGCTGTGGACGGGCTCGCTGTGGGGTCGCCCGACCTGGGGCACCTGGTGGGTGTGGGACGCGCGGCTCACGTCCGAGCTGATCCTGTTGTTCCTCTATCTCGGCTACATGGCGCTGGTCGCCGCGATCGACGACACCCGGCGCGCCGACAAGGCCGGCGCGCTGCTGGCCATCGTCGGCGTGGTCAACGTGCCGGTGATCTACTTCTCGGTCGTCTGGTGGAATACGCTGCACCAGGGATCGAGCCTGACGATGGGCGCCAAGCAGCACATGGCCTCGACGATGCTGATCGCGATGCTGCTGCTGACGCTCGCCTGCTGGGCCTACGCGTTCGCGGTCGTGTTCGTGCGCGCGCGGGCGATCACGCTCGAGCGCGAGGGCGACGCCGCCTGGGCGCGGGCGCTGGTCGCTTCTCAAGATCAAGGACGTTGAGCCATGCAATGGCACTCGCTATCTGAATTCATCGACATGGGCGGCCGCGGCGGCTTCGTCTGGGGCGCGTACGGCACGATGGCCGTGTTGATGCTGGTGGAGCCGCTGCTCGCGCGCTGGCGTCACCGCGCGGCGCGCGTGGCGATCGCCGAGCGCATGGCCGACGAAGAAGCCGCCCGCTCGGCGGGAGACCGGCCGTGACCCCTCGCCGCAAGCGCTTGACGATCATCGTCGGCATCCTCGTCGCGGTCGGCGCGGCCACCGCGCTCGTCCTCAACGCGTTCAACTCGAACCTGGTCTTCTTCTACTCGCCGTCGCAGGTGGCGGCGCACGAGGCGCCCGAGGGCCGGCCGTTCCGCATCGGCGGCATGGTGACCGCGGGCAGCGTCCGGCGCGACGGCGTCGACGTGGTCTTCACCGTGACCGACCTGGTCAAGTCGATGCAGGTGCACTATCGCGGTCCGCTCCCCGACCTGTTCAAGGAAGGCAAGGGCGTGGTCGCGGAAGGCAAGCTGGGGTCCGACGGCGTGTTCACCGCCAGGGAAGTGCTCGCCAAGCACGACGAGAACTACATGCCGCCCGAGGCCGCGGCGGCCCTGAAGCAGGCCGCCGAGCACGGCGGCAGCATGAAGACGGACAAGAAAATGGAAGCCCACCAATGATCCCGGAAATTGGCCAGGTCTCGCTGCTGATCGCGCTCGCCGTGGCCCTGATCCTCGGCACGCTGCCGATGATCGGCGCGGCGCGCGGGCGCGCCGACTGGATGGCGCTCGCGCGTCCCGCGGCGCGCGCGCACGGGCTGCTGGTGGCCGTCGCGTTCTTCTGCCTCGTCGCCTGCTTCGTGCGCAACGACTTCTCGGTGCTGTACGTGGCGAGCAACTCCAACAGCACGCTGCCGCTGCCGTACCGCATCGCGGGCGTCTGGGGCGGCCACGAGGGCTCGCTGCTGCTGTGGCTGGCCATGCTGGCCGCGTGGATGCTGGCGGTGGCGCAATGGAGCCACAAGCTGCCAGAGCCCTTCGTCGCGCGGGTGCTGGGCGTCATGGGGCTGGTGGCCATCGGCTTTCTCCTGTTCATGCTGACCACGTCGAACCCGTTCGACCGGCTGGTGCCGGTGCCGATGGACGGCAACGACCTGAACCCGCTGCTGCAGGATCCGGGCATGGTGGCGCACCCGCCGATGCTCTACATGGGCTACGTCGGCTTCTCGGTGGCGTTCGCGTTCGCGGTCGCCGCGCTGATCGAGGGCAAGCTCGACGCCGCCTGGGCGCGCTGGACGCGGCCGTGGACCACGGCCGCCTGGTCGTGCCTGACGATCGGCATCATGCTGGGCAGCGCCTGGGCCTACTACGAGCTGGGCTGGGGCGGCTGGTGGTTCTGGGACCCGGTGGAGAACGCGTCGTTCATGCCCTGGCTGGCCGGCACGGCGCTGATCCACTCGCTGGCCGTCACCGAGAAGCGCGGCGCATTCAAGTCGTGGACGGTGCTGCTGGCCGTGCTCGCGTTCTCGCTGTCGCTGCTGGGCACCTTCATCGTGCGCTCGGGCGTGCTGTCGTCGGTGCACGCGTTCGCCACCGATCCGGCGCGCGGCCGCTTCATCCTCGTGTTCCTGCTCGTCGTCATCGGCGGCGCGTTGTCGCTCTACGCCTGGCGCGCGCCCAAGGTCGGCCTCGGCGCCCGCTTCGCGCTCGTCTCGCGAGAGGCGATGCTGCTGGGCAACAACATGCTGTTCGTCGTGGTCTGCGCCTCGGTGCTGCTGGGCACGATGTACCCGCTGCTGCTCGACGCGCTGGGCCTGGGCAAGATCTCGGTGGGCGCGCCCTATTTCGAGACGGTGTTCCTGCCGCTGATGGTGCCCGTCGTGCTGCTGATGGCGCTGGGACCGCTCGCGCGCTGGAAGGAGGCGTCGCTGCCGTCGCTGTTCCACCGGCTGCGCTGGGCCGCGCTGGCCTCGGTGCTGGGCGCGCTGGCCACCGCCTGGCTCGCGGGCAAGCTGTCGCTGCCGGCGATGCTGGGCTTCCTGATGGCGTACTGGATCACGACGTCCATCGTCACCGACGCCGTCGAGCGACTGAAGTCCGACGGCGGCGCGCAGTTGAGCCTGTTCGCGCGCATGCGCCAGTGGCCGCGCTCGCTCACCGGCATGTGGGTCGCGCACCTGGGGGTGGCGGCGTTCGCGTTCGGCGTGAGCATGGTGCGCACCTACGAGATCGAGGAAGACCTGACGATGGCCATCGGCAGCAGCGCCACGGTGGGCGGCTACGAGTTCCGCTTCGCCGACCTGCACGAGCTGCACGGCCCGAACTACGAGGCCATCGAGGCCGACATGCCCGTCACGCACAACGGCAGCGACGTGGCGGTGCTGCATCCGCAAAAGCGCGTCTATCGCATCCAGCGCACGCCGACGACCGAGGCCGCGATCCAGCCGGGGATCACGCGCGACCTGTACGTGTCGCTCGGCGAGGCGGTGCAGCCCAACACCTGGACGCTGCGCATCCACGTCAAGCCCTTCGTCGACTGGATCTGGGGCGGCTGCCTGTTGATGGCCCTCGGCGGCCTTCTCGCGGTCAGCGATCGCCGCTATCGCCTCAAGGCGCGCCAGGTCGAGGCGCCGCTGCTGCCGGCCAGGACCGTGCCGGTGGTTGGGCCGCTGGGCGCGAGCGGGGAGTCGGCATGACGGGCGGCAGGTTCCTGTTCTTCCTGATCCCGCTCGTGGTCTTCCTCGGGCTCGCCGGCTTCCTGGCGAAGGGCCTGTTCCTCGATCCGCGAGAGGTGCCGTCGCCGCTGATCGGCAAGCCGGCGCCCGAGTTCGCGCTGACGCAGCTCGACAAGCCGGACCTCACCCTGCGCCGCGCCGACATGCTGGGCAAGGTCTGGATGCTCAACGTCTGGGCCTCGTGGTGCGAGGCCTGCCGCGACGAGCACCCGTATCTCGTGGAGTTCGCGAAGCTGAAGGCGCTGCCGATCTACGGCCTCGACTACAAGGACCAGCGCGAGCCGGCGCAGCAATGGCTGGCCGAGCGCGGCAATCCGTACGACGCGTCGCTGTTCGACGCCAACGGCCGCGTGGGCATCGACTTCGGCGTCTATGGCGTGCCCGAGACCTTCATCATCGACAAGCAGGGCGTGATCCGCTTCAAGCAGATCGGGGCGCTGACGCCCGCCGTGCTGTCGGACAAGGTGTTGCCGCTGCTGAGGAAGCTCAATGGCTGACCTGCGCCGCCTGCTCCTCGCCGCCCTCCTGGCGTTCGCCTCCGCGGCGTTCGCCGTCGACGCGCCGGCGTCCGCGCCGGCCGCGCCGTCCGCGCCGTCCGCGCCGGTCGACGCCAGCGCGACGGTCAAGTTCCAGCCCCCGACCGCCACCCTCACGGCGGCCGACCCGGCCCTGGAGGCCCGCATGCTGGCCATCACCGGCGAGCTGCGCTGCCTGGTCTGCCAGAACCAGACGATCGCCGATTCGCACGCCGACCTGGCCGTCGACCTGCGCCAGGAAGTGCGCGAGATGCTCAAGCGCGGCATGACGGACGACCAGGTGCGCCGCTACATGACCGATCGCTACGGCGACTTCATCCTCTACCGCCCGCCGCTGAAGGCCACGACGGCCGTGCTGTGGCTGGGCCCGGCGCTGCTGCTGGCCGTCGCGCTGCTCGCGCTGGCCCTGGTGATCCGCCGGCGCGCCCGGCTCGCGGACGACCGCTTCGAAGCCGATCCCGTGTTCGAAGGCGACGTCCCTGAAATCGCTCCCGACACCCTGTCCCGCCCCGGAACGCCCGCATGACGCTGTTCGTGATCCTGTCCCTCGCGCTCGTCGCGGCCACGCTGGCGATCCTCGTCTGGCGCGGTCCCGCCGTCGCCCATGTCACCGATCCGGCGGCCGCGGCGGCGGCGGTCGCGCGCCCCACGCGGGGCCTCGTGATCGGCCTCGCGGTGCTGGTCCTCGTCGTGGCGGGCGCCGGCTACGCGCGCATCGGCTCGCCGCGCCTGCTGCCGGTGACGCCTGACGCGCCGCCGGGGCCGGGCCCGTCGGCCGACGCCCAGGTGGCCGTCATGCAAGAGCGCGCGGAGGCGCATCCGGACGAGGCCACCGGCTGGCTGCAGGCCGCGCGCGCCCAGGCGATGCTCAATCACGGCCCGGCGGCCGTCGCC
>FTJN01000940.1_pt1 | contig 13616 bp, 3 predicted proteins | sample 1658361 | NCBI WGS metagenome assembly FTJN01 (sample SAMEA3914819, study PRJEB12502) | metagenome | biome: forest; material: soil | place: Canada | collected 2010-06-26 | depth 0.3 m | reverse complement strand
GGCTATCTCCAGATCAAGAACACCACGTTCAGCGGCTATTCCGGACTGAAGGGTGGCTCGCTCACGCTCAAGGCTCTGGCTGTGCAGGTCGGCGGAACAACTCCCGCCAACAGCTCCACGCTCTGGCTGCAACCCGATTTCTTCAGCCAGGGCGGCTTCGCCGGCTTCGTCCTTAAGGGCATCGGCCTGATCGGTGAGCAAGCCACTCCCGCAGTCCTCATCGCCGATGGCGCGCAAATCCATCCCCTCGTCAAGAGCTGGCGCGCCTCCTTGAACGCGAATCACGAACTCGTCCTCTCCAAGGTCACGCTGCCCGCAGGCCCCCGGACGGCGGCCAGCCTCAGCTTCGATGCGCTCGGCATCGTCGACAGTTTCCAGACCCAGCAGGTCACGCTCCTGCGCGGCGATCTCGTGATGGGCGCAGGCTCCTCCATTATCACCGATCCGCTCGGCGCTGTGACCCTCGCGGGGGACACGGTAACCGTGCACGGCTCGATCTCCACCCCCGGCGGAACGATTACCATCGCCGGCGATACCGACACCGTTTCGCTCCAAAACAACAACCTGAATGTCCCCTACACCGTCACGCTCGGATCGGACAGCGCCCTCTCGGCCGCCGGGGCGGTGCAGCAGATCTATGACCGCTACGGACATCTCATCGGACCCGTCGTTGACGGCGGAAAAATCAGCGTCACGGGCGACATCCTGGCCGAAACCGGCGCGCAGCTCGATGTCTCCGGCACGGTTGGCGTCCTCTCGCTGCCCCGGGAAGCCACGGGAGTTCCCTACCCCAGCATCTTCACGACCATCCAGAACCAGGGCTACATCCCCACCACCGTCTACAGCAACGGCGGCTCGATCACGCTCGCCAATGGCCAGCAGCCGATGAGCTTCTCCGGCAACATGACCGCCTACGCCGGCGGCCTCTCCGCCAACGGCGGGACCACCACCGCGCGCGGCGGCAGCCTGACCGTCTCCTCCCAGCGTCAGCCCACAACTCAGCCGTTGCCCAGCGACATTACTTTGATCATCACGCCCACCGGCGACACCACCGGCACGACGGCAGGCCTTAGCACCTTCGCCGCCTCTTCGTTCAATGACCGGGGCTTCGATGCGCTCACGCTCAAGGGCAATGTCGAGTTCTCGGGCGGCATCTCCACCCTCACCGCCAACTCCAGCCTGACGGTGGCCACGGGTGGATTCCTCACGGTCGATTCCGGCTCCGCGGCCAACCTGAATGCGCCCTATGTGATGCTCGGCCAAGCCTTTGTTCCCCCGACGTCGATCACGCCGCTCAGCGCGTTTACCTTCAGCGATGGCTCCCCCTACTTCCTCGCGCCGACCAGCGGCACCGGCATCCTGAATGTCACCGCGACCGACCTGATTGATCTGGGCAATCTCTCGTTGCAGGGCATCAATCTCGCCACGTTCAATTCCCACAATGATATTCGCGGGGACGGCACCGTCGATATCGCCGGGACGATCCACCTGGAAGCGGGCCAGATCTACGCGCCCACCGCCACCGCTTTCTCCATTGTCGCCTACGATACCCCCACCGCCACCGGCTCGGTTCAGATCACGAACAATGGCAATGTCCGCTCCCTCCCCTACTCGGCGGGTTCCACGCTCACCATCCTGGCCTCGGACATTGTGCAGAACGGCGTCCTGCGCGCTCCCTTCGGCATCATCAACCTGGGCTGGAATGGCACCGGTACCTCGCCTCTCCCCCTCGATCTCATCTCCGGAGCAACCGGCAGCGCCCTGCCGGTGACCTCCACACTCACGCTGGGTTCCAACAGCGTCACTTCCGTCTCAGCCATCGACCCCATCAGCGGCCAGGCTCTCACCATTCCGTATGGCGTCATCCTGAACGGCACCTCGTGGATCGATCCCAAGGGCAACGACATCACCCTCACCGGTCCGCCTGCGAAGGCGGTCAATCTCTCCGCCACCACCATCACCGATAGCAGCGGCTCGGTGATCGATATCCGGGGCGGGGGCGATCTTTATGCCTATCAGTTCGTCTCTGGCACCGGCGGTTCCGCCGATTTCCTCGCGCCGAGTACGCCGACCTTCACCCAGGGCAGCTTCGCGATCATTCCCGGTTACGGCGCGGACTACGCTCCCTACGCGGGCTACAACACCGCCTCCGCCGTGGCCGGTAATTTCGCCACGACCGTCAGCGATGGCGGCAACGGCAATGTGACCCAAGCAACTGATCGCGGTTACGCCGACTCCACGCTGAAAGTCGGCGACCGGGTCTACCTGAGCGGCAATGGCCTCGCGGCAGGCTATTACACCCTGCTGCCCGCGCGGTATGCGCTCTTGCCCGGCGCCTTCCTCGTCACGCCCAAGGGTAGCAGCGCCACTCCGTTCAACTCCACCATCACCCAGGCGAACGGCTCCAATCTCGTCTCCGGCTACCGCTACAACAACCTGAGCACCGCCCGCTCCGGACAACCGCTCTACACCACGTTCGAGATCGATCCCGCTTCCGTCGTCCGGGCCCGGGGTCACTATAATGACTCCTACGCCAACGACTTCTTCGCTGCCGCCGCTGCCTCGCACAGCCTCATCGCACCGCGCCTGCCGGGGGATTCCGGTCAGTTGGTGCTGAATGCTACCTCCTCGCTCAATCTCCAGCCGGGAGCCAGCGTGCTTTCCGTTCCCCTCTCGAATACGGGGCTGGGCGGGCTCGTCGATATCGCGACTTCGAAGGACATCTATCTCTACGGCTCGGCCCAAAGCGGGCACCTGGTTGATGACGCTTTGAATCTGTCCGTCGAGGAACTCAATTCCTTCGGCGCGGCCAGCCTGCTCATCGGCGGTATCCGCACCACGGGGACAAGCGGCACCGGGGTTACCATCACCACCGGGAATATCACCGTCGATAACGCGGGCGAGGCGCTCGTGGGACCGGAAATCATTCTCGTCACGGCGGCCACCAGTTCCTCCAGTGGCAGCAACCTGATCCTCAGCCCCGGAGCGGAAATCCGCCAACAAGGTGCCCTCTCCGGCTCGGCCAGTTCCACCCTCCTCATCGGCGATTCGACCAAGCCGGGCAGCGGAAACGGCAACGTCCTTTGGGTCACCAGCAATGCCTCGGCCCAAGTCGTGCGCTCCGGTGTCACCACCCAGACAACCGCCCCCGTCCTCAGCTTGGGCGCGGGAGCCAGCATCGGCGCCGTTGGCCAAAACGGCGCGACCAGCGCGATCTTCGATTCGACCGGGCAGACTCTGATTGATCCCATGGCGACCATCCAGGCCCGCAATACCACACTCGGCGGCAGCCTGATCACGCTGCTCCTTTCCGGTTCCGCGCCGACCACCGGTGGCCTCGTCCTCACCGCACAACAACTCGCCGATCTGACCAGCAGTGGGTCGGGCGGCAGTCTCACACTTTCGAGCCAAAGCTCCATCGACATTCAGGGCGCTGGCACCATCGGCGGCCTCGATGCCACCGGCGGCTACAGCCTGAGCAATCTCTTCCTGCGCGCGGCGCAGATCAATAATGTCGCGAGCGATCCCGGTGCCGTCACCTTCCAGGCGGGCAACATCACTCTCGACAATTCGCCCAAAGGTTCCGTGGCCGCCCTGACTCCGGGCGTGCCGACGGGTGGATCGCTCAGCTTCAATGCGCATGCGATCAACCTCGGCATCAACTCGCTGCAAGTCGCGGGCTACAGAGATGTGCAGTTGAACACGCACGAACTCTTCATCCAGGGCATGGGGAATCTGCCCTCCTCGGCTGTCACGACGACAACGCCTTCCGGCAAGTTCTCGACCTCCGGAAATTTGACCATCACCACGCCACTGATCACCGTTCGTCCCACGCCCTCGACGCTCGCTTCCATCGCCATCACCCCCACCTCCACTCTTACCCCCACGCAAACCATCGCCGCAGGCGGCGCCCTGAAGCTTGTGGCCCCGGCCGATCAAACCGCGAGCACCGGCACACGCGGCCTCGGCGCCAATCTGGCCCTCATCGGGGCCTCGGTCAGCGACAACACCGCCATCCAGCTTCCCAGCGGCACCGTCACCATCCAGGCCACGACCGGTGATATCCGCATCGGCGACCAGAATGCCGCGCTGCTCGATGTGAGCGGCGCGAAGGTGCCTTTTGCTGACGCCACCGTTTACACCAGCGGCGGTCTCATCCGCCTTATCGCCGATCAAGGCGATGTCGTGGTCGGCAGTTCCGCAACGGTCACCGTGGCCGCGCAGGCGGAAGGCGGCAATGCCGGCATTCTCGCCGCGCAGGCGGTCAATGGTACCTTCACGAATGCCGGAACGCTGCATGGTTCCGGCGGCGCGGCAATTAACGGTGTCGCGGGAAAGAGCGGTTCCTTCGTCTTGGACGTCGGCCATCTCGCAACCGATTTCGGTACGCTCAACGCCAGTCTGGGCGAGTTCACGGGTGCGCTTAATATCCGCACGCGCACCGGCAACATTGTGGTGAACGATACCGTGAAGAGCCACTCCGTTTCGCTCTCCGCCGATGCGGGAAATATCACGGTTGGAGCGGGTGGGACCATCGAAGCGTCCGGCGCCACCGGGGGCGCAATCGCCCTCGCTTCGTCTGGCGACGTCAACATTCTCGGCACCCTCACGGTTGCCGGGAAGACCTTCGACAGCGCAGGCAAGGGCGGCTCTATTCTTCTCCATTCCGGCACCTCGCATGTCGACAATGGCGTCGTGACGGCAGGCTCCGGGCAGATCAACGTGGCTGCAGGCTCGAGCATTAATCTCAGTGTCGAGGCCAACACCGCCACCAGCGCGGCCCAAGGCAAGTTCACCGGCACCCTCACGTTGATCGCGCCCCAACTCGATGCCAACGGCCACGTCATCGCGGCCAATAATCCCAACGGAGCTACGCCCACCGATATCGCCATTTCGCACCTCGACGGCACGATCACCGGGGCCTCCAGTATCGCGATTGTCGGCAACCAACTCTACCAGCCTGCCGGTGGCCAAATCGACGGCGTCAAGGACGTCATCCTGGCTAACGGCACCGATTTCCTCGGAGCGGCTGGCTCAACGACCTCCACCTACACCACCATTTACAACCGACTGCTCGCCAACCAATCGGGCGCGATCAAGTCGATCGCCAATCTCGAGATCGGCGCGGAAATCGTGAATCCCACAGGGAGCCTCGTTCTCGGTTCCACCACGTCCGACACCTCCAGCGATTGGGATCTCTCCACCTTCCGCTTTGGTCCCAACGGCGCGCCCGGTCTCCTCACCCTGCGCGCAGCCGGAAACCTGACGTTCTACAACGCGCTCTCGGACGGCTTCGCCGCCGATGGCGTCTCGGTTCTGCGTAACGAAACGGTCTCCACGGCGGTTTCCTCCCTGCCGATTAATCACCAATCGTGGTCCTACCATCTCGTCGCCGGCTCCGATCTTTCCGCCGCCGATTACCATCAGGTCCTCTCGCAAGCCGCTCTGGTCGCGCTCAACCCCAGCTACGACCCCACCAAGACGGGACCACAAGGCTCGCTCCAATTGGGCAAACCAAGCGCGGGAGGTGCCATCTCGATTGATAAGCTCGATTCCCAGTACTACCAGGTCATCCGCACCGGGACGGGCGATATCGACATCGCGACAGGCGGCAGCCTGCAACTCCTCAATCCCATTGCTTCCATCTACACCTCCGGGGTGCAGGCTCCGGGTCTGAACAACTTCACCGTGCCCACCTACACCGGGATCGATGGCACCGTGCAGAAGGCGCAGTACACCTACGGCGGCGGCAACGTGACCATCGACGCACGGCAAAATATCGAGCACGTCGCGCAAACCTTCCTGGGCCAGACGCTGGATACGCAACTCGAATTGCCCACCAACTGGCTCGACCGCCGGGGCACTCCAGGCGATGCGAATGCGACCGTCACCTGGTGGGTCGATTTCAGCAACTTCTTCGAGGGCGTGGGAGCCCTTGGCGGCGGCAACGTCAGCCTCACGGCAGGCAACAACATCACCAACGTGGATGCTGTCATCCCCACCAATGCCCGCATGCCCTCGACTGGCACGAAGGCCTCGGACCTCGTGGAACTCGGCGGCGGCGACCTGCTCGTCCGTGCAGGTAATAACATCGACGGCAGCGTGTTCTATCTCGAGCGCGGCCAGGGCACGCTCATCGCGGGAAACAGCATCACCACGAACACCAAACGCCAGCCCTCCAGCCAACTCGGCGCGCCCCTCCCCGTCACCCTGTTCCTGGGCAAGGGCGGCTACGACATCGCGGCAGGCGGCACGATCAAACTCGGCCCTATCGCGAATCCGTTCCTCCTGCCACAGAGCAGCAACAATCCCGTTGAGAACACGACGTTCTTCTCCACCTACGGCGCGCAGGACACCGTCAATGTCACCACGCTCAACGGTGCGGTCACCTTGGCGGAATCGACCATCCAGAACAACTTCCTCACCGGCTGGTACACCTATGTGGATCTCGATTCGTCCCAGCCCTGGCTCTCCATCAGTGAGGACATCACCACCGTGGTGAATTACCAGACCGCTGCGGGGCTTATGCCCGCTGCACTCCGGGTGAACGCGCTGACCAGCGACATCAATATCATCGGCAACCTGACGCTCTCGCCTTCCCCGACCGGCACGCTGGAACTCATTGCCGGAGGCTCCATCAACGCGCTGCAGCTGCTCGCCGGAACGGGCACCCAAACCTGGACTTCCAGCACGATCAATCTCTCCGATGCCGATCCCACCGCGATCCCCGGTATTCTCAACCCCGTGCTGCTTTCCGATCCCGATCTCAACGGGCTGAACGATCTCCTCATCGAGACCGGCAGCACCGATGGCAATCTCCAGTTCAAGGCCAGCCTCCACACGCCCGGTGGCCTGCACAAGGACGACTTCAGCCCGGTTCGCCTCTACGCCAACACCGATATCTCGGGCCTGTCGCTCTTCTCCGGGAAACTGGCCCATGTCATGGCGGGGCAGGACATCACCGATGTTGCCCTCTTCATCCAGAACCTTCACTCCAGCGATATCACCATCATCAGCGCAGGGCGCGACATCATCGCCTACGATCCGAACTCCCCTCTGCAAACGTTGGCGAATGCCATCCAGCCCGATGGCACCTCGAACCAATTCCAGAACTACGTCGTGCAGACGGGCGATTTCCAAATCAGCGGCCCCGGCACGCTGGAAGTGCTTTCGGGTCGCCACATCACGCTGGGTAATGGACCGGACAACGAGGACGGCACCGGGCTCGGCATCACCAGCATCGGCAACCAGCGTAATCCTTACCTCGATGCTCAGGGAGCGGCCTTGATCACCGGTGCGGGTATCGGTTTGCCTGGGTTGGGCGGAGCCATCGAACTCTCCAAGAGCGCGGCCGACTTCACTACCTTCATCTCGCAATTCCTCACTCCCGATACGACCGAAGGCAATCTCTACCTGCCCGGCGTCGGCACAGCGCTCGGCGTTCCCGCCGGTACGAGCAATGCCGATATCTACGCGCTCTTCTCGGCCCTGCCCGAAGAAAAACGCGATAGCCTGGCTCTCTCCGTGTTCTATCAGGTCTTGAGCGATTCCGGCAACGCGTTCAACAACCCCACCAGCGGCACCTTCGGCAGCTACCGGATCGGTGAGCAGGCGATTGCCGCACTTTTCCCCGTCATCCAGGCCGGCGACATCACGCTCAGTTCGCGGGAAATCAAGACGGAGAATGGCGGCGGGATCAGTATCTTCGCACCGGGCGGCAGTCTGAATCTCGGTCTCGACATTACCAAGCCCTCGGCGGATCAGGGTATCCTGACCAATGAAGGTGGCGCGATCAACGTCTTCACCGGCAGCGACGTGAACTTGGGCGCCTCGCGTATCTTCACCCTGCGCGGCGGCGACGTCACCATTTGGTCCGCACGTGGAAATATTGCGGCGGGCGCGTCCTCCAAGACGGTGCAGGCGGCACCTCCGACCCGCGTTATTATCGACCCGCAAACGGCCAACGTAAAGACCGACGTGGCCGGTCTCGCGACGGGCGGCGGCATCGGTGTGCTGCAATCGAAGGCGACCTCCGTGGCCAGCAACGTCAACCTGATCGCCCCGCTCGGCACCGTCGACGCGGGCGACGCGGGCATCCGCGTTTCGGGCAATCTGAACATCGCCGCCCTCCACATCGCCAATGCTGCGAATATCTCCGTTGGCGGCACCTCCTCTGGCGTGCCGACAAGTTCCTCGGTGAACGTCGGCGGCCTCACCAGCGCTTCGAATGTCGCCGGCGCGGCGAACTCCGCCGCCCAGAAACTGGCGAACACCGGCCCCAGTTCCGACATCAGCGTCCAAGTCATCGGCTACGGCGGAGACGACGAGGACGAAGAGAAAAAGGACAAGGGCGGAACGTAATCACCCGCCCAGTCCAACGCTCTCCCCTACTCCGTAAATTGGCCTCTGAAGGTAGCCGTCGACCTCCGGGCGACGGTCCCCATGGCCACGCCTACCGACCGTCGCCCAGAGGTCGACGGCTGCCTTTACATGCTTCGTGGTGTGCGAAGCACATGGAAACTCGTTACCAAGTTGCACTTGGTAACGTCGGAGTCGGGCGAAGTTGCACTTCGTCGGCCGACATCAACCATCAGATGCATTTACCGATCCGGGTAGGTTTCCCTGTCCCGGAGGGACAGCCGAAAGTAGCCCGGCGATTTATCGCCGGGTGGAGAAAAAGGGCATGGCGTCCCAGAGGGACGCTTGAAGGGGCACAACCAGATATTGTCTCGCCCCCGATAGCTTCTGTGGGATGGCCGTGTGTACGACTTGGGAACGAGCACCGCTCCCCCACGTTCTACTTCGGCAAATTATCCAATCCCTTTTCCACGGACTTCCGCGCGGAATCAGCCCCTTCCTGGACTTTTTCCGAGCCAGTCTTCGCTTCCTTCACCGCTTTCTGCGCGGCGGGTACGACGTAGAAATTGAGCAGGTCGTTGTAGTAGGCAATGATCTCCACCGTAATCGGGGCAATGTCGCCCTGCTGCAACTTGCCGGAATGGGCTTGCTGGATATCGGTGATGCCGGCGTGACGATAGATCATCTTCAACCGCGTGATCCGGTAGTAGGTATCGACGATCACCGCGGAATGAAACGTGTGCTGCTTCATAATGGCGGCCAGGTTGCCCGCCTCCCCCTGTCCACGTTCCTCAATGTAATCGAGGATGATCGCGTTCTCCGGCACTTCGTGATCCTTGAGATAACCCGCCATGAGCTGAGCTTCGTTTTTGCCTTGGGTCGTGGAATGGCCGGCAACGACAATGGAAGTAAACCGGTTGGCCTTATAAAGCTCGGCGGCACGATCCAGACGAGCCTGAACCACCGGCAAAAGACCATCCGCATCACTCTCCGCCTGCCCCGGCACGACGGCAACGTCGCCATACTGACCAACATCATTGAGGCCATCCCAAATGATCCACGCTGCTGTCAAGGCCAGGGCCAAAAACGCGAGAACCAAAAGTTGAAGGAGAAATCTGATAATTCCACGGATCATGACATCAGGAAGGTGCCTCAACTCCCTCACCAATGCGAGCAGAGATTATCAACCGGTTTGATAGGAAATGAATTCAGCAACCAGCCGTGACATGCGCCCCACAAGCAGCCAGGGTCAAGGTCTCGCTGGCGAAACATCCCGACCTCGTTTGAAGAAGCTCGATCTGATCTTTGCGCGGGCTTTTAGAGCGATCAGCGCCAAGGCACCCATCAATAGCAGGACTGTCGAGGGTTCAGGCACGGCTTGCACGGTAAGAACGCCACCAGAAATAAAGTTGCTCGTATTCCATTCCAAACCTTGGGGAAGACTGGGCAGTTCCCCCAGCGTGGCGCCGTTGAAATTCGCGCTCGTCAGGGTAAAGCTATCGCCTGCCTGGGCGGTATAGTTGTCGCCAACGACCTGGATGATCGCTCCCATGGCGGCAACGCTGCCGATGCGGCCATAGGAAGCGGCGCTGTTGATGTCGAAGATCAGATTCTGCCCGGGGGCAACAGTCACGGTTCCGGACGTCGTCACCTGAAAGGAACTGACATTCAGCGCATTGGCAAAGAGCAATCCGGCGGAGCCTCCGCTGAAGGTCATGTCGGCACCCGCGTTAACCACGAGATCAAATTCATTCTGCAGGCTGCTCGCGTTAGTGATGCCACCCGCGCTGGTGATGACCAACTGCTGGCCGGAGCCATCGTTCAAGACCTGAATCGGGGTGAAGAGCGCATTGAGGGTTGCCGAAAACGTCCAGCTGTTGACGGTCACATTTCCGGCGGTATCGATGCCCACAATGTTATCGCCACCCTGCATGGTCCCGATCACGATGTCCGCTCCCGTCGCCGCCGGGGCGGCATTGCCGACCCAGTTTCCAGGATCCGAGTAAGAGGAATTCCCGGCCGCATCGTTCCAGACGCTCTGTGCCCTCCCTGGCCCGGCCAAGATAGAGAAGGAAAGCAGGACGAGACAAAACGGCTTCATTTTCATATCGAATGGAAGATCGAACTCAGGGAACAAGCGGCGAGAAGAGATACGACGCGGCACCGCTCAGGGCCGCGTGCTTCGTGATCTGAAACCCGGTTCCGGCCGGCAAGGCGAAGGCACTGTAGTCGGTCGTGGCATCGCCGGAACGCCGCCATTGTCCGGCCACCGTGGTATCGGGCAGTTGGTAATAGATGTAAAAGCGCGCCGTGGCCTGATCCCAAACCGAGACAGTATCGGCCGTGGTAACCGAGGCGCTCTTGACCCAACCCGCGATCTGGAGGGTGGACAGTTTCTTATCCACCGGCGAGCGACTGGAAGCGAAGATCGCCGTGTTGTTGCCAATGGTTTTGGTCAGGGGCGCCACGTCTGGAAGACTGCCTTCGTTGACGAGGTTCAGGACCGGATCACCTGCGCTCCGGGTGAGACCCAGCACCGTTTCCGGAGAGAGCGGAAGACCGTTTTGACTTCCCGCCACCGTGGAACAGGTCCAAACCTTCGTGGTGGTGTTGAAGTAGTAGCTCAGGCTGCGGCTCAAGGCCGGTTGATAGATCGAAACAGTTTCCGCAACAAATGCGCTCGTTCCTCCTTTGAGGGCCAACGGGTTGCCCACCGAACCATCACCCAGAAGCGAGCTCAAGGTCTCCCCACGGATGATCTGGAAACCATCGTTGGGCAGCACGGCGAAGTTCGCTGCGTTCAGGGCGGTCGATTGCGAACTCTGGTCGGTGATATCCACGGTCAAGGCGTTCGCCGTGTTGGCGGTGATGCGCAGGAACCGCCCCGCCTGCTGGCCGGAGACGATCTTGACGAAGCAGGGCTGACCCGCGACCGCGAATTCGCCGGAAGTCCAAGGCGCACCGGCCACGGTCAGGCTGGAACTACCGGAGACGGTGGCCACTCCCGAGGCATATACGGGCGGATTGGTCAGCGGAAGCGCAACGTAGCTCGTGACGCTCTGCAATCCGGTGGCGGGGAGACTCAGGGTCTTATACCCGTAACCGGTCGTGGTCACGGAGGTGGGGTTTGAGGTCAGCGTGAGCTTCAACCGGAGATAGAGTTGGGCCCCGTTGAGGGGAATTCCCGCCGTCTTCACCGGATCGCCCGTGGCCGGGTCGGTCGTGGTGCTGAGGATCGTCGGATTGCCGATCGTCACCCAGTTCTGGGCATCGGTCGATTTTTGCAACTCGGCGTTTAGTCCCGTCGTGACCACACTTTGCCGATACGTGAGAGTGAGGTATTGGACACCATTCACCAGGCCCGACACGGCTACCGTCGGCAAGGCCGCCCGGTCCGCTGCGCTCATGGCCTGGGTGGGATTGATGTCACTGAAGTACTTCACCACATTGGGGACACCATCGATCTTCGGCGTGGCCGTGTATGCGGCACTGACCGTATCCGTCCCGAAATAGCCCGTGGCCCAATTGGCAAAACTGGCGGGTGCAAACGGAACCAGCGTGACCGGCAGGGACGGACTGGCACTGCCCGACGCATTGAAGGCAACAATGCGATAGAGCTGGTTGCCCGTCACCACGGGGACGACCGGGTTCGCCGCAGCGTAGGTAGTGGTACCGGCCGCGAGAGTCGCGAGGGTTTGATAGGAGGTTCCCGCGTTGGTGCTGACTTGAACGGTGAAGCCCGTCTCGTTGCTGGAGTTGTCGCTCCACTGGAGACTGATGTGTCCGGTGGAAGGGACGGATCCCTTCAGGCTGGAGGCCCGGATGGGGAGGGACGCATTGGCTCCCGGTGTCGCCGCATAGGCAAGATTCGAACCAGGCGAGGCGCCGTTCCCGTTCAAGGCGGTGACCTGGTATTCGTAACCGGTGTCCGCACTCACCGCCGAATCGGTAAAGGTGGTTCCCGTCAGGGCCACCGTATTGAGTTGGGTGAAGGTGCTCGTGCCTTCGGGACGGCGCAACACGTTGTAGCCGGACGCAATCAGGGAAGGAGACCACGTCAGGGTGACGGAACCGGTTTGTCCAATCGCCGTCAGCCCCGTTGGCGCGTTTGGCACCGGGTAGGTGAAGGAGATATTGTTGAATCGCGCCAACTCGAGGCCAGTGGGATACTGTGAAGTTTGGTGCCAGATTCCCCAGTAAAGCGGGGTGGCCGGTACCGTGGTCAGCGTATAACTTCCCAACAGGGTCCACGTTAATCCGTCAGGGGATATTTGGCCAACGAAGGTATTTCCTGCCCGGCTGAGGCGCATCCAGTAAGCTCCCGAGAGCGTATTTTGCGTTCCAGCGGGAGTGACATCAGCCGGACCACTGCCCTGAACATTATTCGCCAAAAGCTTAATTCCAGTATTGTTGCCGAACATGCTGAGCCCAACCATCGGGCTGTAGTACATATTGGTACCATGGACCATCATTCCTACCTGCGCCGGTTTGGTCGCACTCGGATTGAGAGGATTCATGGCCTCCACATGCATCGTCAGGGTGGTATCTCCGGACACTTGCTGGTAGATGAACCGCCCGACACTGAATGATGAAGCATGGACGCAGATCAAAGAATCGGCGATTTCACCATTGGATAACTGGGAGACGTATCCAGGATCCGCCACACCGTTGGCAGTGTAGAAAATCGGCTTCCAGGGTAATTGCAGCGGAATGTTGGGATCTTCGATCAGGACCGTGCATATGGCCGGATCAAGCACGGTGGCCCCCCCGGTGGGACTGCTGAGGGTGACGTAGAACGTGGTTGGTTCCTGCGGGCTGGGGGCCAGCAAAATATGGATGGTTCTCGCACTGGCATCTCCATCGGCCCAAGTAAGCGTTCCCGAATTGGCCGTGTAATTGATTCCGGCAATGGCGCTGCCATTCGAGGTCGCATAATTCACCCCGATGGCACCGAGATTTCCTCCCTGACGCTGCACGGTAATATCGATACTGTTTCCCGAGCCGGTGGTTACGGTAGCATAGCGTGTGCTTGCCCCCGGCGTTTGGATAAAGCCGACATTGCCATCGGCATAGGCCCGGGCTGAAGGCGCGGAATTGCCCTGCGCATTGGTGGCAATGATTTGATAGTAGAAAGTGGTGCCGGCGGTTATCGGTCCTGCATCCGTATAACTGGTCACATTGCCCAGCGTCGCGATCGTAGTAAAGGTGCCGGAGGCACTGGCACGCTGGACGATATAACCCGTGGGATTTCCTGCGCT
>FTJN01929901.1_pt1 | contig 13641 bp, 13 predicted proteins | sample 1658361 | NCBI WGS metagenome assembly FTJN01 (sample SAMEA3914819, study PRJEB12502) | metagenome | biome: forest; material: soil | place: Canada | collected 2010-06-26 | depth 0.3 m | reverse complement strand
GTCTTCACATCCGAGCGGCTCCAGCGGATGCTTGGCGTGGGAAAATTGAGCAATTCGTTCTGCTTGGAGGTGCGAACCGATTCGGGATCGAAATCGGTCGCGGCAATTTTGGTGGCTCCGAGGAGTCGCGCCGCCAGGGCCAGGACACCGCTGCCGGTCCCTAGATCGAGCACAGTGACGCCGCTCCAATTCTTTCGCAGGACCAACGCGCGGAGCAACATGTAAGTCGTTCCGTGATCGCCGCTGCCGAAGGCCAAGCCGTGTGGGATGCGCAGATGCGGTACGGCGGGGGCAGGGGAGTCGGGTGCTTCGTCGTGGATGATTTGCAGGTCCGCCCCGATTTTCGTGGGCGGCACGGCGTTTGACTCCATCCAGGATTTGGCCGCGATGGCGGTGATGTTGCCGCCGAAGTCGCGCTGCAAACCGATAAGCGAAGATTTTTTCTCCGCATGGGCCTCGACCAAAAGTCGCGTGCGTTGGGGCTTCTCGATGATGACCCAGAAGATATCCGGTACGGGCTGGAGCCGGTCGGTCCACAGTTCCTGTTGCCCGGCCACGATCCAACGCCGCCAGCACCATGTCTGACGGACGGGCGCGTTAGCGGGGCTGGCTGTCATCGGGATCGGCCGGGCGCAGAACGGCCCGGGTGGAGGTGAAGCTTTCCGGTTCGATGATCACCGCGCGGGTCGTGTACTTCGAGATGGTGAAGCGGCCGAGCGACCAGTACTCGCGGCCATCCGAACGGGTGGCGCGGGAGAAGATCCAGTAGGTATGCTCGGGCTCGTCGGGCGTGAACGCAGTATCCTCCATCCAGGTGAAGCGACCGTTGGATTGCAGCGGGATGCGCTTGATGATGTTCTCGCCCGGCAGCGCGTCGAGCTGCGGGTAATACTTGTCGTCCAGCATCTGCTCGGCACTCTGCGCCTGGACGAAGGCTGTTTGCGCCTGTTGCAGTTCCGCCTTGATCGGCTCCTGTTCGGCGAGGGTGTTATCGACTTTGTGCTGCAGTTCTTCGATTCGCGTGTTGATGTCCGCGAGCTTGGCCGCCGGAGCCAGCTTCAACTGCGCGGCCTTGGCCCGGAGTTCTTCCCGGCGCGTGTCGAGCGTCTTCACGAAGTCGCGCCATTGCTTCATCTGGTCGCTGAGCCACTGGTGCTCCTTCAGGCCATCGACCCCCTTGGGGACCTGGTAGAGCGCGAGGCGGTAGGCATTGGCCCAAACTTCGGGCGAATGGTAGGTGTCATCGGTGACGTAGTTGAGCTTGAGCGATTTCGCGCGGCTGGCGATGGCGTTTTGGAGTGAATTCAGCCGGGAGGTGTAGTCGCTGTCGAGCTGAGCCCCGGGTCCATCCCAGAGACTCTGCGTGGCCTCGCGGGCCTGCTTGACGATGGCGTCTGCTTCCGCTTTGGCGGCCGAGATCTGCGAGCGCAGGATGCGGGCCCGCTCTTCGCGGAGGGCGACATCGGCCTGGGCGCGCTGGACGTGATCCTGCCGTTCCTGGATTTCCTGCTGGTGCGGAGCGCGGTCGGAGGCAAGATCCTCCGCAATACCAGCAGCCAATTCACGGAAATCGCTCACCAACCAGACCTCACCGCTCAGAGGCATGCCGGGAGGCGGAATGACCTGGCCTTCCAGCTTGGTTTCCCGGCCAAAGTAGATGCCGCCGACGTAGCAGAGGCCGCCGGTGAGGACGACCACGAAGTAGAAGAGGACGAGGCCCACAATCTGCCGACGCCGGGCTTTCTCCGCCCGGGTGGGGGGAACCTTGGTCTTTTTCTTGGAGGGGAGAACGGGCGCGGCGGTGGGCGTCGCGTGGACCGGGGCCACGGCGGGCGCAGGTGCAGCGGGGGCGGCTTCCGGGGCTGGCTCGGGTGCTTTGGCCGCAGCGGCCAAGGTGGTGATTTTCTTCACCGGCTCCGTCTGGGTGGCGGCCTCAATGGTCTTGAGCAACTTATTGGGCAGCGTGGCGGGGCGAAGTGCGGGCTTGCCCTCCTCGACTTTGATTGAGGGAGACTCGGATAACGCGCTGGCGAGTTTGGTTTTGCCCTCAGGGAGGGGCTCGGAACGCAGGACGGGGGTGCCAGGTTGGGATTCTTCCGGCGCTTCGGTGGAGAGGGGCGCGGGTGCCGGGGGATGATCCAACGGGGACTTGTTCGAAGGTGCGGGTTCGGTTATCTCACCCAGCTTGTGGAGGGCGGCTCGTTCTTCCTCATGCGCAATCGGGTGATGCCCTGGGGCGCGAAGCTTTTCGTGGTGGGCGTGCGGTTCGCTGGAGATGAGCCGGGGCACAACATGCAGGGCGTGGCTCTTCTCGGGGTGTTCCGGCTCCGGGTGTTCTTCGGCTTCGATGGGAGGCGGGGTGGAAAGAAGAACAGGTGGAGGCAGGACGGTGCGTACCGCTTCCATCGCGGGAGCGGCGATGGGCGGCGCGACGATGAGATTGGATGGCGTCTCCGGGATGACGGGAGGTTTCGTCTCTTGGGCTTCGGGGACAACGAGGAAGGAGTCCGGCACCTCAGTTGAGACAGGCTTGGCCTCTTTCTGGGAATTCGTGAAAACGTCGAGAGTCAAAAGATCGCCGGAAACCTCGGGCAGGTCCCCCGGTTCGAGCTGTTTCCAGCCAACGGGCGGCTTCGCCAACTCCGTGCCATCCTCATCGACGAAGATCGATTCCTGAGGAGATGCGCTGTCGATGGATGAGTGATTGAGCTTGATCGCCGGGATGTTCCGCCCGATCGATTTGGACGCCTCGCTGGAGGCTGGTTTGGGGGCTTTGGCCCGCACAGGCAGGGGGGGCGGGTTGGGAGCGACCACCGGGCGCGCGACGACGGGAGCGGCACTGGAGACGATCTTCGGGGAGATAGCCGGACGAATCTGAACCGTCGTGGACGGAGATTTGGCGGTGGAGGAAAGGAGCACCACGACACGCCCTTGGGAGCCGGGCTGGACCCGCTTTGCACTGGGTAGGACGGCAGCCTTTAGCGGCGTGAGCTGGGGCGTTGGGGAGGGAGTGGAGGGTGTGCCTGCGGGCACCGGTGCGTCATCCGCCATAGGTCTCAGTGCCAGGATATGCGCCCAATATGGAAATTTCCGCGTCCAGGTTTTCGCAGGCTGAGAGCACCTCGGTGGTCAGGGTCTGGCCGTCGAACGCCTTGGGAAAGCCCACCAGACTCAGCGAAGAGCCGGGGCGAAGAGCGTGTTGTTGGGCGGTGTGGGGACGGTCGGGCATGGTGGTGAGCAAATTGTTTAGCGCATTAACCGGCGATTTGCACTCGATTAAAATAAGGAGGTGATCCACCTGGGCGGGGACCCCCGGGCCGCGCGGGATGACGATGAAAAGGCGCCGGGGCAGGGGTTCAACTTTGCCCTGGGCGGCGAAAAGATCGCCGACAACCGTCAGGTTAGAAAGGAAATGGGTTCGACTGGCTGGCTTCTTTAAGGCAGCGGTGAGGTCTTCCCCGCTGACGACGGCCGCTGCCAGAGCGCCGGTCTGGAGGCTATCCGCAAGGGAGGCCCAGGTCTTGAACGTTTTGAATTCATCGCAGGCACCGAAGCACCATCGGGCGACGGGGCTGATCGCGGCGGCATGGGCCTCGAGCATGCCGACCGGGGCTTGGGCCTGCGCCGCACGGGAGCTGGAAAGGATTTCCCGATAGATGGCCGTGACCGCGCAGGCGGGCAGTTTCCCATTGCTGCGCTTGGTCACGCGGGCGAGCAATTCCCGCTCCCGTTCCGGGACGTAAACGGGGGCGTTATGCTTCTGCTTCGCCTGGCCGATCTTCTTGGACAGCGTGGTCCGCTTCTGGAGCAGTTTCAGGATCTGGTGATCGATCTGGTCCACCTGCGTCCGCAGGCGCTTCATTTGCCGGGCCAAGGTCGACGTCGAGTTGCTGTTGTTCGGGGGCATGGGAGGGTTCGGGGGAAGGGGTGTGATGGCGGCGGAGTTCACCGGCGTTCGGCAGCTCTTCGAGATCCTTGAGGCCGAAGAGTTCGAGGAAAAGCGGGGTCGTCTCGTAAAGAAGGGGGCGTCCGGGCTGCTCGGAACGACCGGCGACCCGGATAACCTTGCGTTCCAGCAGGGTGGCAACCACGCCATCGACGGCGACGCCGCGCACCGATTCCATCTCGGCCCGGCTGATGGGCTGACGGTAGGCGATGACGGCCAGCGTTTCGAGCGCAGGCTGGCTGAGGCGGGTGGGCTTGGGTTGATCGAACAGGCGGTTGGTCCAGACGGCGAATTCCGGGCGGGACTTGAGTTGGTAACCTCCAGCGATGCCTTGCACCATCAAGCTGGAGCCCTCGGCCTCGTGGCGGGCGCGGAGCTGCTCCACGGCTTCCTCGATCTCCGGCAGGGTGGCTTTTTCGAAGGCCATCGTCTCCGGCGTCTGGGCGAACTTGGCCGCCTCGTGCACGGCGTGCGCGAGGGCCTTGGCATTCAGGGGTCGATCCGTGGCAAAAAGCAACGCTTCGACGATACGGGGCAAGTCCATCCCTCCATCTTCAAAAATCCGGGGCAAAAAGGCAAGAGGGATTAGCCGGGGCGGGGTTGTCCCGGGTTGCCTCTCGCCACGAAGGAGCCCGAAGATGACAAGGAGGAAAGGAAAACCGGCGGGCCTCTCAGGTAGCCGTCGACCTCCGGGCGACGGTCCCCAAGGCCACGTCTACCGACCGTCTCCCGGAGGTCGACGGCTGCCTTCTGTCCAAGGCGCAAACGCTCTTTTCGGCCCCTAACCAAGAAATAAGCTTGCCCGCGCGTCCCCGGGAACATTCTATCGTTCTGTGTCCAATCTCAAAATATTTTCCGATGCCCGGTTCGAGGGCAATGCGCTTCACCTTCTTCAACAAGGCACCGCTTCGCACGAACTCATCTTTCCCCAACAAAAGGGCGTTTCCGTTCTCAGCATCGCCCCGCCTGATCCCGCGATGGAACAGGCCGATATCGCCGTGGGGCAGCCTTCGGTCGAGAGCGTCCTGAACGCCAAGCGCCTTCGCTGGCTCCAGATCACCTCCGCCGGAATCACCCGCTACGACACGCCGGAATTCCGCGCGGCGGCGAAGGATCGGGGCCTCATCGTCACCAATAGTTCCGCCGTCTACGAGGAAGCCTGCGCCGAGCACGTCTTTTCCTTCATGCTCGCCCAGGCCCGGCAACTCCCGGTTGGCTTGGCCAATCGCTTTCCCAACGGCTCTCCCGAATGGAATGCCCTGCGCCATGCGTCACGTTGCCTGGTTGGGGAGAAGGTGGTCATCCTCGGTTTCGGCGCGATCGCTGCGCGGCTGATCGAGATACTGACCCCCTTCAGAATGGAAGTCATCGCCATGCGCCGGCAACCCCGGGGCGATGAGGGTGTCCCCATTGTCACGGAGGAAAATCTCGCCCCCGCGCTGGCCGAAGCGGATCACGTGATCAATATTTTGCCGGACAATCCCGCATCGGTGGGCTTCATCTCCAAGGAGCGACTGGCGCAATTAAAGCCCGGTGCCATCCTCTACAACATCGGTCGCGGCACCACCGTCGTCCAGGACGCCCTCGCGGAAAGCCTCACCTCCGGCCACCTCGCCGCCGCCTGGCTGGATGTGACTGACCCCGAGCCGCTTCCCGAAGGTCATCCGCTTCTCTCCATCCCCACCTGCCACATCACCCCCCACACGGCAGGCGGTCACCGCAACGAGAGCGAAACGCAGGTCCGGCATTTCCTGGATAACCTGGAGCGCTTCTCGAACGGAAAGCCGCTACGGAATCAGGTGATGTGAAGCGCCACGGGATTTTCTTTCTCGTTCCCAAATTTCTATTTGGGAACGCCCCTGTCGGGCGCAATTTCCATTGCGTGCCTTCCTTTTCGGCCAAAGCTTCCTCGGGAAGTGATTGCCACCGAGTCCTGCCATGAACATTAAAATTACTCGATGCTGGGAAGAGGAAAGCTCCGTTCTCATTGAATTTTCATCAGCCATATCGAAAGGTCTGAATCGCGCCCGGTGGATGGGACTTTGCCCAAAAGGGACAGATTACCACGTCGAACTGGAGGTGTGCGATCCCTCCAAGCTGGAGAGAACACTGGAAAGGGCGTTCGTCCTGGAAACATTTGGAGTACAACTCCAAGGGAGATTGGTAGGCGTGCTGGAAGGTACCCCAAGTGATGGAGTTGCCGTCCTGCGAGTCGATGACTCCCTTGTTCTGGTTGATTGCGAGAACGAGGGACTTTGTCCTGGCGATATCTTCGAAGTGAGGTTTAACGAGTTGGTGATCCACGATAGATCTCTCTGAACGCGACTGTTCAACCGAATTCCTTCCCCTCCTGTCTTCCCTCCGTGCCTCCGTGTGAGACCTTACGGTTTTAGCGAAGCTGCAATTTTCTGTTTCATCCGCACCAGCCTCTTTTTTTTCGAGCGTTCTATTTCGGCTGCAATGGCATCATCAATGGATTCTATGATACGGGGGCTGTCTTTCATGCGTTGGGCCACAAAGGCAAAAATCTTGGAGTTGGGTTTGATTGTTTTACAACGTTCGATCAAGAGAAATGTAATGTCGCCCATGTAGTCGATGGTGCTGGCCACCGCTCGATCAAACTCGGGATTCTTGGATCTCTCCATGGCATCCAGGAGCGGGCCCAAAGTGTGCTTGGGGTAAAAGCAGAGCGCAGCCGCATAAGGCGAGGGAAGTCCGACCTCGAGTCCACCGTAAGCCCCGGAGGTTGAGAAGTTGGCCCCGTATCCGTCACATGTTCAATGAGGAACGGAATCATTTTGGGATCATCCAAACGACCGGCCAATTCCGTGATGCTGGCCCGTTCTCGCCGAGAGTACTCGGGCCCGGGGGATCGAGCCAAGGATGCCAGCACTGCGGCGCTGAATTGCTTATCCGGCGTCGTCCGGTACTTCTCCGCTAATACGACGATTTGGTGTCTCCGTTGATCTTCAGAAGGATCATCCAGAAGGTGAGGAAGATAGAGAATATCCGGATTCTCGCTTCGGGCGAGAATTGGGAATGCGAAAAGGATGAAAATAATCACATAGTGTGGAAGGGCGCCAATTGATTTCAAGTGTCTCTATCCTTTATGTAAAGTTATATCAGCCAAGGTGGACATTCTGTTTTGGATCCAAAGAACCCCCAATCCGTTAGGCATTCTTTAAATATATCTTCATTGTAGTGTGCGTACACGTCAAGGTTAATGAAAGAGAAATACATTCCCATTAATATTGCCTTGGAGGCGAGTTGTCTATTGCCAATATATGGGGGATCGCAAATAAAACCTATCATCACTCCCTTCGGACTTCCGAAGTAGGGTATGGATCCAACATAAGGAATTTCCCTGCCCAAGTCATCTTTCAATGTGCGTGGAAAATCAAAAGTAAAATGCAAGTGCTTGGAGGCTTCATTCCAAGCGGCTTGGGATCGTAGCAAGGGTGTCATAGGCGAATTCCTGTTATTAGCTTGAATGTGAAAGATATCGAACCGTTCCCCGTGCCGACCTCTGAGCTGTCGAAAAACACCCTTGCAACAAGTATCCTCCAGTAGGCGCATCCCAATCGATCATCTCTCCAGCGCAATAAACACCGGGATGGCAGCGCAGCATCAGGTGATCATCGAGTTCCGACCAGCGGACGCCCCCGGCGGTGGAAATCGCCTCGGCGAGGGGACGGGGTCCTTTCAGATCGAGTGGGTAGGCTTTGACCAGGCGTGCCAAGGTCTCCCTTGAGAAGGCTGCACCCCTCATTTCCACCAAGAGCCGTGCGGAGTAGCCGAGTTTCCACGCCCGCAAGGCTTCTCCCATGGCGACCTCGCTGAGGGGCTGGCCAAGTGTCTCCTTGACGTGGCCGACGCGGGCCATCATCTGCTCGAAGGTAAATGAGGGCTTCAGATCGAGTTCCAGTCGGGGCGAGGCCAGGGCGCGCAAGGCCCTTCCGATCTGGTAAAGCGCCCCACCCTCCAAGCCGTACTTGGTGATCAGCAATTCCCCGGCGACCGATTCCTCCCCGGCGCGGACAACGATGTTCTTGATCGGCATGCCATCGGCCACGGCGAGGAACTCCGGCGGCCAGTCGAGCTCGTAGCCGCAGTTCGCCGGGGTAAGGGGAGCGACGTCGACCTTGGTCTGCGTGAGAATGGAAACCCATTCGCCATCCGAACCGGTTTGCGGCCACGAGCCACCGCCTAGGGCGAGAATCAGCGCTTTGGTTTGGATCTGCACTTGTCCGCTGGCCGTGGTGAACTCCACTTCGGTGCCGCCTTCCGCACCGGGACGGAACCCCATGAGGCGATGCCGGGCGCGGAAACTCACGCCCTGTTCGCGCAGGCGCTCAATCCAACGGCGCAGAAGAGGCGCGGCCTGCTTCGTCTTGGGGAAGATGCGACCACTCGTCCCCGTGAACGTCTCGATGCCGAGGCCTTTGGCCCACGCGATCAGGTCGGTGGGAGAGCAATCGGCGAGGAGGCTGGCCCAGCGTCCGGAGGTATCGCCGTAACGGGCGGGGAAGTTGGCCAAGGGCTCCGAGTGGGTGAGGTTGAGGCCACCGCGTCCCGCCACGAGAAATTTGCGTCCCACGGAGGGTTTGTGCTCCGCCAAGACCGTGCGCAGACCTGCGGCCGAGACCAATTCCGCCGCCCGCAAGCCGGCCGGGCCTCCGCCCACAATGAGCACGTCACATTTTTCCATGGGAGCAGTATGGCCTTGGCATCCTGAGCTTGTCGAAGACGGAGTTCTGCCCCAGTTTGGATCGATGACATCCGGCAAAGTTTTGACTCTCGACGAAGTGCCTGCCTTTCGCACGAAGCTCCGGGAGGAGGGGCGGCAGGTCGTGGCCACCAACGGCTGCTTTGATCTTCTCCACGTGGGCCATCTCCGTTACTTAACGGATGCCCGCGAGCGCGGCGATTTCCTCTGGGTCGGGCTGAACGGCGATGCCTCCGTGCGCGAGTTGAAAGGCCCGACGCGTCCTCTTGTGCCCGAGGCTGACCGCGCCGAACTCCTCGCCGCTTTGCGGGTGGTCGATGCAGTCACGATTTTCCCCTCCATGCGAGCCACCGAATTCCTGCGCGTGGTGCAGCCGGAAATCTACATCAAGGGCGGCGACTATACGCCGGAATCGCTTAACCCCGAAGAAGCCGCCGCCTTGCGCGAATGCGGAGCGCGGATCGAAATCGTCCGGCTCGTACCGGGGAAATCGACCACGAAGCTGGTGGAGAAAATGGGGAAGTAGGGGAAAATTTGACGGAATTGCGGAATTAACGGAATTGGGAAGACATGGGGAGTGGGGGAATCTCCAAAATCCCCATTCCGTTAATTCCGTCCCTCAGCAACCTCACCGCCAAACGCCATTTATGATCCGAATCGAAAAAGCCACCAAGCAGTACGGCCACACCGGGGTGGACGGAACCGCCGTCGCGGCGCTGAAAGGCGTCAGCCTGCACATTCCCGAGGGCGAATTCGTGGCCATCATGGGACCCAGCGGTTGCGGCAAGAGCACCCTCCTTCACGTGCTCGGGGGGCTCGATACCTTGACCAGTGGCGAAATTTTCCTCGGTGGCGAGCCCATCCACAGTCTGGATGAAGCGGGACTCACCCGCCTCCGCCGCACCAAGATCGGCTTCGTCTTCCAGTTCTTCAACCTTCTGCCCACGCTGACGGTGGAGGAAAATGTCCGGCTGCCCGGAGTCCTCCAGAATCAGCCCGCAGCGAAGACTGCCGACCGGTGCGCGGAATTGCTCGCCTCCGTGGGAATGGAGCATCGCGCGAAGCACCGGCTTCACCAACTTTCGGGTGGCGAGATGCAGCGGGCGGCACTCGCCCGGGCGCTGCTCATGGAGCCTCGCGTCCTTCTTGCCGATGAACCCACCGGTAACCTCGATTCCGAAGCGAGTGCGAAGGTGGTTCGCCTCTTCCGCGAAGTCGGCGAGAAACACCGCACGACCATCGTAATGGTGACGCACAGCCGGGAGATCGCCGCCACCGCTCATCGTCTGGTCGAAATGCGCGACGGCCAGGTCGTTAACGCGTAGGTTTCTGCCAGAGCGGAAAAAGCAGGGGATGCCGGGCGTAGACTCCGGGGCATTTTCCGGGTGCATATTTTTTCCAAAGCCAGGCCGCGCCTTTGCAGATGAAATAGGCGTACGCGATCGCCAATACCCAAGAGGCAAGGACATCGCTGGGGTAATGATTGCCCAGGTAGACCCGCGAGTAGCTGACCAGCATCGCCCAAGGCCAGAGAATGAGCGCCCAGCGCCCGAAGACGGCGCATCCGATCATGGCCAGCGCGACATTATTGATCGTGTGCCCGGAAGGAAAGGACCGGCCTTTCGTGGTCGGCTCGGGTGTGGATTCCTTCACGCCTCCCAGATCCACCATGCGAACATGAGCCTCAGCCTGGAAGGGGCGGGGGCGATGAATGAATTCCTTGAGGTGCTTGTCGAAAACGCCCTCGCCAAAGAGGAGGCAGGCGGCCATGAGCACGAGGAAAAGGCGTCCGCGAAAACCGCCCCAGATGACCGTGGCGATTCCGGCCACAATGAGCGGAATAAGGAACGAGTTGAGATCGCTGACCCGCGCCATGAGCGGGTCAAGCCAAGGACGACTTCCGGCTTGGTTGATCAGCTGTTGGAGCTGGAAATCAAGCGAGTACGCCCAAGCCAGAAAGGACATCGAAAGACGACCAAGTCCTTCTGAAGGACTTTACTTCCGGCCTTCGTAGTAGGGCTCGAGGTAGGTCGCGATTTCGCGCGCCGTACGGGTCGTATCGAGCTTCAGACCGGAACCGAGACCGGTAAGGGTCGAGAAAGGTTCCATCGCCGCGCTGAGGCCGGCCGGATTCGAGCCGCTGCCCGCGCCGGTTTCGTTATCAGGCGTCGCCACGCCGGTGCGGAAGGAGAGGAGATAGCGGGTCTTGGAAACGCTCAGGTCATAGACATAAACCTTGGTCTGAAGGCAGGTCTGGCCTTCTCCGGTCCCGACCATCGTGCGCAAAGCGCGGCTGCCTTGGGAGACGGTGATGAATTCGCCGCCGATCAGCCAGCCACGGTCAGGCAGGTCGTCCAGCCAGCGGGGTTCGGTTGGTCCCAGTTGCTTCAGCAAGCGCACCTGTAACTGATGCAGGAAGTTGGTCTGGAAGTCCTTCTTGAATTTTTCCATCTCGAAGCTCTGCCGGTCGCCCGCCAGCCAAACCGCCGTACTGGGATCAAACGGCGCGAGGTAAATATGCTCCGGATGCGGGGTCAGCTTGACCGTCCCCCGGTCGAGCGGAGCGGTATGGATGGATCCCGTGGTTCCGCAACCGGACAGGAAGAGAGTGGTGGCCGCCGCGAGGAGGGTCAGGCTTGCGAAAACTGCGACAAAACGTGGCATGAACAGCCTTTACTCGAAAATTGGTATTTAAGGCAAGAGAATTTACATTGAATTGTGGAAAATCTATTCAAAATGGTGAAATGTCCGGATTTTTCGTGTGCCTTCGCTCCGTGGATTTTCATTGCCATCTTTTCATAAATTCCTTTGCTAAGCCATGGACGGTTTGCTTAAGTCGCTCGCAAGACCTCCTCCTTGCCATGCACCAGAAACCATCTTTCCTCCGGGATACGCCTCCCTCGAGCCGCCTTGTTAACCTCCGCCTGCTTCGCCCGATCGGTGGCTCTTTGGCCGCTCTTTCGCTCGGCGTCCTGCTGCTTTCCAGCTGCATGCCGAAGCCCCGGCCTCTCCCGATGCAGATCGTCCTTGCCCAAAAGGTGGTGGAGACGAATCAAGTCGTTGCTCAGGAGTGGATCGGAACGCTGACCGGTTCCGTCAACACGGTCATCCGGGCCAATGTTGGCGGATATCTCATCAGCCAGGACTACAAGGAAGGCGACTTTGTGAAAGCAGGCCAGGTCCTGTTCCATATCGATCCCCGCACCTATCAGGCCACGCTGGATCAGGCGAAGGGCAACCTCGCTGCCGCCCAGGCCACGGCGTTGAAATCGCAGCAGGACATGCTCCGCTATAAGGGACTCGTCGCGAGCGGTGCCGTCAGCCAGCAGGAATACCAGAACGAGGTCCAGGTCAATCAGGCGAACGAAGCCCAGGTGGCCGCTGCCCAAGGCACCGTGGATTCCGCTCAACTCAATCTGGGTTACACCCAGATCAAGGCCGCCGTCGAAGGCGTGGCCGGTATCGCGCAGGCCCAGGTGGGAAATCTCATCGGTGAGAACACGGAGATGACCACGGTTTCGAACATCGACCCGATCAAGGCCGTCTTCAACGTCAGCGAGCAGTTGTTCCTGAACTTCATGCAGTCTCATCCTGAGCTCGCCCAGCAGGAGGCGGCGCAGAAGAATGCCGTGTTGCAACTCATCCTCTCCAACGGTGACGTCTACGGCCAGAAGGGCACGCTCGACATCATCAACCGGCAGGTGAACCAGGATACCGGCACCATCCAACTCATCGGGCTCTTCCCGAATTCCAGCGGTATCCTGCGGCCCGGCAGCTTCGTCCGCGTGCGGATGACGGGCGAGAGAACACAGGCCGCCATCCTCGTCCCGCAGCGGGCGGTCACGCAGGTGCAGACCATGTATGTCATGGCCACCGTGACGCCGAGCGAAAAGGACCCCAAGGTTGGCATCATCAAGAAGGTTCCCGTTGAAGTCGGAAACCGCACGGCCACCCAATGGGCCATCACGAGCGGCTTGAAATCGGGCGAGACGATCGTGGTCGAGGGAACGCAAAAAGTGAGGGATGGCGAGGAAGTGGCCATTGAGCCCTACGTCCCACCGAATTTGAATCCCGCGCCCACTTCCAACATTCCTCCTCCCTTGCCGGGCGCCCCGACTCCCCCCGCACCCGCGCCGACTACACCGGCCCCCGCCACCCCGGCGGCCAAGTAGACCTTCCGTAAGCGATGCGCCAGGACACCTAATTCCGACCTATGTCCAAGTTCTTTATCAATCGGCCCATCGTGGCCATGGTCATCTCCATTGTCATGGTGATCATTGGGGCGGTCTCGATTCTCGAGTTGCCCATCGCCCAGTTCCCCAATATCGCCGATCCCCTGGTGCAGGTGAAGGCGACCTACATCGGTGCCGATGCCACCACCGTGGCCCAGTCGGTGGCAACCCCGATCGAGCAGCAGATGAGCGGTGTGGACAACATGAATTACATGTATTCCACCAGCGCCAATAACGGCGCCATGACCCTCTCGATCGATTTTAACATCAAGACCGACCCGAACACCGATCTCATTCTGGCCCAGCTCCGCCAGTCGCAGTCGGCCTCCCAGATGCCTTCCGCCGTCACGGCCTCCGGCATCACGGTGCAGAAGGCGACCAGCGCCCCGCTGATCCTCTTCACCCTTTACTCGCCGAACGGCACCTACGACGCGACCTTCCTCGCGAACTACGCCTACATCAATCTCAACTACCAGCTGACCCGCATCCCCGGCGTCGCCAGCGTCACGATCTTCGGTGCGGGCCAGTACGCCATGCGCGTCTGGGTCAACCCGAACCAGCTCGCCAGCCTCGGCATCACAGTCACGGATATCATTAGCGCGATCCAGAAGCAGAACACGGTCAATCCCGGTGGCCAGATCGGCGGCGAACCTGTCCCGCCCGGCCAGGATTTTACCTACAATGTCCGCACCCAGGGCCGCCTCACTTCCACCGACCAGTTCGGCGAGATCGTGGTC
>FTJN01000019.1_pt1 | contig 13641 bp, 11 predicted proteins | sample 1658361 | NCBI WGS metagenome assembly FTJN01 (sample SAMEA3914819, study PRJEB12502) | metagenome | biome: forest; material: soil | place: Canada | collected 2010-06-26 | depth 0.3 m | reverse complement strand
GGCGCGCTGCGCCCCGAGGACCTGCCCGCGGACGCCCTCGCGCACTGAGGACGCCGTGACCGAGGCCCTCGCCCGCGCGGAACGCGCCCACCTGCGCCCGCGCGGGTCGAGCCAGGGCGGCCTGCGCCAGTACAACGAACGCGTGGTGCTGCAGGCCGTCCGCCTGCACGGCGCGCTGCCCGGCGCGGAGATCGCGCGGCTGACGGGCCTCACCGCGCAGACGGTGTCGATGATCACCAAGAGCCTCATCGACGACGGCTACCTGCGCAAGGGCGAACCGATGCGCGGCAAGGTGGGCCAGCCCTCGGTGCCGCTGTCCCTCGATCCCGAGGGCGCGTACGCGATCGGCATCAAGGTGGGCCGGCGCCGGCTCGACACGCTGCTGATCGATTTCAGCGGCCAGCCCTGCGCGCGCTGGTCGCTCGACTACCGCTTTCCCGATCCCGAGGAGGTGCTCGCCGAGCTGCGCCAGCGCTTCACCGCGATCCGCCGCAAGCTGGGCCCCGAGCGCCGGCTGCGGCTGCAGGGCGTGGGCCTGGCCGCGCCGCTCGCGCTGAGCAGTTGGCAATCGCTGCTGGGCGTCGCGCCCGCGGCCGCCGAACGCTGGAACCGGCTCGACCTGCGCGACGCCGTCGCCGACATGTGCGACTGGCCCGTGATGGCGATGAAGGACACCGCCGCCGCCTGCGTGGCCGAGCTCGTCGCGGGCCGCGGCCGCGGCATGCACAGCTTTCTCTACATCTTCGTCGACACCTTCATCGGCGGCGGCCTGGTCATCGACAGCCACCTGCGCAACGGCCTCACCGGCAACGCCGGCGCGATCGGTTCGATGCCGCTGGGCCTGCCCGATGGCCGCGGCGCGCCGCCGCAGTTGCTGAGCGTGGCCTCGCTGCACGCGCTGGAGCAGGCGTGGCGCGATGCGGGCCTGGCCGACCCCGGCTTCGACGGGCCCGAGGCCTTGCAGGCGCCGTGGCGCGACGTCACGCACGCCTGGCTCCACGGCGCGGCGACGGCCATCGCCCACGCGATCAACGGCGCCGCCTGCCTGCTCGACCTGGACGGCGTGATCATCGACGGCGCGATCCACCGCGACCTGCTCGAGGAACTGATCGCCGCGACGCAGGCCGCGATGCGGCGCTCGAACTGGGAGGGCGTCAACGCGCCGCAACTGCTGCCCGGAACGATCGGCGCGGACGCCGGCGCCCTCGGCGGCGCGCTGCTGCCGCTGCACGCCAACTTCGCGCCCGACCGCGACCTGTTCATCAAGGAGCACGCCTGATGTCAACCCCTCTCGCCGGCCAGGTGGCCGTGGTCACCGGCGCCGCGTCCGGCATCGGCCTCGCGAGCGCGCGGGCGCTTCACGCGGCGGGCGCGCGCGTGGTGCTGGTCGATCGCGACGCCGCCGCCCTCGACGCCGCGTGCGCGCCGCATGCCGGCTCGATGATCCCGCTGGTCGTCGACCTGCTCGATGCGAAGGCCTGCGCGGCGCTCGTGCCCGCGACGCTGGACAAGGCCGGCCGCATCGACGTCTTCCACGCCAACGCCGGCCTCTACGTCGGCGGCGACCTGGTCGACGCGCAGGGCGACGCGATCGACCGCATGCTCAACCTCAACATCAACGTCGTGATGAAGAACGTGCGCGACGTGCTGCCGCACATGATCGCGCGCGGCAGCGGCGACATCATCGTCACGAGCTCGCTGGCGGCGCACTACCCGACGCCGTGGGAGCCGGTCTACGCGTCGTCCAAGTGGGCGATCGACTGCTTCGTGCAGACGGTGCGGCGCCAGGTGTTCAAGCACGGCCTGCGCGTGGGCGCGATCTCGCCGGGGCCGGTGGTCACCGCGTTGATCGCCGACTGGCCGGCCGACAAGCTGGCCGAGGCGCGCGCCTCGGGCAGCCTGCTGGACGCCGCCGAGGTGGCCGAGGTCATCCTGTTCATGCTGACGCGGCCCCGTGGCATGACCATCCGCGACGTGGTGATGATGCCGACCAACTTCGACCTGTAGCCGGGTTCAGTCGAGATAGGCCCATGTGTCCGCGCCGTCGAAACGCCGCAGCCGCACCTCGCCGATCTCGTGCGGGTCGAAGTTGCGGATGTTGATGCCGAACCTCGCGCCCTCGGGCGTCAGCGGTTCCCAATGGGTGACGCAGCCGCAGCCGGTGCAGCGAAACGTCTCGATGGAGCGTGCACCCCAGACGTAGCCGCTCGTGTGTTGCGGGTGCCCCGACAGGCGCACGTCCTCGCGCGGATAGAACGCCCACAGCGCGCCGTTGCGGCGGCAGATCGAGCAGTTGCAGTTGACCAGCGCGGCGGGGCGGTCGGGAACTTCGATGCGGACTTGGCCGCAGTGGCAGGCGCCGTTGAGCATGAGAGGCCTCCGTTGGAGGGCCGATTCTCGCTCGACGGGACGCCTCGGTTGAAAGCCGCGCCGGCGCCCTCATGTGACTCGAACGGGCGCCCCGCCCGACAAGGAGCCTCGCATGCGGCGACTGTTCATCTTCTGGCGTCAAGGCGGCCGCGACGTGAAGCTGCTGTGGCGTGCGCTCAAGCACCCCGACCGGCCCGCCTGGCTGCTGCCCGCCACCGTGCTGCTGGCGTTCTTCGCGCTCGATCCGCTCAACCTGGCGATGCCGATGCTGGGCGCGGTCGACGACCTGGTGATCCTGCCGCTGGTCCTGAGCACGCTGGTGCGCGCCCTGCCGCAGCATCTGCGCCGGACCGCCCGCTGAGCGTTCGCCGTCGTCGCGCCCTGCCGGACGCGCGATACTCGCCGGAGGCATCCACCCCGGAGACGCGACGATGGCAGCGGACACGATCACCTTCGACGACGGCGCGGCCTACGAGGACTTCATGGGCCGGTGGAGCCTGCTGGCCGGCAACGCGTTCCTCGACTGGCTGTCGCCCGCGCGCGGCCTGCGCTGGGTCGACGTGGGCTGCGGCAACGGCGCGTTCACGCAGTTGCTGGCCGAACGCTGCGCCCCGCGCGACATCCAGGGCATCGACCCGTCCGAGGAACAACTCGCCTTCGCGCGCGCGCGTCTCGCGAACGCGCCCGCGACGTTCCGGCACGGCGACGCGATGGCCCTGCCCTACCCCGACGGCACGTTCGACGCCGCGGTCATGGCGCTCGTGATCTTCTTCGTGCCCGACCCGGCGAAAGGCATCGCGGAGATGGTGCGCGTGATCCGCCCGGGCGGCGGCGTCTGCGCGTACGCCTGGGACATCCTCGGCGGCGGCTTCCCCTATGCCGCGTTGCAGGAGGAAATGGCCAGGCTGGGCCAACAACCGCTATGGCCGCCCAGCGTCGATGCGGCACGCATGGACGTGCTGCGCTCTTCCTGGACGGCAGCCGGACTCATCGACGTCGAGACGCACGAAGTGGTGGTCGAACGGACCTTCACGGACTTCGAGACTTTCTGGGCCGCGGCGCGCCGGGGGCCGCGCATGATGCCGCGGCTGTCGCAGATGACTCCGGGCGACGGAGAGATCCTGAAGGAGCGACTGCGGGCTCGCCTGAAGGCGGACGCCAGCGGCAGGATCACGTACGGCGCGCGGGCGAACGCGGTACGGGGGCGCCGGCCGGGCTAGCGCCGACGGCTCGGGGCGGCCGCGGCGCGCCCGGCGCAGGCCGGGCATCCGCAGCGCCTCAGTTGCCGCCCTTCTTGTCTGCCGCCTTCTCCGGGTCGGTGGCGGACGCCGCGGGGTGACGCGCCTTCGCCGCCTTGTACTTCTGGGCCAGCTTGTGCTTGGCGGGCGCCGACGCGCCGTCAGCGGCGGAGGCCTGCGCGAACGAGGCGCTCGCAACGAACGCCAGGGAGGCGAGCACGATGAGGGACTTGACCATGGGAACTCCTTTCCGTGAGCGGATCCTGCAATGACGCCCCAGGCACCGATTCGCCTGAAGCCGGCCAAGCATAGGCGCATCCGTTTGCGAAATGAAGCGACAACCGCTTTGCGAGCCAGGTAGGGCTTGCCTTTCGTCCCGTCCCGTCTCGTCGAAGTCGACGTCGACGTCGATGTCGCGGCGCCAGGCGGTCGATCGGCCGCGACGCGTCGCGGCCCCCTAACTAATCGTCCCGGCCGCGGCGCCGGGCGCATTGCCCGCGCCGGTCAAATCCCGCAAGATCGCGGCTTGGTGCTCGACAGGCCCTGGGCGCATGCCGCAAAACGCAACGGGCAGGTTTGCCATCTGGAGACCCCATGAGCAAAAGCGACGACGGATCGCGTCCCTCGCAGTCGACGCAGGCGCGCGCCATGACCGTGGCCGAATGGATCACGCCGCATGGCAACGGACCGTCGGCTGCTTCCGCCCGTCGCCGCGGACACCACCGGCTCCAGGTCGCGCTCGACATCGTCGGCTACGCGCACAACATTCCCGTGCGCCTGCTGCTGCCGGACCGGCTGCGCGATCTTCCCGAAGTGGTGCGGGGGTTGCTCAAGGAGCAGCACATCGTCGAGGTGCTGCGCAGCGATGCGAAGGGACTGGGCGAGTCGGCCTACCCGATGCTGGCCTCGCCGGAGCAACTGGCGCTCGCCACCGACTGGATCCTGAAGCTGCAGCATGCGATGGTTCCGCCGCCCGAAGCCCTGGTGCCGGGCTGGCTCGAGGGCGCGATCGCGCTGCTGCCGTACATCGAGCGCAAGGTCTGGCTCACCGAAATGGGCAATACCCTGCCTGCCCATGCGCTGTGCCGCATGCAGGATCACTGGGCGCTGTTCGTCCTGCTCTGGACGTGGCGGCATGCGCAGCAGATGAGCACGCCCTGGTCGATCGTCGAGGACACGCTCGACGTCGCGGGCCTGGAGGGCCGCACGCTCGAACCGTTCAAGGTGCATCGCCCGGACGGCATCCTGCAGACGTGCATCCCGGTCGTCGGCCCGTATTTCGTCACGCGCGACGGCTCCGACCGGGGACGCGCCGCTCGCTACGAGGCATTCTGCGACCAGTTCTACCGGTTCGTGCACAACGTGATGCCCATCGACAAGGATCGCGACGGCCATTCGTACACCGTGCCGCTGCGCGACGAACTGCTCGATGCGCTGAACACGCGCATCGCGCTGACCTCGGCGGAAGCCGGGCTGCGCGCACGGACGGCGTCTTACTCGCTGACCCTGCTGCTGCAGACGAGCATCCCCGATCCCGGCTTCGCGAACGCCATGACGCGCAAGGACTGGGAGATCCTGGCCGCGCTGTGTTCCTGGCTCGCCCGCTGGGACGACGCCCTGATCCCGCACATGTCGCCGGAGCGCTCGACATTCCTGCGCCACGACGCCGATGCGCCGGGCATCCTGGCCAGGCTGGTGGCCTGCGGAACCGGGCCAAGCGACGCGCCCGCCACCTTGTCGCTCAGCCTGGTCGATTGCGCCGCTGCCCCAGGCGAGAGCGAACCCGCCGATGTGCTGCTGGCGCGGGTGGATGCGGCCAACCGCCGGGCGTCGAGGAACTCGGACGGCGACGCCTTCCGGATCGACCGTCCGGAGCGCTATTTCGGCCGGATCCGCGAACGCCAGAATTCGATGTGGTCGTCGCAGGTCATCGCGATCAACAATCTCCTGAATCGGCATGGTCCGCGCGACGTCTACATCGGCGCGGACGAGTTCGCCCCGGACGCCGACGGCGAGCGCGGCACGGTCAAGCCTGGCGACGCCGAGCACCTGCTGCGCGGCTTCGGCGGCCGGATCTGCCGCTACCTCGTCAGCATGACGCGCGCCGATGCGGCGGCCATCTACTGGCTCGATCACGCCCAGGCGCCGCCCCGGCTGCTGCCGGCGGGCCACTACGCGCGGCTCGCGGCGCACCGGGCGAGCGGGCACGCGATCTGGGAGAAGTTCGACCTCTGGGCGTGGGCACCCGGCCCCGAGCTCGGCAACCGATGCCAGGCGAATCGGCGCGGCGATTCGGTGTCGCAGGCCTACCGCGTGGCGGAGACCGGCATCGAGGACCCGCCACCACTCGATGGCATGGACAGCGGCGATTCGGAAGCGCCGACCCAACGCAAGAAGGTCGTGCCAGCCACCGACGAGGCGAGCGTCGGCGCCGACGCCGTGCCCGCCTACTTCGACTGCTATCCCGAGCCCCGCCCCGTGGACAGCATGGCCGCGCCGCTGCTGGTCAACGGCCGCGTGATCGGCGTGGTCCGGCTGCTCGGTCTCGTGGAAAGGCAGTTCGAGCCCCGCCTGTTCTGGCCGCTGCGGCGCGCCGCCGGCATGACGGCCGCGTGCATCAACCACCAGTGCCAGGTCTGGCACATGCGGCGCCTGAACTACCTGTTCGCGCGCCGCGGCCTGCACGAGTTCCAGCGCCGCGTCCAGGCGGATCACGCACACAGCCCCTTGCGCGACGTTTCACGCTGCCTGGCGAACATCTTCCTCTGCCCTGCCGCGCACATCTGGCTGCAGACCTCGGCCAACGAGAACCGGCTCGAACTCGTCGGACACAACTGGGACGACCTGTTCCGATTCCCGGGAGCCTCGCCGAACCTCGCGCGCGAGATGCTCTACCGCACGGAGAGCACGCATCGCGCGGACGGCACGGAGGCGTCGTTCCGTCCGTTTTCCTCGATGGCGCTCGACCTTGCGCGCACGCGCGACCCCACCTTCAATCCGCTCGGCAAGTTCGTCCAGGGCTTCTTCGACGAATCCACCGACAAGACCATCGACTACGACTGGCGCTCCGCCAGCACGGTCGGAGTCCGTCTGGGCAAGGACTTCTACTCGGCCGGCTATCACGGCGACGAAGTGGCCGCGATGAAGAGCCGGGAACGCATCTTCGGCCGGGAGGAGGTCGGCGGCTACCGGCTGCTCGACATCATGTCCTTCGCGCTGATGAGCCCCGTGGACGGCGGCTGGAAGACGGAAGGCGTCGTGACGCTGCACGATCGCGGCGACGCCCGCCGGGATGCGCTGCGGCAATGCCAGCCCTGGGACCGAGGCTGGTCGCCCGTGGTGGCGCACATGCAGACGTTCCTGCCGTACCTGTTCAAGCAGGCCGAGGTACTCAACGACCCGGAGGTCAGCGCGCGCCGATACCTGATCCATGCGGGGCGCGCCGAGCTGATCGCGGTGCACGACAACATGGTGCGGCTGCGGCAGAAGCTGGAAACCGCCCTGGCGCCGGGGCGCGGCGTGCGCCAGATGCTCGACAAGGTGATGTCGCCAGGCTTCTCGGCCGACCACCGCGACGAATTGCGCAACGCGCACGCCATCGTGAGCGAGGCGTGGGAGGCCTTGCAGCTGGCGGCCTCTCCCAACTGGGAACGCGACCTGCGCCAGCTGACCAACGTCATGCACGAGTATCGCCAGATCAGCGCACTGCCTGGCGTCGCGCTCACCGCCGCGAACGAGCGCATCCGTCTGCAGCAATTGATGGAGGAGATCATCGTTCGATTCGCCCACGAGTTCCGCCATCGCCGCAGCAAGCGGGTGAACATCCCCGAATCGCTGGAGCTGAGCCTGCCCGGCCAATGGCTGCGCATCGTGCTGCGCGACCTCGTCCACAACGCCGCCAAATACGCCACCGGCGACAGCTTCGACGTCAGCTGGGAACAGGCCTCGCACACGCTCGTGCTCGTCAACGAAGGCCCGTACCAGAGCCACCTCGACCAGCCGCAGCGACTGCTCGCGGCCGGCGGACGCGGCTCCGCGAGCCTGGCCGGCCGCGACTCCGCACGCGAGCGCGTGCGCCTGGGCGACAGCCGCGGTCACGGCCTGGGCCTGTGGGGCGCCAAGCTGTTGTGCGACGTGATGGACATCGGCTTTTCCATCGACCCGAAGCCGATGAGCGCGACGATCAAGACGCGCGCGGACGGCGTGCAGGTGGGCACGGCGCGCTACATCGTGCGGCTGGCGTTCCCATCGGATGCCATCGTCAGTTCCAACGCCGCCGCCACGAGCGGCTACTACTGAAGCCATGTGGATGCTGTGGGGAGGATGACATGAACCGCGTCAATCTGCTCTGGTTCGATGACGACCTGAGGCCACGCAGCGAGGTGGTGACACCCGAACGCGGCCGCCTCCAGACCTGGCTGCGCTACCTGAAGACGGGCGACCGCCCCGACCGCATCTGCCTGATCGAGGTCTGCGACCTCGCGACCCTGCGCCGCGAACTGGAGCAGCGCGCCAGGGCGCCGGCCGGCGACGCCGAGCACATCGACGCGTTCCTGATCGACGTCCTCTGGCGCCAGCGCGACATCGACGAATGGAATTTCAGCGAATTCCATGCGGCGTTCAAGGACGAGCGCGTGCTTCCGCTCGACGCAGGAGCGCAGCTGATCGGCCTCATGCGCAACGAGCGCTACCAGAGCAACCGGCCAGCCTGGTGCGCAGCGTTCGACCGCCATCCCTTCGCGGTACTGACGACGCTCACCGACAACCGCGACACGCTGGAACGGCACATCGATGCACGCGTGCTGGCCAACATCCAGATCCTGGTCAAGAGCAGCGCGGGCGGCGACAGCCTCGACCCCGATCCGGCGTTCTGCACCTGGATCGACGGGCTGCAGCGGCGCATCCAGCCCTGAAACACAGGAGTCCAGCCATGGCAAGGGCAGGAGACCGAATTCCCGGCATGTTGCGCGTGACGGCGACGGGTTCGCTGCTGGTCGTGGGCATCGCCATCACGCTGGCGATGCTCGTCGTGACCTGCACGCTGGCGGCCCGCATCACGTCCTCGGAGATGGACCTGCATCCGACGCGGATGCTGGCCGGCGGCGGGGCGGCTACGCCGGCCGTGCCCTCGTCGGCGAGCGCGGAGGCGCAACTGGCGGGCAAGGGTCCGCTGGAGCCACCGCCGACGGCCGCGGGCCCGGTCAAGTCCCTCGCGGAAGGGGCCGCGACCGCGGAGTCCGCGAACAACACCATCGTCAACGCGATGACCGCCGTCGCGACCGCGATCGCGGCGGTCACGCTGATCCTGAGCATCGGCACCACCTGGTTCGCCGCGAAGCTGAAGGAGGTCGAGACCGCCAGCAACGACCTGCGCCGCAAGGACATGGAGTACGAGCGACGGCTCGAGGAGATCCGGACCCGGCAGGACCGCCACGACCGCGCCCAGCGCCAGCTCATCGACGCCAAGATGGCGCTGCGCCAGTGGGTGGACGCGAGCTCGAAGGCCGGCGGTCGCTATTCGATGCTCGCCGACCTCACGGCCCAGGTCGAGATGCTCATGTCCAGTTCGCCCGACGGCCGGCTCGCGGCCTTCGCCGTGCTGACCAAGGTGCTGCCGCCCCACCCGCGGCCCTTGCTGTTGCCGCTCGAGGTCTTTTCGATGACGTGCCACGACCTCCATGGCGGGCGATCGAATACGCATGGCGTCTGGTGCTCGATCTTCGACCCCGTGGAACGCACGGCGTTCGCGCAGGCGAGCCGGCATGTCGGCCCGCAGTACTAGGCACCGACACGAAGCGGCGGCCAGTCGGGCTGCGGGAGGAGCGACATGACCGGCGACAACGACCCTGGCAAGGCCAGGATGGCGCGAGGCGGCGACGGGGCCCCGGAGAATCCGCATCCGGACACGCGGATGCTGCTCCAGCGGTTCCGCGACGACCCCGTGCGCCGCGAGCGCAGCGCGGGACTGGTCGGCCCGCCGGGCTCCGAGCACGCCGAGCCGCCGCGGGCTCGCAGTTCGATGCTCGGTGCCTTCTTCACGTCGTTGCTCCCCCGGTTCGCGAGGCTTGTCGGGCGCGTCGGCCTGGCGAGGACACGCTCGGCGCCGGACGAACCCAGGCCGCCTGCGCAGATGTCCGCCGAGGAGACGGACCGGCTCCTGCGGGAGATGGGCGGGCTGAAGGGACTGGCGCTGTCCGGAGGTGGCATCCGCAGCGCGACGCTCTCGCTGGGCGTGCTCCAGGCGATTGCCGGGACGAATCGGCTGCCGGCCGGCGCGCCGGGCCTGCCCGCGTCCTTCGAGAAGTCGCTCCTGTCGGACTTCCGGGTGCTGTCCACCGTCAGCGGCGGCGGGTACGTGGGCGCGTTCCTGTGCAGCCTCTTCATTCCGGATCGCCTGCGCAGGAAGGCGCCGGGACACGCCTGGCAGCAGGCCGCGGCGACCGCCGCGGACGATGCCGTCAAGGTGCTCTGCAACCAGCCGCCTGGCCGCGTGCGCGCCGTTCCCGCGTTGACGGTGAGCCCCATGCGTGCGCCGGGCAAGCCCGCGGCCGCGCCCACCGATCGGTTCATCCAGGGACCGCTCGCCTGGCTGCGGGACAACGGCCGCTACCTCACGCCGACGGGCGCGGGCGATGGCTTCTACGTCGGCAGCCTCGCGGTGCGCAACCTCGCCTCCGTCCATTACGTGATCGGCACGGCCTTGCTGGGTGCCTTCGCCGCACTCGCGCTGCTCGAATCCTGGGCCGGCAGGCTGCCTGGCGGGAGCGCCGCCAAGGAACTCCTCTCCGGATGCCTCGTGGACGGCTGGTGGTTCAGCCCGGTATTCCTGCTGGCCGGCCTGGTGCTGGCACTCTGGAGCGTGCCGGCCGGCGTCGCGTTCTGGATTCCGTATCCGGAGGACGACCGCGGCCGCAGCGGCGCCTGGAACGGCGTCTGCTGGGGCCTTGCGCTCGTGACCGCGCTCTTCATCGGTGCGGCCGTGTTCTCGAACGTCGGCGCGGATCCGCCGGATCTTTTCTGGCATGGCGTCCCCTGGGGCTACGGCGCCGTCGCCGTGGCGCTGGCCCTCGTCTTCTACCGGGTCGCGCATGCCACGCAGCCCGGGGTCGGCACGCTGCGCTATGTGTTCACGTGGTCGCTGTCGACCAGCCTGCAGGTCGTCGGCGCACTGCTCGCGCTGGCGATCGTCGACGCCGCAGCGCACACGATCTATGCCCAGCTGACTTCGCATGGCACCGGCAAGGCGTCGCACATCGCGACGCCGGCCGGCGTCATGGGCGCCCTGATCTGGCTCGTGCGCAAGGTCGTGCTGGGCACCGGAACCCGCAAGCCTCCCGCCTGGCTCAAGCTGCTGCCCTGGCAACTCCTGGCCGGCGCGGCCGGCGTGGCCATCCTGGCGCTGATGGCCGTGGCCTGGGGATTGGTGGCGGTCTGGATCGCCTGGCAGGGTCAACCTCTCGTGTCCGTGGCCGCGACCGCGGTGCAGGCCGGCGCGGGCGCGGCCGCGTCGAAGATTCTCGTGGCCGCACCACCGTACTGGGAAGCGTCGGCGATCGTCGCCGGGATGTGCCTGCTGATCTCGTTCGCGATCGGCCGCTATCCGAGCTTCATCAACCTGTCGAGCCTGCAATCGTTCTACTCGGCCCGCCTGACGCGGGCCTACCTGGGGGCGAGCAATCGGGAAAGGTTCGAGGACCACGCCACGGGGGATCGGACCAAGGCGAGCGCGTCCGAGCCGCTGGCGTCGGACCAGGTCAACATGGATGACTTCATCTGGAAGGGCAAGCTGTCCACCTACGCGCCGGTGCACCTGATCAACGTCACGATGAACAACACCGACGCGCCGGGCGAACAGCTCGTGCAACGGGACCGCAAGGGGCAGCCCATCGTCGTGACGTCGCTCGGGTTCTCGATCGACGGTGCCGACGTGACGCAATTCCAGGTCGGCAAGCCGGACGTCGAGATCGACAGGATGCTCAATCTCGGGCAATGGACGGGCATCTCCGGGGCCGCCGTCAGCACCGGCATCGGACGCCAGAGCTCGCTGGGACTGTCCCTGCTCCTCGGGGCGGCGAACCTCCGGCTCGGGGCGTGGTGGAAATCCGGCTGCGGCGACGAGGCCCCTGCCGCCGCTTCGAGATGGATCGCGCGGGCCTTCCCGACGCAGACCTACCTGTTCGGCGAATTCACGGCGAAGTTCCACGGCCTGGCCCGGCCGTACCACTACCTGTCCGACGGTGGCCACTTCGAGAACACCGCCGCCTACGAACTGCTTCGACCCGAGCGCCGGGTGCGCCTCATCCTCCTGTGCGACCACGGCGCCGATCGGGGCTACGCCTTCGACGACCTGGCCAACCTGATCCGCCTCGTGCGCATCGACATGCAGATCGAGCTCACCGTGGAGGAAGGCGCGGCGCGGGATCCGCGCCTGAAGACGTGGTTCGGGGTGCCCGCGGACTTCAACAAACCCGCGCACGCCTGCGAGGCGGCCGAGAAGGCCAGCTGCACCCGATCGACGGCCGACGGCACCCCGCGGCACGAGCCGGTGGCGATCCTCCTGCGCGCGTCACGCGGGCAACCGGCCGAGACGCAGGCCTGGGTGATCGTGCTCAAGCCTCGCGTGCGCAGCGACTCGGCCGCCGACGTCATCCAGTACGCCAAGACGCATCCGGCGTTCCCGCAGGAGACGACCGGCGACCAGTTCTTCGACGAAGCGCAGTGGGAGAGCTACCGGAAGCTGGGCTACGACAACGCATCGGCCATCCTGAGCCCGGACGTCTGGGAGGCGCTCACGGACTACATCGCCAATCCGCCCTCCCCGGCCGCGCCGGGCGATCCGGCCGATCCGGGCTCCGGGACCTTCGACCTCGACAACACCAACTGGCAGACGGCGCTGGACAGCCTGGCGCAGCTGCCCGATCCGGCGATCGGCGTGGCCTTGACCCGGTCCGTGCGCGTCTACAAGCAATTGGTGCTCAAGAAGAAGGAACCCTGAGCGACCGTTCGAGACGGCGCCCTAACGGCGCGCCTGTGCGGTGATCGGGGCCGGCGACCCGAACCATCGCGTCGCCGCGAGTTCCATGGCGCCAGGCGCCGGATCCTCGTCCGACGCCCAGGCCACGAACCCGTCGGGCCGCACCAGCAGCGCCGCGAGCCCGAGCCGATTGCCGGCATCGGCGCCGACGTAGCGGATGCGATCGCCCCAGCCAGCGGCGGCGAGACGCGAGGCCCGCGACCCGTCGAAGTCGACCAGCACGCCCGTGCCCTCGCGCAGATGGCTCGACAGGCGGCTGCCGTCGTCGAACTCGAAGTCGGGCGCGCTGCAGCCGATCAACGGATGGGGGCCACCCAGGTCGTAGCGCAGCGAGACGCCCCACAACTGCGCCGCGAAATACGTGGCCCCGTCGGGCGTCGCGGCCAGGTCGCGGACGATGCCCTCGAGGGCACGCGCCTGCGGGCCGGGCCGCATCACGGCGACCTGCGCGCGGGTCCAGTCCATCAGCCACTGCCCCACCGGACGGCGCTCCGCGTCGTAGGTGTCGAGCAGGCCGGCGGGCGCCGTGCCGTGCACGGTCGCGGCCAGCTTCCAGCCGAGGTTCATCGCGTCGCCCAGGCCCGCGTTGAGGCCCTGGCCGCCGAGCGCGGAGTGGATGTGCGCGGCGTCGCCGGCGAGCAGCACGCGACCCTGGCGGTAGCTCGCGGCCAGGCGCGCCCGGTCGGTGAAGCTGGTGGCCTGGTGCACGCGCGACAGCGTGACGCCGGTGCCGGACACCCGGCGCAGCACCGCCTGCAGGTGGTCGAGCGTGATCGCCTCCGAGCGGTCGAAGGCACCGCCGTCGAAGTCGGCGATGGCGATGCGGCCCGGCTCGTTCATGTAGAAGCCCGCGGGCGTCGCGTGGCGGCCCGGCCGCAGCGTCTGCGGGTCGGCGATGTCGACGAGCGCCGAATAGGCCGTGAACTCGGGCTCGGTGCCGGGGAACTCGAAGGCCGCCAGCTTGCGCACCGCGCTGCGGCCGCCGTCGCAACCGACGAG
>FTJN01051748.1_pt1 | contig 13646 bp, 11 predicted proteins | sample 1658361 | NCBI WGS metagenome assembly FTJN01 (sample SAMEA3914819, study PRJEB12502) | metagenome | biome: forest; material: soil | place: Canada | collected 2010-06-26 | depth 0.3 m | reverse complement strand
GAACGGCGCCACCAGCGCGCCGAAATGGGTTCTCAACAGCAGCCTGTCCTACGCGCTCGACAGGTTCACGGGCACGGTTCAAGGTCGCTATGTCGGCGGCGGCAACCTTGACCGCACCCTAGTCGGGCCCGACAGCCCCGACTACAATCCAGCCTCCCCGATCTCCATCGCCGACAACACCGTTTCGGGCCGGTTCTATGTGAACCTCTCGCTGCGATACGACGTCATCAAGGATGGCGGTCGCAAGATGCAGATCTACGGCCTGGTCAACAACTTGACCGATAAGGACCCGCCGTCTCCCCGGGTGGCGATCGCGGGCCTGTACGACCGCGCGGGTCGTTCCTACAAGGCGGGCGTCCGCTTCACCTATTGAGCCGACCCCGATCCTGCGTCGAAGGAACCGTGATACGCGCGCCGCCCCTGTCCAAAGGCAGGGGCGGCGAACCGGATCGAGCGCGAGGCCAGCCTTGTTGGGCGGTAGGCGGCGGGGAGGCCTAGCGACCGCAGCGCAGCGCTCAGCGCGAACATCGGCCATCCCTGGCAAGCAGCCCTCGCAAAGAAGAGCGGGGCGCCTATATCGCTCCAAAGCTGCGCCTTAAGCTCGGTCCGATTGGAGTTGAAATACGATGAAGTTGAAGATCACCGGCATAAAGCCCAAAGGCGACGAGCGTGGCGAAGCCGTCTGGCTTGCGGTCGAGCGCGACTGTGATCTTTCTGACTACATGATCGCCGACAGCACCTACGATGCTGAGGGGGCCAGCAACCTCCACCGCCACACCTATTGGTTTCCCGAGCGGGCCGCCAAGAAGGGTGACCGGGTCGTGCTCTACACCAAGACGGGCAAGAACGGCGTGTCGACGACAACCTTGGGCGCGCCGCTCCACAAGTTCTTCTGGAACCTGGAGGTAGCGGTCTGGAACGACGAGGGCGATGGCGCCGTGCTGATTGAGATCGCCGACGTCCAGACCTTCGCCGTCAAGCCGGTCAAGGCTTAAGGCGGTCTGAGGGCGCGCGCGGCGCCGGCGAGCCTAGCGTTGGATGGTGTAGGCAACCGTCCCACCGTCGAGCGTCCGGCCTCGCGACCGTTCAGGGATGCCCTCGATCCCGCTCCAGCCCACGGTACGCCTCTGGCGCCTCGGCCAAGGATGCTTACCGAAGCGGACGTCTCCAATGTTATGGTGGAGCTCTACGCAACGGCGACGGAGACGACTCATGGCCGCGCTTGGCGAGAAGGAGTGGCGAGAGCACGCCGCGCTGGTGGGCGCGGTGACCCTGGCCTGGAACCGCAACGTCCACCAAATGCTGCAGGTGTTCGGCCATTTGACGGGCCTGGAGAGTCCACTGGCCGACGCCATCTTCTTCAGCCACCAGTCCGACAAAGGCCAACGCCATCTGGTGCTGCAAGCCGCCCAAGCGGTCGGCTTGGCCGAGCCCCATGTGAAAGCGTTGAAGAAGCTGGTCGAGCGCCTGGACAAGGCCGCGTCGGGGCGCAACCTCGCGGCCCACACCATCTTTGGCGTCACCCTGTTCGACGCCGCCAGCGGGGCCTGGGGGCCCAAGGTCGTTCCCGCCCTGATGACGCCGCCCGATAAGCGCCTGGAGGCGGACTTCACGGCGCAGTTTCGGCGCGTCGAAGGCCAGCTCAAGGCCATCCACGACGACCTCGCCGCCTGGATCCGCGAGACGCCGTTTCCCGATCGCCCGTGGGGACACCCGCCGTTTCCGAAGCTCTATCGAGAGCAAATCGCGGCCCAGGCTGAGGCGGCCAAGCTGCGCGCGCCAGAAACCGACGGCTACGGCGGATTTGGCGCATGAGGGTTCGATCGGACGTGGTGACGTGGGCGGGCCGGCATTGGAAACCGATCGCGCTCGGCGCGGGCATATTGCTGATGGCGGGCGTCTACCAGGGAGTCTGGATCATGCGTCCGGACTGGTTCCGTGTCGAGGCCGACAACAACGTTCGGCCGGTCGATCTGTTCGAGAAAGCGTGGGGCTTCGATGATCGATCCGGCGTCCTGCAGGCCAACCCCGACCTGCCGGCCGCGTCGGCGCGGCTACGGGCGCTATATGACGAATTGCAGGTCGCCACCGTCAAGCTGGCCGCCGACAAGGGCGAGCTGGAGGCGCGTCAGCGGGCCGAAGGCCCGATGTACAAGGCGTTCGAGGCCAGCATGATGGCCCAATCAGAGGCCTACGTCGCCGAGCGTGTCGCGATCTACGAACCCCAGATCAAGCGCTTGAAAGCAAAAATGACGCTTCTCGAAGCTCAGGCGGGCGCGAAGTCGGGTGACGATATGCGGCCCGGTCCGCTCGCCGTACGCCGTTCGCGGCTGGAGCTAGAGGCGGCCCGGTTGCGGTTGGCTCAGGCGGAGGCAAACGCTCAGGCCCGTGACTATGTGGTTCATAACTTCGCCGAATTTCAAAAGCAGCCTGAGCAACGCGCCTACCTGGTCGAAGCGCACAAGACCGAGGCCCTGGAATCGACGGTCCGTCGCGAGATTTACGGCCTGTCCGGCTATAATCTCAAGCTTTACAACGCTTTCCAGGCCTATGCCGACGCGGCGCGCTCCAAGCTGAACTTCTGGGATTTTCTCTATTTCAGCATCGGCGGCGCCACGACCGCGACCTTCGGCGACATCTCGCCAAACCACACGATCGTCCGCATGCTGTTTTCGGGCCAGATCATCTTCAGCATCGTCCTGGTGAGCCTATGGCTCAACGACCTGACCCGCGATCGTCGATCAGGGGCGGGTTAAGTCCAGGACGAGGTCGAACAGGCGCGGTGACCTGGTCTGTTCAGGCCGATGCGGGTCCGATCAACGCGGTGATGTCCTGAAGCGAATAGTCGGTGTCGCTGTCCTGCACGGCGCGCCCGTGCGCCCTGCGACGCATGTAGGCGCGCCAGGTCGCATCGGGTTGTTGGGCCGAGAAATCGAGCAATTCACGATATTCTTCCCCCGGGACCTCGGCGAGGCGTGAGAAGAGCGTGCTGCGGGCCTCTTGGGCGTCGTCACGCAGTCCGGGAGAAAAGACCCCACCGTTGGCCCGGTCGATGTCTTCCGAAACCCGGATATGGCGATGGATCGCCCGATTGAGGGCCTTCAGGTGCGCCGGTTCGCGCCAGCCGCCGAGCGTCGGGCTACCGGTCAGGCTTCGCCCGCCCAGCAGGGAGACGACGAAGCGCGCGGCGAACCGCGCATCCTCCGGGGCGGTCATCGAACCCAGCCGCGCCTCCAGCTCGGGCATGGCCGCGCCTGGGTCGCTATCAACCCACAGGGCGAACCAGGTCGGCGTCTGGTCGGCCGGGGTTGCGGCGTCGTCGATCCGCGCCTTGGCCAGAGCGGCGATGGCCTTCGGGTCAAGACCGCCGCTGACCATGATGGTACGAGCCTGGCCGAGGGTCTCCAGGGTGGCCGCGCCATGCTCGGCCAGCCAGTCGTGGATCGGCTCGGCCAAGTCGGCGTGCAGCCATGGGGCGTTGTAGACGACGGTGTTGAGGACGTAGTGCAGGGGCTCAGACCGGGTGGTCGCCAGTTGCCAGCGCGCCTCGTTCCAGACACCATCAGCTCGCCGGGCGTCACGGGCGTTCCGATGGGCGCGCGCCCAAGATCCGCTTTGGCGCGGCGGGCCGTTGGACGATCAACCCGTTGGTGGCGCCGCGATGCTAGGTCGCCACCTGTTCTCCAGCGCGCGCTTCTTGCTCCAGGATCTCGCGAATGCGCGTGCGCAAGGCTGCCCGATCAAGCTTTCCGACGCGTGTCACCGGAAATTCCTCGATCGCCTCGACACGCTCAGGGCATTTGAATTTCGCTAGGCCCCGCTGGACTAGGAAGGCGCCCAGGCTGGCGACGTCAGGCGATGTCACGCCTGGGCGGGCGATGACAAAGAGGCAGCCTTTCTCGCCATACATCGGGTCGGGCATCGCGATGAGGCGCGCCTCGGCGATGTCGGGGTGCGTGGCGATGAAGGCCTCGACTTCCTCACAGGCGATCTTCTCGCCGCCGCGATTGATATTGTCGCGGGTGCGCCCCTGGAAACTATAAGCGGTTGCGCCGTCGATGGTGACCGGGCGCATGATGTCGCCCGAGCGGAAAAAGCCATCCTCGCCTAGCACTTCGGCGGTGATGTCGGGGGCGTTGTAGTAGGCCAGAAGCGTCGAGGGGCCGCGGAAGGTCAGTTCGCCGTCCGCGCCGTCTGGCGCTGGCAGGCCTGTCTCCGGATCGATCAGGCGAAGCTCGTCGCCCAAGGCGCCGGAAAGGCCGTTGGTCTGATGACGCATCTCCGCGCGATCGCCGGGACCGCTGCCCAGCAAAAGGCCTTCGGTGATGCCATAGAAGTTGACGCATGGCACCTTGATGCGGGCCTCCAGGGTCTCGGCTCCGCTCATTGTGCCAAACATCTTCAGCGATGATAGATCGTGACGATCCAGGCTTGAATAGTTGAGAATCTGAGCCCCGACCGGACCGATCGACACGGCGTGGGTGACTTGGTGAGCCTCGACCAGGTCGAACAGTCGGGCGATGTCAACGCGTGGCATTAGCACGGTCGCGGACCCAAGGAGCAGCGGTGGAGTAAGGGCGTAAAGTTGGGCGGCGTTGTGCAGCAGGGGGAGGGGCCAGATCATCCGGCTGTCGCCATCGAACTGGAACCGGCGCATGCCCGCCAGGCTGTGGCCGAGATATTCGGCGTGGAAGCGCGGAATGATCTTGGGCACGCCGGTGGTGCCGCCCGATAGCTGAAAGCTCAACACGTCGCCCGGACCCACGGGGGCCTGGGCCAGAACCGAGCGGGCGGTGGCTTCGCCGACGCTGGCGATCAGGGTCTCCAGATCAGGCCCGATCTCTGGGCGATGGCCGCGGACAATGATCACATGCTCAAGCGTTTCGGATTTGGAGCGCATGTGATCGGCGAACGCGGGCAGGTCAAAGCCGCCGAAATCGGCTTGGACAAGGTATCCGCGGGCTCGCGAGAGGGTCGCCAGCTGGGTGATCTCGACTTCGCGGTACTGGGGGATGGAGCAGACGGGCACCAAGCCCGCCTTGTACAACCCCATCAGGGCGACGACCGTATCAACGGTGGTGCCCAACTGAACGATCACGCGGTCGCCAGGATCGAGGCCCTCGCGCAATAGGGCCGCGCCCAGGCGTTCGGAGAGGCTGTCCAGTTCGCCGAAGGTCAGGCTGCGCTCATCGCTGATAAAGGCCGGAGCGTCGGGTTGGCGGCGAGCCATGGCGCGAAGCGCCTCGCCCATGGTGGTGTCGAGCCAGTCGCCTTGCTCCAGCCAGCGCGCGGCGTCGGCGTTGGCCGCATAGGTGACCCCCGGCAGCGGGTTGAAAATGGCTGCGATCGGGCGAGGGATATCGGTGTGGGCCGAGGTCGTCATTGTTTCAATGCTCCAGCGGCGCCACGGCCAGCATGCCACGGGCGAACCCGTCGATGATGTTGACCCATTCGCCGGTGGGAACGTCGCGCCGAGCGCGGCTCTCGCCTCCCGCGTGAGGCGAAACGTCATCGATCTGGCGGCGCCGTGTCCAACCCTCTGGGGACGGAATGTCCCCGTCCGATCGCCGCCGCGCGGTGTGGGGTGGTGTCGCGCTGGGGCGAGCGGTGGGATTGACGTCCGGCAGCCGAGGTCGAGCACAGGCACCGGTTTGGGGGCGGGCGAGGGATGAGACCATCAGGGCGCTTTCCTGCGTTCTTGTTATCACTTCGACGAAGTTGACAAATTTTGGACGTTTGAGTCAAGTACCTCCAAATTGGCGCGCCGCAGTACATCGGCGCCATTTCGACTACAGGGAGACGCCTATGTCCGAGCAGCACGCCACCGCCGGGTTTCGCAATGCCGGTTGGACCATGGCGGCATTGCCGCCGGAGGTCATGGTCTCGGTCCACCCGCTCGCGACGCACGACGGCGCGGCGGTGACAGGCCTGCTCTATGCGACGATGGCGGCCGATACGGTCTTTTGCATCATGCACCCGCGCGAGTTCATGGCGTCGCATTATCTGGTCCCGGCTCTGGCCGGGGCGGGTTTTGCGGTTTGGGCTCAGACTAGTCGGGCCGTGGGGCAGGATCTGCGACTCGAACATGAGGTGACTTTGCTCGACGTTGCCGCGGGGGTTAGCTTTCTGCGCGATCGGGGCTTCAAGCGCGTTATCCTGATCGGCAATTCGGGCGGTGCCAGTCTCTACAGCTTCTACAATCAACAGGCCTTGCTCGACCCCACGCAGCGGCTTGAGCGCACGCCTGGCGGTCGGCCCGTGGCGTTGCGCGAAGCGCTGATGCCGGTTCCCGACGCCATGGTGCTCGTCTCGCCGCACCCGGGGCAGGGGCAGATTCTGATGCGTTGCATCGACCCGGCCGTGATCTATGAGCACCAGCCGCTGCTCTCGGCCGAGGACTTGGATTTCCTCAATCCGAACAACGGCTATCGACCTGGGGCCGAAGGTTCGCGTTATGGGCCTGAGTTCGTCGACCGCTACAGTCTGGCGCAGCGCGAGCGCGTCGCGCGCCTGGACAAGGTGGCTGGCGACCTGATCGCCGCGCGCCAAGCCGCGCGCGGCCGGGCCAAGGTTGGCGGAGGATCGGAGGATCGGCGCGCGGCGGCGTTCAGCGACGTTATGACCATCTGGCGCACCGACGCTGACCTGCGCTGCTGGGATCTCAATCTTGACCCATCGGACCGCAAGCTGGGCTCGGTATGGGGCAAGGACCCATTCACGACCAACTATGGCTTGCCGGGCTTTGGTCGGCTTTGTTCGCCGGAGGCGTGGCTTTCGACATGGTCGGGCCTCAGCTCCCGCGCCAACCTCTTCGAGACCGCCAAAAGCCTTAGCCAGCCTTGCCTGCAGATCGAATATACCGGCGACAACACGGTGTTTCCGAGCGATGGCGACGCGGTGTTCGCGGCTTTGGCGACCACCGACAAGGCCCGGCTGCGGTTCAAGGGTGACCATCATGGCCGGGCCTTGGCGCCAGGCGAGGCTCCCGGCCGCGACGGCGCGGGTCAGGCGATCATTGATTGGACGCGCCAGACGTTCGGCTAGGGGCCATGGCGAGGGGCTCCGCCAGGCAATGGCCCATCCCTAAAGCGGGGCTAGCTGTCGATCTTCGCCGTCAGGCTGGGGACCAGCCTTTCAAGGTGCGCCAAATCCTCTTTCAGGATGCGCATGGCGGCGGCTGGATTGTTGCTGCGATCGCGATGGGCATCGATGCGGAGCAGCGAATCCGCGCCCATATTGCCGATCAATTCGGCGACCTCCTCGATCGAGGAGCGGCCGTCGGGTTTGAACCACCACGCCGTCCAACTGCACATGCCGATGATCGCGAATGCCGCGATCCGGGCGTTCACGGGCCGAAAACACCCATGTTCGACACCGCGGTCGATGATGCGGGTGAAATTGTCCAGGACGACGCGCTTGGCCAGTTGGTGGCGCTCACTCAGGTGCGCGGGCAGTTCGCTATCGGTCCGGTCGATGACCCGAAACTGCAGGCCGTGCTCCAGGAGCCACCGAGCATGGGTGCTAACCACCAGCCTCAGGGCGGCTTCAGGCCCGAGATCCTCGCGGTCGGCGATGGCGCTGGACTGACGCTCGCTGGAGAAGGTCACCTCCTCGACGAGCGCCTCAAGCATCTTCTCCTTGCTGGAGAAGTAGTAGTAGAGCGCGGTGCGGCTGATGCCCAAGGCGGTCGCGACGTCGAGCAGGCTTGTCCCGCCATAGCCGCGCTCGGCGAACAGGCGCGTGGCCATGTCGAGCACCGAGCGCCTGATCAAAAGCGCGCGCGGACCGTCCAGATCATCCCCCGCGACAGCGGCGGACTGGCCCTTATCGGCCTCCAACCGGGCGGCGGTGTCCGTCTTTGACCTGACTTTGCGCATGATCCCTCGATGCACCGCGTCCGGTCATGGGGCAAGAAAAATGCACAAAAGTCACCAGTGTCGAATATTTGACAGATACGTTGAACTGAGTTAGCCCTTGGGAAAATACAAGGGGAGGTTCTTTCATGCGTAAGAGTGCACACGCCTATCTGACGGCTGTCTCGGCCGTCGCCCTGGGGGCTTTGTCGCCGGCTGTGGCCTTCGCCGCGGGCCAGGACAACGGGGCTCACGTCGTGATCGAAGAGATCGTGGTCACGGCCCGGAAACGATCCGAAAACCTGCAAGAGACGCCGATCTCGATCGCCGCGGTCACCGCCAACGCCTTGGCCGCGCGTCAGATCGACGCCACCACGGACCTGCAAAAAATCACGCCGAACTTGCAGTTCTCGTCCTACGCGCCAGCCTCCGGCAACAACGCGTCCTCGCAGGTCTTCGTGCGCGGCATTGGCCAAACTGACTTTCTGGCCTCTACCGATCCGGGAGTCGGGCTCTATGTCGACGGCGTCTACATCGCCCGCTCGGTGGGCGGCAATATTGCCTTCGCCGACCTGGAGCGGGTCGAGGTGCTGCGCGGTCCCCAGGGCACGTTGTTTGGCCGCAACACGATCGGCGGCGCGGTGAACATCATCACCCGCAAGCCGTCGGACACCTTTGGCGTCCGCGCTGAGGTCAAGGTAGGCTCCGACAACCGACTGACGGTGCGCGCGACGATGGACGCACCGCTGTCGGAGCAGCTACGCACCAACTGGACGATCGGGCGCAGCCGTCGCGACGGCTATGTCAAGCGGTTGTCCGACGGCGTGAAGCTGGGAGACGACAACACCTGGTTTGGACGCGGCCAAGTGCTGTTCGAACCAACCAAGGACTTCTCGATCCTGCTGTCGGGCGACTACACCCGCAAGGATGAGCACGGCGCGCCGACGGTGTTCGCCGGCATCAACGCGAGCCAGCCCTTCCCACGTATCGCCAGCAGCCTGGCCGGTTGCCCCTATGTTCAGTCCAGCGCCCCGTTCGCGATAACCGACGCCGTCAACTACGCGGCCACCAGCGATCCGCGCTGCGCCAACAATCAGCAGGGGGCTGGCCCCTTCGCGACGCGAGCCAACTCGCCGGTCGGCTCTAAGGCCGAGTTCTACGGCGGCGGCGCCACGATCGACTGGCACGCCGGTGGCGTGGAGTTCAAATCGATCACCGCCCTGCGTTGGGTGAAATGGAGCGGTCAGCGCGACGCCGACAACACGGCCTTGACCATCGTGGCGACTGATGTTGGCGACGATCAACGCCAGTTCAGCCAGGAACTGCAGGCGGTCGGCAAGCTGTTCGACAATCGCCTGACCTGGCTGGTAGGCCTCTATCACTTCGACGAACAGGTCAGCAGCAATTACGACGTCATCCTGCCCAGCTTCGTAGGCACCTCGGAGATAGACGGTGACTACGAAAACATCTCAAACGCCGCCTTCGCTCAGATCACCTATAATCTGAGCGATCGGCTGAGCCTGACCCTGGGGGGGCGTTATGGTCGTGAGACCCGGCGGTTCACGCCGCTGCAGGGAGCGGTGACCCAGTATCTGTTCCCAGTGCTGCCAGGCTACACCGCCTATGCCTATGTCGCTTCCGACGGCAAGAACACCATCTCCATGCTGCCCACCAGCACGACCGCGCCGAGCGGCTATTCGGTGCTCCCAGTGGCGGGCGGCAACGTCGTCGCGCCAGCAGGCATCCGGTTCTATGACGAAGAGCGGCTGCAGATCGCCGACAACCGTTTCCTGCCGATGGCCACGCTGTCCTATCGCTGGTCCCCCGACTTCTTCACCTATCTGACCTATTCGGAGGGCTACAAGGCCGGTGGCCACAGCACCCGCTCGATCCGGCCCAACCCGGTGTTCCCGACCTTCAATCCCGAGACGGCCCAGTCACTCGAACTGGGGTTCAAGTCGGATCTCTTCGATCGCCACCTGCGGCTCAACGGCGCGGTGTTCAGCACCAACTATGACGATATCCAAATCACCGTGCGCGAGTTCGCTTCGCCAATCCTGGTCAACGGCGGCAAGGCCAAGATCACCGGCGGTGAACTGGAGTGGCAAATCGTGCCGTTCGAGAATGTCGAGATCCGCGGCGGCATGGGCTATCTGCACGACGGCTACAAGGAACTGAGCGCCGCCGCCCTGGGCGTCGGGGTGCTGCCCGACAACCACCTGCCGTTCGCGCCGAAGTGGAACATCAACTCCGGCGTCTCCTACAAGCTCGATCTGGGCGACAAGGGCAGCCTGACCCCCAGACTCGACTGGTCCTATCAGAGCAAGGTGTTCTTCGACGCGACCAACACCGCCCTGATCGCTCAAAACGGCTACAGCACCTTCAACGTCTCGGCCCGCTGGCAGGACGCGCGCGAGCGCTGGTCGTTCAGCGCTGGGGTCACCAATCTCACCGACAAACTCTATCGGGTGCAGGGATTCTCGTCCCTGGAGTCCTCGCCTGGCTATGCCGAGACGACCTACGCTCGGGGCCGCGAGTGGTTCGCGAGCCTGGGCCTGGAGTTCTAAGGCGCAAGGGCGGGTTCGGTGGGCGCGATCACTTGAGCGGTGATCGCGCCTTCGGAATCGGCCCCGGGGTCCCAATTTCCGATGATCGTGCGTCGAGAAGTCTGGAGCGATGGGCCGAAGCTGGGTAGAGGCTTGGCCCGATCCTCGTGACCGTGAAGGAGCGCCATGATCTCCGATTTCCCCGCCAGGCTGGAGGATCTGACCTTCGAGACCGCCCAGGATGCGCTGATCGCCGTGCGGCCGGTGACGGTTCGCAGACGTGTGGCGTTTGGCGATTGCGATCCAGCAGGGATCGTCTACACGCCTCGGTTCGCCGACTATCTCATTGGCGCCTTCCACTGGTTCATGGCCGTCCTGCTTGACGGAGCGGAAGGCGAGGGGATGCGGAGCGTTGAGACGCCGATGCGGGGCCTTGATCTGGATTTTCGCCGAATGCTGGCGTCGGGCGACTGGTTCGATATGCGCTGCTACGTCACGGAAGTTCGCACCCGCACCTTCGACCTGCGGGTCGAAGCGCGCGATGTCAGTGGTGAGATCGCTTTCGTGGGGCGGTTGACACCGATCGCTCTGAACAAAGCCGCCGGCGTCGCGGTGACCCTGCCGCCCATCCTGGCCCAGCGCCTAGAGCACTATCGCGACCTCTGCGGCACTTCATGAACACCAGCGCCGAGACTCGATTAGACTAATTCGTCAAATAATCGACACTATGGTGAAATGTTCATTGCCCAGGCCTTGCCCCTGGGTCATCCTCCAAACGCTGCGGTTCGGGCCGCGGTCAAATAATGCGCCGTAGAAACGGCGCCGAAGGAGGAGTTCCATGTCGTCCAAGGATATCGACGTCGCTCGCCTCATCGATGAGCGCCAGCTGACAAAAGCTCAATTCGCGGTGTTCGGGCTCTGCGGTCTGGTGGCCTTGCTGGACGGCCTGGACACCACCTCGATCGGTGTGGCGGCGCCGGCCATGGCCGGCGCGCTCGGCTTGTCGATCGCCGCCTTTGGCCCGGTGTTCGCCATCGCCCTGATCGGCGCCACCTTGGGCGCCTTGAGTTTTGGCCCTTTGGCCGACCGCCTTGGCCGTAAACGTCTCCTGCTCGTGGCGACCGCCGTCTTTGGCCTGTTCTCGTTGCTCACCGCCTATTGTCAATCAGTACCCGCCTTGCTGACCTGCCGGTTTCTGGCCGGGGTGGGGATGGGCGGCGCCACGCCTTGCTTCATCGCCCTGACCTCGGAATACGCCCCGACCCGCCATCGGGCCGCGATCGTTAGTTTGATGTGGGCGGCGTTTCCGCTCGGCGGCACCGTTGGAGCCTTTCTCAACTCGGCGCTGATCGAGACCTATGGTTGGCGGACGATTTTCTACATCGGAGGGGTGTCGCCGCTGGTGCTGCTGCTGGCGCTGGCGATCTGGCTGCCGGAGTCAGCGCGGTTTCTGATCCGCAGAAACCGAGGCGCGGATCGGCGGACCCTACAACAGTTGATGAGACGCTTCTTTGATCTGCCCGCCCGGGAATGGCGCTATGTCGTCAGCGAAACTGCGGCGCCGTCCGCCACGTTCGCCAGCCTGTTCGCCGCGGGCCGTGCGACCATCACCCTGCTCCTTTGGGCAGCGTTCGCCTCGATCTTCGCCGTTCTGATCGTGACCACCCTGTGGACACCGGCCTTGCTCAAGAGTTTCGGCATGGTTCCGGCGGCGGGGGCGATCGTGGTCGGCGTTTTCAATATCGGCTGCACCCTGGGCATGGCGATCGCTGGTCGGATCCTCGAACGGCTTGGCCTGGCGCGGGGCCTAGCGCCGGCGCTGCTGTTGGGTGGGGCGATGCTGGCGGTGATCGGATACGTCGGCCACACCCTAGCCTTGGTCGCGATGCTCGCCGGCGTGGTCGGGATCCTGATCGGCGTGGGCGCTTCGGGGGTCATCGCGCTGTCGACGCTGTTCTATCCGGTCGAAGTCCGCTCGACGGGCGTGGGATGGGCGATGGCCGCTGGGCGCGCCGGTCAGTCGGTGGCGCCTGTGATCACCGGTATGCTGCTGGCCGCCGGCACATCCACTCCGGTCATCTTCGTGGTCATTGGCCTGACGCTCGCCGTGGCTGCCGTGCTTGTCTTGCTACTGGCGATGCGGACTCGCGATCAGGCGCCGCCGCACCGTCGCCGCGCAACCCCGGCAATAGAGATAGCGGAAGCGGCGGAGGCCTAGATCATGCGGCAAGCCGCGAAGAGGTCAGTGCGTCGCCGCTCGCCTGGGCGCTCGCAGCCCGGCTTCATAGATGATCAGACGTGGATGTCGATTAATTGACACTAATGTCGAGTCTTCGGTAAGGTAGTGCTCTAGACGTTGCCACCGATCCTGGGATCGCCGTGGCTCGCGTAAGGAGCGTTGGCATGATCGAGGCCTATCCCACCGTATCGACCCAAGCCGCGGCGCCCAGGAGCCTGCGTCTGGCGGGCGTCGATCACACCGCGCGCCCGACCTGGAAATTGGCTGAAACAGTCGCCTTCTATCGAGACATTCTCGGCCTGCCGTTGATCCATACGATCTCGGCCCAGGGATGGGGACCCGCGACCCATCCTGACTTTCTGCACTTCTTCTTTGACAGCGGCGCGGGCAGTACGATTGCCTTCTTCCACTATTTGGGGGACCGCCAGCCGGCGGACATGGCCGCGCGACCCGGCCGCAAGCCCTGGCCCGAAGACCATGTGTTCGACGCCACGCACACCGCTTGGCTGGTCGAGACCGCCGACGAGCTGAGCGCCTGGCGCGACCGCCTGGCGGCGGCCGGCGTCGAGGTTTCGGTCGAGACCGCGCACGAGGTCATCGAGTCGATCTATTTTCGTGATCCCAACGGCTACTTCATCGAGATCACCCGCAAGCTCCGCGCCCTCCAGCCGCTCGACGGCGTTGATGCGGCTCTAACGCTGGAGGCCGCGATCGTCGCCAGCCAAGCCCACCAGAACCGCGGATCGAACCTGGGCGCGATCGCCGAGGTCTGGCGCGGCAAGGCCGCAGCCGTGGCGAAAGGGCGAGGCGAAACCGTCGGCGCGTTGACGATGTTCGTGCCCGATCTGCCGGAATTTCGCTGTCTGCCCGACGCGGCGCGAGGCCTTCCCGCTTGCCGCGTCACCGCGCCGCGCGATGGATACTGGCGGATCGATGCCGATCAAGCCGTGTCGTTCGATCGTCGGGCGCTCGGGCTCAGGCCAGCGATCTGGTACGGCCTGTTCACCG
>FTJN01001412.1_pt3 | contig 13646 bp, 11 predicted proteins | sample 1658361 | NCBI WGS metagenome assembly FTJN01 (sample SAMEA3914819, study PRJEB12502) | metagenome | biome: forest; material: soil | place: Canada | collected 2010-06-26 | depth 0.3 m | reverse complement strand
CTGGGCGACGCCGCCGACGAGCTGAAGGCCACCGCCAAGGACGTGCGCGGCATGGTCGGCAAGCTGGAAGGCCCGACCAGCGACTTCGCCACCACCGGCCTGCCGCAACTGTCGTCGGCCGTCGTCACCCTGCAGTCGGCCGCCGAGTCCCTGGACCGGCTGGTCAGCGAAGTCGAACAGAACCCGCGCGCCCTGGTCGGCAAGACGCCCGCCAAGGAACTGGAGGTCAAGCCGTGAGCAAACCCCGCACCACCCTGCGATCCACGGCGATCGCCGCCACGGCCATCACGCTGTCCCTGACCCTTGGGGGCTGCATCAGCCTGTTCCCCAAGGCCAAACCGGCCAGCCTCTATCGCTTCGGCCACGAAGCGGTGGCCAGTTCCGCGCCGGCGACCGAGAAGAGCTTCGGTGTCTACAAGACCCCGACGGTGTTCACCCGGGCGGCGATGAGCGACCGGCTGCTGTCGGTGACCAACGGCGAGGCGGCCTATATCGGCGACGCCCGCTGGGTGTCGCCGGCCATCGTGCTGTTCGACGAGGCGGTGGCTCGGGCGTTCGAGGCTGACAACAGCCGCGCCCGCCTGGTCACCCGCGGCGAGACGGCCAAGGCCAGCGTGGCCCTGCGCCTGGAGGTTCGCTCGTTCGAGACCGACTACCTCAACGGCCCCAAGGCCCCGCCCGAGGTGCTGGTCGAGATCCGCGCCGTCCTGACCCGCTCCAACGACCGCGCCCTGCTGGGCGACAAGGTGTTCGTGGCCCGCGTCAAGACCAGCGAGAACCGCCTCTCGGCCATCGTCCCGGCCTATGATCAGGCCACCGGACAGGTGCTGTCGGAGATCGTGACGTGGGTCAGCGAGGCGGGCGCGAAGGTCCCGGCGGGGTAGAGGCCTCCCTCCCCAATCCCCCGCTCATCCCGACATTCGCCGGGATGAGCGGATCTAAAAGCAGCGAGCACGCAAGGCGCGTCGCCAGCGCCTCAAGCCAGATACAGCGCCCTCAACCGCGCGATCTTCTTGTCGGTCAGGCCATAGCGCGACTTGGCCAGGGCGACCGGCCCGCCATGCTTGGCGTCGACGGCGGCCAGGGCCTGGCGCATCACCGCCGGGTCGGACCCCAGGATCACGTCCAGCACTTCCGGCGGCAACCGCGCCATGGCCTGGGCCTGCTGGACGTTGACGCCGCTGCTGTTGGTCCCGCCGGCCATCTGCTTCTTGTAGTAGGCCGGCGGCACATAGACCTGGGTCAGGGCGTAGTCGGCGATGATCGTCTCGCGCGGCACGCCCAGCACCGACAGGATCAGGGCCGCGCCCACGCCGGTGCGGTCCTTGCCGGCGCTGCAGTTGAAGGCCAGCGGCCCCTCGTTGGCCACCAGGCGCGCGAACAGGTCGGTATAGTGCGGGGTCAGGGTCTCGAGGAACACGCCATAGGCCTCGGCGAACACGTCGATGGCCTGGGCGCGGGTGGTCGCGCCCGCCAGCTTGGCCATGGACGCCATGTTGTAGTCGAAGGTGACGACCTTGGCCTTGCCGCTCTTCAGATAAGAGCTGGGCTCGCTGGCGCGCTCCTGCGAACTGCGCAGGTCGCAGATCACTTTCACGCCCAGGGCCGACAGGTAGTCGAAATCGGCGTTGGTCAGGCTGTTCATCACGCCCGAACGATAGATCTTGCCCCAGGCCACCTGACGTCCACCCGCCCCGCGATAGCCGCCCAGGTCGCGGAAATTGCGGCCGCCTTCCAGCGGCAACAGGCGCTCGGCGACGCGCGTCTGGCGTCCGCCCTTCTCGGTCAGCAGGAAATAGGGGCGCGGCGTGACGGGCGTCGGCAACTCGACCGCCCCGCCCACCACATTGGCCTTTACCGGGCGCAAGCCGCGGGTCGAAGCGGCCGGATTGGGCGAGACATAGACCGAGGTCGGCTTGGCCTTGGCGTTCCAGTCCAGGCGCACGGCCTGGCCGACGCGGGTCGCGTTCCCCTCCAACGGCGCGGTCGCGGCGAAGGCGGCCGGGGCCAGGGCGGCGCTCCCGACGGCGACGCCGCCCAGCAGGAACTTACGACGGTCCATGATCTTGCTCCGAAAATCGGACCGGACGGCGCTCCCCGCCGCCCGGTCCTGGCTACAGGGTTTAGAACTTGATGTTGGCCTCGACCCCGAAGGTCCGAGGTTCGTTATAGATGCCGTAGGTCCCCAGCGCCGCGCTGGTGTTGCGCAGGAACACGACCTTTTCGTCGAGCAGGTTGCGCGACCACAGCGACAGCTGCAAGGCGGGGCTCCCCTCCGCCGGGCGGATGTCGGTCAGGGCCAGGCGACCGTTCACCAGGAACGAGTCGTCGCTGAGCGTCGGATCGGTGGTGCTGGTGTACTGGCCGTCGCCGTAATTGCCGTCGATGTGCGCCCGGAACGTCGCGCCGAACGCCGGGTGCTCGTAGTCAGCGGCCAGGCTCCAGGCGTTGCGGGGCGTGTAGAGCGGATAGATCGTCGACTGCGCGTTGGTGAACGGGTTGAAGGCCTTGGACAGCGTGACCTTGGTATAGGCGTAGCCGCCCGACAGGGTCAGACCCTCGATCGGAACCAGCGCGAAGTCGGCCTCGAAGCCCTTGGTCTTGCCCGTGGCGGCGTTGGTGGTCTCCAACGTGCCGCGATTGTTGTTGAGGACGATGACGTTGAAGTCGACCTGGGCGTCCTTGATGTCCCCTGAATAGACCGCGACGTTCAGGCGGGCGCGGCGGTCAAAGAACTCGCTCTTGGCCCCCAACTCGAACATCGACACCTTTTCAGGGTCGTAGGCGCGATAGGTCAGCGAGCGCGAATTGGCTCCACCGGCCTTGTAGCCGGTGCTCCAGCGGCCATAGACGCTGACGTCGGTGGTGACGTCGTAGGCCAGGGTGACCAGCGGGTCGAAATGGCTCCAGGACTCGTCCAGCGGAACGATGCCGGTCACCGTATTGTGGCTGGCGTCGACATAGGTCGGCAGGGCGCCGTTGACGATGTCGAGCGAGCCCTTCTTCTGGTCCTTGGTCAGGCGACCGCCGACCGTCAGGTGGGCCGCGTCGTCGAGGATCGGCGGGGTCCAAACGGCCTGGCCGAACACCCCGTAGCTGGTGGCCGTTACCTGGCTGGCCCGGTCGAACGGGATCGCGGCCAGGTTCAGCGGCAAGGTGGTGTAGGCCGTGCCCGTGGCGTTCCACTGCAGGGAGTTGGGCGTCTGGGCGTTGTCGTGGACGTTCTCGCGGTAATAGAAGGCGCCGACCACGTAATCGAGCCCCGGCAGCTTGCCGACCAGCTGGAGCTCCTGGCTGAACTGGTCCTGATAGACATTGGCCATGCTGTAGCGGGCGAAGGTCCCGTTCGGGGCGAACACCGACAGGGCCACCGCGCCGTTGTCGTTCTGGGTCTGCTTGAGCTTGCGATAGGCGCTGATCGACTTCAGCTCCACATCGTCGGCGACCTTCCAGCTCAGGTTCAGGCGGTGGCCCCAGGTGTTACCCTCGCTCATCCGCAACGGCACGCCGACATTGGCCTTGTCCGCCCGGTCGGGTTGCAGCGGCGTCAGCGGCGCCAGGGCCAAGGCGCCCTTCTTCAGCAGCTGGATGTAATAGGGCGTGGAGCCGTCATACGAGAGGTCGTAGGCGTAGTCGGCGGTGAAGGTGTCGGTCGGACGCCACTGGGCTTCCAGCTGCACGCCGCGCTTGTCGTAGGAATTGAAGTCCGGCTGGCCGGTATTGGTCGGATTGGTGGTCGTGCCGTCGCGCTTGCTGAGCAGGGCGTCGATCTTGACGCTGAGGCCGTGAAATTCGGGCAGATCGACGTGGGTCTCGAATTTGTAGGCGTTATAATTGCCATAGCCGAGCGTGGTGTTCATGCCGAACACGCCGCTGGGCGCCTTGGTGACGATGCTGATCGCGCCGCCCTCGGTGTTGCGTCCGAACAGCGTGCCCTGCGGGCCTTTCAGCACCTCGATGCGCTCTACGTCGTACAGCGCCGAGCCCAGGCCCTGGGCGCGGCCCAGATAGACGCCGTTGATATAGACGCCGACCGCCTGGTCGCGGGCCGGCTGGTTGGCGTCGCCCAGGGCGCCGATGCCGCGCATGCCGATGGTCAGGGCCGACTTGCGGGCGAAGAACGGGGCCACGCGCAGCGAGGGAATGGAGCCGTCGCCCAGATCCTCGATCGACTGCACGTGACGGGCCTTCAGGGCCTCGCTGTCCATGGCCGAGATGGCGATCGGGGTGTCCTGCAGATTGGTCGCGCGCTTCTGGGCGGTGACCACCACCTCGGCCAGGCTGAAGCCTTCGTCAGCGGCCGGAGCCGAGGCCGGCGAGGCCGCCGGCGCGTCCGCCGCGCGCGCTTGCCCGCTCACGGCCAAGACCGCCGCGCTGGCCAGCAGGCTGGCGCGCAGCGCCCTATTGTGAATTCGCCATCCCATGAGACACCCCAAAGCTTGCCGGCTTCGTGTCGAAGCCGATGGGGGTGCCTAAGGGTGGCCTGTGACTTTAGAACGAATGTTATGTTTCATTCCCATGAAGGTCGGTGTTTCGCGACATCGGGCTTGCGCCAACCCTCGGCCCCGCGGAGAATGCAGGATGGTTGTACGCCCACCTTCCGCGACTTTCACACCAAACACGTCGCAAAGGCTAGAGCCAGTCGATGAGAATCGCCGAGCCGATCGACTGGTCCTGGCCGCCGCCCAGCAGATTTCCGAGCAGGGATTCGCCGGCGCCTCGGCCCGATCAGTGGCCTCGACCGCAGGCGTATCGCCCAGCGCGATCAACTACAACTTTGGAAATATAGAACACTTGTTACTTCTGGCGTTCGACCATGGCGTCCGCCAGACCGCCGAAGCGTTGGAAACCTGGGAGCGGGAGATCTCGGCCCTGCCGGCGACGGCCGACGGCGCGACCAACGCGCTGGACCACGTGCTGACCGCCTGGACGCGGGACGCCCGTCCGCTGGCCCTGCTCTATCAGGAAGCCCTGGCCGCCGGCGCGGGCCATGGGCCGGCGGCGGACTGGACGCGGCTATGGCGCGACTTCTGGCTGCGCGCCGCCGCCATCTTCGGTCTGGACGAGATCGACGGCCGGCTGATGCACGTGTTCTTCGAGTCCGAAGCCCTGTTCCACCTCTCCACCTGGTCGCCGGCCCTGGAGCGGGCGGCGTTCGGCGAGATGACCGACCATTTCGCCGCGACCTGGCTGGGCGCGCCGCGCCGCGTGGACGGCGGCGCCCTGGCGTTGGCCGAACGAACCGCGGGGGCCCGCCCCCATGGGTCGGTGGCTCCCGCCGCGATGCGGATCGCCGAGGCCGCCGCCGAGGTGGTCGAGGCGCACGGCCTGGCCGGGCTGACCCACCGCGCGGTCGCCGCCCGGGCCGGCGTCACCACCGGCGCCGTCACCCACCATTTCCGTAGCATCGAGGACCTGGTCGCGGGCGCCATCCGGGGTCAGGTGGCCGCCTTGCAAGAGGGGGAGACCGTCGCGGACGGCGCGCCGCCGTCGATCGAGGACCTGGTGACCGCCGAGCGCCTGTTCGAGGGCACGCGCTTCCACGTCCTCGACGACCAGCGGATCAGCCCGATGCTGCGTCGCCGTCGCCTGTTCCTGGCCGCCGTCCGTCGCCCCGACATGGCCGGGGCTGGAGCGGTGATCCGGTTCTCGCTGGGCGGCACGGTTCGCGACGCCTTGAGCCGGATCTTCGTGATCCCGCCCGAAACCCTGCCCCTGCGGTCGGGCCTGTTGTCGCGCCTGCTATCAGCGGTCTGGTTCGCCTGCGCGGCGGACGATGATCCACGCGCCTCACGGGAAAGGCTGGTGGATGCGATCCAGGGGCGGTTCGCGGAGGGGTTGGAGAGGCGGTAGGACCTACTTCATCTCCGCTCATCCCGGCATTCGCCGGGATGAGCGGATTTAGATGATGGCCCTCACAACGCCGACAATGGCTCCGCCACCACCCCATAACCCGCGTTCGGCTGGATCCGTAGCGACGGCCCGTCCACCCAAGGCTCGACGGTGACCAGGGTCCGGGCTCGGGCCGTGTCGATCGCCGCGGCCGCGCTGGCGCTCTCGGCCAGCAATTGCAGATTCATCCGCGTGGGGAAGATCACCTTGCGCCGGCCCGAGGCGGCCAGGGCCAGGGCCTCGGCGGGCGCGATCCATTCGGCGTCGACCGCCTCGTGACCGTCGCAGATCGCCAGCTGCTCCAGCGGCGCGTGGGCGACGTAGAACCAGGTGTCGAAGCGCTTGGACATCAGCGGCGGGGTGATCCAGCGGGCGAAGATGGTCAGGGCCGCCAAATCCAGCTTCAGGCCCAGGTCGCGGACCACGTCGAGGAAGGCCACGCGATCCTCGGCCACGGCCGCCCGCACGTCGATCGCCGCCTCGCCGACATAGATTTCGCCAGCCGCGTCGCGGGCCAGCAGCACGCCGGCCTCCTCGTAGGCCTCGCGGATGGCGGCGATGCGCAGGGGCGCGCCGTCGTCGCCGACGCTTTCCCAGCCCGTGGCGTGGTCGGTCCAGGCCGGATCGTGGTCGCCCGCGTGGCTCTTGCCGCCCGGAAACACCAAGGCTCCGGCCGCGAAGTCGATCTGATGGTGGCGCTTGACCATCAGCACCTCGAAGGCGGGCTGGTCGCGTAACATCAGGATAGTGGCGGCGGGCCGGATCGGCTCTTGGGCAAGCTCTGACATCGGAGGATGTTGGCGGAAGACCGTGCGATTGCCCAGAGGGTTCGAACGGGTGTTTAGCGCCTAGCATCCGCTTATCCCCGCGAAAGCGGGGAACCAGATCCTTTAGCGGCGTGGATGATTGGAAGAGCTCAGAGCTCTTGGCGTCAGCCTCAAAACCATTCCATCTGGGTCCCGGCATTCGCCGGGATGAGCGGATTGAGGATTACCCCACCGCGGCGGCTTGACCCTGCTCGGTCAGGCGATCCACCCGGTCCAGCAGATAGTCGGTGTCCTCGCGCGACACCGCCGTCGACGAGGTCAGGAAGCGCTGGATCATGTGTTCCTGGAAGCGCTCACGGTCGCCGGGACGGCCGTCATATTCCAGGGCGTGGAAGGCGTCGACGCCGGCGCGGAAGGCCGGTTGCAGGCGCGGCGGCAGTCCGGCCCGCTCGCAGATCGCCTTCAGGCCCAGATGCCCGGCGTCATGGATCATCAGCCAGGTGCGGTGATGCGGCACGCCGGCCAGTTCGGCCACGCCCCACTCGAAGAAGTTCATGTGACCGTGGGCCAGGGCCCGCAGCAGCAGCGACGGCGTCAGCCGCTGGACGCTGTTGAGATGGGCCACGAAGGCCTTGGCGTCGGCGGTGCGGCCGGCCTGGTCGATCAGGTCGACCGTGGCGCGTTCCTTGGTGTCGAGGATCAGTTCCAGGGTGCGCTCGGCCGACAGCGGATGGGTGGCCAGGATGTGCTCGCGCAGATGCTCGCCGACCATGTCGATCAGACGCTCGGTCACCGCCAGCGGCAGGGCCGAGCGGTAGGCGACCGCCGTCAGCACCTTCTCGGACTTGGAGAAGCGGTCGAGAGCCCGTTGCAGCGCGCTGTCGGCCATGCGGGCGTTGTCGTTGGCGCAGACGGTGGTGACCACCTCTTCGCTGCCCTGATCGACCAGCAGACTGGTGATCTTGCTCGACAGCTTGGGACGGCGGGCCACGGCCATCTGGCGCACGGGGCCGCCCAGGCGGACGATCTCGGCCAGGTCGGCGTCGCTGAACACCGGCGAGAAGCTGATGATCGGCAACGACACGCTCTCGACGTCGCGGGCCAGCTTGTTGGCGATGTCGGCCGGCAGGACCGGCGAATTGCGCAGGGTCACGGCCATGGCGCGGCGGACCAGTTCGGCGGCGTCGGCGGCCATCACCCGCAGGATGTCGCCGGCCAAGGCGCGCTGCTCATCGTCCAGTTCGGCGCGGTCGATGGTTCGGCACAGCTTATGGGCGGCCAAGGCGCGCTCGTCGGGCGTCGCGCCCTTCACCAGCATGCGGATGTCGTGTTCGGTCAGGGCGGCGCGGGTGGTGGCCATGGTTCTCCCCCTGAAACCGGGAACGGCGGGGAATCGGATCATCCCTTGTTAGGCTTAACGATTGTTTGCCCGCAAAGCCCAACCTTCCACAAAGGAGTGCCGGATTAACGATAAGCCGTAACGGGGCGCAAACCGTGATCGCCTAGGGTTCCAGCTCACCAGCCCAGGAATCAGATCCTTGTTCGCCGAGCGCCGACAAAACATCCCCGCGGACAGCGGCGCCGACGCCCGCCTGGCGCTCGACGCCCAGACCGCGCTGCTGCCCTATGCGCTGGCCGTGTTCGCCGTCAGCCTGCCGATCTATGTGTGGGCAAGCTCTTTCGCGGAAAACGCCGGCTGGATGGCGATCAGCTTCGCGGTGTTCGCGATCAACTGGGGCGCCTTCTACGGCGTGGTCGCCTGGCTGCGCGGCGAGGCCGCCGATGATCTGAGCCGCCGCGCCCGGGTCCACGTGATGGCCGGCCTGTTGTGGGCGGTGGCGGTGTGCCAAATGGCCGCGTTCGCCGATGGGTCCGGCGGCGTGCGCGAGACCCTGCTGCTGCTGTCGGCCGGCGCGGCCGTGGTCTGCATCTTCTTTTCGGCCCCCTGCCTGCTGGCCCTGCTGATCACCGCTCCGGTCGCGGCGGTCGGACCGTTGTTCCTGCTGTTCTCGCGTCCCGAAAGCGAGCGGGCCGGCGGCATGGCCTTCGGGGCGATCTCGCTGGCCATGGCCCTGTCGCTGGTCCTGAACCGCATGCTGCGCCGCCAGCACGGCCTGGCCCTGGCCCACGAGGCCCTGCTGGAAGAGCGGCTGACCGTGCTGGAAGCCGCCGAACGCGCGGCGCGCTCGAAGTCCGACATCGTCGCCACCCTCAGCCACGAGATCCGCAACGGCCTGACCGGGGTGACCCACGTCCTGGCCGCCGCCGCCGGCAAGGGCGGGCGCGCCGCCCCGTCGCGCGAGCAGCTGAACGCCGCCCTGGACGCCGCCCAGGACCTGGTCGCCGTGCTCAACGCCACCCTGGACTCCGAGACCGCCGAGGCCGGCCGGCTGGCGGTCGACAGCGTGGCCTTCGAGCCCGTCCGCCTGATCCGCGACCTGGTCCTGCTGGACCGCCCGCACGCCGTGGCCAAGGGTCTGGAGCTGGTCGTCCATGTCGAGCCCGAGCTGGAGCACCGCCAGCTGGGCGCGGCCATGGGCGACGCCCTGCGCACCCGCCAGATCATCGCCAACCTGGTCGGCAACGCGGTCAAATACACCGTGCGTGGCCGCATCGAGGTGCGGGTCGAGCGCCGCGAGGGCTTGATCGCCATCGAGGTGGCCGACACCGGTCCGGGCCTGTCGCCGGCCGAGATGGACCAGGCCTTCCAGGCGTTCCAGCGCGTCGAGCGCACCGGGGCGGGGGTCAACGGCGCGGGCCTGGGCCTGTCGCTGTCGCGGCAGTTGGCCAAGCTGATGGGCGGAGCCCTGGACGCCACCAGCGCCGTCGGCGTCGGCAGTTGCTTCACCCTCACCCTGCCCTTCGACGAAAACGCCATCCGCGAGATCGAGCCCGCCGATGGCGAGACGCAGCAGCCGACCGAGGCCGCCGGCGCCCCGCCGCGCAATCTGCGGATCCTGATCGCCGAGGACGACGCCCTCAACGCCGCCATGCTGCGGGCCATCCTCGAACAGCTGGGCCACCAGGTGGTCCACGCCCAGAACGGCCGCCGGGCGCTGGACCTGGCCAAGATCTGCGACTTCGACCTGGTGATGCTGGACGGCCGGATGCCGATCCTGGACGGCCCCCAGACCGCCGCCGCCCTGCGCGCCCTGGACGGCGCCAATCGCGACGTGGCGATCATCGCGGTGATCGGCGGCGACGCCGACGAGGCCCGCGAGTGCCTCGACGCCGGCGCCGACACCGTGCTGCGCAAGCCCGTCAGCGTCGCGGCCGTGGCCCGCGCCGTGGCGGACGCCGCGACCCTGGACCGCAAGAGCTTGAACCAACAGGCCGTCGCCTAAACACTTCCCAACAACCGTTTAAATCGTCCACACTCCCCGCAACGACAAGACGCGGGAGGACGAGATGCTGCGCGATCTGCGGGTCATCGAGCTGGCCACCTATATCGCCGCCCCGGGCGCGGCCGGGATCATGGCCGACTGGGGCGCCGACGTGATCAAGATCGAGTCGCCCGACGGTGACCCGGTACGCGGCTTCTTCGACAGCCTGGGCTCGGACCAGGCCGCCAATCCGATCTTCGAGCTCGACAACCGCGGCAAGCGCTCGGTGGCGCTGGACATCCGCTCGCCCGCCGGCCGCGACGCCGCCCTGGCCCTGATCCAGGGCGCCGACATCTTCCTGACCAATGTTCGCCCCGCAGGCCTGGCGCGGGCCGGACTGGACCATGAGACCCTGAAGGCCGTCAATCCGCGCCTGATCTATGGCAGCGTCACCGGCTATGGCCTGGAAGGCCCCGACGCCGACCGGCCGGGCATGGACATCGCCGCCTTCTGGTCACGGGCCGGGGTCGGCGCGATCACCGGCCTGAAGGGCGCCGAGCCCTTCCCGATCCGCACCGGCATGGGCGACCACGTCACCTCGCTGGCGATCGTCTCCGCCCTGCTGGCCGCCGTGAACGAGCGCCAGCGGACGGGCGTGGGCCGCCTGGTCGAGACCTCGCTGCTGCGCACCGGCGTCTATGCGATCGGGGCCGACATGGCCGTGCAGCTGCGGTTCGGCAAGCTGGCCTCGACCAAGCCCCGGCGCGAGGCGATTCAGCCCCTGGCCAACTTCTTCCAGACCCGCGACGGACGCTGGATCTGCCTGCTGGCCCGCCAAGGCGCCACCGACTGGGCACGGATCGCCGCCGCCGCCGGACGGCCGGACCTGACGCAGGACCCCCGCTTCGCCAGCGCCCGCCTGCGACGCGAGAACGGCCCGGCCCTGGTCGACATCCTGGACGAGGCCTTCGCGGCCATGGACTACGCCCAGGCCAAGGAAGCTCTCGACGCCGGCGACATCACCTGGGCGCCTTGGCAGACGCCGCGCGACCTGGTGGATGACCCGCAGGCGACGGCGGCGGGATGCTTCGTGGAGACGCCGGACGGCCACGGCGGGACGTTCGCCGCGCCTGCGGGGCCGGCGCGGTTTCCTGGGGCGGAGGATGGGCCGAGGGGTCCCGCGCCGAGGCTGGGCGAGCATACGGCGGCGGTGTTGGCTGAGATTGGATGGTCTGAGGATCAGATCGCGAGGGTGGTGGGGAAGGCCTAAGGACTTCCCTCCAAAAACGGTTGTCATCCCGGACGAACGCGAAGCGTGAAGATCCGGGACCGACGCCTGAGCGCCGTGCTTCCGGCGGTCCCGGATCTGCGCTTCGCTTGTCCGGGATGACAGATCTTTGTTCCAAGCGCGTATGCGATACCCCTGCCCGGGGAGGGAAAGGGCAGGCGTCTACCGCTTGCTCTTGCCGCCGTCGCTGGCGTCCGAGAGGACCCGCAGCATCTCGGACGAGAACATCGAGCTGGTCATCCGCTGGGCCGACGAACCGCCCCCGGAGGCGCCCGAGCCGAAGCCGAAGCCGCTGCTGTCGACGTCCTGCGAGCCGCGCAGAATCAGGTTCACCAGCGCCTCTTGCTGCTGGATGCGCTCCAGCCGCCGGCCGGTGGCGTATTGCACGAAGCCCTGGTCGGTGGCGGGCGTCTCTCTCGGCGCGGTGTCCGGCACCGAGCCCCCACCGGCCGTCTTGGTCAGGTTGGCGTAGACCTCGCTGACCGTGGCGGCGCGGCCTTCGCGATAGAAGATCGAGCGGTTGGCGGCCGCCGCGTCGGGGAACATCGCCGCGGCGCTGGCGCCGGGTTGGCTGTTGAGGGCCTCGATCAGTCGGGCCGAGCCCTGGGGGCCCAGGAAGTGGGCGGCGTAGAGTTCGCCGGCCGTGGGCGAGCGCCCCACCCGGCCGCGCAGATAGGAGGCGTGGTCGCTGGCCAGCTCGCCGGCCATCAGCGACGAGGCGTGCGGATCCAGCTTCAGGCCCAGCACGGCCTTGCGGGCCTCGTCGCCGGTCACCCGGTACTTGCCGTCCGAACCCTGCTGGATCAGGTCGGCATAGCGGGCATAGCCGTATTTGGCGCCGTGCTTCTTCAGGGTCGACAGCCAGGTCTGGTCCACGAACTGGAACAGGCCCGAGGCCGAGGAGGTGCCGGCTTTGGCGTTGGGATTGTAGCCGCTCTCGCGCTTGGCGGTGCCCATCAGGAAGGTGAAGTCCACGCCCGTCGCGCTGGACGCGCGCTGGATCGCCGACTCGACGACGCTGCGGAGGGAGGTGACGCTGGCCATGCCCGAAGATGTGAACGCGCATGGTTAATCACGCCTTAACCACCCGGCAGAAATTGCCTGTGTCGGGTTGACGCAGTTACGCGTGTAAAAATTCTACGTCCGTAATATTTACAAACGTAATTCTTCGTGAAAAGCTTCCGCCATCGACCCCCATTTCTTCGCTTGGGGAAGGTCGGTGCACAAGGAGGTTGTCATGGTTGCGTATGAAGGCTCGGTCGGTTCCTACATCCCCGGCTTGAACACCCCGCGCGGCAAGCCGTCGAAGGCCCTGGTCGCGGCGCTAGTGGTCGTCTCGGCCGCCCATGCGGGCCTGTTCGCCTATCTGGCCTACCAGAAGTATGTGATGCCGATCACGGTCGAGCCGGAGCCCGGCTTCATCATGCCGCTCGCACCGCTGCCGCCGCCCCCGCCTCCGGAGACGCCGGACAAGCCGCTGCCGCCCCGGCCGCTGTCCAACCCGCCTCCGGTTCACAGGACCCCGATCCCCGCCACGCCGCAGGATCCTTCGCCGTTCAAGGTCAACGACGATCCCAAGCCGACGCAGCCCGGCCCGATCACCGCCGATCCGCTGCCGCCTCAGACCGGGGTCGTGACGCCCCAGCCCGATCCGCCGAAGGTCATCACCCGTCCCAACTGGCTGAAGAAACCGGGGGCCTCGGAGTTCAGCCGCTTCTATCCCGAAAGCGCCATGCGGCGTGGCGTGGGGGGCGCGGCGACCTTGAGCTGCACGGTGGCCGCCAACGGGTCGATCCAGGCCTGCAGCGTGCTGGACGAGACCCCCTCGGAAGAAGGCTTCGGCAAGGCCGCCGTCAAGCTGTCGCGGTTCTTCAAGATGAGCCCGCAGATGGAGAACGGCCAGGCCGTCGACGGCGCCACCGTGCGCATCCCGATCCGCTTCAACGCGGCCGAAGGTTAGGAGACGCGTCCGTCGGCCGGGTGTGCATGCCCGGCCGGCGTGGTCTCATCGGTCACGGGGGAGCCCCGCCCCTCGCCGCCCCTTCCAGCGGTGGGGGGCGGGGTTTGTTTTGGGGGACATGCACTCACGGCAGTGCGTCGGCCGGTGATGCGGGACGCTCGATGTGAGTGCATGTCCCTGACGGCCGACGTCACGATTGGGGACGCACGCATGCGTGCGTCCCCATCAGCAGGCCTCGATGCTCAGCGGATAGCGAACAGAGCTGAGCGATTTCAACGCCCTGAATTTTCTCGACCGAACTTATCCCCACTCTCCAAACCTCCCGTATCCTGTTCTCACCTCGACGCGGTGGAAAGGGCGCATGGCCAGCGACCGATGCGGCGGCGGGGGGCGATCGAGCGGGTAGCTCTGTCGGC
>FTJN01003546.1_pt1 | contig 13696 bp, 13 predicted proteins | sample 1658361 | NCBI WGS metagenome assembly FTJN01 (sample SAMEA3914819, study PRJEB12502) | metagenome | biome: forest; material: soil | place: Canada | collected 2010-06-26 | depth 0.3 m | reverse complement strand
ATGATCTGGTCGGTGTCGATATTATTGTTAACGATGTAGGCGGGACCGGAGATGACTGTGGCCATAAGGAGTCGATTCTAAGGCGGGCGGCGGGGCGATGGCAAGGACGCGATGACGGCGAATGCGTCGTTTTCGAAAAAAGATTGCGGCGCAGCAATTTGAGTTTGCACTTTTACGAAACCGCGATAGCCATAAGGCGTGCATCGCTTTCGTATTGGAGTCCTAACTAGTGGCGGGGATTGTCCCGGCCTGAACGCAGTCATCCGCGCCACCGTTGCTTCCGCCCATACTTTGGGCTGGGAAGTGCTCGGCTTTATCGACGGTTACGAGGGGCTTCTCTCTCCCGTGAACTACAAGATCCTGACGGTGGAGAATACGCAGGGCATCACCGCCACGGGCGGCACGATCATCGGTACCACGAACAAAGGCCGTTTCGTCGCCAAGTCCGGCTTGGGCGAAAAGGCCCAGATTCCCCAGCCGATCATCGACGAAGCCAAGAAGACCCTTTCCGACCTCGGCGTCCGCGCCCTCGTTTGCATCGGTGGCGATGGCTCGCTGACCACGGCGGAACAGCTTTTCGAAAACGGCGTCAATTGTGTTGGCGTGCCGAAGACGATCGACAACGATCTTTCCGCCACCGCGACGACCTTCGGCTTCGATTCCGCCGTGCAGTGCGTGGCCGATGCGCTCGACCGCCTCCACACCACCGCTGCCAGTCACAAGCGGGTCATGGTCCTGGAAGTCATGGGCCGCCACGCCGGATGGATCGCTCTCTACGGCGGTCTGGCCGGGCTCGCGGATGTCATCCTGATTCCCGAAATTCCTTTTTCCTACGACAAGCTTGCGAGCTACGTCGAGAAGCGTATGTCCAGCGGCGCGGCTTCCACCATTATCGTGGTCTCGGAAGGAGCCTCGGCGGAAGGCGGCGAGGTCACGACCATTGACGGTGCGACCAAGGGCGAAGTCCGTCTCGGCGGTATCGGCGCGCAGGTTGCGGCGGAAATCGGTGCCCGCACCGGTCGCGAAACCCGCACGGTGGTTCTCGGCCACCTGCAGCGGGGCGGCGCTCCCACCACCCAGGATCGGAATCTCGGCACCCGCTTCGGCGTTGGCGCGGTTCAGCTGATCCAGGAGAAGAAGTTCGGCCACATGGTCAGCTACCTCAATTACCAGATCGGCGCCGTGACGATCAGCGAAGCGGTCGGCCAGATCAAGCATGTCCCGCCCGATGGCCAGATGGTGCAGACGGCGAAGGCGATTGGCATCAGCTTCGGGACTTAAAGTCCGAGGCGGCGTTGGCCGCGAAAGAACGTAAAGTTCACAAAAACGGGAGGCTCTCATAGGCCTCCCTTTTTTTGCGCCGGGGAGCGGTTAGCTGTCTTCCTGGAGGGCCCGGCTCCGTCCGGGCCGGGCATCAGCGCCAATGCCTCGACTACCGCGAATGCCCAAGCCCCGTATGCGGCCCGGACGGAGCCGGGCCCTCCAAGGAGTTGTTTATCCCGAGGGATGGATGATGAAGATGACGCCCTTTTTCTTGCAGAGAGCCTCTAAGTCCTCCAAGTCATTCTTGAGGGCAACGCTTTCACCGTCGCACGAAGGAGACCACTCCACCGTGGCACCGCGAGGCAACTCAGCGAAGGCCTTTTTGACTGCGGCAGGGGAACGGTAAGCGGTTTGACGATGAACTGGTGCTCCGGTTGGGCCCAGAAGAAAATAGAACTCGGTCCACGACCCGGAATCAAAATTGTTTTCGATGGAAAAGGTGTAGTTGCGGGCGGGTTCATCGGCCAATGCCATTGTGGAGGGGAAAATCATCATCACCAGACAGAGAAAAAGGGAGGTGGGAATTTTCATGGGGATCGGGGGACGGGCTCCCGCTGTCTGGGCTCCCGCGCCTTTGAGGTGTTGAGCAGATGTTCGTGGGGCAGGCCGGGCGAGAATCATGGCTCCCGCCAAGATCGTGAAAACCATGCAGGGCTGCGGGTGCGAAAAAGGGAAGCCGTTGTCATTTTGCGCGAAGGAGGCGATTGAACTCAAGCGCCGCGTCGAGGAGCCTTCGGCGCGCCATATCATCGCCGTAGGTCTGCGTATCGATCCGCACCCAGCCCGACATGGTTCTGCCTCGCGAAATCATGGGCACAACCTCCGGAAGGGCCAATGCCCAAGTCTCATTTTGCTTTCCGATTCGCGCCAGCATTCCGTCATGGCGTGCGCCGCAGAGGAGGTTTCCGCGCAAAAGCCAAACCCAGCCGCCAAACATGGGCTTGGCGATGAGATCCTGAATTCCGGCGAGATCGTCGTTCAGCAGTTCTTCGAGGCCATGATCGCGCGGCATGCCGTTCAATAAGAGAGGATTTTAGTCACGCGTCAACTCCAACCACCTTGACCGGTATATAAATCACTATCGACGGCGCTCTGGCGACGATTATCCTAGTCGCTGCCATGTCCTTTCTTCGCCTTTTCGCCTTGCTTCTTTTGCCACTCACCATGCTCAGGGCGGATGATGCCTTTATCTGGATCGAGGGCGAAAGCGCCACCAGCACGAACACCACGCCCCACAGCTGGTACGCCGGGCAGGTCAACAAAGCCCAACTCTCCGGCGGCGAATTTCTCTCCAATTTCGGTCCGGATGAAGGCCACGCCGAATACCAGTTCCAAGCCCCGAAGGAGGGCTCCTATACGTTTTGGATTCGCGCCAATCCGGTCGGAAATCCGCAATTGGAATATCAACTCAATGGCGGCGACTGGAAGCAGGTCGATTTCAGCGCCAAGACGGATGTCATTAATATCGCCTCTGACAATAAGCCCGATCTCCGCTTCATCGCCTGGATCAAGCTGGGTGAGGTCCCGCTCAAGGCCGGAGCCAACACCCTTTCGCTCAAGTTCACCAGCGAGAACCAGCACCATGGCAGCGTCGATTGCCTCCTTTTCACCCAAGTCCCCTTCACCCCCAGCGGCAAGCTCAAGCCCGGGCAAAAACTCGGCACCAGGGATGAAGGTTGGTGGGCTTTCGAGCCCGGGACGGAAACCTTCGCGAAGGATGCGCTACTCGATCTCCGCCCGCTCAATGAAGCCGAGGCGGGCCAGTCCGGTTTCATCCGCGCTGATGGCGATTTCTTCCGGCTCGGTAATGGCCAGCCCGTGCGCTTCTGGGCGGTCAACACCAGCGTACCTCCCGGCGACATGAGCAAGGAGCAACTCGATTTCATGGCCGCCCGCTTCGCGAAGTTGGGCATCAACATGGTGCGTATTCACGGCGGACTTTTCGACCGCAGCGGAGACGATCCGAAGAAAATCGACCCGGCCCGCCTCGACAAATATTTCTACCTCATCAACGCGCTCAAGAAGCAGGGCATCTACGTCCATCTCTCCACCTATTTCCCGCTCTGGATGAACATCAAGGCCAGCGATGGCATTCCCGGCACGGAGGATGTCATTGGCAAGATTCCGTTCGGTTTGCTGATCTTTGAGCCCCGGATGCAGGAGATTCATCGCGCCTGGCTCAAGCAGATCCTGACCACGAAAAGCCCCTATTCCGGCAAGACACTGGCGGAGGAAACTTCCGTGGGCGTGTTCGAAATCCAGAACGAGGACAGTCTCTTTTTCTGGACCTTCAAGCCGGAGAGCCTGGGCAAAGGTCCTCGGTCCGTGCTGGAGAAAAAATTCGGGGCCTGGCTCAAAGCCAAGTATGGTTCCCTCGACCGTCTCCCCACGCCCTGGTATGGCGACAAGCATCCAGATGATCTCTTTGCCGAAGGCAACGTGGGTCTCTATGGTGCCTTCGAGATGAGCAGCGAGGGCTTCCCCAAGCAATCTCCGGAGAGGCAGAAACGGCTCCTCGATCAAATCCAGTTCCTCGCCCAACTCCAGCACGATTTTTATGCCGATACGCGCAAATACCTCCGCGACGATCTGGGCGCGAAATGGCCCATTTCGGCCAGCAACTGGATCACGGCCCCTGGCCTCGGCTTCCTGGAGCGCTACACCTATTCGGGCGTCGAGGTGATCGACAAGCATGGTTACTTCGGTGGTCGCCATGAGGGAGAAAGCGCGGGATGGTCGGTCCGCAACGGTCACACCTATGCCGATGCCACCGCGCTCCGTGATCCCCAATCAGTGCCTTTTCAGCTTGTGCGGCTGCCGGGCCATCCCCACATCCAGACGGAGATCGCGTGGAACAAGCCGAATCGGTTCGTGGGGGAAGGAGAGGGGCTCATCAGCGCCTATGCTTCACTCCAAGGGCTGGACGGCGTCTTCCTTTTTTCCGCCGGCAGTGGCAACTGGGAGAACAGCGGCGGCGACAAATGGCCCTACATGATGCCGGGCGAAATCGGCCAGTCGCCCGCCGAGGCACTGCAATATCGCCGGGGCGATCTCAAGCCGGGCGATACCATCCTCCGGCAGGTCACCACGGTGGACGACATTTTCAAGCTGAAAAGCGCGAACCTGCTGGAAGGCGCGAACGCCGATTTCCGCATCGCCGAGGCGCCGAAATCGTCCCAACCGGAGGCACTCGCCAGTTTTGATCCGCTTTCCTTTTTCGTCGGTCGGGTGGAGCGGACGCTGGAGCCGAACGCGATTCCCGTTGCGGTGGATCTGGGTAAGTTCATTGATCGCGAGAAGAAGCGGATCACCAGCAGCACGGGGCAGATCGTTTGGGATTACGGGAAGGGACTGGTTACGGTCAACGCGCCCCGGAGTCAGTCCGCGATTGGCTTCCTGGCCCAGGCCGGGCCGATCCGGCTGGGTGATGTGATCATCGATTCAAAGAATGAGTACGGAACGGTCCACCTCATCAGCCTCGATGGAGAGCCTCTGGCGACGTCGCGGAAGATTCTCGTTCAAGCCTTTACCGAGGAGAAGATGGAAGGTTTCGCCGCGGAGAACGGGGAGATCAAGGAGATTGGGCATCTGCCGATCCTGGTGCGCGAGATAGACGCCAAAGTAACAGTCGGGAATGGCGCGGGCATGACGGCCAAGGTGTTGGATGAGCAGGGCTATTTCCGGGAGGCGCTGCCCGTGGAAATCCGCGATGGGAATGCGGTGGTGACGCTGTCCAAGAACGCGATGTATACGATTTTATCGCGATAGTCGACCCATCTCTGGTGGCCCGGACATCTTGCTTGTTGTCCGGGTGCGCGAAGCGCACCGGAAGCGAAATGTTGCCGAGGCGTTTCCACGGCGACCCGCAGGCTGCGCTTCCTGTCCCCTGCGGCGATCCGGGCAACGAAGTAGCCCGGACCAACAGAACGGGGCGTGACTACGGTTGAAAATTCCCGACATGCCGGACGAATTCCTCCGTGCGCTCGCGCAACGCCACATCATCCCCTGCCTCGTAAAGCCCTCCGCCGATGAGCAGAATCACCTCGCGTCCATAGAAGGAAAGGACATCGCCCACCTGGTGATATTTGATCCCACCCGCCGGCATCGGCAGGGTCGGCGTGAGGCCGGGGATCTTCGGCTTGGTCAAGGCGCTGGCAATGCCGCCGCAGGTCTCCTTGCTGTAGGAGAAACGTCCGCCGAAGTTGGCGAAAATCGTCGCGTCTGCACCGTAGAGTGGGAAGAGCTTGCCGTAGAGCATCTCAGGTGCGGTGCGGGTCGCACCGCTGAAGCTGGGGTGGCCGAGGATCGGCACCTTCGCGTGGTCTGCCACGATCTCGGCCAGGAAGGGAAGCCCCAGCAACATCGGGGCGACCATCACGGCCCCGACGCCTTCGTCTTGGGCGAACTTCAGCTGCTTGAGCACGGTGGTCGGGGTTCCGATCAAATTCGGCGCGTAAATGGTCTGGCGACCAGTGGCCAGATTGGCTTCGCGCACGGCTTTCTGGCAGGCGCGGACCCGATCCTCGAAAGGATGGAAGGAATGGTTGCCAAGCCCGTGATCGTCCTTGATCACATCGACGCCCGATTGGGCAAAGAGGCCACAGAGGAAGGCGAGCCGTTCCGTGCTCAGGCCGATTGGCTTCAAGGCTGTGCTGGTCAGCGCGCGGTCGGGGACATTCACGATCTGGCGGATGCCGGAAGCTCCGAACTTGGCGCCGGGGAGGGCGTTGATGCGGCCCGGCCAGTTGGCGGGCAACTCGATATCGGCCAGCATCACATGCTCCTGGATCGAGGAATTGCCAAAGAGAACGTTGAGAAATTGGGCCGGATCGTCCGCCGTGGCGATGATGGGGAAATCGATGATCACGCGGTGAAGGTTGGTGCTCAGCGCATCGATGGAGACGAGCCGCCCGACGATGTTCTCCAGCACGAAGGTATCGCGCAGCGCCTTGCGGGGCAGTTCCACCGTCTGCTCCAGCAGAAGCGACTCGACCCGCGCTTCCAGATCGGAGGTATTCAAGGCGGTGACGTGGTAAGTGACGCGAAGGGCGGGCCAGGGAGCGGTGGACATAGGAAGGGCGAGTAAAGCGGTGCCGCCGTCCGAAATCAACCCGCAAGAGAGCCTTGCGCTCTTTTGCCCAAAGGCATTATGCTAAGTGGCTCATGCTGCCGCTGGCTTTATCCACCTGCTGGAATTCGTACCGGCACCAGGATGGGTACGAGATGTTGAAGGAAATCCGCCAGCTTGGCTTTCCTTCCGTGGAGCTGGGGCACGCCATCCGCTACTCCCTCTGGCCCGGCGTCTTGAAAGCTTGGGAAGAGGACCTGATCAAGATCCGCACCCTGCATAATTTCTGCCCCGTCCCGACCAGCGTCTACCGGCCGAACCCCAATTGCTACGAATTCTCCGATTCCCGCCCACCCATGCAGCTCTCAGCGCGCAAGGCCAGTGAGGAGACCATTCGCCAGGCAGCCAAGCTGGGCGCGACGCTCGTCGTCTGCCATCTCGGCAGCGCGGGGCCTTGGGGCGTGACCAGCAAGCTGGAAAAGCTCTACCTCAAGGGCGGATTTCTCACCAAGGAATATGGCGAAATGAAGGTCAAGGCCGTGGCTGAGCGGAAAAAGCACTTCGAAATCATCTGGCCCCGGGTCAAGGTCGCACTGGAACCGCTGGTCGCCATGGCCGGGGAGATGAAGGTGAAGCTGGGCTTTGAGATTCGCGAGGTCTTTGAGGAATTTCCTCACGAGGAGGAAATGCCCCAGGTGCTCGATTCGTTTCCGGCGGATGTGGTCGGCTACTGGCACGATTTTGGCCACGCTGCGCGCAAGGATTTTATGGGCTGGCACTCGCACGTCGAGACGCTCCGGCTTCGCTCCCCGCGCCTTTTCGGCTGCCACATCCACGATTGCCGCCGCCCTCAGGATGATCACCTGCCGCTTGGTCACGGTGAAATCGAATTTGCCCCGCTCTTGCCCCTCCTCCCGGAAAACGCTATCCCTGTCTTGGAGCTTTCTCCCAATACGACCGAAGAACAGGTCATTGCCAGTCGCAACTTATGGAATTCCTACGCCGCCGCCTTGGTCTGATTTTTCGCACAGTCGTTTCCGTCCTGCTCATCGCGTGGCTGGTGAAATATGTCGATTGGCCGAAGCTCTGGGCCATCCTCCAGACGGTTGACGTGAGCTGGCTGGTGGCGGCTTTCTTCTGCTTCTCGCCTGTGGTTCTCATCGTCTCCTGGAGATGGCGGATGCTGCTGGGTGTGCATGGGGTTCATCTCCGGTTCTGGCGGGTCTTTGAGCTTTCGATGATCGGTCAGTTTTTCAGCGGGTTCCTTGTCGGCACGACTGGGGGCGACGTGATCAAAATCTTCTATGCGGCCCGGGCCGTGCCCCAGCGGAAGGCGGCGGTGGCCTTCACCGTCGTGGTGGATCGCGTCATCGGGCTGATCGCCCTGCTGCTCTTTGGCGTCACGCTTTCTTTTGGTCAACTGCCCCTATTGCTTTCCACGCCGGAGACGAAGGCGGCCACGGTCACGTTTTATCTCTTCGCCGTCGGCGGTGTGGTGGGTGCCGTTCTCGCCTGCCTGGGGCCGTTCTTTCTGAAGGTCCAGACGTTGCGGGACGTGGTCAGTCGTCTGCCCTTTATTCATCGCGGCGGGTCGCTGCTGATGGCCTATGAACATACGGCCCGGGCCTTTGGGACGAATCTCTTGGCCCTGGCCGGATCGATTCCCTCCCATATCTGCGTGACTCTGATGGGCTACTGCATTCTGCGCGCGCTTCATCTGGCACCGGACCTGATCGCGTTCTGCTCCATCCTGGCCATGGTCAATATGCTCATCGCGTTGCCCGTCAGCATCTCTGGATTGGGCGCGCGGGAGTTCCTCTTCATCCACTTCTTCGCCCTGTTCCATATCGACAAGGAGCACGCCTTTGCCTTCTCCATGACCTACTTCGCGCTCAACCTCCTCTGGAGTCTCGCGGGCGCACCCTTCTACTTCCTCTACCGCCAGGAAACCCATACCCCTGCGCCGGACGTGGCCGAGGTTGACCCCATTTTCTCCGAGCGATAAGCCCTCCTCTTGTTCCTGCGACTGCAAGACCAAATTTCCAAATTACCAAATGAAGAACAGAGGCATTCATGGGGTGCATCCGGATGATCAATTGCTGACTCGGGAAGTGATTGGTCTGGCGATGAAGGTTCACAGGACACTCGGAAGTGGGTTTCTCGAAAGCGTCTACCGGAACTCGCTTATGGTTGAATTCAGGCGGATGAATATTCCGTTTGAAATCCATCCCGCCCTTTCGGTGATTTATGAGGGAACGGAAGTTGGCGTTTTTCAAGCCGACGTGATCGTCGATCGACGATTGGTGGTTGAACTTAAGGCCGTGGAAACTTTGGCTGCAGCTCACGCCACCCAGTTGGTTAATTATCTGGCTGCCACGAAGATTGAATCGGGACTTCTGTTGAATTTTGGCGCATCCAGTTTGGAGTTTCGGACCAAGACTCTTCACTACCGTAAGTACCCGGAACCAGTCGATCTTCAAGCGTGATTCAAATCTTCCTCTGCAACCATTTGGTAATTTGGTCTGCCCCCCTCTCCCTATGTCCTCTTCCTCACCGTCTTCCACCAGCTCCCAAGCCCGCGATATTGTCGCCCTTCTGCAAAAGGCCGGCCACGAAACCTATTACGCGGGAGGCTGCGTACGGGATCAATTGCTCGGCATTGAGGCCAAGGATTTCGATATCGCCACCTCCGCCCGGCCGGAGGACGTGCAGCACCTTTTCCCCCGGGTGACCGACCTCACCGGCAAGTGTTTCGGGGTCGTACGCGTGCTGTTCGGTGACCAATCCTACGAAGTCGCGACTTTCCGTCAAGACGGCGACTACAAGGATGGCCGCCACCCCGAATCGGTCCGCTTCGCCACGGCGGCCGAGGACGCCCAGCGCCGCGACTTCACCGTCAACGGTCTCTTCTACGATCCCGTGGAGGAGCGACTGATCGATTATGTCGGAGGTGAGGCCGATCTCAGGGCCGGGATCATCCGTGCCATTGGCACTCCGGCGGACCGTTTTGCCGAGGATCACCTGCGCCTGCTCCGCGCCATCCGCTTCGCCGCCAAGCTCCTTTTCAAGATCGAGTCGGTCACGTGGGCTGCCATCCAGGCGGATGCCTACAAGATCAAGTCCATCTCTGCCGAGCGCGTTCGGGATGAGCTCAACCGTATCTTTACGGCTCCAAAGCCCGAACTGGGGCTGGATCTTCTGGACCAAAGCGGCCTGCTGGCCCAGGTACTGCCGGATCTTGCCGCCATGCACGGGGTCGAGCAGCCGCCGCAGTTCCACCCGGAGGGCGACGTCTACCAGCATGTTCGGCTTATGCTCTCCAAGATCGAGCAGCCCAACCTGGAACTGGCCCTCAGCATCCTCTTCCACGACGTGGGCAAGAAGCCGACCTCCAAGGTCGACGAGAACGGTCGCATCCGGTTCAACGAGCACGAGAGCGTCGGTGCCGTGATGACCGAGGAGATCATGACCGGACTGCGGTACGACAACAAAACCATCGCCACCGTCCGGGAACTGGTCCAGCACCACATGCAGTTCAAGGACGTGCCCCACATGCGGGCCAGCACCCTCAAGCGCATGATGGCCCGGCCCAATTTTGCCCTCGAACTGGAGCTTCACCGCATCGATTGCTCCAGCTCCCACGGCGATCTCAAGCATTACGATTTCCTGAAGGAGCAACTCCAGACCATGAGCGCAGAGGAGATCGACCCGCCACCGCTGATCAACGGGCGCAACCTCCTCGCCATGGGCCTGCCGCCCGGCCGTACGGTGGGCCGCATTCTGGAGGCCATCCGGGTGGCGCAACTGGAGGGCACCGTTCAGACTCAGGCCGAGGCCCTCGCCATGGCCAAACGCCTGGCCAGCAGCGACGGCGAAGCTCCTGCCTCTTGATTTTTTCTTAAAACGCTTAAGTTGCTTCTCCTTTAAGGCGATACATCTTAAGGGCAATGCGGCCAGAAAGGCCGTGTTGCGAAATCTGACAGTCGGTTAATGACTAACCTTGTAGTTTTTTGGATTTGGTTTATCATCAATTCATTAGTCTATGGGAAGAACAAGCGACGCACGCGATCGGTTGATGGAGGCTGCCAGCAAGTTAATCTGGGAGTACTCCTATGGTTCCGTGACCATTGACGCCATTTGCGAGCAGGCTGGCGTGAAGAAGGGCAGTTTCTACTATTTCTTCGAATCCAAGCCCGACTTGGCCGTTGCGGCCATCGACGTTTGGTGGATCAAGCGCAAGGCCCTCATGGAGGAATTGTTCCAGACCGATATTCCGCCGCTGGCGCGGATTCAAAAGTATTTCGATTTCGTCAGCCAGAAGCAACTCGCCGCCTTCCGCGCCACCGGGCAGGTTCTTGGTTGCCCTCTCTTCAGCCTCGGCTCGGAGATCAGCACGCAGGATGAACGGATCCGCCTTCGCATTCATGGTATCATCGTGGCCATGACCCGCTACTTCGAGGAAGCCATCGCCGAAGCCAAACTGACCGGCGAGGTGGAATCCCGCGATCCTGTCTTGACGACCCGCATCTTGTTAACATATTACGCGGGGGTTCTTATTCGGGCCCGGACAGAGAATAATCCAGATATTCTCGAGACGTTGACCTCGGATTGTTTCGAGGTTATCGGTGTGAGCATGGCCACGGCCGGTGCATCCTCTGAATTCTGATTTCGGAGTTGGTTTCGTTTTTGATGTCGCCCAGATAGTGTGACACGTCTCGCGCTCGCCAACGTGGGCCCAGCAGGCTACACTCCTCCCATGCTCGTCGAAATTCAGATCCAATGTCCTCACTGCGGCGAGACCATCTTCACCACGGCGGATACCTCCCAAGGCAATTTCTCCACCATTGAGGATTGCGAGGTCTGCTGCTCGCCGATGAATATCGACGTCACCTGCGAGCCGGGCGAGGTGGAGGACGTTCGAGTGACCCTCGCATGAAAGTTCCCCTCCTCCTCATTGATGCGGGCAACACCCGCGTGAAGTGGGCCACCGCGCACCGGGAGGGGAACATCGTCAGCGCCGGGGAATTCTACACGCCAAAGACCACTGCCGTCATGATCCGCAAGCTGGCCAAGGAGTATGCCAAGCACCGGGTCGTGCTCTCTTCCGTGGTGCCTCGGCTCAGGCCCTATTTCGAGCGCGCGTTCAAGGATCGTCTCCAGCACGTCGAAGGCGGTTCGCCTCTCCTGGGGCTGACCTACGACTACTACAACCCCAAGGAGATCGGCACCGACCGGCTCGCCTCCGCCGTCGCGGCCCACGCGGAGGGGCAATGGCCTGCCATCGTGGTGAACTGCGGCACTGCCACGGCTTTCACGGTAATCGATGTGCAAGGCCGGCTTTGCGGCGGAGCGATTGCGCCCGGGTTGCACGGCCTCCAGCGTGGCTTGATCGAATCGGCCGCGCAACTGAACGCGCTGGTGCTGACCTTGACCACCCCGCAACGGGCCTCCGGACGTTCCACCCGCGAGGCGATCCGCGCCGGGGTCGTCTACATGTACCAGGGCGGAGTGAAGGAAATTCTGCAGCAGCTTCAGGACGAATTGCCCAAGGACCGCCCCGCCCGCGTTCTGCTCACCGGGGGCGATGCACCGGACCTGGCCAAGGCGCTGGGGCTGGAGGACTCGCTCCGGCCTTTACTCGTCTTCGAGGGTCTGCGCATCATAGGTCTCCGCACTTTTACCGACTCATGACCATGACTGCTGATAACCGTATCGATCTCAAGTTCCGCGACCTCAAGACGCGTGGCCGGAAAGCCTTCGTCGCCTACATCACGGCGGGCGATCCCTCGCCGGCGCACACTCCGGAACTGGTCTGGGCGCTGGAACGGGCCGGGGCCGATGTGGTCGAACTGGGCGTGCCGTTCTCCGACCCGCTGGCCGATGGCGTGGTCAACCAGCTCTCCGCCCAGCGCGCGTTGGAGGCGGGGACGACGTCCGCCCACGTGCTCGATATCGTCCGCACCATCCGCACGACCTCACAAATTCCCATCGTGCTCTATACCTACTTCAATTTGATTTACGCCTATGGCGTCGACAAGTTTTGCCGCGAGGCGAAAGAAGCCGGGGTTGATGGCCTGCTCGTGCTCGATTTGCCACCTGAGGAATCGGAGGGTGAGGATTCCGTCGGTTCCCATCTGGGCGACGGCAGCCTCAGCCGCATCAGCCTCGTCGCGCCGACCAGCCCGGTGGAGCGCATGGCCAAGATCATCAAGAAGGCCACCGGCTTTGTCTATTACGTCTCCCGCGAGGGCGTGACGGGAATGCAGGCGCAGGTTGCCACCACGACGGGCGGGCGCATCGAGCTCCTGCGCGAGCACACGTCGCTCCCGATTTGCGTCGGCTTCGGTATCTCGACGCCAGAGCAGGCTTACACGGTATCCCATCAGGCGGATGGCGCGGTCGTCGGCAGCGTCCTGGTCAACCGCATTCACGAATGGGGCCAGGACGCCGATCTTCCCGCCAAGCTGGAAGCCTTCGCGCGCCCCTTGGCCGACGCGATCCATTCGGATTGAGCCCACATTCCCTCGTTCCCAAGTTGCACTTGGGAACGTCCCCAGTCGGCGAAGTTGTACTTCGTCCCCTGCCTTTCATTCATAAAGGTTTCAGTCCAGACAGCGTGGCCCTAGGCACCGTTGCGACGGCGCGCAACGGCTACCTTCCGCAAATAATCCACAATTCATTTTCCTCCTTCCCCGGAACCGTTTAATAACTCCCCATGGGTTACTTCTGGGACGCCGCCGCCATCTTCTCCTACTTCGCCCTCGTCATCGGCGTGGGCCTCGCCTCGGCGCGGGGACGCGGCGACAACATGCGCGAGTTCAGCGTCGGCAGCCGCCAACTCCCCTGGTGGGCCGTGCTCGCCTCCATCATCGCGGCCGAGCTTAGCGCCGCCACCTTCCTCGGCGCGCCGGGCGAGGGCTACTACCTCCGTAATTTCACCTACGTGCAGCTCGCCATCGGTACCGTCCTGGCCCGCATCATCGTCGCCTACCTTTTCCTCAAGCCTTTCTTCGATAACAACGTCGTCTCCATCTACGAGTTCCTTGAAATCCGTTTCGGTGCTGCCACCCGCAACGCGGCCTCCGCTGTCTTTCTGGTCACGCGGCTCCTCGCCAGTGGCACGCGGCTCTACGTTGCAGCGGTCATCCTCGTCCTAGGCTACGAAATGGTTCACGGTATTGCCGCCAGCGACTCGGAAAAGATCTGGATCTACGGCGGCGCGGTTTGCCTCGTTACCCTGCTGACCACCATCTACACGGCGGCGGGCGGCATCCGAGCGGTCATCTGGACGGACGTCATCCAGGC
>FTJN01003279.1_pt1 | contig 13719 bp, 5 predicted proteins | sample 1658361 | NCBI WGS metagenome assembly FTJN01 (sample SAMEA3914819, study PRJEB12502) | metagenome | biome: forest; material: soil | place: Canada | collected 2010-06-26 | depth 0.3 m | reverse complement strand
CGCGCCGAGGCCGCGCGCATGGATGGACAAGGCACGGAGGCGATGCTTCGCCTCGCCGAGTCGCTGGTCTATGAACAGGATCCTGCGGTGCTCGGGCGGGTCGAAGCGTGGCACACGCAGTATGTCGCGGAGCTGGCGACGCTTTCTCCGACAGAACTCGCGGCAAAGGAGGGAGAGGTGAAAAGCGTTTTCCGCAGCTTCGCGTATCTCGAGAAATTCAAGGTCATCCCGGCCGGTTTCGGCGGGCAGGCGGAGCTGGCCCGGCTGGCGAAGGAGCGGGGCTGGGACAAATAAGCGCGAGACGTTTCACCCGGTGACTTGGCTCGGTGGATCGGCTCGGGGAAATCGCCGAAGCATTCCAGCGCCTCGGCGCGTCTCGTCTGCCAGCACTGCCATGAAGGGCGTTTAGTGCAGCGTCTGGTTCAGCTTCATTGTTTTCATCAATGCCTCCAAAACTTCCGCCTCATTGGGGGGATGCGAAAGAACCTGCTGAATGCTTGAGCCCTGAGAGTCCATCAAAACCTCCATCATGCGACGGGAACGAAAGTAGAAAAGCCCAGGAATATTTCCGTCTCCGTTGAGAAGATGTTTAATTCCTTCGTCAGGTGGGATGGCGTCGCCTTGTCCAATGTACTCGCAGTAGCCTTCTTTAATCCAATCGGGCAATGCAGCTTCAGCCTTCCGCCCAAGACAATCAAAAATGTATAAATGGACGATCTCGTGCGCCAACGTACTGGTAAGATGCCGTTCTCTTTTGTCCCCTGGTCCGGTTCGCTCGAAAAGCACGAGGTCGCGTTCATAATCGGCCTTGGGGACAAAGATATAGCGCGTGGTATGGGGGAACGCGACAGCGAAAACGTGTCGAAGCCCTCCAGTGTAAAACCAAAAGAGACTGTTGCTGTCACAGATAAAAATTCTCGATTCCGTTTGTGGATTGTAGAGCTCAGAGCGTGATAGGAGTGAATCTGTCTTTTGGAGGATGGTCTCAATGTCCCTTGGCAACTCGCGCCGCGAGTAAATCGTCATATGTTTATATGTGACCCGATGCGGAAAGAAGGGCTGCGGAAAAGCCAGCGTTGCTTGGTAGGCGAAAAGAAGTGCAACAAGAATAGCCGCGCCAAGGCCAGAACGCTTGAGCACACGGGCGGCTTTAATATTTGAAAGAGCAGCACTCATAGAATCAGCCTCCATCGTGCTCCACTGTCGGAAAGGATACTCGGCTGAAGTCCACGTGGTCTTGGGGTTAATGTCGTAGCGCTCGACCAGCGTGACCAAGCTCTTGACTAGATTGGATCGCCCGATACACCACTGCCGTCGTGCGGGCGCATCCGTGGAATACTTGTCCCATAGTTCCTCCGGTTTTGGCACAACTTCGGGCTCCACACCATCTCTCTCTTCAGGACTGAACGCCAATCCAAACGGCATCCGCATCCATCCACAACGTCACCGCGGGGCGGAACGGAGGGCGTTCCCCAACAGCTTCCGGGCGATGACCGGGTTGATGGCCACCTCACCCGGCTCGAGGCTCCGTACCAGTTGCGGAAGACAGTAGTAGACGATCTGACCTTTCCCGTAGGGGATGACGCAGCCCGCCGTGCCCACCTTCGGGTTGTGGTCCGCCCCGAACCCGACAAACACTTCCATTCCCGGTGCGTCCAGAATCTGGCCATCCGTCCGGCTCCCTTTCGGATCCTCATGCAGCCAGGATTGCCCTCCAAAGGCGCTCATGCCGTAACGCCAATCCATGGCGCAATCGACGGGCAACCCCTCGAGCAGCCAGTGCTTCCGCACAAAATTCCAACTGCCAAACCAGGGTGCGCCGAGATTGCCCACGTAACCGCCATAGGTCACAACCTTCGCCTTGGCCAATTCCTTGGCAAACGCCTCGGCGCGGGAGTTGTTGTCCGCCCAGAGAAGCAGCCGCGTGCCGTCATCGTGGACGCGTTTCAAGGCATTCTCGAAAATCTCCTTCGTCAGCTCAGGAGCCGGGCGAGGTGTATTCGGCGGTGCATCTTTCGGGAGCTGAGGCGCGTCGTAAAGCGAACTTCCGCCCAGCTTCGTCGCCAGGACGATGGCATCCAACCGGGTCGTGGGTGCAACCTCCGACAGCTTCACGGGCTGGGCGTGAAAGACTTCGGTCAGGGTCTTGGTCACCTCCTGACCGGGTTCCACCACGGCGATGGACGGGACCAGCGAAGGCCCCGTCACATCGACCACCTCGATCTGGTCTTTGCGCGTCAGTACGGTCGCGCCCGGCGTGGACGGAGTCAGCGTGGCCTCCAGATCCAACATGCCTTCCGCAGCCGCCGGCACCTCGATAGCTTCCGCCAAGAGCTGCCCGAAGGTGTCTCCACCGGTCGCCGTCACCGATTTTTCCGTCGTAGAGGCCACAGAACCATCGGGATTCCTGGCCGTGAACTTGAGTGTCTGCGGTCCGGTGCGACCGGTCTCATTGACGAGAAAAATGTCCACGAGATCCTTCCCGCCCTTGGCCACGATCATATGCCGCGGCTGGATGACTAGCATCTCCGGCGCGCACGCCTCGGCCAGAATTTTCGGATCGCCCTTGAGGAAGCGATGGTTGTCCACCATGCCGGAGTGGTTGTCGATGGTGGTGCTTTCCCAGCCGCTGATGACAAGGGAATCGTTACAGTCATCGACCCGCGACTGCTCCATGATCCGTTTCCAGAAATAGTACATCCGGTAGCCGATCGACTGAAAAAGCGCGGAGTCGGTGGGGAACGCCTGGCGGAAGCCAAATTTGTCGAGGTAATCATGGTAACCCGCGAGGATTTTGGTCATGTCGTCCCGCTCGTATCCGGTGGGATGGGTGGCATCGAACGAATGCACCAGTTTGTCGTAATCGTCCGGAGTGGCTGCGCCCAGCATCTCCCCCCAGGCACCGATGATTTTGTGACTTTGATCCTGCTGCCGCTGAAAGAAATCATGCGGGTTCTTATAAAGATAATCGAGATAGTTGCACGGGCCGCCGCAGGTGTGCGTGTCGCGCCATCCGGCGTAAGGCAGCGTCTTGCTGCCGTACCGGATTTCATCGCTGTAGGGCTCCATCAACACCTGATTGATCTTCGGGTCGCCGCCGGAATAGAACGTGATCACGCGGCTGGGATCGATCGCGTGCATGAGACGGAGGATCCGGTAAATCCGGGGATTGTTGAGGTCCATGTTGCTCGATTCGTTCTGGATCGAGTACATGATGAGCGAGGGATGGCTGCGGTCCCGCTTGACCATGGCCAGGATTTTTTCCTGCTCGTACTTTTCCCAGAAAACCACGGGGTCTCCATCCGGGCCGTGGCCGGACGTATCGACCTTCTCAGGTTCGACGTAATCCTTTTTGGCGTTGAGGCAATCGTTACCCTCGTCCTTCGGCGGAGGCAACAATTCCCCGTCGGGACCAAAGGGCCCGACGGCACAACGGGTCCCGATAACGAACTTGCCCGCCCCCGGTTCTTCATAGCGGAGAAGCCCCTGGCTGTCCTGCAAATCGAGAACCTCGGGCCTCCCGATGTTGCGATGAAATTGCAGGCAATTCAAACCGAGGACCTTGGCCGCATCCACCTCACGCTGGGCCATCTCCCGGTCTGGCCAGAGTCCGTTGCGGCCCCAGAATCCCCAGGAAATCGCCGAGCGTAAAACGATCCGCTTGCCGTTCAGCGTCAGCCTGGCCTTGGTGCCGATGCCTTCCGAGGTGAAGAAGCGGAAGCCAAAGTTCACCTCGCGTCCACTGGCGGGCAGGCCTGCCAAGGTTGCCTGCGCCTGATAAAGATGCGGATGCGCCAGATCCCACGGCTCGGCCGTAGGAACGGTGGCATCCACTTCAACCGTCTTGGTTTCGCCCGGAGCAAGACTCACTCGGGCCTCGCCGGTCCAGACGGTTTTGCCCTCGCGGGTGATCTGAAAGTGGACCGGACCGTCGTATTTTTGGGTCTTGCTGGTCACTTCGGCCACCAGATGAACTTGATGAAGATCGGGCTTGTTGATCGCCGCCAAATCGGTGACCGAAATGTCGTCACGCACGTCGAGTTGAATATCGCGATCCAGACCGCCGAAACCGTGGGAGGGAGGGAAATGGTACTTCCCCCAACTGAAGCGGGAGGAACCGAAGTCGATCCAATCGAGATGGCCTCCCGGATTGGTGATGCGGATGGCCAGTTGGGCCGGTTGCCCCGGCTTCACGGCATCGGTGAGATCAGCGGTAAACGGCAACTCCGTCATGATGGTGTAACCGCAGAGCTTGCCATTGCAGTAGACTTCCGACCGCAACCGTGCACCGCGAATACTGACGATAACGCGCTGCCCCGGCTGGAAGGCCGGAACCTGGATTTGCTTCCACCACCAGGAGACGCCGAGGTAATTGCCATTGGGGAAACTGGTCTGCGGCCCCTTCTGCGCTTCGTTCTTCGCATAGGGCCGTGTGCCGAATTTGCCCCAGAAATGCTCTTCCACGGTGGTCGGCAGGGTCACATCGATGCCTTGCTGCGGAGTCAGCACCTCCCAGCCTCCGGTCGGCGGGTTGACCGGCATTTTGGACAAATCGACTTCAGACGGGAAATAGAGGGTGTCTTCTTTCCATGCCGCCTGCTGGTCCGGCCAAAGCTTCCAACCTGAGGTGGAAATATCTTCTGCGGATGCGGGAGGGAGGGCCACGCCGAAAAGGAGCGTGATGGCGAAAACGAAAAATATTCCGGATTTCATAGAGGAAGGAGGAGAGAGATTTGGAATCCGATGATTCAACCGGGCAAACGCAACTGCCCGAGGCCTATCGCCGGAGATAAAGGGAGTGGTCTCGCATCATAGCGATAATAGCGTCAGAAGCTACAAAAAACGTTTTATCATAATCTGAATTGTGTCTCGCCACGCGCATCAAAGATGCGGCGGAGCGGAGCGCGAAAGGGCCTCGAGACGCTTGATGGCCTCCGAGAGCCGGGCAACTTTGGGGGGGAGAACCAGACGACTCGTGGGCTCGGGCAGGATCTGGAAGGTCCGGGTTTCGGAACCCTTCTTCCAACGCACAGGATTCAGCGTACCGGAATCGATCCAGGCCATCATGCCTTCGGGGCCCTCGAAGACCCAGAAAGCCGTTCCCTTTTGGGTACCGAGGTAGGTCTTGGCGGAAATCCAATCCATGTCGGGAAAATCCCCCTTGGTTCCAAAGTAGTTCCGAACGCGAACCTCATTCCCGGGAACGGAATTGGAAATCGGGAGAATCTCGGACTCGGTGGCCCCCACCTCGTAGCGCACGGTCCCATCCGACCATGTCTCATGTTTCTCTCCACTCAAATCGACGGCAACGGCGTGCCAGAACGGCTTGGTTTGGGTGATGGTGAGTAATTTGGGCAAATGGGAAACAGGAGCCTTGGCTGCTTCTCCCGGTGGAACAGCCACGGTCGCATCCCCGGCCGGCGGGGCGGGTGCTTTGGCAACCTCGAAAACATAGGTCACCTGCCAGACGGCATAGTTGGGCATTTTTTTCAGGAGAGGTCCGGACGGCAAGGGCGTGGGATCATACTCTCCCGCCGGATCGGCGGCAAAGGCCCCGGAAACCAGCAGCAAAAGTAGACTCACGAAAAGAAAAATTCGGTTCATTCGTTCACCGTTTCGATGTTTTGGTCGATGATCTGTCCCGTGCTGCGATCAATCGCCACGTGGACCCAATAGCGCCGCTCCCCGTCCACCACGAAATCGGACACGCCGGTGGCGTTCGTGGGAAAACGCCCCGTCTGGGCGACAAGATCAATCAGCAGGTTCCAAGTTCCGGCCTGCCCCGCATCGGAGAGTGCCCGCATGGTCGATTCCCGGAACCGGGACAGGATATTGTAATTGCCGGAGGCAGCGGGACTCGCCTGGCTCGCCGTCGAAGTGGATCCCAAATAAAGGCTGCTCAAATCCGCACTGAAACCATCGTACTGGGCCGCTCCGTTGATGGGTGCTGCGGTGGTCCCCACGGTGCCTCCCGAGATCCAGCGCCCCACGAGATCGGCGATATTGAAAAGAGGCTGCGCTCCCGTGGTGGAGACGGTCACATCCGTCCGGGTTCCCCCCACCGTCGTCCGTTTGACCAATGCCTGCGAGATGCCGATGGCCTCAGTCGCGGTCAAAGCCGGTTCCTGAGTGTAGGCAGGCGTGGCCTTGGTGGGATTCTCATCCCGGTAGGTTCCCGCGAGCAGTGCCTGCAAGACCGGGGCCTGCTTCGTGTTCAGATCAACCCGCCCCGCCATGACGGCATCCGTGCGATAATCCTCATTCATGCAGAAAACATCCAGCAGCGCGCTGTAGGGACTTTCAGGCGTGAAGAAGTCGATATTCTTGAACGGAATGTTGGAAAAAACATAACCCAATTCGGCCACCGAGCGATACGGGCGGTGCAGAATAATGGGGCGACTTTGCGACTGATTCGTCGCCGGGGTGTACGACTCCATGGTCTGCGGGCCGCCGAAGGTCGTTATGGTGAAACCTACGGTACTGGCCAAGGGAAGACCCAGGGAAGTATTCGCGGACCAGGACCAAGTCGTGGAGCCGTTGACGTTGCCCGCCACGGGACTGGATCCTCCCACATACGCGGCCATCGCCCGACGCACGGTTCCATCGGCATCGGCATAATAATCCGAGGTGGGATTTGTGGTGCTGGACGAAAAGAGATTCTGTTGTTTGGGCCCCATATACACACCGCCACTCGGCTCAAACCATCCATACTGGACCATGTTTCCGCCGGCGGAGTGGGTGCTTTGCGCCCGGGAGCCCGCCGCGACGGGTACTGTCCTGGACGGCATGCGGGTTTGCAACTGATACGTCGTGGTCGCCGGGGCGGTCGCCGATGTGGAGGCGTCCAGAAAGAAGGGAGCCCACACATCCACAGGCAGCCCCCAAGTCGCGGTTCTCGCATCCCATGTCGTCATGCAACCCGGGCCGAAGCCTCCGGGGCTGCCATTGCGGTTGATATCCCACAAACTGCCGGCTGCGGTAAAAAAGCTGTTGCCGGTATTCGGCGAAAGCAAAAAGGGCGAGGCGCTGGTCCCCCCTTCCGTGATGGGAACGAAGTCGTGATTATATTGCAGATTGGTGGGGTACTCCATGTAGGGAATCCAAAGGGATCCCACCTGATATTCCAACCGCACCGTGCAGCCAGGACTATTATTCGTGCTGATGCCCGGAGTGGACGAGCCGGGCTGGGGAAGGTTGTTCACCGTATAGATAAAATAACCGGTGCCCGGAGAATTTGCCGGAAGGGTCCAACGCAGGGGAAACGTCGTGCCGAGAAAGCCAAGGAACGAGAGGCCGGAGGTGGGCGAGGCTCCACTCATTTCCGGCACGCCCGCCGTCCATGTCGCATTTTGAGTCAGGATGGCATGGGTGGCTCCCATGTCGAGGTTGCTGGCGACGGAATTGACCGTGTACCCTTTCTTCATCAAGGCGGTGGGCTCCCGGTACAGCGCGGAATCATTGGAAAAGGTCAACGCCGTGGAATCTTCCGAGGTCCATTTGGCAGCAAACGTTCCGGACACGGACTGCGCATACGACGTGGTCGTCGTTACCGTGCCATCGGTGGCAGTCGAGCTGTAACTGGTTGAGACTGCGGGAGCATTGGCCACCAGCGTCGTCCAATTGCTAGTGGGGATGAATTTGGCTGGAGACGATCCCAAGCCGGTGGCGGAGGACCAATCTGTGCTGCTTGGCCCCGGCCAGTTGGCCGAAGAGGTGGCGCTCAGGTTGGCGTCAAGAGCGGGCAAGGCGGAGGAAATCACGATCCTCAAGCGGTTGCCGCCCGTTCCCGGAGCTAGGCCTGTCGGCACCGTCGGACCGCTGACGTCATAAGGATTCCAGATGATGGGGACGTACATGAAAACCCCGGTTCCTTCCGGATCGCTGTAAAGTCCGGTGGAGGAATTGAAGGAGCTCGTAATGGGAGTCGCGCTGGCGACGGGGGTATTCGTCGTGGCGGCAGGATTTGCGGGCTTCACGATGTACCGGACGTTGTTGATCGAGTCCAGGTAGGGAAGATCCATCGCTCCGTAAACGCTGCGCAGCACGCTGCTTCCAAAAGGATAGACGATATGCGTGGGGTATTGCGTGGGATTGGCCTCGTCGATGATGTTGGCCCCGATCTGCATGATCTGGGCAATGATGGTCGAGTCTCGGATCATGGATAACGATGTGGCACCGATATGTCCCGATCCCTTTGCAATGCCTCCGACATGGATGCCAGCCAGAAGAAGCTCAAAAAAATCGGGTTCGCGTGCCGTGGCGGCGGGAAGAGCGGCCACCTGGCCAAGGGAACCCAGGACGGTCTGTCCGGAAATCTGAATACCATGGTCATATGACCAGTAACCACCGGGACTGGTGGACCCGGCTGCACTGGGCACCCAGGTTAACCCGAAATACTTTTTGATATTGGCGGGCCCTCCCCGCTGGAGAAACGACCGGGGAATCAAAACCGTGGCCCCCGCCGTCGTCGGAGCCAGGTAGTTGATGATCGCATTGATATTGGAGTCCGAGGTGTTGAGCGTCCCATCGTCTTTGGCGATCGGACCATCGCAGGTCAGCCAAGCCAACCGATTCAGCGCGAAGCGCTTCTTGACCAGGGGTTCTCCTACGATGGCCGTCGAGCCGTCGTTGCGGGTAAACGCCGTTCCCACCCGGATACTCTTGAAAGCGGGGTTGTAGGTATTGTCCAACCCAAAGGCGCTGTTGCCTCCGTTGTAACGCGCGCCACCGGCTACAAGAAAGAACGTCAATGATGCGTCCCTATTTCCGTCCGCAGCAGGCCCAACCACTTTCGGCCGGCCGGGATCCGGCCAATAGGAGGGCTGATTGAGCGTGCGGCTGAAGGTGCCCAAGTACATGAGGGCGTCCTGGAGATAGGACTTGGCTTGGGAACGCGTTGCTGCCGTGGAGTTATTCAACGGAAGAATGCTCTGGGAAAAATTGATCAATTCCTGACGGCTGGCAAAGGACCGGTCACTGGCGCTGGAGGTATAACCCACCGACATGAAGTTGCCGGTCTGGCCGAGAATATAGTTCAGATAATTGGGATAGCCGACGGTTGAAGAGAAAGCGTAGCGGGGAAAAGCAGGACTCAGGGTCGCCTGGGTGGTGGCGGCATTGCGCCACCCCACGATGGAATTGGCCACAAGATTGGGAAGGGTCGAACCCAGAGTCTTGAGATCGGCAATCCCCGGAACCTGGGTCAGGTCGGCAAAACCCGTCGAGCCCTTTTGGCTCAAAATGATCTTTTGAGCGGCCGTGGGGGTATTGGGAGGATAGCCCGCGACATTGGCATCCAGGAGGCCGCCTTCGTTGTAGATGGTGTAGGCGTAGCGCCCGACGATGAACTTGCTGCTTTTCGGGAGAAGGTTGCTGGCTGTGAGACTGGAAGAGCTATCGAGCGTCGTGGGGTTGGAGCCATCGGCGGCGGTCAGGATCCAATCGGGGGCGACGAACGTGCTGGTCGGGGTTACGTTGCTGCCGTCCCCGCTGTCGGTGATGGTGGTGCCGGCAGCGCTGGAACTGGTGATGGTCGCGGTTGCCTTGGGCAAGAGGAGCGGCTTGTTCCAGCGGGCGAGAGAAATATAGCGGCCATTCCGGGAAGGTGTCGTGCTGGGCGCGGCTGCCGCCCGTGCGGGAACGGAGGTGTCATAGGGCTGGAAGGCCACTCCGCTGGCGCTCTGTTTGACAAGATTAAGCAAACCGCCATTGGGATTGCTCCAGACCGATGTCTGCACCGCCGGATCGCCGTAGGCGCCCGGCCCGGCATTGGCCGGAACGGAAGCCGCCACGGTGGAGGGACGGTAAATCGTGCCATTGACGGGATCGGTCGCATCGACCACGGTGCTGGTGGAACCGGCGACGATTTCCTGCCGGAGATCGCCGACGATCTGGTTGATCGCACCATGGGCATAGAGATCGGACTTGCCGGCGTTGGAACTGGCGTTGGAGATAAGACCGTTGAAAATCGAATGCGATAACATGGCCAGGACGACCACCGTGAGCAGGACAACGAAGGAAAGGACGATGATCAGCGCCGATCCCGTCTTGAACCGGTGGGCTGCGGGCCGGGTGAAGGTAAGAGAACTCTTTTTCATGGTCGAGGGCTCCCCTTCACGGGGAGCGGAGCTTACGGTTTTTGCAGGGAGGTCTTGAGATCGCTGAGGAATTCCGGCTGAGAGCAGATGAGTTGAGCCTGAAACTTGTCGTCTCCTTTGCCGTGGACCAGGCGAACCAGAAAATGATTCCAGCCCTGCTGAAGAGGCAACCCGGAAACCTGGGCCGTTCCATCCGCCGAAGCGGGGCATTGCAGGAGACTTTTGCCGTTGAGCCAGACCTCCACCGCATCGGGAGTCTGCAGCTTCAGGTCAAGCTTGGGCACATTGGGTTCGAGGAGAAGGTTATCGAGCGGGCGTGAGCTCATGACCCAGAAGCTGAGGTAGACGACGGCATTGTCCCCGGGCCCATCCAGCGGAGCCTTGCGGAGATCGAAGACGCCTTTATCGGAAGAAGCCATGCGCCAACGCTTGGTTTTGACCTCGTTGTTGTCGCGCATGCTTCCGCCTTTGCCGGGATCGACGAAGTTCTTTTCCGGGTCCTCTCCCCCCGATTCGAAGCGGCCGCAGGCGAGCGCGCGGACCATCTGGCCGGTCTTCAGAAAAGGACCGCCGACATCCACCGCCGCCTTCAGCGGGATTCCGAGATTCTGGAGAATCTGGCGGCCGAGGCTCTGGGCCTTGAAGAGGGGGGAATCGGCGGGAAGATTGCAGACCAGGAGCCGTCCGGTCCCCTGCTTGAGTTCGATCAGCGCCGCGCCGGACGACTTGGCCTCCAGTTCCGTGCGAAAGACCATGGCGGTCTTGGCGTACTCAGCTTCCTTGTTCCACTTCAGCCAATCGGTGTCGCAAGCCTTGAGCAGGACGGTCGATTTCTCCGTCAGGGCACCGCCGAGGCCGCCATTGAGAATGAGTTGCGGGCTGAGTTCGGAGAAATACATCCCCGAAGGTTTCAGTCCGGCGGTAACCGGATCTGCCACGGCGCAAACCAGGGAGGAACTCTTGCGGTCGGTCAATTCCAACGGCGCAGGGAGCAGGGCATTGAGCTGGGCCACCGAGCCTGGGGAAACGCCCCAGACCATCACGGTTCCACCAGTTGCAAGGACAGCATCAAGGATGGCCTTGGCCGAAGCATCGGGAGGATTGATGCCATCGACGAAGAGGAATTGGGGCGTGCCAGTGGCCTTCAATTCGGCAAAGGAAACCCCCAGGGTGGCCAGCTGTTCGCGCAGCTTTCCACCGGAACCAGCCAGAAGATCGAGGCTCTTCACCTCGGGCGACTTCGGCGGATCAATCTCGACGGCCGGTGGCGGATTCGAGAGCGGAAAATCGACGGGAGGCTCCGCCTGCGCATCCTTGATGGCATCGAAGAGCGGCCAAGTCTTGTAGAGCGGCAGGCCGGGATCGTAGAAGGGATTCAGCGTGGTGCAATAGGGACCGAGCCGTTCAGGTTGGACGCCGGGCTGATTCTCCACGAATGCTGGGAAAAAGACGCCATCCTGCAGGGTAGGGGGCTTCGAAACATCCGGAAGACCCAAGGGCAGCGGCTGCAACCCGTACCAGACAACATTGAAGACACTGCGATAGCTGGCCCCGTACTTGCGCTGGTTCAGGAGATGCGCGTAGGTTTCGACAGCTACGCCTTCGATCCGCCCCTGAAAGGATTCGTAAGCGCGTTCGCCATAGCCGCTCTTTTTCGCCACCTGTTCGGGAGTCGAATAGTAGGCGCTGCTCGCCTCGCCCACGCCCCAAGGCTTACCCACTTTTGCCGCCCGGGCCATGGTGGTGCCATCGCCGTAGTGGATAACGTAAGTGGGAAGAAGTCCGCCGCCATCCTCGTCGCCGTCGGCGGAAACCCACTGGCGCGTGGGATCGAGACGGTGGCAGATCTCATTCCACTTCCCATAGTAGCCGAGAAGTTTGTCGTACATGCCGGGCGGGTTGTGGAAGACGTTCTGCACAACCGGCTTCACCTCGTTGCAAACACTCCAACCGAAAACGCTGGGGTGGCTGCGGTCGCGCAGGATCAATTGTTCAATATGGCTGGAGGTGTCCTCCCAGAAAACATCGGAGTCAAGCTTGGGACCGCCGTCGCTGGCCCAGATGGCGCTTTCATCCAGAACCATGATGCCCATTTCATCGGCAACATCGAGATAGAATTCGGGATAAGGCTCGGCGTGGAGACGAACGGAGTTCAGATGGGCGTCATGCAGGGTGGTGAACCACGCCCAGGCATAGCGGCGGGTCATCTGGGGGACGCCAAGGAAGTGCCAGGAGTCTCCCTTGAGCACCAGTGGCTTGCCATTGATCAACATGTCCGATCCCTGGAAGGTGATCTGCCTCCAACCAAACCGGGTGTACTTCGTATCGACGGCAGAGCCGCCGTTCTTGAGATGAACCAAGAGGCCGTAGAGATGGGGCTCATCGGGCGTCCAATACTTCAGCGAAGAACCAACCTTTTGCTGAATATCGACCGTCTTCTCTCCATGAGCAGGCACCGTGATGGTGACAGCCGGAAGGCCCAGCACGGAGGCATCGCCCAATTTCCACTTGGGCACCGGAGCGTCTACACCCTCCCGGGGAGAAAGGGACGTCCACGGGGATACCGAGCCCGAGACTTCAATTTGAGCATCCGTGGCGCTGTCGTTGCGAAGGGTGACCTGGGCTTTCAGCGTATCCTGATCCACGAGAGACTGAACGAAAACGTTGGACACCCGCACCTCCGGAACGGCGACCAGATCGATATCGTCCCAGATGCCGACGACATGTTGTCCCCAGAAGGATCCGGCCTGGTAGGTGCGCCGTCCAAACTTGCCCCGGACATCAAAAAGCTCCGCCTTGCGCACACCGACAAGAATCTCGTTGGTCGCGCCATATTGCACCGAATCGGTCACATCCAGATCGAAGGGATAGAAAATATCGAATTTCTTCCCGGCGTCCTTGCCGTTCACCTGGAATTGAAGATCACCCGCAGCGGCGGCGACATGGATCAAAATGCGCCGACCTTTCCATGCTGCTGGCACGGTGAAGCTGCGTCGCATCCACCCCATTTTGACTTCTTCCCAAGCCTTCGGATAACTCGGGTAGGAGCGGAAATCTCCCCCCTGCCCTTTGCGATCGGCGAAACTATTGACGTTCCAGGGGGAGGGAATCTTCAGGGGCGTGGAACTCCAGCCCTCGGCGGTGGGAGGCGTCAAGGGCGGGACCGGATCGACCGCGATCTTGAACTGGGGCGGCAGGGCGACCGGTTGAAACTGCCAGGAACCATTCAGGCTGATCGAGTCCCGCCAAGGCTTCTCAGGAGCCTTGACCCGTGCTTCCGAAGGAGCGAACTCATGGGCAAACTCGACATGGGCGTGGGCAACTCGCAGGGAGGTGGTGAAGACCAAAAGGCCTGCGAACAGGGCTCGTTTAAGGGCCATCTTCGGTGAAAACGAGGAGAGTGAGACGCTCATAAAAATGCGGGAAAGAAAGGCCTGCCGGAAGAGATGGAAACTCGAGGAGGAGGCAAAGCCCATGCTAAATCGTTTTATCTAATACTCAAGATCTTTTTTGCTCTTTTCTCCGCGCTTGTCGCTATCTAAAATCGCCCACAGCTTCTAAGAATTTGATTTGATCGGTCAGCCCCAAAGGGGGCGACCTATACCAGCCTGGGGCAACGCCC
>FTJN01000554.1_pt2 | contig 13748 bp, 13 predicted proteins | sample 1658361 | NCBI WGS metagenome assembly FTJN01 (sample SAMEA3914819, study PRJEB12502) | metagenome | biome: forest; material: soil | place: Canada | collected 2010-06-26 | depth 0.3 m | reverse complement strand
AGGATCAGAACCAGATCTCGACCTGGGCGCCGTAGGACACGGCGTTGGTCTTGTTGGTGGGCAGGCCGTTCTGCGCGTCCTGCGCCGCCGCCTTGTTGAAGTCGGCGTAGGTCACGTACAGGCGCAGTTCCGGGCGCTTCCAGAAGTCCGGGCCGGTCGACAGGGCCGGGCCGATCGTGATCTTGGTCAGGTTCTCCTGCGAGCCGCTGTTGGGCTTGCGGCCGGAGAAGCCGATCTCGGTCAGGAACTTCAGGTTCTTGGTGATGCCGAACGAGCCGCGGCCGCCGAGCGTGTACGAGTTCCACTTGACGCCGTTGTCGGCCTCGTCGTGCTGGTACAGCGCGATGGCCTGGCCGCCGAACGCGCCGATCTGCCACGACGGGCTCTCGACTACGCGCCAGGTCTTGGTGCCGGAGTCGGCCAGTGCGTTGCCGAAGCCCTGGTTGATGTTGGTCGAGCCCTGCGCGTACTGCACCCAGATGTGGTTGCCGCCGCCGAAGAACTTGTCCTGCACGTGCTCGGCCGTGAAGCCGAAGCCGTCCTTGCCCTTCTGCCCGCCTTGGGAGTCGGCCTTGGAGAAGGTGGCCACCAGGCGCAGCTTGCCGTCCGGATTGACCGGGATGTCGTAGAGCTGGGCGTGCAGGCGCGCGATGCCGTTGGCGCCGCCGTTGGTGTCGGTCTTGTAGCCGGAGAAGCCGAACTTGCCGAAGCCTGCATCGATGTTCTCGACGCCGGCGCCCACGCCCGACATGTTGCTGAAGAAGGTGTCGACGATGTGCACGTCGTCGCGATCGCGGCGCTTGCCCATCCAGAACAGCGCCTGCGGGGCGATGTCCACGCCCTTCATCTCGACGTAGGCCTGCTCGATGCCGTAGTTGGCGTTCGATTCGGTCTGCGGGCTGTAGTAGTTGGTCATCAGCACGGCGTTGAAGTCGACGCCGTCGGCCTTGACGGCCTGCGCGAGCTGGAATTCGCCGTAGAAGTCGCATTCATTGCCGAGGCGGTACTTCAGGCCCGGGCTGTTCAGGCCGTAGCACTGGCGCGATTCGCCGGACACCGAGGTGGCCGCGGGGCCGCCGCGCATGTAGCCGGTCCAGTCGACCGCGTGGGCGGCGTTGGCGGCCAGCAGCGCGCCGCAGGCCAGGGCGAGATGGGTGATCCGATACGGTGTCGGGTAATTCATGGAGGTCTCCTGTGTTTGCTTTCGGTGGGCAGGTCGCGCACGCACCAGCGTCCGCAACCTGTCGCCAGGGTAGGAAACCGCGGCGCCGGGCGCTGCTACTCGACGGGCCGATCCCGATACCTTGATGCACCGGCGCGCCGGGGTTTTCCCCTCCTGCCAGGCCGTGAACGACCGCACGGATCCTGCTCGGCTTCGATACTTTGTTGCCGAATGCATTCGTCGCTGCGGCGCAGCAACCAACCTGCGTATAGATGGTCTAGAGGAAAACCCGCAAAGTTTCGCGCAAGAAAGTATCGGTATTCGTGCCCGCAGTACCACGCGGGTCTTGGCGGAATGCCGACACTGGCGCTGTGCCGCATCGACGGCCCATCACGAAAATACAGGAGACATATGACGCGCAACACTCTTCCGGTCCTGGGCCTGACCCTGGCCGTGTCTCTGGCCGCGGCCGTCCCGGCGGCGAACGCGACCGACATCGTCGTGGCGACCGTGAACAACGGCCACATGATCGAGATGCAGAAGCTCACCAAGTACTTCGAGCAGGCCAATCCCGACATCCACGTGAAGTGGGTGACGCTGGAGGAGGGCGTGTTGCGCCAGCGCGCGACCACCGACATCGCCACGCAGGGCGGCCAGTTCGACGTGATGACGATCGGGATGTACGAGACCCCGATCTGGGGCAAGAAGGGCTGGCTGCTGGAGGTCAAGCCCGATGCCGCCTACGACATCGACGACCTGCTGCCCGCGATCCGCAACGGCCTGTCCTCGGGCGGCAAGCTGTACGCCGCGCCGTTCTACGGCGAGAGCTCGATGCTGATGTACCGCAAGGATCTCGCCGACAAGGCCGGCGTGAAGTTCGCCGACCGCCCGACGTGGAACGACGTGCGCGACGCCGCCGCGAAGATGAACGACCCGAAGAACGGCGTGTACGGCATCTGCCTGCGCGGCAAGCCGGGCTGGGGCGACAACATGGCCTTCCTCACGACCATGGTCAACGCGTTCGGCGGCCAGTGGTTCGACATGTCGTGGAAGCCGCAGCTCGAAAGCAAGCCGTGGCACGACGCGGTGACCTTCTACGTCGACATGCTCAAGAAGTCCGGCCCGCCGGGATCGTCGGCCAACAGCTTCAACGAGATCCTGGCGCTGTACAACGAAGGCAAGTGCGGCATGTGGGTCGACGCGACGATCGCGGCCTCCTTCATCACCGATCCGAAGCAGAGCAAGGTGGCCGACAAGGTGGCCTTCGCGCAGGCGCCGTCGCAAGTGACGGCCAAGGGTGCGAACTGGCTGTGGGCCTGGGCGCTGGCGGTGCCGGCGAGCACGAAGAACGCGGCGGCGGCGCAGAAGTTCGTCAACTGGGCGACGTCCAAGGCCTACATCCAGCTGGTGGCCAAGGAAGAGGGCTGGGCCCACGTGCCCACGGGCACGCGCAAGTCGACCTACGCGACGCCCGAGTTCCAGAAGGCCGCGGTCTTCGCCGCCGCGGAGAAGGCCGCCATCGACAGTGCCAATCCGCTGGACTCGACGCTGCCCAAGAGCCCGTACACGGGCGTGCAGTTCGCGACGATTCCCGAGTTCCAGTCGATCGGCGTCACCGTGGGCCAGCAGATGAGCGCGGCGCTCGCCGGCAAGGAAACGGTGGATGCGGCGCTCAAGGCCTCGCAGGTCGCGGCCGACCGCGAGATGAAAAAGGGCGGTTACTACAAGTGACCTGACGCGCGTCGCAGGGGTCTGGCTCCGGTACTCCGGTGCCTGACCCCGATCGCGCCGAGACCGCGGTTCACGATCGAGGTCTGGCACCGGGGTACCGGAGCCAGACCCCTCGACAACAAGAAAGTCCGCCATGAGATCAGTCGCCCGGGTGCTGCTCGCGCCGGCCGTCGGTTCGCTCTTCCTCTGGATGATCGTTCCGCTGGCGATGACCATCTACTTCTCGGTCATCCGCTACAACCTGATGGAGCCGGGCGAGCACGCGTTCGTCGGCCTCGAGAACTTCAGGTACTTCGTCACCGACCCGTCGTTCGGCACGGCGATCGTCAACACCCTGCTGCTGCTGGGCAGCGTGATCGCGATCACCGTGGTGCTGGGCATCCTGATCGCGCTGCTGGTCAACGAGCCGTTCCCGGGGCAGGGCATCGTCCGCGTGCTGCTGATCTCGCCGTTCTTCGTGATGCCCACCGTCAATGCGCTGCTGTGGAAGCACATGATGATGAATCCGATCTACGGCGTGCTGTCGCAGGTCTGGCGGGCGCTCGGGCTGACGCCGGTCGACTGGCTCAGCAACTGGCCGCTGCTGTCGGTGATCATCATGGTGGCGTGGCAGTGGCTGCCGTTCGCGATCCTGATCTTCATCACCTCGCTGCAGGGCATGAACCGCGAGCAGCTGGAGGCGGCGCGCATGGACGGCGCCACCTGGCTCCAGCAGTTCCGCTTCCTCGTGCTGCCGCACCTCGCGCGCTCGATCGCCGTCGTCGTGATGATCGAGATGATCTTCCTGCTCTCCGTGTTCGCCGAGATCTCGACGACCACCGGTGGCGGCCCCGGCGACGCCTCGACCAACATCGCCTACCTGATCTTCAAGCAGGCGCTGCTCGGCTTCGACGTGGGCGTGGCCTCGGCCGGCGCGTTGTTCGCGGTGCTGCTGGCCAACATCGCCGCCGCGTTCCTCATCCGCCTCGTCGGCAAGAACATGGACCGCTGATCATGGACTTCACCTCCGAAACCGGTATCAAGGTCGCCCTCGCGATCCGTAGCGTCGCGGCCTGGTTCGTCGCGCTGCTGCTGTTCTTCCCCATCCTGTTCATGCTCGTGACGTCGTTCAAGACGGAGCTCCAGGCGATCGCGGTGCCGTCGATCTGGGTTTTCGTGCCCACGCTCGACAACTACACCCATGTGCAGGAGCGCAGCGACTACCTGCTGTACGCCGAGAACTCGTTCATCACCAGCGTGGTGTCGACCCTCGTCGGACTGCTGATCGCGGCGCCGGCGGCTTACTCGATGGCGTTCTTCCCGACGAAGAAGACCAAGGGCATCCTGATGTGGATGCTGTCGACGAAGATGATGCCGGCCGTCGGCGCGCTGGTGCCCGTGTACGTGCTGGCGCAGAGCTCGCACCTGCTCGACACGCGCTTCGCGCTGATCGTCGTGTTCATGCTCAGCAACCTGCCGCTGATGGTGTGGATGCTGTACTCGCACTTCAAGGACATCCCGCCGGAGATCCTCGAGGCCGCGCGCATGGACGGCGCGACCCTGCTGACCGAGTTCCGCCACGTGATCCTGCCGCTGGCCATGGGCGGCATCGCGTCCACCGGCCTGCTGTGCCTCGTGCTCGCCTGGAACGAAGCCTTCTGGTCGCTCAACCTCACCGCCGCCAACGCCGGCACGCTCGCGGCGCTGATCGCGTCGTACTCCAGCCCCGAGGGCCTGTTCTGGTCCAAGCTGTCCGCCGCCTCGGTGCTGGCGATCGCGCCCATCGTGGTGTTCGGCTGGTTCAGCCAGAAGCAGCTCGTGCAGGGCCTCACCTTCGGTGCCGTCAAGTAAAGGACAACTCCCATGACATTCCTTCAACTCAAGGGCGTCGAGAAACAGTTCGGCGACGTCAAGACGATCAAGGGCATCGATCTCTCGATCGAACGCGGCCAGTTCACCGTGTTCGTCGGCCCGTCCGGTTGCGGCAAGTCCACGCTGCTGCGCCTGATCGCCGGCCTCGAGACGCTCAGCGCCGGCAGCATCAACCTCGACGGCCGCGACATCACGCGCCTGCCCTCCGCGCAGCGCGACCTGGCGATGGTGTTCCAGAGCTACGCGCTGTACCCGCACATGACCGTCGCGGAAAACATGAGCTTCTCGCTGCGGCTCGCCAAGGCCGACCCCGCCGTCATCAAGAAGAAGGTCGACCGCGCGGCCGAGATCCTCAACCTCGGGCCCTACCTGCAGCGCCTGCCGCGCGAGATGTCGGGCGGCCAGCGCCAGCGCGTGGCGATCGGCCGCGCGATCGTGCGCGAACCCAAGGTGTTCCTGTTCGACGAGCCGCTGTCCAACCTCGACGCCGCACTGCGCGGCCAGACGCGCGTGGAGATCGCCAAGCTGCACCGCGAGCTCGGCGCCACCACCATCTACGTGACGCACGACCAGGTCGAGGCGATGACGCTGGCCGACCAGGTGGTCGTGCTGCGCGACGGCGCGATCGAGCAGGTCGGCTCGCCGTTGACCCTCTACGACAAGCCCGCCAACCGCTTCGTGGCGCAGTTCATCGGCACGCCGCAGATGAACGTCGTCGACCGCGCCGAGCTGCCCCCCGACAGCGCCGCCGTGTCCGGCGCCGCCTTCGTCGGCATCCGGCCGGAAGACCTGCGCCTGACCGCGCCGGGCGCCGGCCAGATCAAGGCGCAGGTCGAGCTCGTCGAGGCGCTGGGCGCCGAGACGCTCGTGTACCTGCACACGCCGCGCGGCGCGCAGATCGTGCTGCGCCAGGCCAGCCGCACGACGCTGGTGGCGGGCGACGACGTCGGCATCGATGTCGAGCTGGGCCACCTGCACTGGTTCGACGCGGGCGGCAAGCTCATCGCCGCCGCCCACTGATACACCTCTTTCTTCCGGACTTTCCATGACGCCCACGCCCCCTGAACCTTCAGGTGAACGCCTGCGCCTGCTGCACCTGGGCCTCGGCTCGTTCCACCGCGCCCACCAGGCGGTCTACATGCACCGCCTGATGCAGTCGGGCGACGCGCGCTGGCAATGCGCCGGCGCGAACCTGCGGCCCGACATGGCCGACACGATCGCCGCGCTGCAGCGCCAGGGCGGCGCCTACACGCTGGAGACGGTGTCGCCGCACGGCGAGCGCGTGCTCGAGAAGATCACGTCCATCACCGAGGTGATTCCGTTCGAGCCCACGCTCGCGCGCGTGCTCGCGCTCGGCGCGGATCCGCACACGCGCATCGTGTCGTTCACCGTCACCGAGGCGGGCTATGCGCTCGACCACGCGGGCAGGCTCGACTTCGGTCATCCGGACATCGCCAACGATCTCGCCGGCAAGCCGCCTCGCTCGATCTACGGCGTCGTCGCGGCGATCCTGCGCCGGCGCCGCGCCGCGAACGGCGGGCCGCTGACGCTGCTCAACTGCGACAACCTGCGCCACAACGGCGACCACTTCCGGGCCAACCTGCGCGCCTACATCGGGGTCACCGACGACGCCGGGTTCCTCGCCTGGGTCGACGCCAGCACGGCCTGCCCCAACGCGATGGTGGACCGCATCACGCCGCGCCCGACGCCCGAGGTGATGGCGCGCATCCGCGCCCAGGCCGGCTGGGACGACCAGGCCCCGCTGATGGCCGAATCCTTCCTCCAGTGGGTGATCGAGGAGCGCTTCGCCAACGGCCGTCCCGCATGGGAGGGCGTGGGCGTCGAGATGACCGGCGACGTGCAGCCCTACGAGGAGGCCAAGATCCGCATCCTCAACGCGACCCACAGCGCGATCGCGTGGGCCGGCACCCTGTGCGACATGACCTACATCCACGAGGGCACGCGCAACCCGACGATCCGCGACATCGCGGCCGACTACGTGACCAACGACGTGATCCCGTGCCTGACGCAGCCGGGCGAACCCAGCCCGGTCGACCTGCCGGCCTACCGCGACGTCGTGCTCGACCGTTTCGGCAACGACGCCATCGCCGACACCAACCAGCGCGTGGCCGCCGACGGCTTCGCCAAGATCCCGGGCTTCATCCTGCCCACGATCCGCGAGCGGCTCGCACGCGGCGAGAGCATCGCGTCGGTGGCGCGGCTGCCGGCGCTGTTCCTGACGTTCCTGCAGCGCTGGCACCAGGGCCGGCTGCCGTTCCAGTACCAGGACCAGGCGATGGTGCCCGAGCGCGCGCACGCGATGTGCGAGGCCCTCGACCCGCTGGCCGAGTTCGTCGCCGACGCGTCCCTGTGGGGCGAGCTCGCCGGCAGCCCGGCGTTGAAGGACGCGATCGCCGCGGCGCGCATGGATCTCCATGGGCTGCTCGGCGACGCCGCGATGAGTTAAGGTCACGCGAAAGCACCCAGCCCGAAAGAGTCGACGAGGCCGCCATGCACTCCACTCCCCGCGTCCGTGCCCCCGAGATCGAGCACGATCACCTGCGCGATCCCGTGCTCGGCTACGACCCGCCCGAAGGGTGCGGCTTCCTGCGCTGCCTGGCGCACGGCATCCCGTCGCCCCTGATCCGCTGGCACCACCACGACGAGTACGAGCTGCACCTGATCATGGAGACCTCGGGCAAGGTCTTCGTGGGCGACTACATCGGCCACTTCCAGCCCGGCCACCTCGTGCTGACCGGGCCGCGCGTGCCGCACAACTGGATCTCCAGCGACGCGCCCCCCGGCGGCGTCGCGCTGCGCGACCGCGTGATCCAGTTCGCGCACGAGCCGATCGAGCAGGCCTGCGAGCTGTTTCCCGAGTTCAAGGAGATCCTGCCGCTGCTGGAGCAGGCCAAGTACGGCATCGAGTTCTTCGGCGTCTCGGAGATGGCGCAGGCGCACTTCGAGCGCGTGGCCTCCAGTCGCGGCCTCGCGCGCATCGCCGGCTTCTGCGAGTTCATGGGCATGCTCGCGCGCTGCAAGGACTTCCGCCTGCTCTCGAGCGTGCAGCTGCAATGTGCCGAGGACGACGAGTCGATGGCGCAGGTCAACGCGGTGGTGAGCTACATCAGCGAGCACTGCGGCGAACCGCTGTCGATGGCCGAGGTCTGCGAGCGCTTCCGCATGCCCGAGAGCCGCTTCTCGCGCTTCTTCCGGCGCGCCACCGGCAACACGTTCACCGACTTCGTCAACCGCATGCGCATCAGCAAGGCCTGCCAGCTGCTGATGGACACCGACCGCTACGTGACGACCATCTGCTACGAGGTCGGCTTCAACAACGTCGCCAACTTCAACCGCCGCTTCCTCGAGATCAAGGGCATGACGCCGACCGATTTCCGGCGCCAGTCGGCCTCGCGCTTCGGCCTCGCCGAGACCCACTGAAATGTATCTGGGCATCGACCTCGGCACGTCCGCACTGAAGGCCGTGCTGCTGGCCGAGGACGGCCGCATCGTCGCGCAGCAGAGCGCGCCGCTGGAGGTCTCGCGACCGCATCCGCAGTGGAGCGAGCAGTCGCCTGCCGACTGGTGGCGAGCGCTGACGATCGCGCTCGGCGAGCTCGCGCGATCGCACGCGCCCGCGATGCGCGCGGTGCGCGCGATCGGCCTGTCGGGCCAGATGCACGGCGCCGTGCTGCTCGACGCCGCGGGCGAGGTGCTGCGTCCCGCGATCCTGTGGAACGACGGCCGCAGCGAGCCGCAGTGCGCGGAGTTGACCGAGCGCGTGCCGCGGCTCGCGCAGATCACGGGCAACCTCGCGATGCCCGGCTTCACCGCGCCCAAGCTGCTGTGGGTGCGTGACCACCAGCCGCAGATCTTCGCGAAGGTCGCCAAGGTGCTGCTGCCCAAGGACTGGCTGCGCTTCAGGCTGGGCGGCGAGTTCTTCACCGACTGCTCCGACGCCTCGGGCACGCTGTGGCTGGACGTCGCCGCGCGCGACTGGTCGGACGAGTTGCTGGCCGCCTGCAGCATGACGCGTGCGCAGATGCCGGCGCTGGTGGAGGGCAGCGCGCCCGCGGGCCGCTTGAAGACGGACGTCGCCGAACGCTTCGGCCTGCCCGCCGGCACCGTGATCGCCGGTGGCGGCGGCGACAACGCCGCCAGCGCGGTGGGCATGGGCGCGACCGTGCCGGGCGACGGCTTCGTCTCGCTCGGCACGTCGGGCGTGATCTTCCTGTGCAGCGACCGCTTCCTGCCGGCGCCCGAGTCGGCCGTGCACGCGTTCTGCCACGCGTTGCCGGGCGCGTGGCACCAGATGAGCGTGATGCTGTCCGCCGCGAGCGCCCTGCGCTGGATCACGCAACTCACCGATCGCCGCGACGAGGCCGAGTTGCTGGCCGAGGTCGAGGCGCTGGACGAGCGCTCGCTGGACCAGGCGCCGCTGTTCCTGCCCTACCTGGCCGGCGAACGCACGCCGCACAACGACGCGCAGGCGCAGGGCGTGCTGTTCGGCCTGACGCATGAACACGGCGCCGCGGCGCTCGGCTACGCGGTCATCGAAGGCGTGGCGTTCGGGCTGCTGGACGGCTGGCACACGCTGGACGAGGCCACGCGCGCGCTCGCGAAATCGCTGGACCTCGTCGGCGGCGGCGCACGCAGCGCGACCTGGGGGCGACTGCTGGCGACGCTGCTCGATCGGCCATTGACCAAGCGCGACGGCGGCGAGGCCGGCGGGGCGCTGGGTGCCGCACGCCTGGCGTGGCTGGCCGACGGCGGCGATCTCGCGCAGGTGTGCGCGAAGCAGGCCGTGATCGAATCGTTCCAGCCGCAACCTGAGCGGCGGGCGTCGCTGATGGCGCGCTACGCCCGCTTCCGCGCGTTGTACCCGGCATTGAGGGTGCATTTCCGCACCTGATCACTCGCCCCGCCTCGGGACGAGGCGCGCCGGCCATTGAATGTCAATACCGCGTTTTCGGTCGGTGCTGGCAAAGCCGCGCGCCGGGCCGATTTTGCATACGCCACTGGGTATTTGATTTGAATACCAATGCCCGTATAGGTATCAGATACATCAATCCTGGAACATTCGCCAGAGGTCAATCCCAGAGATCGTGCGTGTCCGATGAGAGGCACAGTTGGTGGCCGGAGTGGAGACCCCGCGCCGGCAGCCTACCCAACAACCTCTTTATCGGGAGAGAAGAGTCATGAAGTTCAATCGAATCCTGCGCACCGCGCTCGTCCTGGCATTCGCTTCGTCCTGCGCCGTCGGCGCGATGGCGCAGTCCCTGTCCGCCTCGCCGACCTCGCTCGCGTTCTCGATCGGCGGGGGCCTGAGCCAGTTCAAGACCGTCACCATCACCAACGGTGGCCCGGGCTTCGCCAGCAACCTGGCGGCGTCGGTCTCGGGCAACGGCGGGCCGCCGCACGACAATGTCTACGTCGCCGGCGACACCTGCACCGGCGCCACGTTGGCGGTCGGGGGCACCTGTACCGTGCGCGTCGGCTTCGATTCGCAGTGCCCGGCTTCCTGGTTCTCCAGCTGGACGCTGTCGGTGACGGAAACGAGCGGGCCCGGCATCAGCGTGCCGATCAGCGCCACGTCGCGCGGCGGCATCTGCCAGTGATCGTTTGACGGGTCGCTCGCGGCGGCAAGCTGCGAGCGACGACGCGCCGGGGCGGCACTGCGGCCCCGGTGCGTGACAGGACCGATCGTGCGGCGAGAGCGGTTCAGGCCGCGGCCGGATGCGACAGCCACCATGCCGCGCCGATCACGACGCCGATGGTGACGACGACGACCAGCACGCTCATCGCGATTCGACTCCACGGGCAATCGCTGTGGCTCTTGCTCTCTTCGAAGTCGGCGGGGGGCTGCTTGCCGAGGAGTCGCTCGCCGAGAAACTCGGCCGCGGCGGCTGCGGGAAAGATCAGCAGGAACAGCGCGAACCATTGGCCGAAGCCGTTGGGTTGGAGCGGCGACCACTCCAGGTGGGTGAAACCGCAAAGCAGCAGGGACAGCCCCGCATAGACGGCGAGCATCCGGACGATCGAATTCATGCCAGCGCGCTCCTATCTGAACCAGCGGCCACAGAGGATATCGCCATTCGTCCGCGCGGTGCTTGAATGCAAGCCTTCGCTCGCAACGAAACGCTGCCGGGCGGCGCTTCGTTTGCGAGATACGTCACGTGCCCTGGTGGAACTACCTAGGGGGCCACCCGGCGCGCGACCGTCCGCGCGGTCGGATGGTCGCCGCCGCTGGGGCAATCCGCGGGCCGGGTCCTCGGGGGGCTTGCGCGTTCAGGCAGCGGTCAGCGAGTCCGTCGTCGCGACCTCGGCGCGCAGCGAGTGCGGGTAGGCGGCCGTGATGTTCACGTCGATCAAGCGGCCTACCAGGCGCGCGCCGTTCGGGCCGGCCGGGAAGTTGACGATGCGGTTGCACTCGGTGCGGCCCATCAGGTCGTCGGCGCTCTTGCGGCTGCGGCCTTCGACCAGGATCCTGTGCGTCTGGCCGACCATCGCCTCGGAGAAGCGCAGCACGTTGGCCTCGAGCACGGCCTGCAGGTGCTGCAAACGCTTCAACTTCACGCCGGAGGCCGTCGGGTCCAGCAGGTTGGCGGCGGGGGTGCCGGGGCGCGGGCTGTAGATGAAGCTGAACGAGGCGTCGAAGCCGACGTCGTCGACCAGCTTCATGAGCTTGTCGAAGTCCTCGTCCTCCTCGCCGGGGAAGCCGACGATGAAGTCGGTGGACAGGCGGATGTCGGGACGCACGGCGCGCAGCTTGCGGATCGTGCTCTTGTATTCGAGCGCCGTGTAGCCGCGCTTCATCGCCGACAGGATGCGGTCGGAGCCGTGCTGCACCGGCAGGTGCAGGTGGTTCACGAGCTTGGGCACGCGCGCGTAGGCGTCGATCAGGCGCTGGCCGAATTCCTTCGGATGGCTGGTGGTGAAGCGGATCCGCTCGATGCTGTCGAACTCGGCGATGGTCTCGAGCAGCAGCGCGAAGTCGGCGATCTCGCTGGTATCGCCCATCTTGCCGCGGTAGGCGTTCACGTTCTGGCCCAGCAGCGTGATCTCCTTCAGGCCCTGGTCGGCGAGGCCGGCGACCTCGGTCAGCACGTCGTCGAATGGACGCGAGACTTCCTCGCCGCGCGTGTACGGCACGACGCAATAGGTGCAGTACTTGGAGCAGCCTTCCATCACCGAGACGAACGCGCTCGCGCCTTCGACGCGGGCCGGCGGCAGGTGGTCGAACTTCTCGATCTCGGGAAAGCTGATGTCGACCTGCGCCTTCGACAGCGCGCGGCGGTCGGCGATCATCTTGGGCAGGCGGTGCAGCGTCTGCGGGCCGAACACGAGGTCGACGTAGGGTGCGCGCTCGACGATGGCCGCGCCTTCCTGGCTCGCCACGCAGCCGCCCACGCCGATGAGCACGCCCTTGGCCTTCAGGTGCTTGATGCGGCCGAGGTCGGAGAACATCTTCTCGGCCGCCTTCTCGCGCACCGAGCAGCTGTTGTACAGGACGAGGTCGGCCTGCTCGACGTCGTCCGTCTTCTCGTAGCCGTCGGCGGCGTGAAGGACGTCGGCCATCTTGTCCGAGTCGTACTCGTTCATCTGGCAGCCGAACGTGCGAATGAAGACCTTCTTGGTCATGGCGGGAGCTCCTGCGCGGGCCCGCGCGAGGGCGCGGCGCCGTGGCCTCGTCGCGAGGCCGTTGATATCGAATGGGACGGTCCGGCGGGCCGCGGGATACGGCCGGCGGATGCCTACGGCTTGGTCCAGGTCTGGGCGACCGGATCGAAGGTCCAGGCCGCGGCCTCTTCCCGCGCCACCGGCCACCGCTTGGCGATCTCGGCGGGCGACAGGATCCAGACCTCGATCACGTGGCCTTCGACGTCGGTCGTGTAGTCCACCGTGGCGGTGGAGCCGGCGAGCTGCGCCGACATCACGATCAGGTTGTTCACGCCGTGGATCCGGTAGCCGGCACCCATGCGCGTGACGACGCCGTTCATCGTGATGACCGGCGGCTCGCCGAACACGATCTTGCCGCGCAGGGCGTTCTGCGGGAAGCGGCGCTGGAGGAACGGGACTTCCGGCGCGGCCGTGGCGGCCTGCGGCGTCTTGATGGGGCCGACCAGGTCTTGCGCGGACGCACTCGCGGGCGCGAGCGCCGCGAGCGAGCCGGCGAAGGCCAGCGCGAGGGAGAGCGGTGCACAGCGGTTCATGGTGTAGATCCAGGGGCTGTGGAAGAGAGGGGCGCCCGGCGGGCGCTCCGAAAGGCATGATTGTAAAGGGCTCCCGCCTGTCATCCTGCGCGCAGTCGCAGGATCCACGCGCGGGGAGCGCTTCGGCCGGGGTGGGTCCTGCGACTGCGCGCAGGATGACGCCTCGTGGCGGCTCACGCCGCCACGAGGCGGCGCAGCGCCGCCGGGCTCATCTTCGCGAAGCGCCAGGCCTGGCGCAGGACGGTCGGCGACGACGATTCCTCGGGCACCAGCAGCAGCCGGGCGCCGCGCACGCGCTCGCCCAGCGAGGTGCTGCCGGTCAGCACCGTGAACGGCACCGCCAGCACCAGCGGCAGGCCGACGGGCATCATCCACAGGACGGCCGATGATCCGGCCAGGCTCATCGCGGCGGCGATCGTCGCGACGACCAGGCTCACCGGCGCGAAGCGCTGGGCGGCCTCGGCCCAGCGGACGTCGTTGGCCTCGCGCGGGGGCGACTTCCATTCCAGCTTCCAGCCCGTCATCGCGCCGACGACGAACAGCGTGTGCGCCACCATGCGCAACGGCGCCAGCAGCATCGCCAGCGTGGCCTCCAGGAACGCGCTCTGCACCAGCTTCGCGCCGCCGCCGAAGCGGCCGGACTCGCGGCGCATGAACACGGCCAGGACGCCCAGCAGGCGCGGCAGCACCAGCATCGTCAGCGTGCCGGCCCACAGGCCCGGGATCCCGATGGCCAGCGTGCCTTCGGGCGTGAACAGCACGTTGCCGCCGACCAGCCACAGCGCCGCGCC
>FTJN01003201.1_pt1 | contig 13766 bp, 16 predicted proteins | sample 1658361 | NCBI WGS metagenome assembly FTJN01 (sample SAMEA3914819, study PRJEB12502) | metagenome | biome: forest; material: soil | place: Canada | collected 2010-06-26 | depth 0.3 m | reverse complement strand
ATCCTCCCCCTCTGGGGGAGGTGGCCCAGAGGGCCGGAGGGGGTCTTGCGGCGTTAGAAGCCTTTTCCTTCGGCCTCCCGCATCCCCCGCATCCGCTCCAGCGCGCCCTGCAGGATCCAGCCGGCGGCCATCTTGTCGACGACCTCGGCGCGGCGCTTGCGGTTGACGTCGTGTTCCTCGATCAGCACCCGGGTCACCGCCGCCGTCGACAGGCGCTCGTCCCAGAAGGTGATCGGGATGTGCGGTTGCAGGCGCAGCAGGTTGCGGCCCAGGGCGCGGTTGGACTGGCAGCGCACGCCCTCGGTGCCGTCCATGTTCATCGGCAGGCCGATGACGATGCCCGCGGCCTTGCGGCTGCCCATCAGCTTGAACAGCACCTCGGCGTCCTCGCTGAACTTGGTCTTCTTGATCAGGGCCAGCGGGCTGGCGACCGTCAGGGTGACGTCGGACACGGCCACGCCGATGGTCTTCTCGCCCGGATCCAGGCCGACGATCGGCAGGTAGTCGGGGATGGCGGCGGCGAATTCAGTGATGTCGAGAACGGGCATAAGTCCTCATAACACGCCGAGACGCCCCTCTAACAAGGGAAGCGCTTGTCAAAGCGCCCCTCGCACGGCTAACCCACGCGCTTGGAATTCAGGAGGCCCCCATGGCCATTGACGCCGCCACCGTGCGGAAGGTCGCGCGGCTCGCGCGCATCGCGACACCGGAAGATCGCCTGGAGCCCCTGGCCCAGGAGCTCAACGGCATCATGACGTGGATCGAGCAGCTGGCCGAGGTCGACACCGATGGCGTCGAGCCGCTGACCAGCGTCGTGCACGCCGGCCTGCCGCTGCGCGAGGACGTGGTGACCATGGGCGGCGACGCCGACGTCGTCACCGCCAACGCCCCCCGCACGACGGGCGGCTTCTTCGTCGTGCCGAAGGTGGTCGAATAGTCATGACATCGCTGACCTCCCTTACCCTGAAGAGCGCCCTGGACGGTCTGGAAGCCGGGGACTTCACCTCGGTCGAGCTGACCCGCGCCCACATCGAGGCCATCGAGGCCGCGCGGCCTCTGAACGCCTTCCTGGTCGAGACGCCCGAGCACGCCCTGTCGATGGCCGCCGCTTCGGACGCAAGACGTGCACTTGGCGCGGCCCGTCCGCTGGACGGCGCCCCGCTGGGCATCAAGGACCTGTTCTGCACCGAAGGCGTGCCGACCACGGCCGCCTCGAAGATCCTGGAATCGTTCGTTCCCCAATATGAGTCGACCGTCACCAGCCAGCTGTGGCGCGACGGGGCGGTGATGCTGGGCAAGCTGAACCTGGACGAATTCGCCATGGGCTCGTCCAACGAGACCAGCGCCTATGGCCCGGTGATCAATCCCTGGCGCAAGGCCGGCTCCAACCAGGCCCTGACCCCCGGCGGCAGCTCGGGCGGCAGCGCGACGGCCGTGGCCGCCGACCTGTGCCTGGGCGCCACCGCCACCGACACCGGCGGCTCGATCCGCCAACCGGCGTCTTTCACCGGCACCGTGGGCATCAAGCCGACCTATGGCCGCTGCTCGCGCTGGGGCACGGTGGCCTTCGCCAGCTCGCTGGACCAGGCCGGTCCCATCGCCAAGACCGTCGAGGACGCCGCGATCCTGCTGCGGGCCATGAGCGGCCATGATCCCAAGGACAGCACCAGCCTCGACGTGCCCGTGCCCGACTTCGCCGCCTTCGTCGGCAAGTCAGTCAAGGGCCTGCGGATCGGTATCCCCAAGGAATACCGCGTCGACAACATGCCCGCCGAGATCGAGACGCTGTGGGAACAGGGCGTGGCCTGGCTGAAGGAGGCCGGCTGCGAGATCGTCGAGATCAGCCTGCCGCACACCAAGTACGCCCTGCCGGCCTACTACATCGTGGCCCCGGCCGAGGCCTCGTCGAACCTGGCCCGCTATGACGGCATGCGCTACGGCCTGCGGGCCGAGGGCGGCAATCTGACCGAGGTCTACGAGAACACCCGGGCCGAGGGCTTCGGCGACGAGGTCAAGCGCCGCATCCTGATCGGCACCTATGTTTTGTCGGCCGGCTATTACGACGCCTACTATCTGAAGGCCCTGAAGGTGCGCCGCCGCATCGCCGAGGACTTCGACAACGCCTGGGAGCGCTGCGACGCCATCCTGACCCCGACGGCCCCGTCGGCGGCGTTCGGCCTGGGCGAGAACAGCAACGACCCGATCGCCATGTACCTGAACGACGTCTTCACGGTGACCACCAACCTGGCGGGCCTGCCGGGCCTGTCGCTGCCGGCCGGTCTCGACGCCAACGGCCTGCCGCTGGGTCTGCAGATCATCGGCAAGCCGCTGGACGAGGGCACGGTGTTCTCGGTGGCCGGGGCCATCGAAAAGGCCGCCGGCTTCAAGGCCAAGGCGACCCCGTGGTGGTGATCGACCGCTGCTAGACGGACGAAGAAAAAGGGCGGCCCCGTGAGGAGCCGCCCTTCTTTTTTACGCTACGCCTACAGTTACATCGGGGCGTCCGGCGTGGCCGGAGCCGGGGCGGGCGTCGGAGCCGGGGCGGCCGCGACCGGGGCGGCGATCACCACCGGCGGGGCCGGCGGAGCGGCCACGGGCGCCGGGACGTTGGCGCTGACGTTCTCGGAAGCCGACGAGGCGTCCGGGGCGGTTTGCGGCGCCGCGCGGCGAGCCGGGGCGGCGCGCTTGGGCGTGGTCACGCGGGGCGGCGGAGCCGTTTCGGCGCGAGCGACCTGGGTCGGCGCCGGGGTGGCGGCGGGCGTCGCGGCGACCGGAGCGGGCGTCGGCATCGGAGCCGGCTCGGCGGCGACGGGGGCCGGAGTGGCTTCAGCCACCTGGGCCGGCGGCGCGGTGTCGGTGGTTGGGGTCTGGGCCGGCTGGCCCATCAGGCCCCAGGCCAAGCCGCCGGCGGCGATAGCCAGCACGGGTAGACCGATCATCAGCGGCAGGTTCGACGAAGACTTCTTCGTGGACGTCCGAGCATAGACGGGAGCTTCCGCGAACAGCGGTGCATTCTTCGTGCTTTTGGCGGGAGCGATATAAGGTTCGCTGGCATCGAGGTTCAGAACAGCCATGATTTCCTCCATTGCGTAATTCGCATTCGGGGAGTCAACGGCGGGCTCCGGTGGCGGTTCCGACTGGCGCGAAATGGTCCCGGTCTTGACAAGAATTGGCCGTTTTTCAGATTGAGCGAAATGAGCGTCTCAGCGACGCTAACTCCTCTTCCCTCCCCCTTGCGGGGAGGGTGGCCCCGAAGGGGTCGGGTGGGGGATCAAGCCATGAGCGTGAGCCGTGCTAGGGCGATGCGGAAGTCCATGTCGGTGCAGGAAGTTCGCCTGTGGGTGCGGTTGCGAACCCTGAAAGCGGACGGCTTTCACTTTCGGCGGCAGGCTCCACTGCTGGGCTACTATCCGGACTTCCTCTGTCTAAGCCGCCGGCTGGTGGTGGAGGTCGATGGTCCGCACCACGAAGAGCTGGAACAGGCCGCTCACGATCTCCATCGAGACCAAACCCTACGCCGACACGGCTTCCAGACCTTGCGATTCTGGACCCGGGCGGTGCATGAGGATATCGACGCAGTCATGGGCGTGATTTGCCATGCCTTGAATGCCGCGAGCCCCACCCGACCCCTTCGGGGCCACCCTCCCCACAAGGGGGAGGGAAGGGACTTAAGTCAGCCGGCTACTTTCGTGGCCAAGCCTTCCCATCTTGGGAAGGAAGGAATTGAGACATGACCGAAACCGCCTCTTCCAAAGTGATCCAAGGCCGCACCGGCCCCTGGGAAATCGTTCTCGGCCTGGAGATCCACGCCCAGGTGGCCAGCGTGTCCAAGCTGTTCTCCGGCGCCGCCGTCGGTTTCGGCGCGGGGCCGAACCAGCAGGTCAGCCTGGTGGACGCGGCCATGCCCGGCATGCTGCCGGTGCTGAACGGCTTCTGCGTCGAGCAAGCGGTCAAGACGGGCCTGGGCCTGAAGGCCCAGATCAATCTGAAGAGCCGCTTCGACCGTAAGAACTACTTCTATCCCGACCTGCCGCAGGGCTATCAGATCAGCCAGTTCGACCAGCCGATCGTCGGCGAGGGCCTCGTCACCGTCGAACGTGACGACGGCACGACCTTCGACGTGCGTATCGAGCGCCTCCACCTGGAGCAGGACGCCGGCAAGTCGCTGCACGACCAGGATCCGAACGCCACCTATGTCGACCTGAACCGCGCGGGCACGGCGCTGATGGAGATCGTCTCCAAGCCCGACATGCGCACCTCGGAAGAGGCGGCGGCCTATGTGAAGAAGATCCGCACGATCCTGGTCTATCTGGGCACCTGCGACGGCGACATGGAGAAGGGCAATCTGCGGGCCGACGTCAATGTCTCGGTCTGCCGCCCTGGCGACTACGAGAAGTTCCGCGAGACCGGCAGCTTCAGCCACCTGGGCACGCGCTGCGAGATCAAGAACGTCAACAGCTACCGCTACATCCAGCAGGCCATCGAGTACGAGGCCCGTCGCCAGATCGAGATCCTGGAAGACGGCGGCAAGATCGACCAGGAGACCCGCCTGTTCGACCCGACCAAGGTCGAGACCCGTTCGATGCGTTCGAAGGAAGAGGCGCACGACTATCGCTACTTCCCCGACCCGGACCTGCTGCCGCTGATCCTCGACCCCGCCTGGGTCAAGAAGATCGAAGAGACCCTGCCGGAACTGCCGGACGCCAAGAAGCAGCGCCTGCAGAGCCAGTACGGCCTGTCGGCCTATGACGCCGGCGTGCTGATCATCGAGAGCGATCGCGCCGACTACTTCGAAGCCGCCGCGAAAGGCCGTGACGCCAAGCTGGTCTCAAACTGGGTGACCAACGAGCTGCTGTCCAAGCTGTCGGCCCATGGCCACGAGATCGCGCAATCGCCGCTGCCGTCGTCGGACATCGCCCAACTGGTCGAGCTGATCGAGAACGGCACGATCTCGTCGAAGATCGCCAAGGAGGTCTTCGAGCACATGTGGGCCGGCGAAGGCCGTCCCGCCCAGATCGTCGAGGCGCGCGGCCTGGTGCAGATCAACGACACCGGCGCCATCGAGGCGGCCATCGACGCCCTGATCGCGGCCAATCCCGACAAGGCCTCGGCCGTGAAGGAAAAGCCCCAGGCCATCGGCTGGTTCGTGGGTCAAGTGATGAAGGAAACCGGCGGCAAGGCCAATCCGGCGACGGTGAACGAACTGCTGAAGAGCAAGCTGGGGCTGTAGGCGCCGCTACGCCCCCTCCGCACAACGACAAAGGGCCCGCCGCTCGCGCGACGGGCCCTTTTTCACGTCTGGAGCGCGGCGCTTACTTGGGCGCGTCCGAGCTGGTGTCCGGCGTGGCTTCGGCGCCGGCCGGCCTGTGGTGCTTCTTGGCCTTCTTTTCAGGCTTGGCTTCAGCGGCGGGCGCGGCCGTGTCGCTGGGCGCGGGATCGGCGGCGGTAGCCGAGCTGGGCGTGCCGCTGGCCGCGGCGCTGTCGGCTTCGGCGGGCGGCGGCGTGGCGGTGGACGGATCGACGCCCGGTGCCGTGGTCGAGGTCGAGGTCGTGGGCGCCGGTTGGGTCGTCTGGGCCGTCGGATCGGTGGCCGGCGCGGTCTGCTGGGCCAGGGCCGATCCGGCGTAACCGGCGGCGGTCAGGGCGAGGACGGCGGCCGAGATGCGGAGATTGATCATGGGAGCGTCTTGTTGCTGTCGCGTCGGAAGGTGACACGACCGAGACGCTGAACCTCGAATGCGGTGGCAATAGCCCCGCAATCAGACCATCTCGCCGCATGAGGGGCGAGGATGGGGCGAATGGCGACGCTTCCCGAATGTTCGGAAAACGTCGCCAGGGGCTTCAGGCTGACATCGCCTATTGATTGATGATGTCGAAGATCAGTCCGGTGGCGATGGCCGCCAGGACGTAGTCGTTACCGGCCCGGTACCAGTAATAGCCACGGGGCGGTGGACGCAGGCGATAGTATCCGTAGTCCTGGATGACATAGCCGTTGCCGCGATAATAGGACGGCAGGTAGCCGCCGCGACGCCAGGCGTTATAGCCGGGACGATAGCCGGGACGCCCATAATAGTCGGACGGCGGCGCGCCGTAGCTCCAGCGGTTGTTGTAGTAGTAGCCGTTGTGGCGACCGTTATCCCAGCGGTTGTCGCCGCGATCCCAGCCGTTGTGGCGGCCATTGTCGTGACGACCGTCATAGCCGCCGCGACCGCCGCGATCATCATAACCGCCCCGGCCGCCGTCGTGACGGTCGCCGCCACGTCCGCCGCCGTGATCATAATCGCCACGTCCGCCGTGGCCGCGGTCCTGGGCGGAGGCATCGCTGGCGGCGACGGCCATCGGTCCGGCGACGGCGGCCACGGCGGCGATGGTGAGCAAAATGCGCTTCATATCCGACGTCTCCTTCACTGCGGGTCGGGTCCTAGGACCCCTTGATCCCTCGATCTTGAACTCAGTTTCCGCCGGCCTGGCTGAACCTGATCTGAACGGCGGCGTCAGGCTTGAGCAGGAACGGCCTTGGCGCGCGGGCGGGACGTGACCATGTTGAAGCCAACCAAAGAACGCCCCAGGGGAGCCAAGCCGATGAGCGGACCGATCGAACTCTATTATTGGCCCACGCCCAACGGCTGGAAGATCTCCGTCGCCCTGGAGGAGATGGGGCTGCCCTACGTCATGATCCCGGTGAACATCGGGGCGGGCGAGCAGTTCAAGCCCGACTTCCTGGCCATCAGCCCCAATAACCGCATGCCGGCCATCGTCGATCCCGACGGTCCGGACGGCCAGCCGATCTCGGTGTTCGAGTCCGGGGCCATCCTGCAGTACCTGGGCCGCAAGAGCGGCAAGTTCTACGGGACCAGCGAACGCGAGCGGGTCGACATCGACCAGTGGCTGATGTGGCAGATGGGCGGCCTGGGTCCCATGGCCGGCCAGACCCACCATTTCCGGCAGTACGCCGCCTCGATCGTTAGCGACCAGCGGCAGATCGCCTATGGCGCCATCCGCTACACCAACGAGACCCACCGGCTCTATGGCGTGCTCGACAAGCAGCTCGACGGGAAGGATTTCATCTGCGGCCAATTGTCCATCGCCGACTTCGCCTGCTGGGGTTGGGTTGTTCCGTGGAAAAATCAGGGCATCATTCTGGAAGAATTTCCGCGCGTGAAGGCGTGGTTCGAGCGCATGGCGGCCCGCGAGGGCGTCGAGCGCGGGTTCAAGGTGGGGGCTGAACTTCGGCGTCCGGCGTTGCAAACACCGGGAAAAGCGCAGGAAGAGGCCCGAAAAGTGCTGTTTGGCCAGCGCGCTCGTTAACGCGCTGTATACGGCGGTTTACACTCAGTAACATCCGTGAATGTGACGTAATGTCTCTAAACGATTTATGTATTCACCAGATAGATTCATGATGTCAGCGCCATTAACTGTATGTTCAGTGGCGCGGGACTTTTCTGTTCTCACAAGAGCTGGGCGGGGCCAGAACGGCGCCGCGAGCTGGGAAGGGGAATTGAAGCCATGATGATGAGTATCGAACCGCCGGCCGCCATCCACGGGATCCCGCTGCCGACCGCCGACGCCTCGGGCGATGAGCTGTTCCGCATGGGCATGCTGTACTCGACCGGTCAGGGCGGCGCGCCGCTGGACTACGTCTCGGCCCACATGCTGTTCAACCTGGCCGCCATGCGCGGTTCGGTCGAAGCCAAGGTCTATCGCAAGGAACTCTCGCAGGAGATGGCCAGCGAGGATGTCGCCGAAGCCCAGCGCCAGGCGCGCGAATGGCTGTCGCACGGCTGAACCCTGACGGGTTCAGCCCACGCCTTCTCTCAAGCGCGAACGGGCTTCAGTTTCCGCTGAAGCCGTTGACCGCGTAGCTGAAGCTGACCGGCAGCAGGTCCCGGAAATACTGCTGCATGAACAGGCCCGCCTCGGACACTCCGCTGCGCGGCACATAGACCACGTCGAACCGGCGAAGCGGCACCAGGTCCGTCCGCCCATTGGTCATCCCGCTCAGCAGGTCCACCGTGCGCAGCATGGCTCGACCGTTGGGGCCGCGGCGAATGATCACCACCGACGTGCGCTTGGCCGAGGTCTTGAACCCGCCGGCCTGGATGATGGCCCGCAGCGCGTCGCTGTCGCCGGCCATGTCATAGGCGCCGGGCGTCCCGACCTCTCCCCCCACGAACACCTTGAGCGGCGCGGTCGCCTTGATCGACACCTGCGCCTGCGGTCGCAGCAGCTGGGTCGAGTAGGCCTGGGTGATCGACGCTTCCAATTCGCCGATCGTGCGGTCGGCGGCCATCACCGGACCGATCAGCGGCAAAGCGACGCGGCCGTCCGGCTGGACGATCACGGTCTTGTTCAGCTCGACCGCCGAGGGCACGCTCACCTCGACTTCGTCGCCAGGGAAAAACCGGTAGTCCGGCTCCTGATCCGACCAGTCGGCATAGCCGATATCGGCGAAAGTGGCCGTGGGACGGGCCGTGGGCGTGATCGGCTCGCGATCCACGTGGCCGCAGGCCGAGAGGCCGAGGCCCACGAAGGGCAGGGCGAAAGCCGCCGAGAGGATGGTGCGCCTGTGCATGCGACAAGTCTTAACAGGAATGGGTAACGAGTCCTTAAGCGCGCTCCGGCCAAGGATGAGGTCGAGATTGAACCCATCGGATTCGCATGTCGACGACGAGCGCCTGGACCAGCGTACCGCACGACCCGCCGTCGCGTAGCGACTGGGCGGCGCGCGCCCGCTATGCGCCGACCGACTTCGTCACCCTGCTGTGGCGCGAGCGCTGGCTGATGGCGCTGATCTTCACGGTGATCTTCGTGCTGGGCCTGGGCTTCGCCACCACGATGAAGAAGACCTACACCGCCAGCTCCAGCCTGTTCGTCCGCCTGGGCCAGGAATATGTCTACGAGCCCCGGGCCGGCGACGCCGCGCGCGGCGCGGTGCCCGATGTCGACCAGGTGATTCAGTCGGAATCCGAGATCCTGGGCAGCGGCGAGCTGCGCGAGCGGGTGATCCGCAAGGTCGGCTACGGCAAGATCTTCCCCAGCGCGGCCCACAAATACGCCGTCGCCTCGCCCGAGGAGAAGCGCAAGCTGATGGCCGAGGGCCGCGACGCGGTGGCCCGCAACCTGAAGATCGAGACCGCCCCCGACAACTCGATCATCCGCCTGTCCTATTCGAACGAAGACCCGGAAATCGCCGAGAAGGTGCTCAACACCCTGCTCGAGGAATATCTGATCTATCGCCGCAGCCTGCTGATCGGCACCAGCGACAACGGGCTGGAGCGCCAGCGCGACCTGTTCGCCGCCAAGCTGGCCGAGAACGACGCGGCCTATCAGGCCTTCCTGTCGGGCAACGATATCGGCGACTTCACCGCCCAGAAGACCGCCCTGACCCAGCTACAGGCCCAGGCCGAGTCGCAGAAATACGCCACCGAGGCGCAACTGCAGGACCGCATGGGCCGCCTGGCCTCGGTCCAGGCCGAACTGGCCCGCACGCCGGCCGACATGGTGCTGTACCGCGACAGCGACATGTCGGCGTCCACCAAGCTGGCCCAGCTGAAGCTGGATCGCGAGGGGCTGCTGTCCCGCTACCGCCCCGACGCCCAGCCGGTCCGCGACATCGAGGCGCAGATCGCCCAGCTGGAACAGGGCGTGGCGTCTGGCCGCACCAATGGCGACGGCGCGCGCCGCAGCGGTCCCAACCCGATCTGGCAGACCCTGCAGTCCACTCGTAACGACCTGGCCGCCGAGGTCGCGGCCTTGCAGCAATCGCAGGTCGCCTACGCCCAGCAGGTCGAGGACGTGAACCAACGCCTGCTGCGCCTGTCGTCGCTGGAGCCGACGTTCAACCAGCTCAGCCGCGACCGCGACGTGCTGTCGTCCAACGTCAAGGACTTCACGGTCAAGGAAATGCAGGACCAGGCCCAGCGCCAGATGTCGGCCGAGGGCAGCGACAATATCCGCATCGTCCAGCGCGCCGTGGCCCCGTCGACCGGCAAGAGCCTGAAGAAGCCGATCATCGTGCTGGCCTTCCTGTTCGCGGCCTTCACCGCCGCCTGCGCCGGCCTGGTGCGGATGCTGCTGCGGCCCGGCCTGCAAACCCCGGCCTCGGCCGCCCGCACCCTGGGCCTGCCGGTGCTGGCCACGGCCAACTACAAGCGCTGACCTGAGGCGGCTTACTTGCCCCCACCTGACCGCTTCGCGGTCTGTCCGCCCCCATAGGGGGCGGAGCCTTCGCGCTTGAGGCTCTTCCCCCTATGGGGGAAGACGATCGCGAAGCGATCCGTAGGGGGCAAGTGCGCAGGCAAGGCCGGAGCCTCATACCCCTGGGCGCTTTCGTCGCCTTTCACGCGAACCCGTTTGGGCCTTAAGGTAAATGCTCTTCAACGCGCGGCGATTCGGCGAATGGTGGATTTGAACGTCGAGATGGCGGAGCTGTGGGGGAGCTTAGGCGCCCCCGCGCCCGGCCGCGCGCACGTCGTCCAGTTCGTCGCCGCCCGCAAAGGCGAGGGGACCTCGACCGCCGCCCGGGAATTCGCCCACTTCGCCGCCAAGCGGGCGGGTCGCAAGACCTGGTTGATCGACCTGGACCTGATCACCTCGCCGCAATACCAGGCCATCGCCGCCAATCCCGAGCGCTACGGCGCGCTGGGCGCCGGCGCCCCGGCCTCGCCCGATGGCTCGGCCTTCTTCACCGTCCAGCCGCCGGCCCCCAAGCCGGGCGGTGGGGCCTGGCCCGACGCCAAGTACCTGACCGCCCACAGCATCGGCGGTCCGCGCTTCTGGGTGACGCGCTTCAACCGCGAAGCCCTGCGCGGCCAGCAGAAGGTGCACATCCTGCCGGGCGTCGAATATTGGGCCGCTCTGCGCCGCCACGCCGAGATCATCGTCGTCGACAGCCCCTCGGCCGATCGCTCCCAGGCCGCCCTGACCCTGGCCCAGCACATGGACCAGACGGTGCTGGTGGTCAGCGCCCAGCAGCCCGACGTGCGTCCGCCGGGCCTGCTGCGCGACGCCCTGGCCTCGGCCGGCGGACGCACCGCCGGCGTGTTCTTCAACCAGGCCTCGGTCCAGCCGCCGAAGTTCCTCAAGGCTATTCTCCCTTGAGGACTCTGGCGTGACGCCCGCATACGGAGCGGCCCACGCCGCACCGGAACGGCTGACCTTCATCCAGATCGCGCTGTTCATCCTGCCGGTCCTGGCCCTGCTGCTCTATAGCGGCGGCTGGGAGTTGCCCCTGGTCGGCGAGAACGCCACGGAGTCCGGTTCGGCGCTCCTGAGGGTCGGCTACCTGCCCGCCTATGCCGCCGGCTTCGCCCTGATCGCCCTGCGCCCGGGCTCGACCTTCAGGGTGGTGATCCGCCAGCCGTTCCTGGTGGTGCTGCTGGTCGTCGCCGTCTCCTCGATCTTCTGGTCGGTCAATCCGGACCAGACCGCCCGACGGGGCTTTGCCCTGGTCTGCACCACCCTGGGCGGGATCGCCCTGGCCGCCCGCTTCCGCTGGCCTCAGTTGGCCGAGGTGGTGGGCGCGGCCTTCGCGGTGCTGATCATCGCCTGTTTCGTCGTCTGCCTGGCCGTGCCGCGCATCGGGATCATGACCGAGCTGTTCCCCGGCGCCTGGCGCGGCCTGTGGCGCGAGAAGAACGGCCTGGGCGGCAACATGGCGTTCGGCTTCTGCATCCTGTCGGCCGCGGCCCTGCTCAATCCTCGCCGCGCCCGGCTGTGGTGGACCTTCGCGGGCCTCGCCCTGGTGCTGGTGCTGATGTCGACCTCCAAGACCTCGCTGGTCTCGTTGATGCTGGGCGTGGCGGCGATCGGCTTCGTCTGGATCGCCCGCCGGGGTCCGGCCATCGGCGCGGCCGCCACCTGGACCGGCGTGACCGGCTTCGTCCTGCTGGGGGCCTTCATCCTGTTCGCCTCGGACGTGTTCTTCGCCATCCTCGGCAAGGACGCCACCCTGACCGGTCGCACCAAGATCTGGGCGGCGGTGATGCGCGAGATCGAGGACCGCCCCTGGCTGGGCTACGGCTACAGCGCGGTGTGGGGCGACAAGTCCGGCTGGGGCCCGTTCGCCTGGATCAGCAAGAACGCCGGCTTCCAGGCCCAGCACGCCCATAACAGCTGGCTGGAGCAGTGGCTGGGCATGGGGTTGCTGGGCCTGATCGCCTGGGGCCTGTTCTATCTGCAGACCATGACCCTGGCGGTGATCGCCGTGTTCCGCGACCGGGGCGCGCTGCTCGCGTTCCCGTTCCTGGTCGTCTACAGCCTGGTGGCCCTGACCGAGAGCATCGCGGTGGTTTACAACGACTTCCGCTGGGTGCTGTTCGTGGCCTTCGCGGCCAAGCTGGCGTTCCCGGACCGCGAGGTCGAGGGGTAGGTTTCGGCCGCCCCCACCGAGGTCCGTCATCCTCGGACTTGTTCCGAGGACCCCTATTCCAGCCGAGAAGAAGGGTGATCCGAGGGGCGGTGAGATCGCGGCTTTGCGTCCACCGACAGCGCGGCTTCACGAGGGGTCCTCGGAACAAGTCCGAGGATGACGGCGGGGAGGGGTGCGATCTCGGCTAGCCTTCCAAGAGCTTTGCCGTGAGTGTGTGTCCCCACCTTAGCCCGAGAACACACCATGCTGCTGGCCGCCCAGATCGTCACCGGGATCGTCGCGCTGATCCACGTCTACATCGTTCTGCTGGAGACGGTGTTGTTCGACACGCGGGGCAAGACGGTGTTCGGCCTGACCGATGAGGCCGCCGCGATCGTCAAGCCGGCGATGTCGAACCAGGGCTGCTACAACGGTTTCCTCGTCGCGGCCCTGGTGCTGGGGCTGTGTTGGCCAGATCCGGTGACCGCCAAGGCCTTCGTGCTGTTCGGTCTGGCCTGCGTGGCGGTGGCCGGCGTCTGGGGCGGCCTGACCGTCAAGCGCTCCATCCTGCTGATCCAGACCTTGCCGGCGGTCATCGGGCTGGGGCTGTGGTGGCTGGCCTGACGCCCAGGATACCGACGTCCGCCTCGCGGGGCGCCTGCAAATCGAGCAGGTTCAGAAGGAGCCGAGCCCTGAGGATGTCGGCGGCTTGGCGAACCGCGAAGGCGTGGGATTCATCGGACCGCCGTGCGCGCTGAAGGATCGCGACGCCGGCTCGCCGTGAAAGAGGACGTCATGCGCCCCATTGGTCATCTCGCCGCCGTCGCGGTCGCGGTTCTGTTCAGCGGCGGCGCCGCGCTGGCGCAGTCCGCGCCGCCGCCGCCGGCCGCCGCCCCAGCCCCGGCCGGCCAGGCGCTGACCATCGAAACCCCGATCGAGGTCCTGGTCTCGGTCCCCGCGGCGAAGGCGGTTCTTGACGCGGATATCCCCGGCCTGACCGTTCATCCCATGTACGACAAGTTCAAGAGCGAGAACCTGCGCGTCCTGGCGCCCAAGTTCGGCGGCGCGATCTCGGACAAGGACGTGGCCAAGGTGCAGGCCGACCTCGCGGCCCTGTCGTTGACGACTTCGTCGCACTAGGGGCGCGCGGCGACCACAATTGGGGACACACGCATGCGTGTGTCCCCGTCAGAAGACGTCGATGCTCGGCGGATAGCGATTAGAGCCCAGCGATTTCAACGCTTTAAATTTTCTCGACCGAACTTATCCCCACTCTCCCGGCGTGCCGCATACTGCTTGCACCTGAAAGCACGGGAAGGGCGTCCGGCCGGCGACCAGATGGCTTTCAGGGGTGGTCGAGCGGGAAGCGGTTGTCGGTGGCCTTGAGTGGCGACTTCGCGACGGTCCTGGGCAGGTT
>FTJN01000722.1_pt3 | contig 13777 bp, 15 predicted proteins | sample 1658361 | NCBI WGS metagenome assembly FTJN01 (sample SAMEA3914819, study PRJEB12502) | metagenome | biome: forest; material: soil | place: Canada | collected 2010-06-26 | depth 0.3 m | reverse complement strand
GCGGGCGTCACCGGCGAGACGGTGGCCGAATCGGTCCGCGCCAGCGGGCAGGCCAGCGTCCACTACGAGCCCACCTTGGGGCGCCTGCGTGCCGCCGTGAATGCAGTGCTCCAGCCGGGCGATCTCGTCATCACTCTGGGGGCAGGGGATATCCACCGCGTGGCGTTGCATCTCGCGCAGGGCCTGACCTGGTTTACGGACCTGAAGCCCCAGCTCAAGCCCGGCAGCATCCTCAAGCGCGACGAGCCGTTGCACAAGCACACCACCATGCGCATCGGCGGTCCCGCCCAGCTCTGGTTCGAGCCCGAGGACGAGGACGATCTTCGTCTCGGCCTCCGCTTTGCCCACGAGCGCGGCATTCCCGTCACCTTCATCGGTCGCGGCAGCAATCTGCTCATCCGCGATGGCGGTATCCTCGGCCTCTGCGTGCATCTGGGCCGTCCCTGGTTCAGCCGCATCGAAGTCGAGGGCGACATCGTCATGGTCGGCGCGGGCGCACGCCTCAAGCAAATCGTGGCCGACGGTCGCAAGCACGATCTCGGCGGTTTCGAATTCATGGAAGGCATTCCCGGCAATCTCGGCGGCGCTCTGCGCATGAACGCCGGGGCGATGCAGGGCTGGACCATGGAAGTGGTCGAGAGCGTCCGCAGCATCGATCTGCTCGGACATGTCCACGAAGTGAACACCGCCGATATGGAGATTCACTACAGGAGCGTGCCTCATTTTCAGACACACATCGCCGTCTCCGCGCGCCTGAAGGGCAAGCCGAGTTCCAAGGACGAGATCAACGAAAAATTGAAGGCCTATTCCGGCAAGCGCTGGACCTCCCAGCCCGCCGCTCCCAGCGCCGGTTGCATCTTCAAGAATCCCGGGCCCTTACCGGCCGGAAAATTGATCGATGAACTGGGCCTGAAGAATCTTTCCGTCGGCCCCGCGCGGGTTTCGGAAGTGCATGGTAATTTTATTGTGAACGATGGCGGCGCAACGGCAGAGGATGTGCTGCAATTGATCTCGCTGATCCAGAGCCGTGCGCGTGAATCGCGCCAGATCGACCTGCATACCGAGGTGATCGTGCTCGGAGAAGAAAACTAAATATGAGCAAGCAACCCCATTTTCTGACCGTTCTCATGGGCGGTCCCTCGGCCGAGCGTGAAGTCTCCCTGCGCACCGGCGCGGCCTGCGCCAGCGCCTTGCGCGAAGCCGGTTTCGAAGTCAACGAAGTCGTGGTCGAGGACGCCAATTTCGTCGTTCCGGCCGGTACTGATCTCGCGTTCATTTCGCTGCACGGCACCTTTGGCGAGGACGGTCAGGTTCAGGACATCCTCAAGGCGCGTGGCATTCCCTTCACCGGGGCCAGTGCCGATGTGAGCCGCATCACCTTCGACAAGGAGAAGACCAAGGAAAAATTCCGCGCCCACGGCGTTCCCACGCCGGAAGGCCAGCAGGTCCGTACCTTGGAAGAAATCACCCTCGCGCTGCCTCTCTTCGTCAAGCCGAACGCGCAGGGCTCCAGCGTTGGCACCCACCCCGCCACGACCCGTGAGGAATTGGCCGCAGCGCTGGCCGATGCGCTGAAGTTCGATACGTCCGCCTTGGCGGAGCGTTTTATCAAGGGCAAAGAATTGACCGTCGGTGTTCTGGGCGATCAGGTTCTCCCCATCGTCGAGATTCATCCGCTCGCCGGCTTCTACGATTACACGAACAAGTACACCAAGGGCGCGACGGAATACTTCTGCCCCGCGCGCCTGAGCGACAAGGTCACCGCGCTGATTCAGGACTTTGCCCTCAAGGCCCACCACGCTGTCGGCCATCCCGTTTACTCGCGCATCGATTTTCTCCTTGAGGACGACACTCATCCCTACTGCCTGGAAATCAACACCATTCCTGGGATGACCGCGACCAGCCTGCTGCCCAAGGCAGCGGCAGCTGCGGGCATTTCCTTCCCGGACCTCTGCCGGAAAATCGTGGAACTTTCCTGGGCCGCCCGTCAACAGGAGGGCCTTGCATGAAGAGTCGTCCGCGCAACCGCAACCGCCAGAAGCAGGTCAACATCCTGCATACGACCGTGGGCAAGCGACATGCCGAGAAGCGTCTCGGCCAATTCGTCGTGCTCGGCGGCCTTGCGCTTGTGGCGGTCATCGCGCTGTTCATCGGCCTGCGCCTCGGCATCCGCGTGGTGCTTGATCAAATCCTTTACACAAATCCCCATTACGCCCTGAACGAAATCGATATCCAGCCCAAGGGCCATTTTTCGGAGCGTCTCATTCGTCAGGCTGCCGGTTTGGAACCGGGCCAGAATCTCTGGTCGCTCGATCTTCCCCAGATCACGCGCAATCTGGAGAAACTCCCGTATGTTTCCAGCGCGAAGGTGGAGCGCCATTTCCCCGGCAAGCTCACCGTGCTGGTGCATGAACGCGTTCCCGTGGTGAAGATCGTGGGCCTCAACGTTGACCTCGATACGCGCGAAACTTTCTACCTCGATCGCGACGGCGTGGTGCTGAAGCCGCGTGACGACGAGCCCGCGCAGCAGCTTCCCGAGATCATCGGCCTGACCGATGCCGAGTTGGAACCCGGCGCGAAACTCGACCGCCCCAGCCTCGCCTGCGCACTGCAGATTCTCGACGCCATCGACCACACCCCGCTTCACACCTCCATCGATATCCGCACCATCAGCCTGGTCAATCCGCTCTCGATCACCATGGTGACGACGCGCGACATGTCGATCGTCTTCCGCACCGATTGCATCGACCAGCAGCTCAACCGCCTCCAGCAGATCGTCTATCTCCCCGCGCTCCAGCAGCGCTCCATCCATTCCATCGATCTCACGCCGAGCATCAACGTTCCCATCACCTTCTACCAATAACGTCAGCCCACCCAATCACACACCATCATGTTCTGGGGAAAATCTCGCAATATCATCGTCGCACTTGAAGTTGGCAGCACCAAGGTCGCCGCCGCCGTGGGTGAAATCCGGCCGGACGGCACGCTCGCCCTGCTCGGCATCGGCGAAGCCGCGTCCGGTCAGGTTCGCAAATGCGAAATCGTCGATTTTGAAGTCGCACAGGGCTGCGTCCGCGATGCGCTCGCAGAGGCGGAGCAGAAAACCGATGTCGTCATCGCGGAGGTTTATCTCGCGATTTCGGGCGCGCACATTCGCGCCACCAATACTCGCGTCACCACCATGATCAGCGATGAGGACGGCGAGATCGGCTACGAGCACATCCAGGAGTTGCACGACATGGCGAACTCCCAGTCGCTGCCGAATGACCACGCCATCGTCCATCACCTGCTGCAGAATTACGTCCTCGACGATGGCTCGACCACCGACAATCCGATCGGCCTCGCCTCCAAGCAATTGACCGCCCGCTTCCACCAGGTCTTCGGTTTGGCCACGCGTTTGCAGACCACGATCCGCTGCGTGAAGGAACTCAGCATCGATGTAAAGAATTACGCGCTCAGCTCCTACGCCACGGCGCAGGCGGTGCTCTCGCGGAATCAGAAGCAGATCGGCGCGGTGGTGATCAATCTCGGCGGCGGCGTCACCGATTATATCGCCTATCACAAAGGCGCAGTGGTCCACACGGGTGTCCTCGGCGTGGGTGGGGATCACCTCACCAACGACATCGTCTCCGGCCTGAAAATCCCCTACGCCAAGGCGGAACTGCTGAAGAAAAACGAAGGCTCGGTCATTCTCGATTCCGTGGGCAACGACGACCAGATCACGCTGCCTGGCTCGTATAACTTTGAAGAACGGAAGGTCTATCGCCTCGCGCTCGATACCATCATGCAGGCCCGCCAGGCGGAGATCCTTGAGATCATTCTGGAGGACATGCAGAAGGCGTCGTTCTGGGCCGATTTCGTCGGACACGTTTACCTGACGGGTGGCGCGTCGCAGGTCGATGGCTTGGTCGAACTCGCCTCGCAGATTTTCCCGTGCCCGGTTGAACTGGCGCACCAATCGCCCTTCGATGGCGACCAGAATTACGGCAACCGCCCTGACCTCAGCACCGTGCTCGGGTTGCTTCACTACGCCCGCCAAGCCGAGATCGAGTTGCCCGCGCGCCGCGGTTTCGCCAAGGTCGGGCACTCGTTGCGCAAAGCTTTGGCCAGTATCCGATTGATCTAAACCGAAGAGGAAAAATCTATGATCGAATTCACTCACGACGGACCTTTCGCCGATAAGGCGGACCAGCTTTTCCCGGATCGCGTGCGCGTCATCGGCCTTGGCCAGACGGGTGCGGCGGCGTGCGACCAAATTGTGCTGCACGGGCGGCCCGCGCAGGATCTGTGGGTCTTCGACTCCGACCAGCAGGTTATTGAGGGCTCGGTCGTGCCCAATCGCCACCTTCTCGGCCAGACGCTGGTGCACGGCCTTGGCTGCAGCGGCGATCTTCCTCTTGCCCGTGAAATCGTGGCGATGGAGGAAGGCCTCATCGCGCCGGTGGTGCGCGGTTGCGATTTCCTCATTCTCATCCTCGGTCTCTCCGGTGCGACCGGCGTCGCCATGGCGGAGCGTCTGATTGAACTCGGCAAGGAAGCAGGTGCCAAGGTCATCGTTGTCGGCGTGCAACCGTTTGCTTTTGAAGGTTGGGCTCGCCGCGAAAGGGCGATCCAGGCCATTGGCAGCATGCGGCGCGAAGCCGACAGCGTTCTCATTCTTTCCCACGACCGCCTCGCGGAGGATCCTGCCACCCGCAAGAATGTGCGCCACGGTTTCCACCTGATGCATGAGCTGCTGGCCAAGACGGCGCAGGCGCTGGCGCAGGTCGTCTGCAAGCGGGGGCTGATCCAGCTCTCCTTCGCCGATGTGCGCAGCCTCTATGGGCGCTATGCCGGTTCCGAGGTGCTGGAAAATTGCTGGGTAAGTCACGTCGAGGGCACCTCCCGCGACTGCTGCGAGGAACTCATCGCGGAACTCCTTGAAGGGCCGCTGCTGGCGGACGAAATGATCTGGAAGCAGATCGATCACGCCATCGTGGCGGTGAGTGGCACCCGCGATCTGGGGCTGCTCGATGTTCAGGAACTGGTCGGTGCGCTGAAAGAGCGGCTTCCGGTCAATATTCCCATCGCGACCAGCGCCAGCTTGGACGAGGAAAACCACAACAAGGTTCGCGTCAGCGTGCTCCTCGCGACCACGGCCCCGGTGCCCGGCCTCGCGGTGGAACAAGTGCCCCTGCCGATCAAGCATTTCTCGGATACGCAGGTGCTGCCCGATCTCAAGGCGACAACCAAGATCGACGTTTCGGTCCTGCCGGTCGTCGCAGGCTCGCCGCTGAAGGCCAAGCCTCTCCGTCCGCTCATCACCCCCGCCACCCCGCCGCGTCCTGTGGCCGTCCCGGTTCCCGTGCCCATGGCGGAGATTCCGGTCCCCGTGGTTGCGCCGGTGGAGGAGCCCTTGGCGGTCGAAGAAGCTCCCGACGTTTTTGGAGATGAACTTCAGACCGAGGTCGACGAAGTGGAAGCCGAACTCGAGGCCATGGACGCCGAAATGCCCGAGCCTGAACCGGCGCTTGCTTCCGGTCCGGCTCCGCTCGCGCCCACCCGCGTCACCAAAAGCAAGGCCAGGCAGGCCGAGATGCAGTTTGAATCGCCCGTACGCGGCCGTTTCGAGAAGACCCACGAGACCATGTATCGCGGGGAGAATCTCGATCAGCCCACGTTTCGTCGGCGTGGGTTAGTGATTCGGACCTGAAGAGGTTCGCCATGCCAAGGAGGCCCAGGAACTGCTACTTTAACGCTTTCCGGGCCCGGCTGATATTGTTCTCATTGCCTGTTTTCACGGTGTGTTCCAAGAGTGTCTTCTTGAGGTCCTCCGGGATGAGCTTGCGGTCCTTGGGGCGTGCCCGCGAAAACTCCCAACCCGCCAGGAAGCGGGCAGCGCCCTCGAGCTGAGCGTTGGTTAGGGTCTTGGACCGAAGGGCAGAAAGGATTTCTTTTGTGGGGTAATCCAAGAGCAATTGTTCCGGCACATTTTCATAGGAAGAGTATCCAGACCAAGGGCCTGCTCCATTTCCATACCAAGCCAGCAGCACGAGGATTTGATCCTGCGTTCTCGGAAAGTCATGACGGAGCGGTTGGCGCAGGGGAGCGACTTCGAAAGGGTCTTCTTCCCGCATAGTCTTCCAAAAGGGCTGGGCAAAGGGAGGCATAGCCTTGAGCCAGTGGGCATCCTCGTTTTCATGTTTCTTTCGCGCCGCCTCCTGCTGTTCTTCGGTATCCGTTTGAGAGATGGGAACATTCGCGGCGGTCAGCAGACCATTCAGGTATTTGGGGGAACCGGCGGCCCCCACGCTGCCCAAAAGTTTGTCGTCCTTGTAAACGTAAAGCTGGTGGCAGTTGTAGCAGAGCAGGAAATCGTAGACGTGCTTTTCCGATGTCACCCTCAGGGCATGACGTGGATCAAAACAGGCGGCGATCATTCCATCCCAGTCGGCGATCGCTTTTTCGAAGGCACCTGCCACAGACGACTCCTTTTGCGGATCGAGATTCGTTTGCCCCAAAATTTTGAAATGGTGCAGCGTTTTTTCCCCGGGCTTTGCCTCTTCCCACGGCTCCAGTGAATAAAAGATGGCGCTTTGGGGCACGCGGAGGATCTTCGTGGCTTCTTCCGGGAGTTTGTTGGGACTTTCCGCATGAACGGGCATAAACATACAGGTGGTGAGTAAAAACGCTGTGAACGGAATCTTCATGGAGGTCACAAGCTGGCGATTCGAAGTAGGCTCAAGGTGCCTGCAAGAGGCTGGCAACCCTCGCGTCCAAGTTTTCCCGCGCATTCGTGGTTACCAGTCGTCCATCCTTCCCCACAAGCCAGAGGGAGGGTATCGGACACATGAATTTTTTGACCAAGGGAGAATCTGTCCCCATTCCGTCGCAAAATTGCGGCCAGCCGACAGAGTGATCCCTAAGGATCATGAGGACGAATTCTTTGGGCGAGAGGGGAGGTGCGGGGCCATTGCCGGTTGCCCGGAAGGAACTGTATTCGAAGATACTGATCCCGACGACTTCGAGCCCCCGGTCATGATATTTGTGATAAACCGTCTGGATCATCGGCAGATCGACTTGGCTCGGTTTACACGGAGGCGACCAGATCTGAATGAGGACGACCTTGCCGCGCATCTCAGCGAGATCAACCGTCCGGCCATCGATTGCCGTGAAGCTGAGATTGAGGGGCCTCCGGGCGAATCTCGCCAAGGCCGCCACTTTGGGGAGGGGATCCGTCGATAGCTTCTCCAAGAGGCAGTGATACCGTTGTAAATCGTCGGGAAACAGACGGGCTACGTTCAACTGATTCTTTCTTATCTCGTAGAGCTGCCAGGCTCCCAGCGGGAGGGTGCTGGCATTAACCTTTTCTTCGTAATCGACGATCTTCTCTTCCAAGCCGTTCCAGGCTTCCTGGCTGGCGGTTCCGCTGTCGTACATCCACTTGATGTCGGCAAAGATGGCGTTGTGCGCTGAGTTGAGTTCATCGACGTACTCCCGGGTCCAGGAGGGATCCGCCGCGGTGGAAGGGGCTGGTTCGTCCACGGGTTCTTCCAAGGACTCGGGAACCAGCGGGTCGGCGGTGGCGGCGAGGGGAGTTGGAGTCGGGGGAGTCGGGCGCTCTTTGGCAACGGTTTCTTGGGGAGCGAGCGACTGGCACAAGAGCCAAAAATCATGCGTGAGGATTTGGCACTGTTTTGGATTCTCGTGATAGGCGTGACCCAGAAAAAAGAGGGCGAGCAGGGAGACACAAATGAAGAAGCTGCGCATGAGGGGATGGAAAAGTGTTTCCTTCAAGCCCATGGTGGTCTTCCAGCCATAAGAATGTCAAAACTTGATCTTTCCGGAAAAATGGTGAAAGCAGGAGAGGAAATGAAATTCCCCTCCGTTAGACCCTCACTCTTCTGGGTGACTTGACGAAGCCTCCGCCAGGAAACCTTCGCCCTATTCTATTTGCGGTGAGCCACGCGGGCCATCTCTGTCTGGAGGCGGTTCGCCACGAAGGCGCTGAGATCGAGCGGGACTTCCCGCATGCTGGGGGAAAGATCGCGATCCGTGTTGGTGCGGTCGAAATGAATGTCCGCATCGACGTACTGCCGGATTTCGGTGACCGCCTTGTCGAAAATCTTCGAGGCGGGCGGCAATTGCGCGCGGGTGAGACCGGGCTCAAAGCTAACCTTCAGGTTAGGGGCAAGGACTTCCAGAATCTTGGCGATGTCGCGGAAATAGGTGTCCTGCGGCGCAGTCAGATGATAGGTCGTACCGGAGCCGGAGGGCAGGCGCGCGAGGTCAATCATGGCGGCGATGACCCAGTCATTGTGGATGAGATTGATGTTCGCTTCCGGACTCATGCGGAAGACGAAGGGCTCGCCCCGCTTGACGGCCAATGCGACTGAGTAGGCGCAGGCATCGACCATCTTGATCCCGCCCGTGCCACCCGCGTCATCAACGACAACGCTGGGGCGGAAAATGGCCCCCTTCACCCCGGCGGCAAAAGCGCGATTGACCGCGACTTCAGCAGCGAGCTTGGCTGCCTCGTAAGGATTGCGGAAAGCCTGGCCCATCTGCGCTTCGCTTTCGCGCGCAATACCGTGACGTTCGCCCACCACGTAGGCGGTGCTGACATGGTAGAAATCACCGGCAGGGCGTCCGTGCAGCCAGGATTCCGCGAGCCGCTGCGTGGCGACGTTGTTGATTTCGTTGATGTCGCGGGCCGTTTCCTCGCATTCGGCGGTTAGTGCAGTCAGCGCGGCGAAGTGCCAGATGCCGCCATCGCAGGGGAAAAGGGCGTCGAGTTGCTCATTGCCGAGGTTGCGGACATCGCCGTCGACCAGCGTGACGCGGGAGCTGTTGGCTTGAAGAAAGGACTGAAAGGCGGGAGTTTGAAAAGAGGAGGAAGCCTTGCGAACGAGAAGGGTGGCTTTCAGCTCCGGCAGGCGCTTAAAGATGCTTTGCAAAAAGGCGGAGCCGAGCGCACCGGTGGCTCCGGTGAGCGCAAGTCGTTCTGGCAGGTAGGTGTCCATGGAAGAGAGAGGGATAGTCGCCCAGACTAGCGATCTCCTGCGCAGGGGCAATGGTAATGTGAGGGAGGAAGATTTTCGTGGGGCAAACCGATTCGATTACGTTTGAAAAACGGAGCGGGAGCGGTAGTCTCGGCCTCATGTCCGTTTCTCGCGCGGAGTTTCTTAAATCGCTGGGCTCGTCGGTTACCGATTATACTCTGGGAACGGGACTCGCCACCGCTCAGGCCGTCGCCGGAAAGGTTTTTGCCATGATGGAATCGCCGTCTCCGAGCGTGGCACCGGTCAAGGAAACCGTGCCGGAGGCGCGGGTCATCCATAGTGGTCCGGAAACGGGCAACCAGATCGCGCTGACCTTCGACGATGGTCCGACACCGGGCGTCACGGATCGCATTCTGGACGAACTGAAGAAGCGGGGGCTGCATGCCACGTTTTTTATGATCGGCGCACGCGTGGAACTCGCACCGGATCTGGCCCGCCGGGTTCTGGCCGAGGGCCACGACGTCGGAAATCACACTTTCACGCATCCGAAACTGAGCAGTCTTTCGGATGTGCAGGCCGAGGAGGAGGTCGACAAGACGCAGGATGTTCTACTGAATCTTCTGGGACACCAGGCGACTTGGTTCCGCCCTCCCTACGGTGACCTGCGAAAAAATCAGGAACCGATGCTCGCGAAAAAAGGTCTCTCGATTGTTTACTGGAGCCTGAGCCCTTCGGACTGGGCTCGTCCTGCTCCTGCAGCGATCATTGAAACGATCCTTGAAGACATCAAGCCGGGAACGATCGTGGTCTGTCACGATATGCACCGCGAGACAGCTGATTGCATGAGCGACCTGCTCGATCAGTTACTTGAGCGGGGGCTTAAGACCACCACGCTCACAAACCTGCTGGCCCCTGCCGAATCCAAGTAGCCGGGATTGGTTGTTCCCCGGACTACCGATTAGCCAACTTACCGGGGAAAGTAGCCCATCAGGTAAAGCACGAGCAGAACGACAAGCACGAGGCCGATGCCGCCGCCGCCGCCCGCCGCACCGCGATAGGCGTAGCCGCCACCGCCGAGGAGAAGGACAAGAAGGACAATAATAAGGATAAGGGACATGGTAGTAGGTGTGGTTAGGTTGAGGGTTTCAGGAGGCCTTTTCCTTGTTCCAAAGGGTCCGGGCCAATTGATTGAGAAGCAGGGTGTTGAGCCCCATCACGCCTTGAATTTCATGGCTCGACAGGGGCAGGCAGGCCTGCCCAACGGCACAGATAATTTTCAGGGAGAGTTTCATTCTGCCTCTTCCTTTGCAGGGGGAATGCCAGACGAAAAAATTTTTGTGTGATCCTGAAGGATAACGACTTACGAAAACCATTATTTGGCGAATCCCTATTTTGGGCCGTTAAATGCGGCTCGCGCTTGGGCGATCATGCAATCTGCGCGAAGTCGCCTGTTGCAGGAAGTTCGTCCTTTTCCTTTTGCCCGGGAGGGAGCTAAATAGGGCAGCTTCTTTGCTTATGGCCAATTCCGTTTTTCTCGAACCGTTTCCTCAGCGTCCCGAGTTGGTCCTGCGCAATACGACGACGCCGCGCATTTTCGTCGCGGCCACGCGCATGGACGACGGCAAGACAACGACCTCGGTGGGACTCTTCGCCGCCCTGCAAAACCGTTTTCCGCGCATTGGCTACATCAAGCCGGTGGGGCAGCGTTTTGTGGAAATCGAAGGCGCCAAGATCGACGAAGATACGGTGCTGATCAACGACACCTATCATCCCCACACCCCGCTGCGCGCCATGAGCCCCATTGCGGTGGAGCCTGATTTCACGCGGCGCTACCTTTCCGGTGGCATCGCGCACCAATTGCATGACCGTGTCCGCACCGCGTTCGACGAGTCGGCCTGGGAAAAGGATTTTGTGATCATCGAGGGGACGGGCCACGCCGGCGTCGGGAGCGTGTTCGATCTTTCCAACGCCACGGTGGCGAAATTGCTTAAGGCCAAGGTCATCATCGTCAGCCGGGCGGGTATCGGGCGGCCCATCGATGAGATCAGTCTCAATCTGGCGCTATTCGAGAAGAGCGGCGTGGAGGTGATTGGCGCGATCATCAATAAGGTGTTGCCGGCCAAGATGGACATGCTCAAGGAATACGCCACGCTGGGCTTGGCCAAGCTGGGGCTTCCGCTGCTGGGCATGATTCCCATGCACACGGAGCTCTACAAGCCGACGGTCAATCAGGCGTGTCTGCAGTTGCGCGGCGAGTTCATCGCCGGGGCACAGCACAAACGGCGACGGATCGCCAAGATCGGGGTTGGTGCCATGTCGTCCCGCAACGCCGAGAAGCTGCTCCATCCCGGCACACTGATCATCACCCCGGGCGACCGCGAGGATCTCATCATGATGATCCTCAATGACGACTCAAAACTGCCTTCGAGAAATCATCTCGCAGGGGTGGTGTTGACTGATGGCATTCTGCCGCATGCCAGCGTGATGGAATTGATCCGCCAACGCTCGATTCCGTTCATCTCGACCCAGGCCGATGTTTCCAGCGCCACAACCGCGATCGCTCGCATGACGGTAAAGACCGAGGTGGGTGACCGGGACAAGATTGGTTTGATCCAGAAGCTGGTCCAGGATCATGTGCAAGTGGACCGGATCGTGGATCTCGTGCAGCGGCCCGATATGTATGGGCCTTCGCAGTTGAGCTTGGGGATGTAACTGCTCGCATTTCCCATTGGGAGATGCCTTATGTAGCAGCTACATGGAAGCGTGTGCAGGGGGACCGTTGCGACGGCGCGCAACGGCTACCTTTTTACTTCGTGGTTTCGCTCATACCGGTGATCAGGCCGACCATGGGCATGAACAGCGCGATAACGATGGTACCGACGATGACGGCGAGCATGACGATCATGATCGGTTCCAGGATGCTGGTGAGACCGGTGACGACGTTGTCCACTTCGGCTTCATAGACGTCCGCGACCTTGACCAACATGTCCGGCAGTTGCCCGGTTTCCTCACCGACCTGCACCATGCTGGTGACGATGGGAGGAAAGACGCCGGAGGTTTCCATCGGTCCCACGACCGATTCACCTTCCTTCACGCTGTCGTGGATCTTGCCGATGGCCGTGGCCACCACGGAATTGGCGGCGGTATCGCGGGTGATGTTCAACGCTTGGAGAATGGGAACCCCGGAGCTGATCAGCGTGCCGAGTGTGCGGCTGAAGCGCGCGATACCGGTCTTGCTGATGAGATCGCCGAAGACGGGCACCTTGAGCGCGATACGATCCAGGATGACCACGCCTGCCGGTGTACTCGAGAAGGCCTTGTAGCCAACGACGATGACGACCAAGCCTCCGAAGATGAGGTACCATCTGTCCACCATAAAGTTACTGCAGAAGATGACGAAGAGCGTGATCCCGGGGAGAGGCTTGCCGGGGAGCGCATCTGCGAAAATCTGCTGGAATTTCGGCACGATGAAGATAAGCAGGAAGGTCAGAATCAAGCCCGCGATGACCAACACGACGAGCGGATAGACCATCGCCGCGATAACCTTGCCCTTGATCTTCTCCGATTTTTCCTGGAATTCCGCGAGGCGGGTGAGCACGATTTCAAGCACGCCGCCCAATTCTCCAGCCTTCACCATGTTGACGTAAAGCTTGTCAAAGATACGGGGATGCACAGCGAGTGCCTCGGAAAAAGTGCTGCCGCTTTCCACCGAAGCCGCCAGATCGGACATCGTCTCGCGCATGACTGGGTTACGCTCCTGCTTGGCAAGCGTGTTCAGGCTGCGCATGAGGGGCAGGCCCGCGTCGATAAGGGTGGCGAGTTGGCGGGTGAAAATGGTGAGGATGCGCGTCTTGACCTTGCCAGTCTTCTTCTTGCCCGTCTTCTTTTTTTCGGCCGAAGCCGCTCCGCCTCCCTTGGCGGCTGAGGCCTCCTTGGCTTCATCCAACCGTTGGGGATAGAATCCCAACTGGCGAATTTGCGCAATGGCGTCGGATTGGTCGGCGGCTTCGATGGAGCCGGTCGCTTGTTTGCCTCGGGCATCGACGGCCGTATAGGAGAATTTGGGCATAAGGGGGAGGAGTGGGAGGGTTCTAGGTGTACTTCAAGACTTCCTCGATGGTGGTTTCACCTTCGAAAATGCTGCGGAGGCCGTCGGCGCGAAGAGTGGACATGCCCAGCTCGATGGCCTTCTGGCGAATCACGACGGAAGGCGCACGTTGGCTGATCAACTCGCGGATGGGCTCGGAAATATCGAGGAATTCGTAGATACCTTTGCGGCCCTTGTACCCGGTACGGTTGCATTGTTCGCAACCGGTTCCGTAATAGAAATTCTTGTCGCCGATATCGTGGATGGAGAGGCCGATCTGGCGCAGCAGCGTTTCGCTCGGTTCATAGGGCGTCTTGCAATTCTGGCAGATTCGGCGGACGAGACGTTGGCCCAGCACGCCCTCCAAGCTGGAAGCAATGAGGAACGGCTCCACGCCCATGTCGATGAGACGGGCGATGGCACCAGGCGCGTCGTTGGTGTGCAAGCTGGTCAACACCAAGTGACCCGTGAGCGAGGCTTGAATGGCGATCTGCGCGGTTTCGATATCGCGCGTTTCACCGACCATGATGCGATCCGGATCCTGCCGAAGGAACGCACGCAGGGCGCGGGCGAAGGTCAGGCCGATACCTTCGTGAATCGGTACCTGCTGAATACCTTCGATTTCGTACTCGACCGGTTCCTCGGCGGTGAGGAGCTTCGTATCGGTCGTGTTGATACGGTTGAGACAGGCGTACAGCGTGGTCGTCTT
>FTJN01001622.1_pt8 | contig 13782 bp, 17 predicted proteins | sample 1658361 | NCBI WGS metagenome assembly FTJN01 (sample SAMEA3914819, study PRJEB12502) | metagenome | biome: forest; material: soil | place: Canada | collected 2010-06-26 | depth 0.3 m | reverse complement strand
CCGCGATCCGAAGGCTTCCGGAAAACGGTCCACGCGGAGCGCCTGAACTTCGTCGAAACGGTATTCAAAACTGCAAATCATCCGGGCGAGGCCCGGGCGCTTCGCACCCTTCCCACCCCATCGCTGCTTTTGGCGCGTGAGCGTGAAGTCATGCCTGCTGATGGGGACACACGCATGCGTGTGTCCCCGACCGCTATCAGGAGGTCATCAGGTCGCGCAGGGTCAGCTTGGTCGTGAACTTGCCGTCCACCTCGGTCAGGCTCGACATCGGCACCGTCACGACCTTGCCGGCCAGCAGGATCTGCGGAACGCCGTTGGCGTCCAGCTTGTAGATCGGGGCCAGCTTCTTGCCGTCGGCGTCGTAGAGCAGCTTGCCGACCAGGACCTTGGCCAGGGCCGACGGCTCGGCGGCGACGGCGGCCGTGCTGAGCGCACAAACCGGCAGGAGCGCCGAAAGGGCGACGATAAGACCGAACTTCTTCATCTGTAGCTCCGTGATCGAGGTTGTGGGACAGGGTTGAGGTCAGCCCGAAGGCCGGGGGGTTCTAGGCGGCGAACCGGCCGAGATCCTGGTGGCTCTCCACCAAGTCCAACACGTCGTGCATCGAAAACCCAGGGTCTGCGATATACAGTGCATCATATATCGTCCGGGCGAAGGCGAGGTCCGCCGGGGTCTTCACCCGCCAGTCGTAATGCGACCAATCGCGGTGGGTTTTCAGGTGCGCCTGGCGGAAGCGCTCGGGCCGCTCGCGGATGGCGGCGGTGGGCGAGATCAGGGCCAGCGGGTCTCGAACCTCGGCGGCGGCCTCGCGCAAGGCCTCGACCGTGATCACCTCGACCTCCAGCCCGGCCGGAAAGGTGCGCTGGACGCGATTGGACGTGTAGGCCGCGCCGCTGGACTGGGCCAGGCGGACAGCCTCGTCGATCACGGCCGGATCGACGAAGGGCGCGTCGCCCTTGATCCGGACGATGTGGCTGACCGGGCCGGCGGCCTCGGCGCAGCGGGCGATGCGGTCCAGAATGTCGCTGCCCGAGCCGCGATGCACGGCATAGCCGCGCGACACCACCAAGCCGGCCAGGCCGTCGTCGGCGGCGTCGCTGCTGGTGGCGACAATGATCTTGTTCAAGCGTCGGGCGCCGCGCAGCCGCTCCAGCTGACGCAGGATCATCGGCTGACCCTGAAGGGTGGCCACGGCCTTGCCGGGCAGACGCTTGGAGCCCATGCGGGCTTGGACGACAGCGAGGATCATGGCGTTTTGCTCCCTCTTTTTATGACTCAGCGCTTCTTCGAGGCTGAGGTGTGATTCGCCTGTTCGTCAGGCGACCCAACGTCGCGGGTCCAGGGCCACCGGATCGTCGATGGCCATGTCGTCCCAATCGAGATCGGGGGGCGGGCTGGAAGCGGCGGCGACCACGGCCGAAAGCTCGGCGGCCGAGGTGACGCCCACCAGGACGGCGCTGGCCTCGACGCGCGACAGGGCAAAGCCCAGCGCCGCCTGCAGCGGATCGGAACGGCCCTCGGCGATCATCCGGCGCACCTTCGACAGGCGGCCCGAGGCCCCCTTCAGCTGGGCGGGAACGCGGTCGGGCGGCAGGAACAGCAGGCCATTGAGGAAGATCGAGCGCAGCTGCACCTCGATCCCCAGGCCGGCGATGCGGGCCAGCGAGCCGTCGGCCAGCAGGCGCTGGTCCAGCAGCGAGGCGGGCGCTTGAAGAATGTCGGGCTTGAAGCGACGGGCCACGCCCACCGGATCGTCGCTGGCGTGGGCCGCGACGCCGATCTTGGCGAACAGGCCTTCGTCGCGCAGACGGGCCAGGCGGTCCCAGACGGCCGCGCCGTGCGGGCCGAACAGTTCCGAGGGCGAGGAGACGATGATCGCGTCGGCGCGTTCCAGGGCCAGGCGGCGCAGGGCCGCGCGGGCCTCGGCCTCGACATAGTCAGGGCCGCGGTCGGCGCGGGCCGCCGACAGCGTGACGCGGAACGGCACCGGACGCGGGATCAGGTCGCCCAGCACCTGCTCGGCGCGGCCATAATTGCCCGACACGTCCAGCACCGAAAGCCTGGCGCGGGCGGCGATGTTGAGAATGTCGCGCGCTTCCACTTCCGGCGAACGCGCACGTGGCGACGCACTCATCCCGTCCAACCCGAACTGGGCGGCGGCAAGACCGAGCTTGGAAACCGAAAGCGACATGGAAATCCGTGCGGATTGAACACCAGTGACGCGAACCGTACGCCCCAAGGTTTGAAGAAGGCGTTTCTGGAAACTTGCCGAGGGGTTAACATCGCGGCGATGGACCTGCCCGACCGCGCCGACATCGACGTGCCTTCAGAGCGTTCAGCGGACCTCGCGGACTGGCCTGTCCACGGCCTCGCCGACGACATGCGACCCGCCCTGGCCGCCGCCTTGGCGCGCGGCCCCGCCGCCCTGGCCACCATCGTCGCCCTGGGCGACGGCGGCCCGCGGCCCGTCGGAACCCAGATGGTGTTCGGCGACGGCACGCGGGCGGGCTTCCTGTCGGGCGGCTGTATCGAGGCCGATGTCGAGGACCACGCCCGGGCCTGCATCGCCGACGGCCAGCCCCGCCGGCTGGTCTATGGCGAGGGCAGCCCCTGGCCGGACATCCGCCTGCTGTGCGGCGCGCGGATCGAAATCCAGGTCGAGGCCCTCGCCCCGGATGATCCGGCGGCCCGCGACCTTTTGACTCTGGCGACGGCGCGGGTTCCGGCCCTCTGGATCAGCGACGGTCGGCGGCGCGCCTGCGGTCCGGTTGACCAACCGCCCCAAGCCTGGCCCGGCGCCTTCTCCCGCCGATTCGATCCGGCGCCCCGGCTGGTCGTGCTGGGCGGCGATCCCACCGCCCTGGCCGTGGCGGATCTCGGCGCGCGGTCGGGCTTCGAGACAACCCTGATCCGACCGAAGGGCCCGCTGGCCCCGCCGCCCCTGGCCGGCGTGGCCTATCGCCGCGACGAAGCCGCCGCGGCCCTGGCGGCCGTCGGTCTGGATCCGTGGACGGCGGTGGCGATCTGTGGCCACGACATCGAACTGGACCACGCCGCCCTGGCGGCCGCCCTGCCCTCGCCCGCCCCCTATGTCGGCCTGCTGGGCGCCCGGCGGCGGCTGGCCGAGCGGCTGGACCGGCTGCGGGCGGCGGGGGTTTCGGAACGCGACCTGCAAAAGCTGCGCGCCCCGATCGGCCTCGACCTCGGCGGCAAGGCTCCGTTCGAAGTGGCCGTGGCGGTGATCGGCGAGATCATGGCCACCCGGCATGGGCAGCCAGCGCTGGCGCGGCGGCCTTAATCCGCCCGCCAGTCGCCCGACTTGCCGCCGGTCTTTTCGACCAGGCGCACGGTCTCGATGACCATGCCCTTCTCGGCGGCTTTCAGCATGTCATAGATCGTCAGGCAGGCCACCGAGACGGCGGTCAGGGCCTCCATCTCAACGCCCGTCTGGCCCTTGAGCTTGACCCGGGCCCTGACCGCCAGCCCGCCCTCGGCCGGCTCGACCGAGACCTCGACCTTGGACAGGGCCAGCGGGTGACACAGCGGGATCAGGTCCGAGGTTTTCTTGGCGGCCATGACGCCGGCGATCTCGGCCACCGCGCGAACGTCGCCCTTGCGGCTGGTTCCGGAAATGGCCAGGGCCAGGGTCTCGGGCGCCATCCGCACGAAGCCGACGGCGATCGCTTCACGGACGGTTTCGGCCTTGTCGGAGACGTCGACCATCCGGGCCCGGCCCTGGTCGTCGATGTGGGTCAGGCGGGTCACTGTTCCAACAGCCTCGGCATCAGCTCGACCATGTTGCAGGGCTTGTGGCGGCTGTCGAGCTGGGCGGCGATGACCTTGTCCCAGCCGTCGCGGACCGCGCCGTTGCTGCCCGGTAGGCAGAACACGAAGACCCCGCCGATCAGGCCGGCGGTGGCGCGGCTCTGCAGGGTCGACAGGCCCACCGAGGCGTAAGACACCATGTGAAACACCACCGAGAAGCCGTCGATCTTCTTGTCGAACAGCGGCTCCAGGGCCTCCGGCGTCACGTCGCGGCCTGTCAGGCCGGTGCCGCCGGTGGTGACGATGGCGTCGACCTGGCCGCCGGCGATCCAGTCGCGCACCGTCTGGCGGATCTGCTCGACGTCGTCGCGGACCACCGCCCGACCGCCCAGATCATGGCCGGCGGCCTTGACCCGGTCGACCAGCACCTGGCCGGAGGTGTCGCTTTCCTCGTCGCGGGTATCGGAAATGGTCAGGATCGCCACGCGAACCGGCGTGAACGGAAGGTCCGGCTTGATACCGCCGCCCGGGGTGAGACCGGCTGCCGACATGCTTGTTCTCCTAGTCCCAGCGTTCCGCGTCGGTCCTATCCCGAGCCGTCGGTTCGATCCAGCGCTCGCCGTCCGGGCCATGCTCCTTCTTCCAGAAGGGAGCCCGGCTCTTCAGATAGTCCATCAGGAAGTCGCAGGCCTCGAAGGCGGCGCGGCGATGGCCGGCGGCCGTGGCCACGAAGACGATCGCCTCGCCCGGCGCGATGCGGCCCGTGCGGTGGACGATGCGATAGTCCTGCAGGGCAAAGCGCGCCTTGGCCTGTTCGGCGAAGGCGGCGATGGCCGCGTCGGTGAAGCCGGGATAGGCCTCCAACTCTAGCGCCAGGGCCGCGCCCTTCTCGGCTCGCGCCAGGCCGGCGAAACTGGCCACGGCGCCGGTCTCGTCGCGGCCGGCGCAGAAGGCGGTCAGGATCTCGCCGGGCTCGAAGGCTTGGTCGGTGAGGGTGATCATCCGCCGCTCATGGGGGGAAGGAAAGCCACCTCGGCGCCAGCGGCCAGAAACGCTTCGCCGCGGACGATGGCCTTGTCGACCGCCACCTGCACGCCGGGACCGGCCAAGGCCTCGCCCAGTTCGACGTCGTCGGCCGCCAGGAGATCGCGCAGCCCGGCAATTGAAGAGGCCTCGACGGTCCGCTCACGCCAGCCAGCCAGGTCGGCCAGGCGTCCGAACAGCAGCACCCGGGCCATGCTCAGCCGCCCGTTGTCGACATATGTCGCGCCACCGCCGGCCGGGCGCCGCCGATCTGGAAGTCGTGGCCCTCCGGCTTGGCGCCGATGGCCGCGAAGATCGCCCGCTCCAGCCCCGCCGCGTCGGCCCCGCCGCGCATCACCGCCCGCAGGTCGCTGGCGTCGTCACGGCCCAGGCAGGTGTGCAGGGTGCCGGTGCAGGTCAGGCGCACCCGATTGCAGGCCTCGCAGAAATTGTGGCTGAGCGGGGTGATCAGGCCCAGACGGCCGCCGGTCTCCTCGACCCGCACATAACGGGCCGGGCCGCCGGTGGCATAGGCCAGATCCGTCAGGGTCCAGAACGACGACAGCTCGCGGCGGACGTCCTTCAGCGACAGGTACTGGTCGGTGCGGTCTTCCTCGATCTCGCCGAGCGGCATGGTCTCGATCAGCGTCATGTCGGCGCCCAGGCCGTGGGCCCACTGGATCAGGGCCGGCAGTTCGGCGGCGTTATCTGCCTTTAGCGCCACGGCGTTGATCTTGACCTGGATCCCCGCCGCCAGGGCCGCGTCGATCCCGGCCAGCACCTTGGACAGATCGCCGCCCCGGGTCAGCTTGCGAAACAGGTCGGGCTTGAGCGTGTCGAGCGAGACATTGATCCGCCGGATCCCGAACCGCGCCAGGTCGCCGGCATGCTGGGCCAGCTGAGTGCCGTTGGTCGTCAGGGTCAACTCGTCCAAGGCCCCGGTCGCCAGGTGCCGCGACAGCCGCTCGACCAGGGTCATGATCCCCTTGCGGACCAGGGGCTCGCCACCGGTCAGCCGCAGCTTGCGCACGCCCAGGCCGACGAAGGTCGAGGCCAGGCGGTCCAGCTCCTCCAGGCTCAGCACTTCCGCCTTCGGCAGGAAGGTCATGTGCTCGGCCATGCAATAGGTGCAGCGCAGGTCGCAGCGGTCGGTGACCGAGACGCGCAGATAGGTCACCGCGCGGCCGAAACCGTCGATTAGGCGCGGAGAACTCGAGATCGCTTGCGCGGGGCTGGCGTCATAGGGCGTCATGCTGCGTCTAAGATAGGCGCGGGATGGCATGGCGGAAAGTGAAAGCATGCGTTTGGAAGCGATCGTCCTGGCGGCGGGGGCCGGACGCCGGTTTGGCGGCCGCAAGCTGCTGGCGTCTTTCGAGGGCCGACCGCTGATCGTCGCCGCCCTGAACGCGGCCTTCGCCGCCCCGGTCCGGCGTGTCTGGCTGGCCACCGACGGCGATCCGGAACTGGCGGCCGTCGCTTGCGATCATGCCCGTGGCCTGGACCGCGAGATGGATCTCGAGATGATCGTGGTCACCAACCCCGCCGAGGGCATGGGCGCTTCACTCCGAACGGCGGTCGCCGCCCTGCCGGGCGAGGCGGCGGGGGTCTTCGTTTTTCTGAGCGACATGCCGCGCATTCCGACGGGTGTCCCCCTTGCCCTAGCCGAGGCTCTAGCGGCCGGCTTCGACCTGGCGGCCCCGCGCTTCGAGGGTCGGCGCGGTCATCCGGTGCTGTTCGGGCGCGCCTACTTTCCGGCGCTGCTGGCCCTGGAAGGCGACGCCGGGGCGCGGGACCTGCTGGCCGAAGCGGGCGAGCGGCTAGCGCTGATCGACAGTCTCGACGCCGGCGTCCTGTTCGATGTCGACCGACCGGAAGATCTGGCGTGAAGGATCCGCCTGACCGTCAGGCGTGCTCGCGACGGTTCTCGCGCCAGCCCGCCCAGGTGCCGAACGCAATGCACGCCAGAACCCCGTAGCTCCAGATCGCCATACTGATCCGCAGAGTGTTGAGGCTCACTCGTAGATCGATCATTACCGCGATATGCGAGGCGACGATGATCGTCAGGAACGCCGAGGCGATGATCGTCCAAATCCGTCGGCTTCGCATCGAGATCCAGACGACGATAGCCAGGGTCAGCACGTCGATTGCCAGGATCCCGTAGTCGGCGTTGTAGGCGTCGTGACGATTGACCAGCAGGGATCCAAGCCACGAGGCGAGCAGGGTCGCACCGATCCAGCGCGTGGGCTGATCGCCGCGCCACATCGCCAATCCGCAGACCAGGACAGCGACGATCAGGGAGACGAGGGTGTGAATCTGCAAGGTGGTGACGTCCGATTAGGGTCGGGCGTCACCATGCCTCAGGCATAAATCCCAGAGAAGCAACCTAAGGTCTGTCAATGCCGTGTCCGGCGACCTTCCCACAGGATCGTCTTCACTTCCTCGATGATGCTCAACGCGCCGTCGGAGTCGCCGGCCTCCTCAAGCGCGATCAGCTGGGGCATCAGCACCGACAGAATGCGGCGCTGCACGGGCCCCAGGGTACGTAGGTGCCGACGAAACTCGTTCAGTTCATCAAGCGTGGCGTCCTGCTGCGGCTGGACGATCTGGGCGGTGCTCATTGCACATCTCTCATGGATCGAAGGACGGCTTGCCCCTGAAGGGGCGAGAGTCGGGATCAAGCGGCGAGGCCGCCGGCGACGGCGTGCAGGCCGCTGGTGCGCGGCGGTTCGTCGGTCTTGTCCATGTCACCGACAGCCAGGGCGCCGCATCCGATCTGCGTGCGCACGGTGGCCAGCGCGCTGTGGGTCTCGATGATCGTCCGGCGCGCCGAGACGATATGGGCCAGGGTCTCGCCGAGATTGGCCACGGCTTCCTGGCCGAGCACGGCCGACAGCTTGGTCTCCAGCCGGAGCGAGGGCAGCAGGCCCATCAGTTCGGCGGTTTCGCGCAGGGCCGCGTCGATCGCGGCTTCGGCGCGCATCAGCTTTTCAGCGCCCGCACGGGCGGCTTCGGTACGTTTCATGGCATGACTCTCCCGGTCGCACGGGTCCCCCCCGCACGTTAAAGTCTGTGAAATTGTTTTTGGAAGCTCGGCGTCAGTGCGCCGGAGGCGGGCTCCAGCCCTCGCGGAACCGCTGAAGGGCGTAGAGGAATTCATGGGCGCCCATCGTGACCGTCCCGAGCAGAATGCCGCCCAGGGTCGCGACCGCGAGGATCAGACCCAACCACTGCAAAGGAGTCAGGTCATCGCGCCAACTCCTTCCATGCGAAGCGGCGTGTCGTCCGCCAGGAAGGCCGTCGCCGCCAATACTCTCAGAAGCAGCTTCCCGGGCGGGTCGCCCGCCGCCTGCGCCTTGCGCAGCGCCGAGACCGTCTCCGCCACCAGCCGTCCGCGTTCCGGCGTTCCGGCCATCAGGATCAAACCCTCTTCGAGCGACTGCCAACTCGCGATGAAGAAGGCCGAGGCCGGGTTCGAACTGTTCGGGGAAGATTTCGTCATGGCTGCTCTCGCTGTTGAGACGAGAAGAGCCCCCGGACCGGGCCGTGGCTAGGTCAGGCGATTGCTTACGGTAGTCATTACCGGGGTCGGTTTCCCAGGCGATGAAGGCCAGGGCGGCGTCGCGACGGTTCAGACCGCCCACCCGACGCCGCGCGCTGAGCACGTGCATCTCGACGGTCTTGGGCGAGAGCCGCAGCAGGCGGGCGATTTCCTTGGACTGCCGATGCTGGGCGATCAGGCGCAGAATCTCTCTCTCGCGAGGAGTCAGCCGCTCGAAGCCCAGATTGTCGCCGGAGTCCACCATGGCGCTAAAATGGTTCGCGGCTCGCCTTACGTCCAGCAAGACTTGACTAAACGCGCCGCTACGATGCGTGTTCAATCAAAAGCGCATCGAATTTCGCTACGCTGGACGGCCTCTATTGTCGACCGGCCGACCTTCAGGCCTGCGAGCGGACGAACGGCAGACGGGTCGTCGGCGTCTTGGACAGGGCCAGCAGGGCGTTGGCCACGGCCGGACCGATCACCGGCGTTCCCGGCTCGCCCACGCCGCTGGGCGGATTTCCCGAGGGCAGGATGTGGGTCTCGACACTCGGCGCCTCGTTCATCCGCAGCACGCGATAGGTATCGAAATTGCTCTGGTCGACGGTTCCGTCGGTGAGCGTGATCTCGCCATAGAGCGCCGCCGACAGGCCGTAGCAGGTCCCACCCTCCATCTGGGCGGCGATCTGGTCGGGCGAGACCGCCACGCCGCAGTCGATGGCGGTGACCACCCGGCCGACACGCGGATGGCCGTCCACCAGCTTGACCTCGGCGACCTGGGCGACCACCGAGCCGAAGCTCTCGTGCACCGCCACGCCGCGCGTGAAGCCGGCGGCCGGCGCCGGACCGGCCTTCTCGACCGCCAGGTTGAGAACCGCCAGGTGCCGGGCCGCTTGGGGCCCGGCCTTGACGTAGAGCGCACGGCGGTAGTCGACTGGATCCTTGCCGGCCTTGAGCGCCAGCTGGTCGATCGTGTGCTCCATCACGAAGGCGGTGTGGGTCGCGCCCACCGAACGCCACCACAGCACCGGCACGCCGGCTTCCGGCAGAGCCACCTGCGCATCGACGATCGGTGTGGCCTTCAGATAGGGCGAGCCGGACACGCCTTCGATCGCCGACTCGTCGGGTCCCTTGGAAGGCATGGGCGAGCCCTTCATGATCGACTGGGTGACGACGCGGTGACGCCAGGTCGCCGGATAGCCGTCCTTGTCGAGCGTGACCCGCACGGCGTGGTGGATCAGCGGTCGGTAATAGCCGGCGCGCATGTCGTCCTCGCGCGTCCAGATCAGCTTGACCGGCCGGCCGCCCCCGACCTTCTTGGCGATCTCGACGCATTCGGCGACATAGTCGGACTGGAAATTGGCGCGCCGGCCGAACGAGCCACCGGCGTACAGGGTTTCCACTTCAACCGAACCCGGCAGGGTCTTGACGATCTTGGCCGCCGCCATCTGGTCCAGGGTCGGGGCCTGCGAGCCGTGGATCAGCTTGACCTTGCTGCCGTCGACGATCGCCACGCAGTTCATGGGCTCCATGGTGGCGTGGGCCAAGTAGGGGAAGTCGTAGGTGGTCTCGAAGACCTGGCCGGCGTCTCCCGCCGAAGCGGCCGCCGTATCGCCTCGGGCGTCGAAGGCCTCCCATTTCAGGTCCGCGGGACCCTTGCCGGCGGCGATGTCGCGCCATTGCTGGGCGATCGTCGTCGAGCTTCGGGTCTCGACCTTGCCCTCGTCCCACTCAATCTTCAGCGCCTCGCGGCCCATGCGGGCGGCATAGGTGGTTTCAGCGACGACGGCGATCCCGGTGGGGATTTCGTAGACCTCGACCACACCGGCCACCTTCTTGGCGTCGGCGGCGTTGAAGCTCTTCACGCTGCCCCCGAAGCGCGGAGCGTGGGCGACCACCGCCACCAGCATGTTGGGCAACTGGACGTCCTGGGTGTAGCGGGCCGTGCCGTTGCTCTTGATCAGGCTGTCCTTGCGCCGCACGCGGTCGGTGCCGATCAGGGTGAAGGTCTTGGGATCCTTCAGGGTGGGGTTCTCGGGCGGCGTCACCTTGGCGGCGTCGGCGATCAGCTCGCCGAAACCCGCGCTCTTGCCTCCGCCGCTGACGACGCTGTCCTTGACCGTGATCTGGCTGGCCGGGACGTTCCATTTGGTCGCCGCCGCCTGCACGAACATCGCCCGCGCGCCGGCTCCGGCCTTGCGCAGTTGCTCCCAGGAATTGGAGATCGCCGACGAGCCCCCGGTCAACTGGATGCCCAGCATTTTGTTGCCGTAGAGCTTGGCGTTGGCTGGGGCGTGCAGGACCTTCACCCGAGCCCAGTCGGCGTCCAGCTCCTCGGCGACGATGGCGGCGAGGCCGGCGTGGTTGCCCTGGCCAAATTCAATGTGCTTGGACAGCACCGTGACCGCGCCGTCCGGATCGAAGCGGATGAACGGCCCGAAGGCCCCGACATCGACCTTGGAGCCGGCGCTCATCAGGTCGGCGGGCGAGCAGCCGACCAACAGGGCGCCGCCGGCCAGGGTGGCGCCGACCACCACGTCGCGGCGGCTGACGCCTTGCTTGCGAAGCAGCTTCTGGAAGGGGCCATTCATTGGCCGACTCCCCGGCTGGTCGAACCCGAAGCCGCGGCGATCTCGTCATCGACATCATTCGAAGCCACGGGCTTGTCGCTCCCCTGGGCCGGAGGCGCGGCCACCACTGGCGCGGCGGCCAGGCCGGAGGCGTCCTTGATGGCCGCGCGGATGCGCTGGTAGGTGCCGCAGCGACAGATATTGCCGCTCATGGCGTTGTCGATGTCCTCGTCGCTGGGCGCCTTGGTCTGGGCCAGCAAGGCGGCTGCCGACATGATCTGGCCCGACTGGCAGTAGCCGCACTGCGGCACGTCATGCCTGACCCAGGCCTGCTGCAGCGGATGCTCGCCGCCCAGACTCTCGATGGTGGCGATCTTGGCGCCCGACAGCGCCGCGATCGGGGTTACGCAGGACCGCACCGGGTCGCCGTTGACATGGACCGTGCAGGCCCCGCACTGCGCCATGCCGCAACCGAACTTGGTGCCGGTCAGGCCCAGCTCGTCGCGCAGCACCCACAGCAGGGGCGTTTCGGGGGCGGCCTTGACGGTGACCGCCTTGCCGTTGATGTCCAGGGTCGACGTCATGGCGTTCTCGCCTCCCAAGCGAAAAGCGGGCCCGACGACCCGGCTCGGGCCGAATCTAACACCGCTAAGACCCAAACCCGCCAGTGAAATCTTGGTTCAGGCAGGCTAGCCTGACCGTGACGTTCGCCGCTTTGTCAGGACCCGCCCCTTGGACTCGTTCCCCGCCTATTTTCCCCTGGCCGGCCGCAAGGTCGTGATCGCCGGCAGCGGCGAGGCCGCCGACAACAAGGCGCGGCTGTTCGACGGCTCGCCGGCGACCCTGGTGCGAGTCGACGGTCCCGCGGCCTTCCTGCCCGGGACCTATACCGGCGCGGTGCTGGCCTTCGTGGCGGGCGATGACGAGGTGTTTCTGCAGGCGGCGGCCGGCGCGGCTCGGGCGGCCCGGGTGCTGGTCAATGTGGTCGACAAGCCGGCGATGAGCGACTTCAACACCCCGGCGGTGATCGACCGCGGCGAGGTGGTCTTGGCCGTGGGCACCGGCGGCGCTTCTCCGACCTTGGCCACCAAGCTGCGCAACGACATCGAGGCCCAGGTGCCCGAGGGTTCCGGCCGGGTCGCGGCCCTGCTGCGCAAGTTCCAGGACGAGGTTCGCGGCGCCTTGCCCGCCCTGCACGAGCGGCGGGCCTTCCTTCGCGACGCCGTGGTCGGCGAGGCGGCCCAGGCGGCCATGGCCGGCGACATGGACAAGGCCGGGGCGCTGTTTCGCCAAGCCCTGGCCAAGGGCGGCGGCCGCGAGGGCAAGGTGCGGTTCATCGCCGGCAAGGGCCCCTCGGACCTGTTGACGCTCCGCGCCCTGCGAGCCCTGGGCGCGGCCGACGTGCTGATCGCCGACGAGGGGGCCGATCCCGAAGTGATGACCCTGGCCCGCCGCGACGTCCATCGCCTGGATCCCGCCCAGGTCAGCGCCGAGACGCTGGTGACGCTGGCCCGGGAGGGTAAGCAGATCGTCCGGCTGGTCGTGGCGCCGGTCGATCCCGCCGTGATCCAGGCCCTGGCGACCGCCTCGGTGGCCGTCGAGGTCCTGATGGCGGCCCCCGCCGGTTAGTCCAGCGACCGGTCCTTGGTCTCGGGCAGCAGGAACAGGGTCACCAGAACGCTGATCAGGGTGAAGACCACCGGGTACCAGAGACCGGCATAGATGTTGCCGACCGCCGCCACGATGGCGAAGGCGCTGAACGGCACGAAGCCACCGATCCACCCCGTGCCGATATGGTAGGGCAGCGACAGGGCGGTGTAGCGCACCCGCGTTGGGAACAGCTCGACCAGGCAGGCGGCCAGGGGTCCGAACAGGGCGGTGGCGGCGATCACGAAGACCAGCAGCACGCCGAACATGCCCCACCAATTCATCCGCGCCGGGTCGGCCTTGGCCCGATAGCCGGCCTTGGCCAGGGCGGCCTTGATCGCGGCCTCGCCGGCGGTCTTCACCGCCTTGGCCTGCTTGGCGGGCAAGCCCTTGGCGCTCTGGGAAGCGATGCGGGTCTCGCCGATCTGGACGATCGCCGCCGCCCCGGCCGGGGCCGCGCGGTTGGTGTAGGACACCCCGGCATTGGCCAGGGCGCTCTTGGCGATGTCGCAGGACGAGACGAAGGCGGCCTTGCCGACCGGGTCGAACTGCAGGGCGCAGTCCTTGGGGTCGGCGGTGACGGTGACTGGCGAACGCGCCGTGGCCTCGGCCAGGGCCGGGTTGGCGGCGCGCTCCAGCAGGTGGAAGCCGGGGAAGTAGAAGACCAGGGCCAGGGCCATACCGCCCAGCATCACTGGCTTGCGACCGACCTTGTCCGACAGAGCGCCGAACACGACGTAGAACACCGCGCTGACCGCCGTGGCGGCCATCATGAGCCCGTTGATCACGCCCGGCGAGACCTTGAGGAACTTCTCCATGAAGGTCTGGACGTAGAAGAAGGTCGTGTACCAGACCGCGCCTTGCGCCGACATCATGGCGAAGAAGGCCAGCAGGACGAGCTTCAGGTTCTTCCACTGACCGAACGCCTCGGCGTAGGGGGCTTTCGAGGCCTCGCCGTCTTGCTTCATCTTGGCGAAGGCCGGGCTTTCGCTCAGCTTCAGGCGCATCCAGACCGAGACGCCCAGCAGGCCGATCGAGACGGCGAACGGAATGCGCCAGCCCCAGGCGTCGAAGGCCTCGGGGCCGACATGCTTGCCCAGGACCCAGCGGGTCACCAGGATGACCAGCAGGGCGCCGAACAGGCCGAAGGCCGCCGAGGTCTGCACCCAAGAGGTCGTCCAGCCGCGCTGCTTGGGCGGCGAATGCTCGGCCACATAGATCGCCGCCCCGCCATATTC
>FTJN01000035.1_pt1 | contig 13868 bp, 17 predicted proteins | sample 1658361 | NCBI WGS metagenome assembly FTJN01 (sample SAMEA3914819, study PRJEB12502) | metagenome | biome: forest; material: soil | place: Canada | collected 2010-06-26 | depth 0.3 m | reverse complement strand
GGCCAGGACAAGACCGAGTGCGGCATCCACGTCGCCCGGGCTCCTGGCGGGGCGCCGAACGTGGGCGAGGGAATCTAGCTCCACACCCTTGGGCTGCGCGGTTTGGACGCGGAGGTCGGCGCGCGGGGTTAAGCCGCCGTTAGCCCTAATTCCCCTAGCCTCACGCAGGTTTAGGGGAAACGGTCTTGTCGGTGACAGCGCAGCTTCAGTCGGACGTCGCGACCACCTTCGACGTCCTGTCGTGGGAGCTGGAGCTCGCCGGCGCGCGGTGCATCTTCCTCGACACGCTGATCGGCAAGCTGCTGACGACCGTCGCGCCCGAGCATCGCGATCAACTGCTCGAAGGGGTCCAGGCCGTGGACCTGCTGAGCCAGCACCTGACGGGCCTGTCGACCTTCGCGCGGCAACTGAGCCAGACCGTCGTGGTGCAAGAGCCCGTCGGCGTCAGCGCCGCGCTCAAGAGCATCACGCTGGGCGCCCTGGCCGATCGCATGACCACCTCGTTCGGCGGAGTTGAGGCCGGGTTCAATGACGGCGACGACGCCGGCGATCTGGACCTCTTCTGATGACCGCAGCCCGGGTTCTCATCGCCGACAGCGACCGCGCGGTTTCGGAGATGTTGCAGATCCGCCTGGACGTCGCCGGCTATCACCCGCTTTCCGCGCGCAGCGGTGTCGGGGCCCTGGAAATCATCCGCAACATGCGCCCGGCGGCCTTCGTGCTCGACCTGGGCATTCCCGAGATGGACGCTTTCGACCTCCTGACGATCCTGCAGAAGGATCGCTCGCGACCGCCTTGCCCGACGATCCTGATCGGCAAACGCCTAGGGATCGAGGAGATCAAACGGGCGGCGACGCTGGGTGTCCGCACCTGCATGGTGAAACCCTTCAGCGGCGCGGACCTCCTTGAGCGCGTGGCCAAGATCCTAAAGCCGGCGCCCCATGGGATCTGCGAACGCACGAGCCCGCCGTTGGCCGCCGTGGCTTCGCCCGCTCCGGCGGCAACCGAGTTCTTCATCTAGCCGCTCAGCCGCCCGCCATGCGCGGCGCCCACATGCCCATGACGGCGCCGAAGATGCCCAGAGCCGTGGCCAGGGTCAGCACGACCAGCCCGCCCGCCATGGCGACCTTTCCGCCCGGCCCGGCGCGATCCCGTGCCCGCAGGTAAAGCTCCAGCACGGCCAGCGGTACGAGATAGCAGCCGAACGACCAGAAGCGGACAAAGGGGCCATCGAAGTCGCCGCCGATCCCGACCGGGCCCCGGTTGAGCAGGATCCAGCACATCAGTCCAACCCGAAAGAACCACACGCCACTGACCAGAAGGAAGGTGCGCAGGGCCCAGCGGCGATGGATGTCGATCCGACGGGCCATGGCATGGCGCCAGGCCTGGGCGGCGCAGACCAGGATCAACACGCCGTTCAGACTGATGCCGATCCGCAGCGAGGGCCCGCCGGCCGTGCCCCGCGTCCAGACCATGTAGAGCCCGGCGAGGCTGATCACGAAGGCGACCAGGATGTAGAGGCGGCCGTTCCAGCGGTGGAAGGGCAGGGCGCGGGCGCGAAGCCAGGGGATCAGCTGCAGCGGCCCCCCGACCGTGATGATCACGGCCAGCAGCAGATGGGCGGCCAGGACGACGTTGCCGACCGTGCCGCCGCGCACATAGCCGCCGACCAGAACCTCGTTCCAGCGCTCGAACCGTCCGCTCAGCGCCGCGCCGCCATAGAAGGACGCGACATAGGCGACGAACGCCCACTGGCCGATTACGGCGGTGATGAACCAGAGGGCTGCGGATCCTCGCAAGGCCTTGTCGGCCTTGGCCGCGGCCGGTCTTTGGTCCGTGACGACGCTCATGCTCACCGTGATCCCCTTTGGCTCTTGCCGCCGAGCGATATCCCGCACAGGCTGGTCGGCCCATGACGGCGGCGATCAAAAAACATGGCTTTGGCGCTCGGCCGGGCGAGGCGGTGCGCACCCCGACGGTGTCGGCGGGCTATGCGCGCAACCTGATGAACCACGCCCTGTCGCGGGGCGTCGATTCCGTGGTGCTGGCCGAGCTGTCAGGCGTCTCGCCGGGCGACCTGGAAGACCCCGACGCCCGCGTCCCGCTGGCCCGCTATATGGCGCTGATGCGGGCCGCCAAGACGCTCTGCGGCGATCCCGCCCTGGCCCTGCGCCTGGGCGCGGTCAACGACTTCAAGGAACTCTCGGTCGTCGGGCTGATCTGCTACGCCGCCCCGACCATGGGCGAGGCCCTGATCGAGCTGAACCGCTACGGGCGGCTGGTGGCCGAGGTGGACATGGCCGTGGCCGGCCCGCGCTTCCAGGTCATGCCCCTGGACGGCGGCCTGTGGCTGGTCGACCTGCGCGGCGACCCCAACAGCTTTCCCGAGATGACGGAATCGACCTGGTCGCGGTTCATCTCCGAGACTGCCCGCCATTTCCCCGACGCGCCCTTCGCCAAGGCCGTCCACGTCACCCATGCCGAGCCCGAGCATGGCGCCGAATATGAGCGCATTCTGAAGGTCCCGGTGACGTTCGGTAGCGACAGGAACGCGATCCTTATGGACGCTTCCTGGCTGTCGATCCCGCTGCACAATCCCAGCCGCTACGCTTTTGGGGTGCTCAGCGAGCACGCCGACCGGCTGCTCAGCAGCCTGGAGAACGCCAAGACCACTCGCGGACAGGTCGAGGGTCTGCTGATCCCGACCCTGCACAAGGGCGATGTCGGCATGGAGGACGTCGCCAAGGCGCTGGGCATGAGCCGGGCCTCGCTCTATCGCAAGCTGAAGGTGGAAGGGGTCGGCTTCGACGCCCTGGTCGACGACCTGCGCCACCGGATGGCGCTGCACTATCTGAGCGGGCGCAAGACCTCGGTGAACGAGACCGCCTATCTGGTCGGTTTCTCCGACCCCAGCTCCTTCTCCAGGGCCTTCAAGCGCTGGACGGGCTCCAGCCCACGCGGCTGGCTGTCGAAGTAGAAGGCTCCGCCTATTCGGGCGGGCAGCCCTTGAACTCGCCGACCTTGGTCACCGAGATGGTCGCCAGGTTCAGGGCCATCAGGGGCTTCATCGAAGACGCGCCCTGGCCGCTGAACAGGTCCAGCTTGTTGCCCTTGATCGCGCCGCCGATGTCGGAGGCGTACCAGTAGCCGTCGTGCTTTTCGCCGTTGGGCATCGGCAGGCCGACGGTTTCCTTGATGAACACCACGGTGCGACGCGGGATCACGGCCTTGTCGACCGCCAGGGTGCGCATCGCCACGACCTTGCAGCCCAGGCTGTCCAGCGCGCGGATGCCCTTGGCGCCGGCATGGTAGAGCGTGGCCTTCATCTTGTATTCGACCGAGCCCGGCATGGTGCCCGTCAGGACGCCGGTGATCAGGTCGCCCAGGGGGTCGCTACGCGCGGGAGCGGCGTCGGCGGCCAGGGCGGGGAGAGCGATGGACATGGCCGCGACGGCCAGAAATCCCGCAAACGTGCGTCGCATCGAGGGGTTCCTCTTATCGGCGTAGAGTGTCGGTCGGCGGCCTGATTACTAAGATCACGGGCCCGTGACAACCCACTCCAGGGCGACCTGGTGTCGCGATGCGTCTCCCACGGTAGCGCTTGGCGCGATCGTTTGAAGCGCGATTTGGTTCCCTCGTGTGCGCAAACCCTTGAGTCCACGGGGTTTGCATGGCGACGCTTCGGCGTGATCGTCGCGCGCTCTGGCGGTCGCCGCGCGGGTGACATAAACCGGAGCCACACACCGTATTGGGGGTGATGCACGCGTCTTGAGCAGGTCTTGAAGGCCAGGCGAGTCGCGACACCCGACCGTTGAAGTCAGTTCGTTGGAGCGCGCATGAAGCCGTCAGCCCCCCTTTCACTTGGTCGTCTTTTCACCAGCGTCGCCCTGGTGGCCGTCATGGCCGTGCCGGCCGGTTCGGCCTTCGCCTGGGGCGCCTGGGGGCACCGCATGGTCGGGGTCGTCGCCGCCCAGAGCTTGCCCAGCGACGTGCCAGCCTTCCTGCGCACGCCGCAGGCCATCGCCGCGATCGGCGAATATGCCCGCGAGCCGGACCGCTGGAAGGGCTCGGGCAAGATCCACGACACCGACCGCGACGCCGCCCACTTCCTCGACATCGACGACGAGGGCAAGATGTATGGCGGGCCGAAGTTCACGGTCGAGACCCTGCCGCCCACCCGCGCCGACTACGAAAAGTCGCTGGCCGCCGTCGGTCACGACAGCTGGAACGCCGGTTACCTGCCTTATTCGATCATCGACGGCTACCAGCAGCTGGTGAAGGACTTCACCTATTGGCGCATCCTGAAGGCGGTCTCCAAGACCGAGAAGGATAAGACCCGGAAGGCCTATTACGTCGCCGACCTGAAGCGCCGCGAGGACCTGCTGGTGCGCGACCTGGGCGTCTGGGCCCACTATGTCGGCGACGGCAGCCAGCCGCTGCACATGAGCGTGCACTACAATGGCTGGGGCGATTACCCCAATCCGAACGGCTACACCCAGAGCAAGGCCACGCACGGCGCGTTCGAGGGGCCGCTGGTCAAGGCCGTGGCGGTGGACGCCGACGTCAAGAAGCTGGTGCCGGCCTATAAGGACTGCGCCTGCACCATCGAGACGCGCACCGTCAGCTATCTGACCACCACGGTCAGCTATGTCGAACCGCTCTACAAGTTGGAGAAGGACGGCGGCATGGTCGCCTCCGATCCGCGCGCCAAGGCCTTCGTGGATGAGCGTCTGGCGGCCGGCGCCACCGAGCTGCGCGACATGGTCGTTCAGGCCTGGAACGCCAGCGCCGACGGCAAGATCGGCTACCGGCCCGAGACCACGGTCGCGGACGTGGTCAGCGGCAAGGCCGATCCGTGGATCGACCTTTACGGCAAGGACTGATCCCTTGCTGGCGTTCGACGCGCCCCAGGCGGGTCTGGAGTACAAGCACCGCTGGGCCGCCTTCGGCATCGCCGAGGGCGTGAACGGCACGATCGCCCTGGTCGAGGTTCGCAAGCCCGGGCGGTCGCCCTATTTCGACCTGCCGGGCGGGGCGGTGGACGGCGACGAGGACGAACACGCCGCCATCGTCCGCGAGTTCGGCGAGGAGACCGGGCTGGTGGTCGAGGTGGGCGCGCGGGTGATCGAGGTCAGCCAACCGTTCCTGAAGTCCGACGGCCAGCCGGTCTGCAACAACGGCGGGATCTATGTCGTCCGGGTGACCGGCGAACGGCCCGAGTTGAAGGTCGAGGACGACCACACCCTGGTCTGGCTGGACCCGCGCGACGCGGTGGTGGCGTTGCGCCACGACGCCCATGCCTGGGCGGTCGCGGCTTGGCTGCGGCGGGGGTGACGATTGGGGACACACGCATGCGTGTGTCCCCAACCGCGTCCCGATCCTATTTCAGCAGCGCCTTGGCCTTGTCCGGCGCCACCTGGTCGAAGATGAGTTTCAGGTGCTGGTCCTTTGCGTGGTCGTTGTGCAGGTCCCAGGCCAGGGACACGGGCAGCTTCAGTCGCCCGCCGTCGTTCAGCTTGGCGACCAAAACGCGCCAGGAAAAGCCGTCGCCGGGATCGCCTAGCGGCTCCTTGAACTCCAGCGGCGCGGGATCGCGCAGGCGGAAGACGCGGCCTTCGTGAGCCTCGAACCAGGCGACGTCGGCCTGGGCGATGGGGTCGACCGCCGGCGTGGCCGGCTTGCCCTTCAGAGTGCGGACCATCCTGGGGCCTCCTGTTTCGAACGGGGTCTCTAGCGCCTTTGGCGGGGCCTTGCCATCGACGGCTTTATATCCGGGTAATATTGACTTCATAAAATACCCGGGTAAAAACCCTCGCCATGGAAACCAAGAACAACCGCCGCGCCCTGGCGCGCGAGTACAAGAAGCGTGAGGTCCCGGCCGGGGTCTACGCCGTCCGTTGCGTCCCGACCGGCGCGATCTGGGTGGGCGGCGCGCCCGACGTGTCGACCCGCCAGAACGGCGTCTGGTTCACGCTGCGCATGGGCGGTCACAGCAGCGTCAGCCTGCAGGCCGCCTGGGCAGCCCACGGCGAAGTTGCCTTCGCGTTCGAAGTGCTGGAAATCCTGGACGACAAGACACTGGAACGCGTGGGTAAGGCCTCCTTGCTCGCCGAACGCAAGGAACACTGGCGGACGACCCTGAACGCCGAGGGACTGCTGCGATGAGCGACTACGTTGTGTTCGAGGGCGACCGCCGCATCGCCTCCGGCTCGAAGTTGGAGGCGGCCGTCGCCGCCCAAGCGCGCCTGGCTGAAGCGCCCGAAACTTCGCTGCTGATCTTCGACCTGGAGGGGCGGCAGGTCGATTTCGACCTACGAGGCGGCCCCTGGGATCTCGCGTTGAGGCTGGGCGAAGGCGAGGCGCCCCCGCGCGGTCGCGGCCGGCCCAAGCTGGGTGTCACCGCCCGCGAGGTCACCCTGCTGCCGCGCCACTGGGAATGGCTGGCCGCCCAGCCCGGCGGAGCGTCGGTCGCCCTGCGCAAGCTGGTCGAGGCCGCGCGCCGCGACACGGAGGGCCCAGACCGCCGCCGCGCCGCCCGCGACGCCGCCTATCGCTTCGCTTCGGTCATGGCGGGGGATCGCCCGGGCTTCGAGGAGATGAGCCGAACCTTGTTCGCGGGGGATGCGGCGACGTTTGGGGAACGGATCGCGGCGTGGCCGACCGACATCGCCGAGCACCTGCGGGCGCTGTCCGTCGAGGCGTTTGAGCGAACGGAGGCCCTGTCCCGCTAGGAGAGCGTTATCTGGCCAGCACATCCCCCAACACCGCCCGATACGCCGCGTCAAACGGCGCCCGATCGCTGTCGGGCTTGGCGGGATAAACCGTCCGCAAATCGGCGATGCGCTGGGCGGTCGCGGTCTGCCAGGTCGGGTCCATCTTCAGCAGGCGGCCGATGATCGCCGTGTCGTCGCGGCCGGCGGCGGGCTCATAGGCCAGCAGCGCCTTCACCTGCCACAGGAACTGCCGCAGCGTGTCGGGCGTCGCGCGGCCCGAGGTGCGCCGGCCCGTCCACTCGGCCGCTTCGACCACCTGGTGGCGAAAGCGCGGATCGTTCCAGGTCGAGGGGGTGTGGCCCAGGTTAGTGAAGAACAGTCGGCCCTTGCCGATCTCGCGCGCCCAGGCGATCGGCACGGCGTAGGGCCGCTTCAGCGGCGTGCCGGCGAAGTCGAGCGTTTGCAACACCCGCGCCTTCGCCGGATCGAAGTCGCCGTGCTGGTAGATCTCCTCGGCATAGTCGAAGCTGAGCGGCCACATGCTCACCAGGGCGAAGTCGGGATCGAGGGTCTCGATCCGGATCGGCGTGCCCTCCGTCCAGGGGTGACCCGCGAACTTGCCGTTGATGAAACGGGTGTAGGTCTCGCCCGGGCCGTCATAGGGCCAGGCCGTGTCGGTCGCGCTGTGCAGGCCGACGAAGCCCAGCTTGCCGGTCGTCACCCGTTGCTGCACGGCGGCCCAGGCCTCCGGCGAGATCGGCAGGGCGCCGGTGGTGTAGAACACCAGCACGTCGACGCTCTTCAGCCGCTCGGGCGTGATCTCGCGGGCGTCCTGGGTGACCTCCGCGGTGAAGGCGCCGCTTTCCTGGCCGATGGCGATCATCGCCGTTTCGGAGGGCGCGAGGTCGCCATGCGATCGCGCGACCGGCACGTGCCGCCAGCCCACCGACTGGTCCAGATAGAGCACCCGTAGCGGCGCGGGCTTGGCCTGGGCGGGGAGGGCGGTCAGGGCCGCGAAGGCGATGAGTAGGACGGCGAGCAGACGACGCATGGATCAGGCCTTGGTCTTGGGTTGCAGCAGGTCCCAGCGGTTGCCGTGGAGGTCCTCGAACACCGCCACGCTGCCATAGGCCTCGTGGCGCGGTTCCTCCAGGAACGTCACTCCGGCCGCGCTCATCCGGGCGTGGTCGGCCTCGAAGGCGTCGGTGTGCAGGAACAGCCAGACCCGTCCGCCGCCCTGGCCGCCGATCAGGGCCGCCTGCTGGTCGTCCGCCGCCTTGGCCAGCAGGAACCGCGAGCCGCCCGCGCCGGGCGAGACCACCACCCACCGCTTGCCGCCGCCCAGGTCGCTGTCCTCGACCAGCTCAAAGCCCAGCTTGCCGACATAGAAGGCCAGGGCCTCGTCATAGTCGCGGACGAGCAGGGACAGGAGGGCGAGGTGCTGGGCCATGGGGACTCACTGAGTGGTGTCCCCGGACCTTAGCCCCCGAACAGCTTGAGCAAATAGCTCGGTCCGGAATTGGCGATGCTCAGCGACTTGATCGCCAGTTGCTGCTTGATCTGCAAGGCCTGGAGCTTGGTGGCCTCCTTGGCCATGTCGGCGTCGACCAGGCGGCCGACCGAGGCGTCCAGGGTGTCCTGCAGCTTGTCGATGAAGGTCATGTGGCTCTGCAGGGCGTAGGCGCCGGTGCCCAGGTGTGACAGCGAAGAGGTGACGTTCTCGATCGCTCCGCTCATGGCCTTCAGGTCGGCGGCGCTGACCGGCGCGCCCAGCAGGTCGGCGCGCATGCCCGACAGGGCCGAGCCGGTGGTCGACAGGTCCACGTGATCGACGTCGATGGTGTCGGTGGCGTTCGCATTGGCCAGGGCGCGGATCTGGCCCGTCGAGCCGGACGAGATCAGGTTGATGCCGTTGAAGTCGGCGGTCCCTACCGTGCGATCGATCTGGCGCTTCAGCGACAGGTAATCGTCGTTGAGGGCCTTGCGGCTGGCGGTGTTGAGGCTGGTGTCCGAGGCCGCCAGCATCTTTTCCTTCATCTGGCCCAGCAGGTCGGTGACCGTCTCGCCGGCCGCCAGGGCCACGTCGGTGATCGACTGACCGCGCTGCAGCGAGGCGCGCACGGCGTCCAGCGAGTGGGATTCCGCGCGCTGGTTCTGGGCGATGGCCCAGACGGCGGGATTGTCCTTGGGGCTGGAGATGGACAGGCCGGTGGAGATATGGCGCAGGGTGTCGGACAGGTCGCGGTTGATCGCGTTCAACGATTGCAGGGCGATCATCGCCCCGACATTGGTGTTGATGCTGTTCGACGACATCCAGGGTCCGGTTCCAGGTTCGGCGCGAAGCCGAGGGCGCGTTTTGCGCCTGGAGACAACCTAAACTGGCAGGCTTAGCCGTTCGTTAGCGGTCGAGGTTAAGGCCTTGGCCAAACAGACGGGCGGATGTTCCAAGCGTCAGCACGGCGACCGGGGTTGCCCAAGGCGCGGGCATCGGTCACTTTCCCGGCCTCTTTGAAAGGCCCTGAAGATGTCGCGTCCCGCGGCCGCGCCGGCTCCCCGCAATGGGCAGCCGCACGGCGTCATTGTCTCCGATCTGATCGAACTGCTGCGCCTGGCCGGGCCCGTGGTGCTGTCGCGCCTGGGCATCATGGTCATGGGCCTGACCGACGCCATCGTGGTGGGCCACTATTCGGCGGCCCAGTTGGGCTTCCACGCCATGGCCTGGGCGCCGACCTCGATCTTCGTGACCGTGACGGTCGGCCTGCTGGTCGGGACCCAGGTGATGGGTTCGCGGGCCATGGGGGCGGGCAAGCCGCACGAGGTGGGCGCCGTGCTGCGCAGGGGCGTGGTCTATTCCCTATGGCTGGGCCTGGCGGGCTCGGTGCTGCTGGCCTCGGCCGGTCCGCTGCTGTTGCACCATGTCGGCATCGACAAGGCCCTGGCCGACGGGGCGACCCCGCCGCTGATCGTTTTCTCGCTGTCGATGATCCCCTACGCCGTCAGCGTGGCGTTGAGCTTCTGGCTGGAAGGGCTGGGCCGTCCGGGCCTGGTCACGGTCACCATGTGGATCGCGAATCTGGTGAACCTGGCCGTCAACCTGTTGCTGGTGCCCGGGACCTTCGGCCTGCCGGCCCTCGGCGCCGTGGGCGCGGCCTGGGCGACCTTCGTGGCTCGCACGGTCTTCACCCTGATGCTGGCGTTGGTGATCGTCCGTCTGAAGGAGGCCCGGGCTATGGGCGTGTTCGACAAGGCGCCGCACGACCCCGCCGCCGCCAAGGAGCAGCGCCGGGTCGGCTATGGCGCGGGGACGTCCAACCTGTTCGAGGTCTCGGCCTTCGCGGGCATGAGCCTGATCGCCGGCTGGCTGGGCGGGCTGAACGTGGCCGCCTGGGCGGTGGTGCTGAACGTGGCGGCGGTGATCTTCATGGTGCCGCTGGGTCTGTCGACCGCCACCGCCGTGCAGGTGGGGCGGGCGTTCGGCGCGCGCGACAGCGTGGGCATGAGCCGCGCGGGCTGGATCGCCTTTGGCGTCACAGCCGTCTTCGCCCTGCTGGTGGCGGTGCTGCTCCATCCGCTGCGCCACCTGGTGGGCGGGGCCTATACCAGCGACCCGGCCGCCCTGGCCCTGATCGCCCCCGCCCTGGCCCTGACCTGCCTGTTCCTGGTTCCGGACGCCGTGCAGGTGGTCTGCGCCCAGGCCCTGCGGGCGCGGGGCGAGGTGTGGATCCCGGCCGTCACCCACATGATCAGCTACGCCCTGATCATGGGCCCGCTGGCCTGGTGGCTGGCCATTCCGATGAAGCTGGGCGTGGACGGCGTCGTCTGGTCGGTGATCGTCACCAGCTTCGTGGCGGCCGCGTTCCTGTTGGGGCGGTACCGGATGTTGGATGTGCGGGAGCGGTAGGGGACGATGGTGGACACGACGCTCGTGACGATCCCAGCCCATGAAATCGTAGATTGGGAGAGCTTTCACACGGTGTTCAGCGCCGCGCTCGGATTTCCGGAGTTTTATGGCCGGAACCTGGACGCCTGGGTTGACTGCATGTTCTCGGTCGACGACCCGGATAGTGGGATGACCAGACCATCGATCTCGCCCGGCAGCATGATGGTCTTGGTGGTCGCCGAGGTGAACAGCTTCCGCGAGCGCTGCTCTGAGCAATACGAGGCCCTCGTCGAATGCGTCGCCTTCGTGAACCAGGAGCGCGTTGTGAAGGGTCAGCCGCCTGTGTTGGCCTTGGCCTTTAGCGGCGCCTTCTAAATCGACGCCCCGAGAATCCAGCCCTCTTCGGTCTCGGCGGCGGCGACGACGTCCTCCGCCAAACCCTTCGGCGGCCCAAACAGCGCCGCCAGCTTGCCGGCCTCGTCCAGCTTGGCGAAGTGTTCGGCCAAGGCCCGCACCTGGGCGGCGTCCTTGATCTCGCCGGGGGCGGGAACGGCCTTGATCAGCGAGGGGTAAACCTCGGCGATCACCACCTGCACGCCCTCAAGGTCGGCTTCGGTCAGGGCCTTGAAGCCCGTCTCGAACGGCCAGACGCGGGCGGCGTCGCCACGGGCGTCCTTCAGCCGGCGGGCGGCGGGGATGCCCATGATCGCCTGGCCGCCGACCGAGCCGTTGTAATAGAGCTTCCAGATCGAATGGGCGCCCTTGGCCGCCGTGTCGGCATGACGGAACTCCGGCAGGTCGTCGGGACCATGCTCGCGGGTCTTCTTCGGTTGCAGCGTCGTCAGGGTGTCCTTGGGCGGCACGCCCCAGAACGGGAACGGCCCGCCGGTCAGCCGGCGGTTCAGCTCCGAGCCGACGCCGAAGCGGTTGTTGGTGTTGTCGACCTTGTCCTTGACCATCTTGTTGAGCTGGTCCCAGACCGCGCGCCAGGGCTGCTCGCCCTTCAACGCCAAGGCCTGGGAGAAGCCGCGCGGGAAGCCCAGCGGGAAGTCGAAACCGACCAGGGCCCGTTCGCCGCGCTTCTTCAGGTCGTCGAGGATCGAGGCCAGCTTGGTCTCGGCTTCCTGGCGGGTGGCCGGGTTGAAGGTCTCGAAGGTCAACCGGAAACGCACGTCGCGCTTCATCACGCCGATCCACACGGAATCCGCCCCCGTGGTCGGCTTGGCCGCCGCGCTCCAGTCGACGATCACATAGGCGCTGAAGAGGCGCGACACGGCGGACGCTCCGTTAGGATTGAACGAAGCGCGCTTCTACTCCGCGCGAACGCGGGGGACCAGACGCTATAAGGCTTCAGATCGCTTAAGCGATCAGGCGGCGTTCTGTTCCGCCGGTTGCTCGACAATGGCGGCCGGGCGCTGGCGGGTGAACCAGCGGGCCGGGGGCTCGCAGACCGGGCCCAGGGCCGCGCGGACGATGGCCGGCGGCCGGCGCTCTTCCGGGGTCATGAACAGGCCGTTGGCCTTGACGCCCAGGCCGGCGATCTTGTGGGCCCCCAGCATGGTCAGCGGCACGGCCAGGACCAGGCCGGCCAGGATCGGGGCGGTGGCGGTCAGCAGGTCCGGCGTGAACCAGAACATCACCGACAGGGTCAGGCCCGTGACGCTGATCCAGCCCATGGCCTTGAAGGCTTCGCGACCGGTGACCTTGTCGGCGTCGCGGCGCTGGGTGGCCCAGCCGCCGACCTTGCCGGCCAGGATCTCGACCAGGGCGCGGGTCTGGGTGAACATCAGCATTGGGGCCACCAGCGCCGAGAGCAGCATCTCGACGGCCAGGCCGGCCAGGATGCGGCGGCGACCGCCGAAGCCCTTGATCTCGTGCTTGCGCGAGAACACCAGGATCGAGCCCAGGATCTTGGGGCCGAACAGCAGCACGAAGGTGATGATCATCGCCCAGGCGGTGGCCTGGATTTCGCGCCAGTCGATCAGGGCGTGGGCGGCGGCCTGCAGGTCGGCCATGGTGAAGGCGGCCTTCTTCAGTTCGGGCATCAGCATGCGCGAGATGATCCCCGAGGACAGGGCCACGAACCACAGGGGCGAGAGCACGTAGCTCAGCACGCCGATCACCAGGTGCAGACGGCTCATCCAGTGCAGGCCGGGCAGGCCGATCAACGGCACGTGCTGCACGTTGCCCCGGCACCAGCGACGGTCGCGGGTGGCGAAATCCAGCAGGTTGGAGGGGCTCTCTTCGTAAGAACCGCCCAGATAGGGGGCCAGGTGCACGCCCCAGCCGCCGCGGCGCAGCAGGGCGCTTTCCAGGGCGTCGTGGCTCATCACCTCGCCGCCGAACGGCTTGGGGCCGTCCAGGCTGGGCAGGCCGCAGGTCTCGGCGAAGGCGCGGGTGCGGACGATGGCGTTGTGGCCCCAGAAGGAGCTCTCTGAACCCGACCACCAGGCCAGGCCCGTCCAGGCGACGCGGCCGTAGAGGCGCGTGGCGAATTGCAGGGTGCGGGCGAAGATCGTCTGGCCGTTGATGATCATCGGCATGGTCTGGATCAGGCCCACGCGCGGATGACGTTCCATGGCGTCGGCCAGGCGGACCATGGCCTCGCCGGTCATCAGGCTGTCGGCGTCCAGGATGAGCATGTGCTCGTAGTCGCCGCCCCAGCGAGCGACCCAGTCGGCGACGTTGCCGGCCTTGCGGCCCGTGTTCTGGGTGCGCTTGCGATAGAAGACGTGGCTGTTGGCCTCGCGGCGGAAGCGGGCGAAGCAGGCCTGTTCGGCCAGGGCCACGGCGGCGTCGCGGGTGTCGCTGAGGATGAAGATGTCGAAGGCGCGGCTGGCGCCGGTCTCGGCCAGCGAGGCGTCCATGGCGCGCAGGCGGGCGAACACCTCGGCGGCGTCCTCGTTGTGCACCGGCATCAGGATCGCCGTGCGGGCCTTGGGCCGGGGCATCGGCGAGCCTTCGGAATCGTCGATGCCGAGCGGATCCTTGGGCTTGCCCAGCAGCACCACGAAGCCGACCACGGCGGTGCAGAACCACAGGGCCAGGGCCAGGAACAGCGGGGCCAGCAGGGTGATGCAGACGGCTTCCAGGCGCGTCACGCCGCCCAGGGCGATGGTGTCGTAGGTGGCGCGCCAGCCGGCGAAGCCCATGATCGCGGTGGCGACGAACACGCCCCAGCGACGCAGGACCAGGTTCTCTTTAGCCGTGGCGACGGGCTTGGCCTCGCCCTGCCAGAAGGCCAGCGGCTGGACCGGCATGGCCAGGGGCGCGTC
>FTJN01000262.1_pt2 | contig 13872 bp, 11 predicted proteins | sample 1658361 | NCBI WGS metagenome assembly FTJN01 (sample SAMEA3914819, study PRJEB12502) | metagenome | biome: forest; material: soil | place: Canada | collected 2010-06-26 | depth 0.3 m | reverse complement strand
ATCGCCAGGCTCAGCGCGTTCATCTTGCCCGGGTTGGCGATGCGCAGCGTGGCGATGCCGGCGGCGTCGGCCGGTTCGAGTCGGATGTGGGCGTCGGACATGGGCGAGCCTCGCTGCGGTGGAAGAACGAAAGGGTCAGCGGTCGGCCACCGGAGCGATCGTCGGCGCGGCGGCGTCGCCGTAGACGAAGATCGTGTACACGCTGCCGGCCGTGAACGTCTTGGACGTCAGGTCGGCCGGCTGCGTGCCGGTGGTCGTTGCGTGCACGGTGGACGTCCCGCTGGAGGGCGGAATGTTGGTGTAGGTGGATGCCGCGCCGAACGTGATCGACCCGACCGACTTGCCGTCGACGGTGACGGACACCGCGCCACTGGTGCCGTTCAGGCCGTTGATCACGCGCGCCCTGACCGTGTTCGTCGCGTTGGCGGACGGCGTGTTGACGTCGGTGATCAGCGCCGCGGCCGGCGCGCCGGCGCTGCCGGTGACCAGCAGCGTGTAGTCGTTGCCGGCGGCGATGGCGGGCAGCGTGAACCCGCTCGCCGAGACGCCGCCGATCGAGATGGTGGGGCTCAGCGCGCCCACGGCCACGGTCGTGTAGTCGCCGACGGACGGCGAGGGCGCCCCCGTGGCCAGGTCGGTGCCGTTGACGGTGACCGTGACCGAGGCCGCGTTCGCGGCATCGGCGACCACGCGCACGCGCGCGATCGAGTTGGCGTACGCGGTGTACGCGCCTTGCTGGTCGAGCACCGAGCCATTGAGCAGGACGCCGCCGGTCGTGTGCGCCAGGATCAGCGTGGCGATCTCCTGGTCCTTCAGCTTGAGCCCCGGGATGTCCAGCAGCAGCGTGCTCGTGTCTCCGGCGGCGAACACGCACACGTTGTACGGGCTGCCCGCCGCGCTGGCCGTCACTTGCGCGTAGGCGGTGATCGTCGCCCCGACGGCCGAGGTGAACGCGGTGTCGGTGACGGCCAGCGCGGTGCAGTCGTTGCTCGTCAGGTACACGTCGACGCTCGGCGCTTCGGTGGTCGCGCCGTTGAGGACGCGCAGCTTGGCGTTGTTGGACGCCGGATGCGTTTCCTCGTCGGTGAGGAACTGGGTCTTCGTCGTCGAGCCCGTCAGGTAGGTGACGATCGAGAAGTGGTCCGTCTTGGTGATGGTGCCGGTCGCCGGCGTCGGCGAGCCTGCGCTGGTGCCGCTCTTGACGTTGAACGTGTAGCTGCCCTTGTCGATGTCCTGGTACGCACTGGCGGCATTGGCACCGGTTCCGGAGACGACCAGGTCGTTGCCGCCGCTGCTGTTGAGCGTGTACAGGTCGAGGCTGGTGTACTCGGTCGTCGCGTTGACGATCCGCACGAAGCCCTTCTGGGCGTTGTCGTCACCGCAGCCGTTCAGGAACGGCAGGATCGCAGCGGCCGCGATGCCGGCCCAGGTCTTCAAGCGCATGTCTTCTCCGTGAATGTCGTTTTGCGACGCCGGTTCGCCGCGCGCCTGACTGTGCGCGCGGGCCCTTGCCGGTTTGTTGCCCGAACGCGTGCATTCGTGGCGCGAACTGGCGGCGGCGCGGATCCGGGGTCGATGTCGGCAGTGTAGTGCCGTCGCGCCGGCCCTGCCCGCGCAGGCCGGCGCCGCCGCTCGCGGTCGCGTTTCCGCGCTTCGTCGCTTTGGCTCGCGGGCGCGCCGGCGCCTCGGCGACGATGCCCGCCTCACGAGGAGACGTCATGAAGCTGTTGCCCGGACTCGTCGCCGTCGCCCTGGGCGCGGGCTGGATCACCTTCGCGGTCGCGCAGGCGCCCGCGCCCGAGGTCTTCGCGCCGGGGGTGATCTCCGGGCCGTCCAGCGACGCCGACGCGGCCTTCACGCCGGACGGCGCCACCGTGGTGTTCTCGCGCGACGGCGCGATCCTGGTGTCGACGAGGTCGGCGGCCGGCTGGTCGGCCCCGGTGCTGGCGCCGTTCTCGGGCCGCTGGATGGACGCGCAGCCCACGCTCGCGCCCGACGGTTCCGTGCTCGTGTTCGTGTCCAACCGGCCGCTGGCGGCGGGCGACGCGAAGCGTCCGGGCGGCAACCTGTGGCGCGTCGAGCGCCATGGGCAGGACTGGGGCGAACCGGTGCACCTGCCGGCGGTCGTCAACCGCGGCGCCAGCATCTGGGGCCCGAGCCTGGCCGCGGACGGCAGCCTGTACTTCATGGATCGCGTCGACGGCAAGGGCCCGTTCAAGGTGTGGCGCGCGCAGGCGAAGGGCGGGACCTGGCTCGAACCGGTGCTTCAAGCCTTCGGCGAGCCGGATGCCCAGGACGTGGACCCCGCCGTCGCCCCCGACGAGTCGTTCATCGTGTTCGCTTCCAAGCACCCGGCCACCGAACAACACGAGCGCCTCTACATCGCGTTCCGCGCGGGCGCGGGCTGGGGCAAGCCGATCGATCTCGGCGACGCCGTCAACGGCACCGGCGCCAGCGACAGCAACGAGGCGCGCCTCGCGCCCGACGGCCGCACGCTGTACTTCGCGAGCGACCGCCAGCAAGCGGTGAGCTACCCGCGGACGCGCGCGCAGGCCGAGGCCGATCTCGCGCGCATCGCCGCGTGGGACAACGGCAACCAGAACATCTGGAGGGTCTCGCTCGCGCCGTGGCTGGATGCCGCGAAGACGCCGTAGGGGCTCAGACGTCCGCGAAGTTGGTCGGCAGGCCCGGCACGTCGACGCGGCACTGCAACACCTGGCCGGCCCACGGTTGCGCGGCGAGCTCGGCCTCGGGCCGCTTCTCGCGCGACGTGGTCACGTACAGCGTGCGCAGGTCGTCGCCGCCGAAGCAGGGCATCGTCGGGCAGCGCACGGGCAGCGGGATGGATTGCACCAGCTCGCCGTCGGGCGAGAAGCGGGCGAGCCGCTGGCCCTCGAAGCAGGCCGCCCAGTAGCAGCCCTCGGAATCGACGGCGCCGCCGTCCGGGCGGCCCCCGTAGGTCTCCAGCGGTGCGCCGTCCTGCTTGGGCGGGAAGCTGGCGAACACGCGGCGGCGCGACAGGTTGCCGTTCTGCGGGTCGAAGTCGAACGCGAAGACGGTGCTGAGCTTGGTGTCCGTCCAGTACATCGTGGCGCCGTCGGGGCTCCAGCCGAGGCCGTTGCTGTTGGCCACGTCGTCGACCAGGCGGTCGAGGCTGTGCGGCGTGAGGCAGTACAGCGACCCCTTGGGCAGGCGCTCGTCGTGGATCGTGCCGACCCAGAAGCGGCCCTGCGGGTCGGCCTTGCCGTCGTTGAAGCGCAGCTTCTTCGTGTCGTAGGGCGCCTTGAGGATGCGCTGGCTCTCGCCGGTGTCGACGTCGAAGTGGAACAGGCCGTCGCGGCGCGCCATCAGCACGCCGCCGTCGGGGCGCGGCGCGATGCTGCACACCTCGGTGGGAAACGACCACTCGGCGTGCGCCGCGGCCGCGGGCACGAAGCGGTTGAGCTTGTGGCCCGCGATGTCCACCCAGTACAGCGCCTGCTCGCGCGGATGCCAGAACGGCGATTCGCCGGCGACGGAGGCCGCAACGGGCAGCGGGGTGAATTCGAACGGGGTCATGGAGCACCTGGGGCGGCAAGGGACGAGCCCGGATCGTAACGGCGTCCCGTGATGAAACCGCGCCGCGCCGCCGATATCGCGGGTCGCGCGGGCGACCCGCTCGCCAGCTAGCTTTCGCAAGCCGATTCGATTAGCGCGCTCATCAATTGTCGACATTCGAGCAAGGGCAATCCGAAATGAATTGCGCGCTAATCGTTAGCGCGCTAATCTTACGTCCGTGCCGCAGACAACTTCGCTGGAGCGAATGACGCTTCGATCGGTGGCGGCGCAGGGATCCAACCTCAAGTTCTCATCGAAAGGAAATTCATCATGAACGCAATCGCACTCAGCATCGTCCTCGTCCACGGCGGCTTCGTCGACGGCTCCGGCTGGGAGGGTGTCTCCAGCATCCTGAAGAAGGACGGCTACGCCGTGACCGTGGTCCAGAACCCGACGCTGTCGCTCGAGGACGACGTGGCGGTCACCCGGCGGGCCATCGCCGGCCAGAAGGGACCGGTCCTGCTGGTGGGGCACTCCTACGGCGGCGTCGTGATCACCGAAGCCGGCAACGATCCCAAGGTGCAGGGGCTGGTCTACGTGGCGGCATTCGCGCCCGACAAGGGCGAGTCCGTCTCGTCGCTGATCAAGAACCCCCCGCCCGGCGCCCCGGTGCCGCCGATCCTGCCGCCGCAGGACGGCTTCCTGTTCCTGGACCAGGCCAGGTTCGCCGCGTCGTTCGCCGCCGACGTGGCCCCCGACAAGGCCAACTTCATGGCGACCTCGCAGGTGCCCTGGGGCGTCGCCGCGCTGAACGGCGCCGTCACCGAGGCATCGTGGAAGGCCAAGCCGAGCTGGTACATCGTGGCCCAGGACGACCGCATGATCCCGCCGCCCGCGCAGCGGCTGATGTCCAAGCGCGCCGGCGCCACGGTGACCGAGGTGCCGGGCAGCCACGCGGTGTACGTGTCGCAGCCGGCGGCCGTGGCGGCCGTGATCGAGCAGGCGGCCCAGGCGATCGCCAGGAAGTCGAAGTAAGCTCCGTCCGGAATCGATCCGCACGCAGGCCGAGCGACCGGTGGCGCGCGGATCGTTTCTCCCTCCAGGACCACCATGCCCGCCATGACTGCCAAGCACGCCTCCGACGCCAAGCCGCCCAAGTTTCCGACCCTGGACGACAAGCTGTGCTTCGCGCTCTATTCGAGCTCCCTGGCCATGCTGCAAAGCTACAAGCCGCTGCTCGCGGCGATCGGACTGACCTACCCGCAGTACCTGGCGATGCTCGTGCTCTGGGAGGAAGACGGCATCACCGTCAAGCGGCTGGCCGAACGCCTCGGACTGGACTCCGGCTCGGTGACCCCGCTGGTCAAGCGGCTCGAAGAGGCCTCGTTCGTCACGCGCCTGCGCGCCGCCGACGACGAGCGCAACCTCAGCATCGAACTGACCCGCGAGGGCCGTGCGCTGCGGGCCAGGGCCGAGGCGGCCAGCAGCCAGTTCGTGGATGCCTGCGAGCTCGGGCAGGCCGAAGGGGGCGACCTGAGGGACAGGCTGACGCTGCTCGCCAGGACGCTGCGTACGGCGAGGGAGTGAGCTGCGACGCCGAGGGCGGGCCGCCCGCGCGCTGGCCCCCGTTGGCAGGCTCCCGTACGGCGGACTCCGCGGACACCGTCAAGGCGTCCGCCTGGTCGTCGCCGAGCGGCACGGACGCATAGAGGCCCACCGCCCCGAACGCGCTCCGGTCGAAATATGCCGGGCCCCATGCTTTCCACGCGAACGGCGGCGCCAGCAACGCGCATACCCCCGGCGCGGGCCCGCGCCCGCTCCGCCGATGGCGCCGCCGCAAGTCAGGAGATCTCCACACGCTGCCATATCCGGCGGGCGGAGCAACGCGAGATTGCAACCTAATGCGTCTTGCGTAATGTCGCGCAACGCTTGCTAAGACCTGACGAGTTTGGACCGAAGAATGGAGGCCCCCGCGACACCTGGTGGGGTATATGGGAGACAAATATGAAGCGCCGTTCATTGCTGCTTGCGTGTGGTTCTCTTGCAGGGACGCTGACCGCGCCTTTTGCGCGAGCGAGCGCGTCGAGCCCTCACGTGATCCGATTCGGGCAGTCCGCCGCTCTCTCGGGAATCCAGGCGGTCTACGGGCGCGACGTGCAGAACGGGATCGCCGCCGCCTTCGCCGCCGCCAACGTCAACGAGGCCTCGACCGGGGTGCGCTTCGAACTCCAGACGCTGGACGACGGTGGCGCACGCGTCAAATGCATGGCGAACGCCTTGCAGCTCAATGACGCCGGCGTCTCGGCCTTCATCGGCTTCACGAACGGCGTCGCGGCCGAGGCCTGTCTCCCGATGCTGGAAGACACCCAGCTGGCGATGCTCGGGACGGCCAGCGGCAACATGGGGTTGCGCTCGCAGGGCACGAAGAGCGTGTTCAACGTGCGGGCGGGCTACGACGCCGAGTTCTCCCGGATCGTCAACTACCTTCGCGATGTCGGCATGCAGCGCGTCGCGCTCGTGCGCCTGAGCGACACGTCGCAAGTCAATCGGGACGCGATGAACGTCGCGCTGTCGGCCGCCGGGATCACTCCCAAGGCGTCGATCAGCGTCGACCGGCACGCCACCGACTTTTCCGCCGTGACGAGCGAGCTGCTGGCGGCTCGCCCCGACTGCGTGCTGTTCGTCGCGAACGCAGGCCCCATCGCTTCCATCATCTCGCAGATGGCGCAGGCGAAATACCCCGGGCTGTTCTATGCCTCGTCCTACGCCGGGCAGGATCTCCTCGACACGCTGTCGGCTCGCCACCAGAGCTGCGTCATGAGCGTGGTGGTGCCCAGGCCTTCGGCCATGGGCGTCAACGTCGTCGCGAATTGCGGCCGCGACCTCGCGCTGCTCAAGAACGGCGCCCGGGTCGGGATCACGACGCTGGAGGGATACATCGCGGGGCGCACCGCCGTCGAGGCAGCCATGCTGGCGGCCCGCTCGGGCAACCTCAGCCGAGGCCGGATGAAGGAGGCCCTGGCCGGACTGCGCAGCGACCTGGGTGGCTACAAGGTGGAGTTCGCGGGCACGACGCAAGGTTCGCGCTACGTCGACCTGATCACCCTGGACAGGTACGGCCGCGTGATGGGCTAGTCCATGGGCCGGGGATGCGCAGGTCCGCGTCAGGTTCGAACACGGAGTCTCTCGTTCGCGGGGCCTCGAGATCGCAGGAAGCGTCTGGGAATGCGCGAATTGTCGTGAGTCAAATCCAGGGGGCTGCAGTGAAGAAATCTCGGATCGGCATCATCGGGGTCGGGCCGCGGGGCCTGACCCTCCTCGAACGCATCGTCGCGAACGAGCGGCAGCGGCCCTCCGGCCAGATCGAAATCCTCTTGTTCGAGCCGAACGGGCCGGGTGCGGGCTGCCACGATCCCGCGCAATCGGACATTCATCTGGTCAATACCGTCGCCGGGCAGTTGACCGTGTTCGCGGACGCGTCGGTGGTCGACGCCGGCCCCGTGGTGGAGGGGCCGTCGTTCCACCAGTGGCTCAACCAGCAAAGCGACATCGGCGCCGGCAACCTGCTGGGCGGTGTCCGGGCGTCGCCGGACGGCTACTACCCGCGCAGCCTGTTCGGGCGATACCTGCAATGGGCGTTCCGGTACGTGTGCGCGCTGGCGCCGCCGCACGTCGAGATCATCGTCAAGGCCCACGAAGTGATTCGGGCGCATCGTGACGACGACGCCTGGATCCTCGAGACCTGTGCGGCCACGATGCGCGTCGACTACCTGTTTCTCACGACAGGACACACGAAGCCGGCGCGTCGCGCGGCGCCAGGGGCTGCATCCGGCGCACGCGAAACGCTGGTCGTCGACGATCCTTATCCGATCCAGCGAAACCTCGAAGCGGTCGGTCCCGGAATGACCGTGGCCGTCGAGGGGATGGGCCTGACCAGCTTCGACGTCATCGCGGAACTCACGATCGGGCGGGGCGGACGCTTCGCCACCGACGCAGCCGGCGACAAGCGATACATCCCTTCGGGCCGCGAGCCGCGCATCGCCGTCTTCTCGCGTTCGGGCGTTCCGCTGAGCGCGCGGGCGGTCAATCAAAAGGGCGTTTCGAACCAATATCGCGCGCGGTTCCTGTTGCTCAGGCACGTGCGCGAGCTGCGCAGCGGCCGCAAGCTCGACTTCGTCGCCGACGTGCTGCCGCTCCTCGTGGCAGACATGGCGTACGCGTACTACGACGCCTATCTGCGCGAGCGCACCGGTGCTGACGCGGCGGCCGAGTTCTGCCTGCAGTTCGCAGCCGGCGACGCGGCCCGGCGCCGGGAACTGGTCGAGCGCTGCGTGCCCGAAACGGACCGGTTCTCGTGGGAGCGCCTGGTCGCGCCCGTGCCGGAGCAGGCGCTGGCGAGCCGGAACACGTTCGGCCAGTGGCTGAAGGGACATCTGGGGGAGGACGTGCGCGAGGCGCGCAAGGGCAATCTCGCCAGCCCGTTGAAGGCCGCCTGCGACGTGTTGCGCGATGTCCGCGACAACCTCCGCGCGGCGATCGAGTTCGGCGGACTGACGCCGGCGTCGCATCGATGGGTGTCGGCCGAATTCATGCCGGTGATGAACCGCCTGGCCGTGGGTCCCCCGCAGACGCGCGTGAGCGAATTGCTGGCGCTGATCGAGGCCGGCGTCGTCGAGGCTGACTTCGGCCCGGGCGCCGAGTGCCGGGCGCCCGCCGAAGGCGGGTTGATGCGGCTCTCCGCCGCCAGGTGGCCGGGTCATTCGGTCGAGGTGCATGCGCTGGTCAAGGCCCGCATCTCGATGCACAGCCCGCGCGACGACGCTTCTCCGTTGCTGCGTGGCCTGCTGGACGACGGTCACGTGCGCCTGTTCCACAACGGCGACTTTCATGCCGGCGGGATCGAGATCGACCGGAACCACAACTGGGTCGGCGCGAACGGGAACGTCCTCCGCAACGCCTGGGCGCTGGGAATCCCGACCGAAGGCGTGAAGTGGTGCACGTTCGTCGTGCCCAGGCCGGGCGTCAATTCGACGGCGCTCGTGGATGCCGGCCGAGCCGTGGCGGGAATGCTCGCGAACGTGCGAAGCGGCGAGCACGAACGCGATGCGCCGCAGGCGCTGTGCCTGCGCACCGAAGCGCAGGCATCGGAATACGCGTCACTGTATGGTTCACTGTGAGCGGCCGATGATCGAGCGGGTCTTCAGCCGGTTGAGCATTGCAGGGTTGTGTGCCACGCTGGTGGGCAACGGGATCGGTCGCTTCGCGTTCATCGCATTGATGCCTGCCTTGATCCAGGCGGGTTGGTTCGACAAGGCCGACGCGTCGTACCTGGGCGTCGCGACGCTGGTGGGCTATGTGGCGGGCGCCGCGCTGTCGAACTCGCTCGCCGCCCGGTTCTCGAGCGCATGGCTGCTTCGCATCTCGATGCTCGTCTGCGCGCTGAGTTTCCTCGCGTGCGCGATCGAGGGCGCCGGACTGCCGTGGTACTACCTGTGGCGGACGGCGGCAGGCGTGTGCGGTGCCATCCTGATGGTGCTTCCGGCGCCGGTGGTTCTCCCGCGGCACGCGGCCTCGATTCGGGCGCGGACGAGCGGCGTCGTGTTCTCGGGCATCGGGCTCGGCGCCGCGGTCTCGGGATTGCTGGTGCCCTTGCTCATTGCCGGATTCGGCGTTTCCGTCCCCGTCGGCGCGGCGACCCTGCCGCTCTTTCACGTCCAGGGCGTGACCGGCGCATGGCTGGGACTGGGCGCCGTGTGCCTGGCGCTCACGGCCCTCGCGTGGCGCGCATGGCCTGCCGAAACGGCGAGCGCACCCGATTCGACAACGACTGCCGAGCTGCCCGGCGACATCAAGCCCACCGTCCTGCTCATCTTGCTGGCGCACGGCCTGAACGCCGTGGGCTACCTGGCGCACACCATGTTCCTGCCCGACTACGTGGTCAGGGAACTCGGGATGCCGTTGGCCGCCGGGGGGGTCTTCTGGTCGATGTTCGGGCTGGGCGCCGCCGTCGGTCCGATGCTGGCCGGATCGCTGGCCGACGTGTTCGGCCTGAAGCGCTGCCTGATGGCCGGCTTCGTCCTGAAGGCCTTCAGCGCGATCTTGCCGGTCTGGAGCGGCGGCCCGGCCGCGTTGGCAGTCTCCGCCGTCCTGATGGGGATCTGCACGCCAGGCATCGTGGCGCTCGTGTCCGCCTACACGCTGGACCGCGTCGGGCCGCTGCATCACCGCAAGGCGTGGGGCATGGCCACCTCGAGTTTCGCCCTGGCCCAGGCCGGCGGCGGCGCGTTGATGGCGTTCGCGGCGACCCGCCTCGACTCCTACCATGCGTTGTTCTGCGTGAGTGCGGCCGCCCTGCTCGGATCAGTGGCTTGCGTCGCGCTGATCCGGCAGCGCGCATCCTCCGACGAACGATCCGCCAGCAGCGACCTCCCGCCCATAGCTACAACCGCCCCCACCCCATGATCAAACCCTTCAAGTTCGCGACCCTGGTTTCCCTGGTGGCACTGACTCTCGGATGCACGGGCGCCAGCGCGCAGATCCGCATCGGCCAGACCTCCGGTTTCACGGGCCCTGTCGCGACCTCGGTGGCGGAGATCAATGTCGGCGCCAAGTTGTATCTCGATCACGTCAACGCAGAGGGCGGGATCGGTGGGCAGCCGATCGAGCTCGTGTCCCTCGACGACAAGAACCAGCCGGCCCTGACACTCGAGAACGCGACGAAGCTCGTTGCCGACCCCAAGGTGGTCGCCCTCTTCCTGAACCGTGGGACGCCCCACACCAAGGTCCTGATGCCGCTGCTCGCGGAGGCGCACATCGTGCTGCTGGCGCCTTCGACCGGCGCCATGGCGCTGCACTCGCCGGTCAATCCGTGGATCTTCAATGTGAGGGCGACCTACCAGGCGGAGACCGAACGCCTGACGCGCCACCTCGGCATGACCCGCCTCGACAAGGTGGCCATCTGCTATGTCGACGACAGCTTCGGCACCGACGCGCTCCAGGGCGCCATGAAGGTCTTCAAGGAAGGCGGCACGGCGCCGGCGGTGTCGGAAGCGATCGACAAGGCCAAGCCGGACTACACCGCGTGCATCCAGAAGATCATCGCCAACAAGCAGCTCGGCGCGGTGTTCATCGGCACGCCGGTCTCCGTGGCGGCCGGCGTCAAGGCCTTGCGCGCCGCGGGCTCGAGCATCACCGTCGCCACGCTGTCGAACAACGCCGCATCCGGATTCGTCAAGGAACTCGGCAGCCAGGCGACCGGCGTGGTCGTGAGCCAGGTGTTCCCCTCGGAGCGCAGCCTGGCCACGCCGATGATCGCCGAGGCGTCCAAGCTGGCGGCCGCAAAGAACGTCAACCAGCTCACGCCGGCCATGATCGAAGGCTTCGCGGCCGCGAAAGTGCTGGTCGTCGCCCTGAAGAGGGCCGCGGCGGACGGCAGAAATCCGATCACCCGGGCGTCGGTCAAGAAGGCGCTGGAGTCCTTCCACGAAGTCGACATCGGCGGCGGCCTGGGCGGCGTCAGCCTGAGCTACAGCCCCACCGACCATTCCGGACTGGAGTACGTCGACCTGTCGTACATCGGCAGCGACGGCACGTTCCGCCGTTGATTCAAGCGGGCTCCTGCGCGAACGCCTTCCACGTGAATGGCAGCGCCAGCAACGCACAGGCGCCCAGCGCGAGCCCGCATCCCGGCCCGCCCAGCTGCGTCAGCGCCGTGCCCGCGAGCGCCGTGCCGATGAACGCCGCCGCGAAGGTGATGACGATGCTGCGCGACAGCAGCGAGCCGTCGGCGTCGAGGCTGGAGATGCGCGACGTGAGGAAGGGCGTGACCGCGTAGTACGCGAACGAGACCAGCAGCTGCGCGACGAAGAAGCCGACCCAGCCGCGGACCAGGAAGAACCACAGCGCCGCGCCGCCCATCAGCAACTGGGCCGCGCACAGGATGGGCCGCCGCAAGTCGTGGCTGCGGCGATGCGAGGCCGACAAGGCGCCTGCCGTGCCCAGCAGCGACACCAGCGCCAGCAGCGGGCCGATGCGTTCGGGCGCCAGGCCCAGCTGGCGGCCGACGACGTCGGCCAGCGCCCATTGCGCGGACAGCACGCTGTAGACCAGGACCATCACCGCCCAGATCGGCAGCAGCACGCCCCAGCGATGCGTGCGCCGGGTCGTGGCGTGGGCGGCGGACTGCACCGCGTCCGCGCCCGCGGCGCCCGAAGGCCAGGCGATCAGCGCGAAGCAGGCGCCCACGACGACGAAGACCCAGCGGGTGACGAAGGCCTCCGGCAGCGCGTAGGCCGCGACCAGCAGCGCGCAGTCGATGAGGCCCGAGACGAGGATGATCACGCCCCACGCGCGCTCGGCGGCGGCGCGGTTGGACAGGCTCGCCGCGACGACCACGAACAGCACGCCCTCGAACAGGCCCGTGGCCAGGCGGGCGGCGCCGACCGCGGCCAGGCCGGGCATCCACGCGCTCGCGGCCTGCGCGAGCAGCGCGCCGAGCGTCGCGATCCAGGCGAGACGGCGCGGCGCGCGCGCGATCCAGCGCGGGAAGGTCGCGCAGCTGATCGCGATGCCGGCGATCTCGAGCGCGGCGAAGCCGGTGGCGGCGTCCTCGCCTGCGCCGAACCGGCGCATCAGCACGCCCACGAACAGCGGCATCAGGATCGTGCCGTTGGTGGCGATCGCGTAGGCGCAAGCCAGCCGCAGCAGTGCCGCCAGCGAGAGGTCGGGGCGGGCGGCGGCGTTGGCGGGCGTCGGGGAGTCCGTCATGGCGGGGGCTTGAACGTGAGCGTTGATCACAATATAATGTGATCAACGCTCATGTGTCAATGATGACGACCCCACCCGAAACCCTCTCGCCGCCGGCGCGCGCGACCACCGGCGAAGCCGGCCGCCGACCGCGCCAGGAGCGCAGTCGCCACCGCGTCGAGACCATCCTCGAGGTCGCGCTGGAGCTCGTCGTCGAACAGGGCGCCGAGGCGCTGGCCATGCGCGAGATCGCACGCCGCGCGCAGGTGCAGATCAGCTCCATCTACCAGTACTTCCCGTCCAAGGCACACATCATTCGCGAGCTCGCCAAGCGCAACCTGGCGCGCGTACGCCTGCTGCTGCAGGACGAGGTGCGGCGCCTGCTCGCGGAGTTCCACGGCCGCCCGCCCGTCGGCGCGTCCGTCAACCGGCTCGTCGATGCCTACTTCGCGCACTACCGCGACCAGCCCGACGCCCTGGCCGTGTGGGCCGGCGCGCAGAGCGACCACGGCCTGCGCGAGCTGGATCTCGAAGACACGCGCAGCACCGCCGAATTCCTCGTCGTGCCGCTGCAGCGAATCCTGCGCCGCGACGAACGCGACGTGCTCTATCCGCTGGCGCTGCTGGTCTCCGAGGTGACCGGCGCCGCTGCCCGCCTCGCGCTGGCGCTCGAGTCGCCGCTGCGCGAGCAGTTGATCGCGCGCCACAAGGCGATGCTGGTGGCCACGCTGGAGTCCCACCGCCGATGACCGCCGGCTACGACACCTACAAGAACGCGCTGGCCGGCCAGCGCCTGCCCGCGGCCTTCGTCGACCTGGACGCGCTCGCGGCCAACCTGGCCGACCTGCGCGCGCGCGCCGGCGGGTTGCCGATCCGCCTCGTGACGAAGTCGATCCGCTCGGTCGCGATCCTGCGCCGGGTGCTGGCGAGCGGCCCGCCGTTCCGCGGCCTGATGTGCTATTCGCCGGCCGAGGCGGCCTGGCTCGCGGCGCAAGGCTTCGACGACCTGCTGGTGGCGTACCCGTCCGTCGAGCCGGACGACCTGCGCGCCGTCGCCATGCAGGTGCGCGCGGGCCGGTGCATCACGCTGATGGTGGACGGCGCCGCGCAGGTGCAGCGCATCGCGGCCGTCGCGCGGTCGCAGGCCGTGGTGCAGCCGCTGGCCATCGACCTCGACATGTCGTCCGACTTCCCCGGCCTCCACTTCGGCGTGTTCCGCTCGCCGGTCGACGGCGTCAAGGCCGCGCTCGAGCTGGCCGCCGAGATCGCCCGCCATCCGTCGCTGCGCCTGGACGGCCTGATGGGCTACGAGAGCCAGATCGCGGGCCTGATGGACGACGTGCCGGGACAGGCGCTCAAGAACGCGGTGATCCGCCTGCTCAAGCGGCGCTCGATCCCCGAGGTCAACGAGCGCCGACGCGCGACCGTCGCCGCGCTCGCGGCGGCCGGCCACCCGCTGCGCTTCGTCAACGGCGGCGGCACCGGCAGCTTCGAGAGCACGCGCGCCGATGCGAGCGTCACCGAGCTCGCGGCCGGCTCGGGGCTGTACGTGCCCACGCTGTTCGACCACTACCGCGCGTTCCGCGGCCG
>FTJN01000024.1_pt4 | contig 13872 bp, 6 predicted proteins | sample 1658361 | NCBI WGS metagenome assembly FTJN01 (sample SAMEA3914819, study PRJEB12502) | metagenome | biome: forest; material: soil | place: Canada | collected 2010-06-26 | depth 0.3 m | reverse complement strand
CGGCGGCGGCGATGTCGATGGAGTTGGTGGCCACCGTGAGCTCCTGGTCCTCGGGCAGGAAGTCGGTGAGCGCGAGGTTGGTGCTGCCGGCGTCCAGGAACAGGAATTCGCCCACCTGGATGGACTCGGCCGCGCGGCGCGCGAGCGCCTCCTTGCGCCCGCGCGACTCGTCGATGCGCGCGAACATCGGCTGCGTGGCCGGCGTGACGGGCAGGGCGCCGCCGTAGACGCGCCGGCAGCGGCCTTCGGCGGCGAGCGCGCGCAGGTCGCGCCGGATGGCGTCCTCGGAGACGTCGAATTCCTGCGCGAGCGCGGCGGCGACCACGGGCTGGCCGGCGGCGAGGCGCTCGGCGATCACATCGCGGCGGGCAAGGGGCAGGGGGGTCAGCATGCCGGCATCATAAACGTGCACAAACAAGAACGCAAATCCATGCAATCGTGCAATAACAAGATAACTCCGCGATGGCGGAGAGAATGCGGGGATCGTGGAAAGCAGGACCAAGAATCGCAAGTCGCGCGCGCAGGTGGACGCGCTGGCGCGCCGCGCGTTCGCCGGCCTCGGCCTGGCGCCGCATGCCGGCGCCCTCCGTGAATTGAAGGATGGCTGGTTCAACGCCGCCTATGAGGTGACGCTGGCCGACGACCGCCAGGTGATCCTGAAGATCGCGCCGCCGCCCGGCGCCGAGGTGATGCGCTACGAGCGCGACCTCATGGCCACCGAGGTCGAGACGATGCGGCGGGTGCGCGCCAACCCCGCGGTTCCGGTACCGGCGGTGCTGCACCACGAGACGTCGGCCGACCTGTGCGACTCGCCCTGGTTCTTCATGGAGAAGATGGCCGGCGACAACCTCGACCACGTGCGCGCCGCGCTCCCGCCCGAGCAGGTGCAAGCCATCGACCACCACCTCGGCGCGATCCTGCGCGAAGTCAACACGTTTCGCGGCGAGTGGTTCGGCTGCCCGGGCAACGTGGCGTTGCGTGCGCCCGCGTGGCGCCCCGCGTTTCTCGCCATCGTCGACTCGGTGCTGGAGGACGCGGCGCGCAAGGCGGTGATCTTCGATCGCCCGGCGCACGAGATCCGCTCCCTCGTCGGCGCGCACGCGTCCAGCCTCGACGAGGTGCGCGAGCCGCGCCTCGTGCACTGGGACGCGTGGGACTCCAACCTCTTCGTGGCCCAGGGACGCGTGTGCGGGCTGATCGACTTCGAGCGCGCGCTGTGGGCCGAGCCGCTGATGGAGGCCTTGTTCCGCGCGTTGTCATGGACGGGCGTCACCGAGGCGATGCGCGGCTACGGCAAGACGACGTTCACGGACGCCGAGCAGCGGCGCTGCTGGCTGTACACGCTGCACCTGGGCCTGGTCATGCAGACCGAGTGCGCCTATCGGGCCTACCCGAACGACGACATCGTGGTCCAGGCGCGCCGCATGGTCGCCCGCGCGCTCGACTGGCTCGAGTCGCACGCGTGACGCACGCGGGCCGGGCGGGCGCCGGCCCACCCGCGACGCAGGTGCAGCCAGGGGTCAACGCGCCGAGCCGGTGCCGGAGGTGTCTGGCGTCTCCTCGGATCGCCACGTGCCGCTGGTGAGGTTTCCTTGAAGCCGATCATCCAGCGCTGTCATTCCGCGCGCAGTCGCGGAATCCACCCCTGAGGCGACGTCATTCGCCAGCGTGGATCCCGCGACTGCGCGCAGGATGACGAGGTGCGAGCAGGATGACGAGGCGCGTCACTGCGCGCAGGACCCGGCCATCCCCGCAGATCGGCGAAGAACCGGAAAAAAGGTACCGCGATCGTGCCTTCGGACGATCGATGCCTGGCGCGTCACTCGAACTTGTCGAGCACCGCCCCGAAGCTCGCGCTCGACGAGTGGTTGGCGAACTTGGCCAGCACGCCCCGCGTGTAGCGCGGCGCCGGCTTCTTCCAGGCGGCCTTGCGGCGGGCGAGGTCGGCGTCGGAGACGTGCAGCTCGAGCAGCAGCTTGTGCGCGTCGATCGTGATCGTGTCGCCCTCCTGCACCAGCGCGATCGCGCCGCCTTCGTAGGCCTCGGGCGCGACGTGGCCGACCACCATGCCCCAGGTGCCGCCGGAAAAGCGCCCGTCGGTGATCAGGCCCACCGATTCGCCCAGGCCCTGGCCGATCAGCGCGCCGGTGGGCGCCAGCATCTCGGGCATGCCGGGGCCGCCCTTGGGGCCGAGGTAGCGCAGGATCATCACGTCGCCGGCGACGATCTTGCCGGCCATGATGGCGGCCAGCGCCGACTGCTCGTCCTCGAACACGCGCGCCGGGCCGGTCATCACCGGGCTCTTCAGGCCGGTGATCTTGGCCACGCAGCCCTCGGTCGCGAGGTTGCCGCGCAGGATGGCCAGGTGGCCGTCGGCGTACATCGCGTTGGCGATGGTGCGGATGACCGTCTGGTCGGCGCGCGGCACGGACGGCACGTCGGCCAGCGTCTCGGCGATGGTCTTGCCGGTGATGGTGATGCAGTCGCCGTGCAGCAGGCCGGCGTCGAGCAGCAGCTTCATCACCTGCGGGATGCCGCCGGCGCGGTGCAGGTCGATCGCCAGGAACTGGCCGCTGGGCTTCAGGTCGCACAGCACCGGGGTGACCTTGCGGATGCGCTCGAAGTCGTCGATCGTCCAATCGACCTCGGCCGCGTGCGCGATGGCCAGGAAGTGCAGCACCGCGTTGGTGGAGCCACCGGTGGCCATGATCACCGCGACGGCGTTCTCGATGGCCTTCTTCGTGACGATGTCGCGCGGCTTCAGGTCGGCCTTGACGGCCTCCACCAGCACGCGCGCGGACTCGCGCGTGTTCTCGATCTTCTCGCCCTCGACGTTGGCCATCGTCGACGAGTACGGCAGGCTCATGCCCAGCGCCTCGAACGACGACGACATCGTGTTGGCGGTGTACATGCCGCCGCACGAGCCCGGGCCGGGGATGGCGCGGCGCTCGATCTGGCAGAAGTCCTCCTCGCTCATCTTGCCGGCCGAGAACTGGCCGACGGCCTCGAACACGCTGACGATGTTCAAGTCCTGGCCCTTGTAGCGGCCCGGCATGATGGTGCCGCCGTAGACGTAGATGGCCGGCACGTTGGCGCGCAGCATGCCCATCATGCCGCCGGGCATGTTCTTGTCGCAGCCGCCGATCACCATCACGCCGTCCAGCCACTGGCCGCCGACGCAGGTCTCGACGCAGTCGGAGATCACCTCGCGCGAGACCAGGCTGTACTTCATGCCCTCGGTGCCCATGGCCATGCCGTCGGAGATGGTGGGCGTGCCGAACAGCTGCGCGTTGGCGCCGTACTCCTTCAGGCTCTCGACCGCGGCGTCGGCCAGCGGCTGCAGGCCGGAGTTGCACGGCGTGATCGTGGAGTGGCCGTTGGCCACGCCGATCATCGGCTTGACGAAGTCTTCCTCCTGGTAGCCCATCGCGTAGTACATCGAGCGGTTGGGGGCGCGGGCGACGCCTTCGGTGATGTTCTTCGAGCGGCGATTGGCGGCGGACATGACGGTCTCCTGGAGTCTTTTGAATCTGGGCGAGGTCGCAGTATCCGGCGCGCCAAAATACGTGTCCAATAGATTCATCGTGCTCGATTGATATCTTTGGTGAATCAATGAATGACAGCCCGTTCGACCTCCGCCAACTGCGCCAGTTCGCCGTCCTCGCCGAGGAATGCCACTTCGGCCGCGCCGCCGCGCGGCTCGCGATGACGCAGCCGCCGCTCACGCAGGCGATCCAGCGCCTGGAGGCCGCGCTCGGCGCGCGCCTGTTCGAACGCAGCCAGCGCCGCGTCGCGCTGAGCCCGGCCGGCGCGGTGCTGTTGCCGCTCGCGCGCAAGCTGCTGGAGGGCGCCGACGCGCTCGCGCCCGCGGTGCGCGCGGCGGCGGCGGGGCTGTCGGGCCAGTTGCGCCTGGCCTTCGTCTCCAGCGTCACCTACGGCCCGCTGCCGGCGTGGCTCAGCGGCTTTCGCGCCGCCTACCCGGACGTCGCGCTGAGCCTGCGCGAGGCGACGCTGGACGTCCAGCTGGAGCTGTTCGCCGCCGGCGAGATCGACGCCGGCTTCGTGCTGCACGCGCCCGGCGCGGTGCCGCCGGGCTTCGAGCACGTGCGCGTGATCGACGAGGCGCTGGTGATGGCCTTGCCCGAGGGCCATGCGGCGTGGAAGGCGCGCGCGTCGAACGCGGGCGCCGCGATGCCGCGCCTGCGCTGGCGCGACGTCCGGGCCGAGCCGCTGGTGATCTTCCCGCGCCAGATCGCGCCCTCGTTGTTCGACGCGCTGGTCTCGGCGTACCACGCCGGCGGCGAGGCGATGCGCATCGCGCAGCAGGCGATCCAGATGCAGACCATCGTCAACCTCGTCTCGGGTGGCATGGGCGTGGCCTGGGTGCCGGAGTCGCTCACGCACCTGCAGCGTGCGGGCGTGCGTTACGCGCGCGTGGCCGGGCTGCCGGGCCAGGCCTTGCGCTGCGAGACGAGCCTGGTCTGGCGCGCCGGCGCCGCGCCCGTGGTTTCGCGCTTCGTCGAGCACGTTCGCCGCGGTTCCGGCCGGGTTTCGCCGGGGCGTTGACGCGCGCGGCGAAGTCGCCATCCGAAACAGCGACAATCGCCGGCTGTTCAAGGAGTCGAGGCTATGGCGCTGGTCCATCCCCAGTTCAATCCCGTGGCAGTGCCGCTGGGTCACTGGCATGTCTTCGGGCACGATTTCGCGCCCGCGATCCATTGGTACGGACTGACCTACATGGTCGCGTTCGGCCTGTTCGTCTGGCTCGCCGGCCGGCGGGCGCAGTACCCGTGGTTCGCCCGCGAAGGATGGGTGCGCCGCGACGTCGAGGACCTGCTGTTCTACGGCGTGCTCGGCGTCGTGATCGGCGGGCGCCTGGGCTACGTGGTCTTCTACAAGCCGCTGTACTACGCCGCCCACCTGGGCGAGATCTTCGCCGTGTGGAACGGCGGCATGTCGTTCCACGGCGGCATGCTGGGCGTGCTCGTCGCGATGGCGTTCTTCGGGTGGCAGCGCAAGCGGCCGTTCCTGCAGGTGACCGACCTGATCGCGCCCTGCGTGCCGCTGGGGCTGGCGAGCGGACGCGTGGGCAACTTCATCAACGGCGAGCTGTGGGGCCGCTTCTCCGATCCGTCGCTGCCGTGGGGGATGGTGTTTCCCGAGTCGGGCAACCTGCAGCCCCGCCATCCGTCGCAGATCTACCAGTTCCTCGGCGAAGGCATCGCCCTGTTCGTGATCCTGTGGATCTTCGGCAAGAAGGAACGCGGCCGCGGCCAGGTCTCGGGCCTGTTCCTGATCGGCTACGGCTTCTTCCGCTTCGTCGCCGAGTACTTCCGCGCGCCCGACGACTTCATCGGCGACAAGACCACGCTGGTCGGCGACCCGGCCACCCACCTGCTCACCTTCGGATGGAGCGAGGGCCAATGGCTGTGCGTGCCGATGATCGTCGCCGGCGTGATCATGTTCCTGTGGGGCCGCAGGCAGCCGCGTGGCGGCACGCCGGCGGCCGCCTGATCCCTGCGAGAATCGCGTCCGAAACCTGCTGAAACATCGTCCATGCGCCAGATCTTCCTCGACACCGAAACCACCGGGCTCAGTCCCGAGAGCGGCGACCGCATGGTCGAGATCGGCTGCGTGGAGATGGACAACCGCCGCCTCACCGGCCGCCACCTCCACTTCTACCTGAACCCGGAGCGCAGGAACGGCGAGGGCGCGGTCGCGGTGCACGGCCTGACCGACGAGTTCCTCTCCGACAAGCCGCTGTTCGCCCACGTCGTCGACGAGGTGCTCGAGTTCATCTCCGGCGCCGAGATCATCATCCACAACGCCAGCTTCGACGTCGGCTTCCTCAACGAGGAATTGCGCCGCTGCAGCCGGCCCAAGTTCAGCACCCACGTGGCGGCCGTCACCGACACGCTGGCGATGGCGCGCGACCAGTTCCCCGGCAAGTCCAACTCGCTCGACGCGCTGTGCAAGCGCCTCGAGGTGGACAACACCAACCGCACGCTGCACGGCGCGCTGATCGACGCCAACCTGCTCGCCGAGGTCTACATCCGCCTGACCCGCGGCCAGGATTCGCTGGTGATGGACATGACCGAGGAGAGCCGCAACGCCGCCGGCGACCTCGCCGCCCCGATCGACCTCAGCGTCTTCGTGCTGCCCGTGCTCGCCGCCACCGAGGCCGAACTCGGCGACCACGAACGCGTGTTGGGCGAGATCGACAAGGCGAGCGGCGGCAACACAATCTGGCGTGCACGACAGCAAGAAGCTGTGGCATAATCCAAGGCTGTCCTGATGGTCGGGACAAACAAGTTATCGGGTGGTTAGCTCAGCGGTAGAGCATTGCCTTCACACGGCAAGGGTCACAGGTTCAATCCCTGTACCACCCACCAATGAAAAGGGCGGCCCTCGGGTCGCCCTTTTTCTTTTTCTGGGGTAACTCGTGGTGCAGACATCAGCCGAACGCCGTGACCATCCCGGCCTTTTGGGCGCCGGTATCGACATGGCTGCAACGCCGTCCTCCGCACACTGGCGAGTGCCGAGGATCTTCGAGATCGTCAACAAGTCGGAGCGGTGAACCGTGTGACCGGCGAAAAATTTGATCACGCTCGCTGCTGTACGGGAAATCCTCAGCCTGCTCATGTGGACAACTGTTGAGCGACTGAGTAGCATCTCCGCTGCCGTTCCAAGATGAATCGCGCCGGGTCGTCGACCAAGGCGCGCGCTGGGACAGTGCCATCAAGGGGGGAGTCAGTGACATTCGATCTCGGCCGCACCTAGCGGTTTGTGACGCCGCGCCGCGCGGCGAATCCATTTGCAATTCCAGTCCTTCCTGACGCGCCATGTTCGCGCGCCGGCAGCGGAGCGCTGCCCGTCTGCTCCACGACGCCTGTTGAACCCTCTTCGAGCATCCACACCCATGCGCATGTCCACCGAACGTCTTCGCGTCGCCGCACAACTACTGGCTTGCTCGGCACTGTTGTTCGCAGCGGGGCTTGCGCAGGCTGCGGGGTCTTTGCGTTGGACTGGGCCTTCCGCACCCACTGGCCTGGTCGCACCGGCGGGCGGGACAGTCAACGCGACCTTGACTGCTACGGCGACGGTCATTCCCACTAATTCCCTCGCAGCGGTCAGTGCGCTACAGCTTCGGGAGGCGACCGGCGGCGCCAACTACTCGATATTGAACAGCTACAACTGCCCTCTGGAGTACGACGGCTCGGTAGTGCAAGACGTGCCTTGCTCGGCATCGCTGTCGGCGCCGCTCACCGTAGGAACGCATGAGCTCTATTTTCACGCCAATGTGACTGGGTCCGCCTCGCCGGGCGACAGCGGACACGTCATGGTCACGGTCACGGCCAACCATGCGCCTACGGTTTCGATTGCATCTCCCGTCAACGGCACCAGGATCGCCACCGCCTCGAGCTCGGCGTCGTTGACATTGACAGCCTCGGGGGCCGACGCCGACAACAACCTGGTCAGCGTGTCGGCGTCGATCGACGGTGCGGGCGCGTCGCTGACGGGCTCGACCGGCATCAATTCGACGATCAACCTGGCAGTCGGGCATCACACCATCAGCGTCACCGCGTTGGACGCGTTGGGTGCCACCGCGACGTCGAGCGTCGGTGTCGACATTGTTGCGGACGCCGCGCCCGCGGCGACGCTTCAGTCTCCCGCCAATGGTGCGCAGGTCCAGGCCATCGGCTCGACCACCACGGTCTCCGTGCAAGGCACTGGGAGCGACCCGGACGCTGCCGGCACGGGCGGCGAGTACGACCACTTGTCGCTCACCGTCGACGGCGCGGCCAATGCCAGCAGCACGACGGCCTCGCTCAGCACGTCGCTGACCCTGGCGCCGGGCGCGCACTCGATCGTGCTGACGGCCACCGACAAGATGGGCCTCACGACCAGTGCGACGAGCAACATCACGGTCTTGGCCGATCGCGCGCCGCAAGGCAGTCTCAGCTCGCCGACCGGCGGGCAGGTCTACACGGTCTACACCGGCACGCCGGCGGCGATCAACGTCGTCGGCACGATGGCCGACCCGGATGCCGCCTACGGCGACAGCGTCTCACGCACCGAAGTGTGGTTCGACGGCGCCTCGGCCCAGTCCGTCGCCGGCGGCAGCGTGAGTACGACCGTCAGCTCCGCGGCCGCAGGTTCGCACGCCGTGAAGCTCCACGCGTTCGACGTGTCGAACACGGCCGGCGACTCGCCTACGATCAACATCACGATCAATGTGCTCGGCCCCATCACGGGCTATGTCGAAGGCGAATCCTACGACCAGAGCGGTGCGCCGAACCTGCAGGGCTGGGCTTGCGACAAGAACGTTCCCACGCCTGTGAGCGTGGCAATCTACGCTGGTGGCCCCATCGGGACGGGCACGCAGGTGGGGACCCTCACGGCGAACCTCGCGTCGGAAGCGGCGGTCGGAACCGCGTGCGGTACCGGCGGAACGACGTATCGCTGGACCTTCCCGCTGGCATCGCTCCAGGCCGCTCGCACCGGCCAAGCCTTGTATGTGTACGGCATCTCGGCACAGAACGGCGGCGCACAGACACTGATCGCGAACTCGGGCACCTTCACGATCCCTGCAATCACGGCCCCGCGACCGGTCGCGATTTCGCCGCCGAATCTGGCGGGCGGTCTCGCCGGCACGATACCCGGCCTAGCCGGCGTTTCGTCACGCGGCGCCAGCCAGTACTCGTTCTCGATTGCGGTGCCTCCCGGCACGGCCGGCATGGCGCCGTCGCTCGGCATGAGCTACGACAGCGAGAATCCTTTGGATATCAGCGGCGTGGGCTGGAGCCTGAACGGCCTTTCCACCGTCACGCGCTGCAAGCGCACCCTGGCGACCGACAACCTGGTTCACCCGGTCGACTTGACCGCGGCGGATGCCTACTGCCTCAATGGCGAGCGCCTGATCAAGATCTCCGGCACGGAAGGCGCGACCGCGGAATACCGCACCGAGGTGGAGTCGTTCCAACGCGTGAAGTCGTTCGGCTCGAACGCCGCCGTCGGGCCGGATTACTGGACCGTCGAAACACGCGATGGCCGCATCCTGACCATTGGCGGCGCGCAGAACGCCACGGTGCCCGCGACAAAGAATGGGGTGACCGTCAACTGGATGTGGACGCTGCAGCGCGTACAAGACCAGCATGGCAACTACATGACGTACTTCTACGAGTCGTCGACGACGGGCGAGGGCTTTCCGACGAAGATCCTGTACACGGGAAACACTGCCGCTGGCCTGGTGCCCTACAACTCGGTCGAGTTCGTCTACGAAGCGCGTAGTGACGTCTTCTCGGGCTATGTGTCGGACGCGCCGATCACGCGGCCCAACCGGCTGAAGCAGATCCGCACGCGCATCGGCGTCGCGGCCGACGGAAGCGGCGGCGCGATCGCACGCCAGTGGAGCTTCGGCTACACGTACAGCCAGTTCAGCAATCGCAGTCTTCTTCAGTCGATCACCGATTGCAACGGCGACGGCTCGCAGTGCCTCCCGGCGACCACCTTCGCCTGGACCCAGCGCGATCCGTCCAAGAACACGGGGCAGGCGTCGACCGGCACGTGGGCCGGGCCGGGCATCCCGCTGCAAAGCACGCTGGCGGTCAACGCCGCGTCATACACGCCTTGGGCGCAGTTTGCCAAGCGCGCCGTGTCCGCGGATTTCAACGGGGACGGCAAGGGCGACCTGTTGATCAACGCGGCCGGAAGCAGTTCCTGGACCTTGTGCCTGGGCAACGGCGCGAGCCCGAGTTGCTCGTCGCTGCCGGGGATGCCGGCCGTGAGTTCCGAGAACTTCTTCCTGGGGGACTTCAACGGCGACGGATTGCCGGACGTCCTGGTGGCCAACGGTGGCAGCTGGTCCCTCTGCCTTTCGCTCGGCACGAGTTTCACCTGCAGCTCGACCACGGGCATGCCAGCCGCAAGCAACTTCATCAACTCGGCGGGCGCCCCTTTGGTGGGCGACTTCAACGGCGACGGGCGTGACGACGTGCTGTTCAAGGGAACGCTGTGCACGTCCACGGGCGCTGGCTTCACCTGCAGCGCCTACAACACCGCGGCTTATGGCATGTTCGACACACCGTCGATGACCCCGGGAGAAAAGACGAGTCCTGCCTCGCAGATGATGGGCGACTTCGACGGCGACGGGCGGGTCGACATCCTGGCCTACCAGAACTCGGTGAGCGACCAGAACTGCCATACGACGCCGTCGAACAACTGCACTTTTGACACGACCAGCTTCTGGCGCTACGTCATCGGGCCGACGGGGTTGTTGTACGGCTCGCAGGGAATGTCCAACACTGGGGGCTACTTCAACGGGGTCGTCAGTGATTTTAATGGCGATGGCGTCACCGACGTGATGTTCAAAGGGACGGTTGTCCGTCACGGAACCGACGGCAACACGGAGCTGTCCAGAAAGCAATACCAGAACACTTGCTTTGGCGGAACGCTTTGCAGCGGGGTCGAGAACCAGACCACGGACTTTTCGGCGTCGCTGGTATCGGCGGGCGACCTTCTGCAGACCGGGGCGAGCGTCGGGCTCTACAGTCCGGACACAGGGGTCTACGTCGTGCCATTCAATGCGGACGGCACCCCGGGTACGCCGAGTACCTCGATGACGTGGACGCTCCCGCCTACGTGCCCGGCCACGACGTCAATGCAGTTGAGCATGGATCTTGACGGCGATGGTTGGGCCGATGCGCTGTGCTACACGCCGAGCTCGATTCCGAGCAGCAGCGGAACGTGGCAGTACGCCCTGCACGGCTCCAACAGCTTCTCGGATCGCCTGCAGAGCGTGACTGACGGCAACGGACTCACGACGGCGTGGACCTACGTGAGCGGCAACGATCCGACCGTCGTCTCGACAGGTGTTCGGGGCGTCTATCCGACGAAGAGTGTGCGGGTGACGGGCCCGGTGGTCTCCAGGATGAGCGTCGATGCCGACTCGTCGCAAACGGCCGGCAAGACGCTGGACACGACTTACACCTATAGCGGCATGCGCGCGGACTCGAGAGGTCGCGGCTCTCTCGGCTTCGAGACCGTGAGCACCACGGATTGGACGACCGTCAGCGCCACCAACCCGAGCGGCATCGTCACCACCACCCAATACAGTCAGTCCTTCCCCACGATCGCAAGAACGATCTCCGTGACCAAGGCGGGCGTCGGGATCACGCTGCACCGCGAGGTGTCGACCTGGGCGTCCTTGAGCACCCAGCCGGGACTGACCGTCCGTTATCCCTACGTTCGCTTCCAGAGCACGGTCAGCCGAGAGCTGGACGGCTCTTGGCTGCCCAATACGAGCATGCTGGTGGGCACCACGCTGGGCGGCACCGATGGCATCGATGCCTACGGCAACCTGACCAGCGTGACGACAAGCACGGGCGAGACCAACGGCTCCGGCGACGTCTACGGGGCCAGCCGTCAGTGCACCGACTTCGACAACCGGGTCGGCACCCAGTGGGTACTGGGGCTGTGCCGCATGGCATCCCAGACGGCGTCCGCGCCGGGCTCGACTGCGGTCACGCGGCAGGTGTCGTCCGCGTTCGACGCGTTCGGTGCGCTGCAGTCGACGACGACGATGCCGGGAACGGCACTCGCGCTGACCACGACGTATGACTTCTATCCGAACGTCGGGGTGCCGAAGTCGATCACGAGGTCCTGGACGGATCCGTTGACGTTGAGCGTCATCACGCCACTGCCGGTGACATCGATGACCTACGACCCGGCGTGGCGCTTCCCGATCACCGTGAAGAACGCCGCCGGCCAGGTGGAGACGCGTGGCTACGACGCGGCCACAGGGGTCCAGACCAGCCTCATCGACTACAACAACCTCACGACGAGCTGGAAGGTCGATGCCTGGGGTCGCCACACCGAGGAAGACCGTCCCGACGGCACCTCCAGCACTTTTGCGTACAAGCATTGCATCGACACCTGCGGCGCCTTGGCAAAGACCGTGCAGATCGTGCAGCACTGGGCGCCCGGCGTCGTGCAGATGCTGGCACCAGAGGAGACGTTCCTCGACAGCCGCGGACGCAAGTTGCTCTATCGCACCTGGAACGACGCCAGCGTGGAAGCCGACACCACGTGGAGTTACGGCGACATGGGGGATCTGTATATGCAGACCCTTCCCAAGTACACGAGCGCCCCCGCCACGGGCACGACCACGATCAGCGACATCGACATCCTCCATCGCCCGAAGCAGGTCGATCGCACCAACGCGACGGGCAGCGGCGTCGACACGACCCGCTACGCGTACTCCGCGCTGACGACGACGACCACCGACGCCAATTCGCACAAGCGCATCGAGCGGCTCAATGCGTTGGGCAAGGTCAAGACGGTCACGGACCACAACGCCAAGTCGGTCAACTACGCCTACGACGGGTTCGGCGATCTGCTGAGCACCACCGATCCCGCCGGCAACGTCGTGCGCATGGGCTACGACACCATGGGCCACAAGACCAGCATGATCGATCCCGATCTGGGCAGTTGGTCGTACGTGGTGGACCCGGCCGGCCGCACGCTCAAGCAGACCGATGCCAAGAACCAGATGACCTGGTTCGTGTATGACCCGCTGGATCGCCTCACCCAGCGGCTGGAGTCCGACCTGGACAGCCGTTGGATCTTCGACACGGCGGCCAATGGCGTGGGCAAGCTGGCCGAGTCCTATACCTGGATCGCGGCCACGAGCACCAAGGACTATCGCCGCGTCTACGCCTACGACAGCCTGGGCCGGCCCAGTTCGTCCACGGCCACGCAGGACTGGGACTACACCCAGCTCAATACCTACGACAGCTTTGGCCACCTGGCGACGGTCACGCATCGCCGCAGCGCCATCGGCGCGGCCAACGTGGGGTCCAATCCGACCGGAACCGGAGCGCTGGGGCTGCCCGAGATCCAATACATCCTAGGCTACAACGCCCAGGGCGCCGTCCGCATCGTCGTGCGCGGGGGGGCCACGCTGTGGACGCTCAACGCGCAAGATGCGGCCGGGCGCACGACGCTGGGGACCTTGGGCAATGGCCTGGTGACGGCTACCTGCTACAACACCTTCACGGCATTTCTGGAGAAGATCCAGACCGGCCCGGGCAGCGCGGCGTGCAACGTCAACGCCAGCATCCAGTCCGACCGCTACGACTACGACCCAGTGGGCAACCTGCTCCATCGCTACTGGCTGCCGGCCAGCGCGGCGGCGCAGATGTCGGAGACGTTCACCTACGATGAGCTCGACCGGCTGAAGAGCTCGCAGGTCGGTGGTTTGGACCTGAAGAGTTTTACCTACGACGCCCTTGGCAACATCACGTCCAAGGCGAACGTGGGCAGCTACGCCTATGTCGGGCACCCGCACCTGCTCAGCGGCATCACGGGCACGGTGGTGGGCCTGACGAATCCGACCTACACCTACGATGCCAACGGCAACACGCAGAACGGCTTGAATCGTTGGTATATGTGGTCAGCGGCCAACCTGCCGCTGAGCGTGGATCAACTGTCTGACGGCACCCAGGCCAGTGCCACGCTGCGCCACGAGTTCTTGTACGGGCCCGAGCGCGAGCGCACGCGCGAGATCGTGCGCGCGATGAGCGGCCTCACCCTCGGCGCGGTGCAGCGCACGATCTACAGTGCGGACGCCATCGAGAAGGAGATCGACGTGGTCGCGGGCACGACCAAGATCCGCACCTACCTGCCGTTGGGGCTGGGTTTCACCGAGGAATCCTTCACTGGCACGGCCATCGCGCCGACCTCGGTGGGCACGGCGGTGGAGCGCTACTTCCACAAGGACAACCTCGGGAGCCCGGTCATCGTCACCGATGCGTCGCAGGCGGTGCTGGAGCGCATGGCGTATGACGCGTGGGGGCGGCGTCGGCAGTCCAA
>FTJN01000208.1_pt1 | contig 13979 bp, 14 predicted proteins | sample 1658361 | NCBI WGS metagenome assembly FTJN01 (sample SAMEA3914819, study PRJEB12502) | metagenome | biome: forest; material: soil | place: Canada | collected 2010-06-26 | depth 0.3 m | reverse complement strand
GAGGCATTGCGCTGCGCGCTTGCCCTCGAAATGGAGGCATTGCGCTGCGCGCTTCCCCGCCAGGCGGGGCCATTCACCCTTCGGGTGGCCGTGCGGGCTCATCGATACCTCACGAGCCACGCGAACGCCGACATCGACATCAGCAGGTACACGACGCTGGGGACCGACGCGGCGATCCAGGGCGTCCACTCGTGCAGCGAGCCCAGGTGCCCCACGACGTTGTTCAGCAGCACGAAGCTGATGCCCAGCATGATGCCGCCGAACACCTTGAGGCTGACCCCGCCGGCACGCGCGTGCAGGTACGCGAAGGGCAGGGCGAGCGCCACCATCACGAGGCACGCGAACGGATACAGCACGCGCTTCCAGAACAACTGGCGGTAGGTCTGCGTCGCCTGCTCCTGTTCGGCCAGGTGGGTGCTGTAGCGCCACAGGTCGACCGCGCCCATGCTCTGCGGCGGCAGCACCGCGGCCGCGGCGACGGAGGCGTCGAGCCGGGTGGGCCAGGCCATCTGCGGCAGCGTCTTCTGGTCGACGCGCGGCTCGCTCGTGGGCGTGGCCGGGACCCAGGTCGTCTCGGTGACGTCCTGCAGCGTCCATTCATGGATGGCGCGGCCGCGCGGCACGATGGCGTGCTCGGCGACGAGGCCGCGCACCTCGCGGCCGCTGGCGTCCATCTCGAAGATGCGCACGCCGGTGAGTTCGCCGTCACGGCCGACGCCACGCACGTTCACCGTGATGCTGCGTTCGCCGTCCGGCTCCATGCGGTGTTCCTTGAGCCACGCGCCGGTGCGCCCGATCGCCAGGCCCATGCCGAAGCGCGCCTTGAGGAAGGCCGCGGCCTGGTCGCTGTGCGGCGTCACGTACTCGCCGAGGCCGAACGTGAGCACGCCGAACAGCAGTCCAATCACCCCCAGCAGGCTCAACGCGCGACCCGGGCCCAGGCCGGCCGTGCGCAGGATCGTGAACTCGGACGACTGGGCCAGGCGCGCCATCGAGTAGATCGTGCCGATCAGCACGGCGATCGGGAACAGCTCGTAGACGTGGCCCGGCTGCGCGAGCAGCGTCGCGAGGGCGGCGGCGGCCAGCGGATAGCCGTTGCGCCCGACCCGGCTCATCTCGTCGACGAAGTCGATGAAGAAGAACAGCGCGATGAAGAAGATGGTGACGAAGAACACCGACCACAGCACGTCGCGGTACAGCAGGTTGCGGACGGTCTTCATGCGGCGCTCCGGCGCAGCAGCAGCTTCATCGGATGGATCACGGTCGCGTGCTCGCGCCACCAGATCAGGCCCAGCCCCAGCAGGAACGCCGCGCCGTGCAGGCCGACGAGGGCGACGACGATGCCGACGTGGCCGCTGCCGACCCAGGCCTGGGTCAGGTTGAGCAGGTTGTAGTAGATGACGAACGCCAGCGCCGCGAACAGCAGGCCCCAGTTGCTGGCGCGCCGCGGGTTGGCCGCCGACAGGCTGATGCCCATGAACAGCAGGTTGGTCGCGCCCAGGACCAGGCCGAGGCGCCACGTGAGCTCGCCCATGTAGGCGGGGCCGCCGCCGAGGATCAGGTCCGACGTGTCGACCGCGCGCGGGGAGGGCGCGCTGTTGGAGGGGGCGGCGCTGGTGCCGGCGTGCACGCGGTAGTTCTTGAACTCGACGTGCGTGTGCTCGCCGGAGGTCTTGTCCTGCTGCTCCATGTGGCCGGAGTCGAGCACGAGGAAGCGGTCGACGCCGATGTTCTCGATCTTGCCCGATTGCGACACCGCCACCGATTCGCGGGTGCCCGCGTCGCTCATGATGAAGACGTTGCGGCCCCCGCCGGTGGCCGCGCTGGCGGCCTTCTCGACGAAGAAGACCCGGTGGCCGTCGCCGGAGGACTGGAACTGGCCGGGCGACGCGCGCAGCACGTCGGCGCGCTGCTCGAAGCGTGCGCGCAGGTCGTTGTACTGGGCGTAGCTCCACGGCCAGACGAACAGCATCAGGATGCCGATGAGGATGATCACCGGCCAGCTCGTCGCGACCACCGGGCGGATGAAGCGCGCCAGGCCGATGCCGCTGGAGAACCAGATCGACATCTCGCTCTCGCGGTACATGCGGCCCAGCGTGAGGATGACGCCGATGAACAGCGACAGCGACAGGATGGTAGGAAGGGTCTGCAGCGCGAGCAGCGTGAAGACGAAGAGGACGTCCTGCACGGCCACGGCGCCGTTGGCGGCCTGGCCCAGCGTGCGGATGACCAGGTTGGTCATGAAGATGGTGAGGATCACCATCAGCGTCGCACCAAAGCTGCGCGCCAACTCCTTGCGGACGGTCGAATCGAATAACATCGCTTGATTATCTCCAATCGAACTGAAACTCCCCACCATGGACTTCCAAACCCTGGTTCTTCCCGAAGCGGGCGTCGCAGGCATCGCCGCCGACGCCCTGGTCGTCGTGCTGCCGGCCACCGGTGACCTGCCCAAGTTCGGCGGCGCCGTCGATGCGGCACTGGCCGACGCGCTCAAGGGCGGCGACCTGGAACGCAAGGCCGGCCGCTCGGTGTACCTGCCGCGCGTGGCGGGCGTGAAGGCCGGCCGCGTCGTGCTGGCGGTCGCGCGCGACACTTCGGCCAAGGCCTTCAAGTCGGCGGTCGCGTCGGCGCTCGGCATCGTCAAGGCCGGCCCGGCGAAGCACCTGGCGGTCATCGGCGGCGAATCCACCGCGGCGCACGCCGAGGCGCTGGCCATCGCCGTGGGCGACGCCACCTACCACTACACGAAGACCAAGCCGAGCGCCGCGCCGGCCCCGGTGCTGTCCAAGGTGTCCTACGTGGTGCCGAAGGCGGCCGTGGCGACCGCCAAGGCCGGTCTCGGCGTCGGTGCCGCCATCGTCTCCGGCATGAACCTCGCGCGCGAGTGCGCGAACCTGCCGGCCAACTACGCCACGCCCACCTTCCTGGGCGAGCAGGCGCTGGCCATGGTCAAGACGCACGGCCTCGAGGTGCAGGTGCTCGATCGCAAGGCCTGCGAGAAGCTCGGCATGGGCTCGTTCCTGTCCGTCGCGCAGGGCTCCTACGAGCCGCCGAAGTTCATCGTCATGCAGTACAAGGGCGGCGCCAAGAAGGACGCCCCGGTCGTGCTGGTGGGCAAGGGCATCACGTTCGACACCGGCGGCATCTCGCTGAAGCCCGGCCCCGAGATGGACGAGATGAAGTTCGACATGTGCGGCGCAGCCAGCGTGCTGGGCACGCTGCGCTCGGTCGCCGAGTTGAAGCTCAAGGTCAACCTGGTCGGCCTGATCCCGACCTGCGACAACATGCCGTCGGGCCGCGCCACCAAGCCGGGCGACGTCGTCACCAGCATGTCGGGCCAGACCATCGAGATCCTGAACACCGACGCCGAGGGCCGCCTGATCCTGTGCGACGCGCTGACCTACGCCGAGCGCTTCAAGCCGGCCGCCGTCGTCGACATCGCCACGCTGACCGGCGCCATCGTGATCGCGCTGGGCCATCACAACAGCGGCCTGTTCTCGCCGGACGAGACCCTCGCCGCCGACCTGCTGGCCGCCTCGGCCGCCGGCCTGGACCCGGCCTGGCGCATGCCGCTGGACGACGAATACGACGAACTGCTCAAGAGCAACTTCGCCGACATGGCCAACATCGGCGGTCGCGCCGGCGGCTCGATCACCGCGGCCAAGTTCCTCCAGCGCTACACGGCCAAGTTCCCGTGGGCCCACCTGGACATCGCCGGCACGGCGCACCGTTCGGGTGCGGCCAAGGGCGCCACCGGTCGTCCGGTGCCGCTGCTGACGCACTTCGTGATGTCCCGCGCGAAGTGACGCAGCGTCCGTCTTGACCGACGTCGCCTTCCACACCGGCATCGCGAATCCGCTGGATTACGCGTGCCGGCTGCTGCGCAAGGCGTACCGGTCCGGCGCGCGCGTGGCCGTGCACGGCGAGCCGGCGTTGCTCGATCGGCTCGACCAGGCCCTGTGGACGTTCGAGCCGCTCGAGTTCGTGCCGCACATCGTGCTGCCGCGCGACGGCGCCGATCCCGGGCGCGTGGCGCTGTCGCCCGTCGTGCTGCTCAAGGGCGATGCCGTGGCGCCGGCGGCCTGCCGCGTCGGGGTGACGCTGGCCGGACACGACGTGCCGGACATCGGCGCGTTCGACCGCCTGATCGCCATCGTCGGACTCGATCCCGAGCATCGGGAGGCGGCGCGCCTGCGCTGGCGGGAATACCAGCGCGCGGGGCACGCGGTGAGCAACGTCGCGAAGCCCGCGGGTGCCGACGGCTGATCCGCCTTGGCGGCCGATGGCTCGCGCTTGCGGTGACGCAGTTCACGCGAAAACGGATCCGCCAATGAAAACGCCCGGCACGAGGCCGGGCGTCTTCACCTCTCGAACCGAACCGGCGAACCGGTGCGATCCAAAGAAGTTCGAAGATTACTTCGAAGCAGCGGCCGAAGCGGCAACAGCCTTCTTCTCGGCCTTGTGTTCGGCCTTGGCAGCCTTCTTGGCCGGAGCCGAAGCGGGAGCCGAAGCGGCGTCAGCGGCGAAAGCGCCGACAGCGAAGGTGGAGACGATCAGGGCGGCCAGGAGCTTGGTCATTTTAAGGTACCTTAAATAAGTTGAAATTGCTTGCCCGTCAGGGCGTAGCAGCCCTCAAACGCATCCCCCTGTCGAGCGGTTGACAGATTTTTGTGAACTAGAATTTATTTTTTACCGGGGGCCTTCTGTCGCCCCTGCCAACCAGAACAACGCGGAGCCAGATTCAATGAGCCAACATGTCACCGTCCCGGCGGGCGGGCAGAAGATCACGGTCAACGCCGACTTCTCCCTGAACGTGCCCGACCAGCCGATCATCCCGTACATCGAGGGTGACGGCACGGGCGCCGACATCACGCCGGTCATGCTCAAGGTGGTCGACGCCGCGGTCGCCAAGGCCTATGGCGGCAAGCGCCAGATCCACTGGATGGAGATCTACGCGGGCGAGAAGTCCACCCAGGTCTACGGCCCGGACGTGTGGCTGCCGGACGAGACGCTGGAACTGGTCAAGGAATACATCGTCTCCATCAAGGGCCCGCTCACGACGCCCGTGGGCGGCGGCATCCGCTCGCTGAACGTGGCGCTGCGCCAGCAGCTCGATCTGTACGTCTGCCTGCGCCCGGTGCAGTACTTCAAGGGCGTGCCGTCGCCCGTGAAGAACCCCGAGAAGGTGGACATGGTGATCTTCCGCGAGAACTCGGAGGACATCTACGCCGGCATCGAGTACGAGGCCGAGAGCGACAAGGCCAAGAAGCTGATCAAGTTCCTCCAGGAGGAGATGGGCGTCACCAAGATCCGCTTCCCCAACACCTCGGGCATCGGCATCAAGCCGGTCTCGCGCGAAGGCACCGAGCGCCTGGTGCGCAAGGCGCTGCAGTACGCCATCGACAACGACAAGCCCTCGGTCACGCTGGTGCACAAGGGCAACATCATGAAGTACACCGAAGGTGGCTTCCGCGACTGGGGCTACGCGCTGGCGCAGAAGGAGTTCGGCGCGCAGCTGATCGACGGCGGTCCCTGGGTGAAGTTCAAGAACCCGAAGACGGGCCGCGACATCACGGTCAAGGACTCGATCGCCGACGCCTTCCTGCAGCAGATCATCCTGCGCCCGGCCGAATACTCGGTCATCGCCACGCTCAACCTCAACGGCGACTACATCTCCGACGCGCTCGCCGCGCAGGTCGGCGGCATCGGCATCGCCCCGGGCGGCAACATGTCCGACACCGTGGCCATGTTCGAGGCCACGCACGGCACCGCGCCCAAGTACGCCGGCAAGGACTACGTCAACCCCGGCTCGGAGATCCTCTCGGCCGAGATGATGCTGCGCCACATGGGCTGGACGGAAGCGGCCGACCTGATCATCGCGTCGATGGAGCGCTCCGTCCTGAGCAAGAAGGTCACGTACGACTTCGCGCGACTGATGGACGGCGCGACGCAGGTGTCGTGCTCGGGCTTCGGCCAGGTGATGATCGACCATATGTGATCCGATGCCGTCCCGCGGCATCGAATTGACTTGAATAAATGACCTCAGATCGTTGATTCGACTGGGGTTTTCTGTTTCATGTCCCGGCTTTGGGTGCGCCGTCAGGACCCCGTCTTGCTGCGAGGGAGGCATTCTGGAACGGAGCCATCGCATGAAACACGACGCCACGGACTTCACGGGATTCATGAACGCGCGAGCCGACATCGCGCTGGCCTACGTCAACGGCGACGCCGCGCCGCTGCACGACATCCTGGCGCGGCACGCGCCGGCCACGTTTTTCGGGCCAGGGGGTGGCCACGTCCAGGGCGCCGCGGAGGTCTGGAAGGCCGATCGCGCGGGCGCCGAGCACTTCGCCCCGGGCGGTGACAGCCGGCTGGAGGTGTTGCACGCCCGGGAGAGCGGCGAGCTCGCGTACTGGGTGGGCATCCAGCACGCGCACGTGCAGGTCAAGGGCAAGTCCGAACCGGTGGCCATGGACCTGCGGGTGACCGAGATCTTCCGGAAGGAGGACGGCGCCTGGACGCTGATCCATCGGCATGCGGACATGCTGGCCAAGCCGTCCGGCAAGCCCGGCCATTGAGGCCAGGTCGCGCGAACGGGCATTTTTGAAGATGGCGAAACTTCGAAATGACTTGAACAAACAAATTCAGTGATTTGATTTGAAAGGAAATTCAGATCGCTAAACGAAGGTGCAGGTGACGGTCTCGCCCGACGCGTCGCCTTCCGACACCACCTTGCCGTTCTCGGTCATCGCGATGTTCTCGCCGGCCGAGGCCTTCACCAGAGCCCCGCCGACCTTGCTCGCGTGCGCATGCGTGAAGACCAGCTTGCCGTAGTCGGCCAAGGTCTGGGGCACGTGGTCCTCCGACGGCCGCTCCACCACCCATTCCGCGGTCTTGCCCTCCAGGCGTCCGTTCTCGGGCGCCTGCATGTGGAAGGTCGACTGCAGGCGCTGCGTCTCGTTGCGCAGCACGATGGTGCCCGCCACCGTGCTGCGGCCTTGCGCGCTGTAGTTGAACAGCCGGAACTTGCCGTCGTCGTCCCAGTCCAGCACCCGGCCGTCGTGCATCAGCAGCAGCGTGTGGTCGTCATCGATGGTGTTCCACTCGCCGAGGGCGACGGCGTTGGCGGGCAGGCAATCCTGGTGGTTGGCCGGATCGTAGTTCCACAGCCGCCAGGAACCGTCCCCGACCCAGTCGAGGACGCGGCCGTCCTTCATCGCGACCAGGGTGTGGTCGTCGTCCAGCGATGTCCACCGGCCGGTCGACACGGCGTTGGCGGGGAGGCAATCCTGGAGGTTGGCCGGCACGTAGTTCCACAGGCGCCAGGTGCCGTCGCCGGGCACCCAGTCGATCACCTTGCCGTCCTTCATCGGCACCAGCACGTGGCCGTCGCGCACCGACGACCAGTTGCCGTGCGAATGCGGGTCGCCCGGCAGGCAGTCGGCGGAGTTGCCGGGCACGTAGTTCCACAGGCGCCAGGCGCCGGTGTCGGCGACCCAGTCCAGGACCTTGCCGTCGTGCATCGCGATCAGCGTGTGGCCGTCGCGGATCGACGACCACTGGCCGTGCGAGACGGGGCCGGTGAGCACCTTGGCCGCGGTCGGGTCGTAGTTCCACAGCCGCCAGGTGCCGTCGCCGGGCTTCCAGTCCAGCACCTTGCCGTCGTGCATCGCGATCAGGCGATGGTCGTCGTCGATGGTGTCCCACCGGCCGTTCTGGACGGTGCCGCCGGGCAGGCACTCCTGGTCGCGCGTGACGACGCACGTCATCGTGTCGCCGACGGCCACCGGCAGGTCGATCTCGTTCTCGTCGTCGGGCAGCCATTCGATCCAGGCATGGACGTCCGGCTTGGCGTCGCCCGAGGACATCACGGCGTGGAGCCCGGACTGGAACAGCACCTTGTTGCCGAAGCCGTCGATGCCGACCCAGGCCGACATGTGCCGGTCGTCGCCGTTGGCGAACGGCGCGATGTGGGGCACCTTCCACTGGCCGGCGACGGTGAAGAACAGGGGCGCGCCGCTGGTCGTGACCACGGCGCCCGACCAGTTGTTCGACGTCGCCGCCGGCTCCGCGACCGAGGACGGCTGCCGGTCGGCGCGGCGGGTGATCGTCGGCTTGAAATGGCGCAGCGGCGTTCCGAGCAACTGGGCCCAGTGCGCGAGCGCGGCCGGCTCGGTCGGCCGGTCGGGGTAGCCGTGGTCGCGCAGGACGGAGGCATCGGCGGTGAGCGGGTCGAATCCGGCGGGCGGGGCGACGAAGGTCGTGAGGGCGTAGCCGGTGGCGAACTTCACGGTGTTTCGCGTGGACGCGCGGTGCGTCCGGGAAGAGGGAACGGTCGATTGCATGGGGCAGCTCCTTGTCGAGCACGGTGGGGCTCGCGAATTCATCGTAGGCAGCGCCCGCGGCGACCTGCATCCCTATGCCGGCCGGAGGCCCTAGACTGAGCTCATGCATGAGCGATGTCCCAAGTGCGGTCACGCGCCGCTGCCCGCCGACCAGGCGTTTCCCGCCGAATGTCCCGCCTGCGGCGTCATCCTGGCGCGGCTTGGCTCGACGCTGCCGGCGCGCGCGCGGGACGCCGGCGCGGGCGCGGGCGCGCGCCAGGGCGCGGCCGACGGGCCGGACTCCTGGCTGTGGCACGTGCCCGAGCAGGTCGACGCGACGGCGTTCAAGGGGCGGGTGGCGTTGCTGGCCGTCTTCGCGATCTGGGGCCTGCGCCTCGGCTGGCTGGACTACCGGGACGGCGCGATCATGGAGTCGTTCATCCACGGGCCGCTGCTGATCTTCCACGAGGCCGGCCACGTGATCTTCCGGCCGTTCGGCGAATGGGTGACCGTGCTGGGCGGCACGCTGGGACACCTCCTGATGCCCGCCATCCTGGGCGTGGCGCTGCTGTGGAAGAACCGCGATCCCTTCGGCGGCGCCATCGGGCTGTGGCTGTTCGGCGTCTCGGTGCTGGACATCGCGCCCTACATGTACGACGCCTGGGCGCCACGGCTGACCCTGCTGGGCGGCGGCACCGGCAACGACAGCTTCCACGACTGGATGTACCTGTTCGACTCGGTCAACCTGCTGCACCGGGCGCAGCGCATCGGCGCGCTGACGCACGCGCTGGGGGTCGGCCTGGTGCTGCTGGCGCTCGCCTGGGGCGCGGGGGTGCTGCGGCTGCAACGGCGCCGGATCGCCGGCAACGTGGTCGACGAGCGCTAGCCTGGGCGCGCCGGTCGACGACGGCGCCTCTCGCGTTGCGGCGCTACCTCACTTGGCGGACGCCGCGCCCTTGCAGAGTTCCTGGGCCTGCGACAGGAAAACATAGTCGTCTCGCGCCCGCTTCGCCTTCACCTGGTCGGGCTCGTCGTCCAGCATCGCCTTGTCGGCGGCGGCCGCCAGGTCCAGGTCGGCCACCTTCGAGAGTTCCTTGTGCATGCAACTGCAGCGCCCGGCGGTCAACGCCTTCGGCACGCCCGCCGTAGAGCGGGCAAAGGGATCGGCGCCCCTGGCGCAGTCGTCGTCGCTTTGCGCGCGCACCAGGCGCGCCATGCAGACTCGCTGGGCCGCCAGGGACCGCGTCGTGTAGACGTCCTTGGTCACTCGGGCGGAGCGAGTGTTCTCCGGGAAGGCGGCGGCCAGCGATTGCGCGGAGCATTCGCAGTCCATCCGGCGTTCCAGTCGCATGGTCGCTCCCGGCGCGCCCGTCTTGAGTTCTTCCCGGGCGGCCTGGCAGCGTTGAGCCGCCTGCTCGTTCATGTGGTCCAGCAGCGGCCCGACTTCCCTTGCCGCGTCAGACGTCTGCGCGATGGCCACGGAGCTGATCGAGATGAAGAGCGCGGCAAGAAGTGTCGAGGTTTTCATTGGATGGGGCCGGTAGAAGGCTGGTTCATGGCTTCGGGGCGAATTCTCGCAGCAGTCGATGGGGGATCGGACGCAAGGGCAGGGGAACGCTAGAATCGGGGCCTGCCTCCGCACCGACAGGCCCGCCCCGCGCGGGCCTTCGCGTTTCCAGAACTTCTCCAGACCCCGCCGCACCGTGAACATCGTCGTCCAGGAAGACCTCAAGACCTACATCGACCCCCTGACGCCCGACGAACACGATGCGCTGGAACGCAGCCTGCTGGCCGAAGGCTGCCGCGACGCGCTGGTGCTGTGGGGCGACATCCTGGTCGACGGCCACAACCGCTACGGCCTGTGCCAGAAGCACGGCCTGCCGTTCAACACGGTGCAGAACACGCGCTTCAAGAGCCTCGAGGACGTCCACCTGTGGATGATCGACCAGCACCTGGGCCGCCGCAGCGTGTCCGACTTCCAGCGCGGCGTGCTCGCGCTGCGCAAGAAGGAGATCGTGGCCGAGCGGCTGGCCGCGGCCGCGGCGGCGAAGAAGGACGCCCACATGCGCGCCGAGGTGCTGGGCGAGGCCGAGCCCGAGCCTGTCGGGCCGATCGACGGCACGCCGGCGATGGCGGCGGAGCCGCCGTTGAAGTCGCGCGAGGCGGTGGCCAAGGCCGCCCGCCTGACCGCCGGCCAGGTGACGATGATCGAGAAGATCCAGAAACAGGCCGCGCCGGAGCTGGTGGCGGCGGTGCGCGCCGGCACGATCTCGCTCAACGCGGCCGCCGCGGTGGCCGACCTCCCGGTGGAGGAACAGGTGGCCGCCGCCAGCGCCGGCAAGGACGAACTGAAGCAGGCCGCCAAGCGGGCGCGCGACGCGAACCGCAAGCCGCCCCGGGAAGAGGGCGCCGAAGCGGCGTCGTCGCAAGTGCAGGCGCTGCAGGATCAGGTGGCCCAGTTGACAGCGGAGAACGAGTATCTGCGCGGCCAGGTGGCCGAACTCCAGGCCCGGCTGGGCGGCTGACGCGGGGCGCGGGGCCGCACGAGTTGCCGTCAGGTGCCAAAAAATGGTCGTCACGTCATTGCAACAGTGACCCAACGGGTGCGCGCGACGTGCTACCTTGGTGCCATGCGAAAGCGTTTTCGTGTCCCGCCAGCCCGGCCAGGTCGGCCGGAGCGGCGGCATGGAAAAGTTGTCCAGTACGCTCGTCTTGAAATGATCCGCGTCGTCCCGAAATGCGAGCCCTGAGCAAAGCTTATCCGGCAATGCTCTTGACCCTGTCAGGGCGACGATATGTCCCATCGTGCCCGGACGTGCGCGAGTCTATAGAATCAATTCATGCCCGAGGAAAACCCTCCACCGCCGCCGCCCGCGTTGCCCAAGCCGAGTCTGCCCGACTCGGGCCAGGGCGCCGTCGTGGCCGAACGCAAGGCTGCACGTACCAAGCCGCCCCGCATGTACCAGGTGGTGCTGCTCAATGACGACTTCACTCCGATGGAATTCGTCGTCATGGTGCTGCAGGAATATTTCAAGTTGGACCTCGAAACCTCCACGCAGATCATGTTGAAGATCCACCATGAAGGGCGTGGCGTGTGCGGCTTGTTCACCAAGGACATTGCCGCCACGAAGGTCGAGTTGGTGCTGGCCGCCGCACGTCGCTACGGACACCCGCTTCAATGCATTATGGAGGCCGCATGATTGCGCAAGAACTGGAAGTCAGCCTGCACATGGCGTTTGTCGAGGCGCGGCAGCAGCGGCATGAATTCATCACGGTCGAGCACCTGCTGCTCGCGTTGCTGGACAACCCGTCTGCCGCCGAAGTGCTGCGCGCCTGCGCGGCCAACATCGAGGACCTGAGGAAGAGCCTGTCGACCTTCATCCGCGAGAACACCCCCACCGTGGGCGGTTCCGAAGAGGTCGACACGCAACCGACGCTGGGATTCCAGCGTGTGATCCAGCGCGCGATCATGCACGTGCAGTCCACCGGCGGCGGCAAGAAGGAAGTCACCGGCGCCAACGTGCTCGTGGCCATCTTCGGCGAGAAGGATTCGCACGCCGTGTACTACCTGCACCAGCAGGGCGTCACGCGCCTGGACGTCGTCAACTACATCGCGCACGGCATCAAGAAGTCCGATCCGCCGGAGCCGCCGAAGGCGAGCGGCGAGTCGAGCGGCGAGCAGGCCGAGAAGGACGAGGGCGGCGAAGGCAAGGGCTCGCCGCTGGACCAGTTCACGCAGAACCTTAACCAACTGGCCCGCGACGGCAAGATCGATCCGCTGATCGGCCGCGAGCACGAGGTCGAGCGCGTCATCCAGATCCTGTGCCGCCGGCGCAAGAACAACCCGCTGCTGGTCGGCGAGGCCGGCGTCGGCAAGACGGCCATCGCCGAGGGCCTGGCCTGGCGCATCACGCAGAACGACGTGCCCGACGTGCTGGCCGACGCGGTCGTCTACTCGCTGGACATGGGCGCGCTGCTGGCCGGCACCAAGTACCGCGGCGACTTCGAGCAGCGCCTGAAGGGCGTGTTGAAGCAGCTCAAGGAGCAGCCGCGCGCCGTGCTGTTCATCGACGAGATCCACACGCTGATCGGCGCCGGCGCCGCGTCGGGCGGCACGCTGGACGCGAGCAACCTGCTCAAGCCGGCGCTGTCCAACGGCTCGATGAAGTGCATCGGCGCCACGACGTTCACCGAGTATCGCGGCATCTTCGAGAAGGACGCGGCGCTGTCGCGGCGCTTCCAGAAGGTCGACGTCAACGAGCCGACCGTGGAGCAGACCGTCGAGATCCTCAAGGGCCTCAAGTCGCGCTTCGAGGAGCACCACAGCGTCAAGTACGCGATCGGCGCGCTGCAGGCCGCGGCGGAGCTGTCGGCCAAGTACATCAACGACCGCCACCTGCCCGACAAGGCGATCGACGTCATCGACGAGGCCGGCGCCGCCCAGCGCATCCTGCCCAAGAGCCGCCAGAAGAAGACGATCACCCGCAACGAGGTGGAAGAGATCGTGGCCAAGATCGCCCGCATCCCGCCCGCCAGCGTCACCTCGGACGACCGCGACAAGCTGCGCACGATCGACCGCGACCTGAAGAGCGTGGTGTTCGGCCAGGATCCGGCCATCGACGCGCTGGCCGCGGCCATCAAGATGGCGCGCTCCGGTCTCGGCAAGCCCGACAAGCCGATCGGCTCGTTCCTGTTCTCCGGCCCCACGGGCGTGGGCAAGACCGAAGTGGCCAAGCAGCTCGCGTTCATCCTGGGCATCGACCTGATCCGCTTCGACATGTCGGAGTACATGGAGCGCCACGCCGTCAGCCGCCTGATCGGCGCGCCTCCGGGCTACGTCGGCTTCGACCAGGGCGGCCTGCTCACCGAGCAGATCACCAAGAAGCCGCATTGCGTGCTGCTGCTCGACGAGATCGAGAAGGCGCACCCGGACGTCTTCAACGTGCTGCTGCAGGTGATGGACCACGGCACGCTGACCGACAACAACGGACGCAAGGCCGACTTCCGCAACGTGATCATCGTGATGACCACCAACGCGGGCGCCGAGACCATGAACAAGGCGACGATCGGCTTCACCACCCAGCGCCAGCAAGGCGACGAGATGGCCGACATCAAGCGCCTGTTCACGCCGGAGTTCCGCAATCGCCTCGACGCGATCGTCAACTTCCGCGCGATCGACGAGGAGATCATCCTGCGCGTGGTCGACAAGTTCCTGCTGCAGCTCGAAGGCCAGCTGACCGAGAAGAAGGTCGAGGTCACGTTCTCCGACGCCCTGCGCAAGCACCTGGGCAAGAAGGGCTTCGATCCGCTGATGGGTGCGCGTCCGATGCAGCGCCTGATCCAGGACACGATCCGTCGTGCGCTGGCCGACGAGCTGCTGTTCGGCCGCCTGGTCGACGGCGGCCGCCTGGGCGTGGACATCGACGACAAGGGCGAGGTCGTCCTCGACATCCAGTCCTCCGGCAAGAGCGGCGACAAGCCCAAGGCGGAGGCGGCGGCGGTCTGACGCCTTCATCCCGTACGAAAGCCCGGCGCGACGCGAGTCCGCCGGGCTTTTTCATGGCGGGCAGCGTATCGTCCGCCCATGTCGTCGACCCGCCTGACCTGGCACCTGCGCGCGCCGCGCGAGCGCGTGTACCGCGCGCTGACGGA
>FTJN01001599.1_pt4 | contig 14013 bp, 11 predicted proteins | sample 1658361 | NCBI WGS metagenome assembly FTJN01 (sample SAMEA3914819, study PRJEB12502) | metagenome | biome: forest; material: soil | place: Canada | collected 2010-06-26 | depth 0.3 m | reverse complement strand
GATTTTGGGGCGATTGTGGCGCGTCGGGCTGACGTCGGGAATGCGCCCTTTTTCTTGGCGGATTCTTTCCAGGATATCGCCCGGCATTTGAAAAGTTTTCTGGGTTTTCAACGCCTGCGCCTTGTCCCCAAAGCGCCAGTGCGAGGAAATATCCTGGGCCGCCGCATTGTGGTGCAGCACCCCCAGATCCCATGAGAGAATGACGGCTGCCGTGGGGAGGCTCCAGATGAATACCTCCAGGGAGTTGCTGCCCTGCTTGGCCTCGTGCAATTCGGCCACCCGTTTCACGGTCGATTCAAAATGGCGTTGGCCTTTGAGCAGGAGGGCCACTTCCTCATCGGTGAAGTCGCCCTGCTGGGGAGTGCGAAACAAGGTAAGCGTCGAAAGCCAATCGTTGCCCCGCCAGGCGACCAGGGACGCGCCATAGTCGCATCCGCCCAGGCTCATGACCTGTTTGTAAAAGGTGGAGCGCTTGAGAATGTGTAACGGCGTGTGATCGGAATGGCGAAGGACCCGTACGGTGGGATCGATCCGGCCTCGTCTCAACCAAATGTCGTTCTTGTGCCCCCCCGCGATGTAGGAATCGAAGTCCTTTTGGAGCTTCGGATCCGAACCAAACGACGGCAACTCGAATTCCAAAGGGCGCAAGGTGAGAAACTGGGCGAAGCTGGGAACCTCCTCATTGATAAAATCAAAAGAGGCTTTGGCCAGGTCTTTGGCGCTCTTCGATTCATGCAGACGGATCAGGGTTTCTTCGTGGCTCATGGCGGGGATAACGGCTGAGAATATAACACCTGTTTAATGGGCAACCAAGAGAATTAAGGAGATCGTCGGGCATGCCAAAATTCGATCTCCAGGATGGGTCTTTGCAACGCGTGGCGAATCCACTGGTGCTTGAAAATGATAGAATTGAGGCAAGGCGAAAACTCAATGAGCTCTTGTGGGCCAAGCGGTTTTCCGAAGCCCGGTTTCTCTCGCGAGTCTTGTGGGAAATGAACGTCATCAACAACGAAGACCGCTCCTTCGTGCTGGATATTCTGTCTCAGGTTGAGGAGACCTCGGTATCGGATGTCTCGTGGAATTAGTTTGAGGAGCGTCAACTGCCAGAGGAGATCCTTTCCCATGATAGCGCTTTCCCCGACACCGATTGGAAGACTGCCGGAGTCCCATTTTCCAGCGGGCACAGGTTTTGAATCGGTGACCTTCCGGGGATGGAAAGCGGCATCCCTGCCTGCATGGGATGAGCGGGGTTTCCTGCCCGAGGGAATTCACGACTGTCCGTTTGGGGAGCTCGAAAAGCGGTTCGCCACCAATCCCCAACGGGCGCGGCTTTGGGAGCAATTCCGGATGTTCACACTCTGGGCGGTTTCGACAAACAAGTTTTCCTATATTTACTTGGGAGGTGGTTATATCTCATCCCGATCCGATCCCAGGGACATCGATGTTATCTTACAAACAAGAGATTCGTTCGGCCCGGATTCCCTGCGCGCCTTGGAGCCCTTCTTTAGCCTCGGCTTGAATAAGATCAGTCAGGTCTTCTCGGTCCATCTCCACTTTTATCTGCACGGTTTCCCAGGGATCATAGATTTTCGTTCTTTCTTCCAATATCTGAGTCCGGAGGAGACGAAGAGATTCGATGGAATGGGCAATAAGAAGGGGATTGTGCGGATTGATGTCGGCTCGGTTCGGTGAAGGTGAGGGGGCATCATCCTACTCGCCATCCACCAAAAAAAAGCTCCCGGGAGGCGAACCTCCCGGGAGTTTTCTGTGGTCTTTCCGGAAATGCTACGGGGTGACCGTGAACTTCTGCTGCACCATGGGGGCCGCGTTGTAATTGGCATTGCCCGCCTGATGCGCCCCAATCCCAACCTGGCCCGTGCCGGTGATCGTGACCACGTTACCCGAGAGCGTGGCTGGTCCGGAAATCGTGTACATGATTGCCAATCCCGATGAGGCCGTCGCCGTAAGGGTGAACGGCGACGCCCCCAGTTGCTTGCCTGGCAGGGCGCCAAAGGTGATCGTCTGATCGCCCTTCGCCACGGTGAAGGACTGCTGCACGCTCGTGGCGGCTGCGTAATTTGCGTTGCCTGCCTGAGCTGCCGTTACCGTAACGGTGCCTGCACCGGTGATGGTCAGCGTATTTCCCGCCACTGTGGCCTGGCCCGTTACCGTGTAGACCACGGCCAGTCCGGAGGAGGCACTGGCGTTCAGCGTCATTGCCGCCACGCCGAACTGCTGGCTTGTGATGGTCCCAAAGGTGATTGTCTGGGCCGCTTGGTAAACCGTGAAGGTGCGTTTGACCGGCAAGGCTGCTGCATAGTTCACATCCCCCGCCTGGTTGGCGGTGACCGTCACATCTCCGATTCCGGTCAAGGTCAGGACGTTGCCCGCGAGCGTGGCCGGTCCGGTGACCGTGTAGGCGATGGGAAGCCCCGAGGGGACGGTCGCCTTGAGCATCACGGTGGTCCCAAAGGGCTTGGTTCCGATGCTCGGAAACGAGATTTTCTGGGCTTGTTTCGATACCGTGAAACTGGTCGTGACTTCAACTGCTGCTGCGATGTTTGTGTTGCCGGATTGGTTCGCCGCGAGCGTCACCGCGCCGGCACCGGTCAACGTGACCACGTTGTTGGCGATCGTCGCCGGTCCCGATTTGACCGTGACCGTGACAGGGAGGCCCGAGCTGCTGGTCGGTGCCGCAATCGGGAAGGCCGCATCCCCGAAGGTCCCGTCAGGAATGACCGTGAAGGTACCAATGGTTTGCGGCGCTTGAGTTACCGTGCACGTGAGGATGACCTGCGCGGCGGCATTCGTCGTGGCGTTTCCAGGTTGATTGGCGGCAAGAATCGCCATTCCCAGCCCCATGAAGGTCACGCTGTTTCCATTCAACGTGGCGGGTCCCGAGACGACGCGATAGTCCACGGGCAGTCCGGAGTCGGAGGTGGCACCCAAAGCAATCGTCTGGCCGTAGGTGGTTGTTCCCAAGGCGGGGAAGGTGATTGTCTGGCCGAAGTTGCTGAAGCTCACCACGGCTGAGACACTGGGCAGGCCGTTGACGAAGATCGTCGCCAAGGCATGGCCGGTGGGCATTCCGGTGATGGGGAGCGAGGTGAACGTGGAGGAGGAGAAGCCCTTCGCCGGATCGACAGGGAGCATCATCGTTTCTCCGTTCACCAAGCTTTGGACCTGTGCGACCGGGATGTTGGAGGGCGAGTTCTGACCGGCGTTTCCTCCCGAGGCTTCGTAGTTGCCGGTATAGCCCGAACCGGGCAGGGGGAGAGCATCGCCCGGAAACACAATCGGCCGACGAATGGAGGTAATCACCGGCTGCGCGATGTGAGGAGCATAGGACGGGAGAATCGCCCGTTCCGCACTGGCGAGGACGGCACTGTTGTATCCGCCCGAAACCAAGACGCTTCCGTCCAGGAGCAGGGTGGTGGCGTGCTGCGTGCGGGCTGCGGTCAAGGGGCCCATCACGGCCCACGTGTTGGTGACGGGCGTGTACAGCTCGCTGACAGGCAGGGCAGATCCCGTGAAGGACGTATAGCCGCCGCCGACCCAGACTTGGCCGCTGCCGAGCAGGGTGGCGGTGTGATCATACCGTCCGTAGCCCAAGCTTTTGCCGGAGGTCCACTGATTGGTGGAGGGATCGTAGATTTCCGTGCTGGTGAGACCACTGTTGGCGCTATTGAGGCCGCCGATGACCAGAACCTTGCCACTGCCAAGAAGAGTGGCGGAATGGTAGGCGCGGGCAGTCTGGAGCGATGGGGCAAGATTCCACTGTCCCGTAAGGGGATCGTAGATTTGCACGAGCGAGGTAGGTTTGGCGACGGCATCCGTGCCGCCAGTCACCAGCACCCGTCCGTTCGCGAGCAAGGTCGATGTTTGTGAGGCATTGCCGACAATGAGATCGCCGGTGGACCGCCAGGTGCCGGACGAGGGCTCATAAATTTCCGTCTTTTTGGTGGGGCCGGACGCGTTCGCGCCATTGCCTCCCGCCACCAACACGTTGCCATTGGCAAGCAAGGTCGCGATGGGGTTCGAGCGGGCGATGACCAGATTGCCGGTCGGCTTCCACGTTCCCGTGGAAGGATCGTAGATTTCCGCGCTGTTGATCGCCGTGGTGGTGCCATATCCGCCCAGCACGAGGACTTTGCCGCTGGGCAGGAGAATCGCGCGATGGTAGGCACGACCCTGGGTCATGCTGCCCGTGGCCGACCATGAAGCCGTGGCGGGATCATACAGCTCCGCAGTGTTGAGGGAAGCGCTCTGGCCAGTTCCGTATCCGCCTGCCACCAGCACCTTGCCATTGGTCAGCAGCGTGGAGGTATGGGCAAAACGGACGCTGGTCAGGTTGCCCGTCGGGGCCGTCAGCCAGTTGGCGGTGGAGGGAGTAAGGATTTCCGTCGTGGAGGGGGCGATATCGGTAGCATCGTCGTAGCCTCCGATTGTAAACAACTGACCACTGGGAAGGAGGATCGTCGTGTGACCTTCGCGGGCAGCTGTCAGGGGCGTGGAATTGATCCATGTCCCGGTGGTGGGGTTGAAGATTTCGACGCTGGTGATGCCACCAGCCGCATTGTATCCGCCGACGACAGCCACTTGGCCATTGGGGAGCAGATTGGCGGTATGAGTCGTCCGGGCGACGTGCATGTTGCCGGTGAGGGCCCACGTTCCGGTGGCGGGATTGTAGATTTCCGCCTTATTTTGATAGAGCACGGTGTCATCGCTGCCTCCGGCCACCAGCACCTTTCCATTGGTCAGCAACGTGGCGGTGGAGTAGCGGCGGGGACGGACGAGGTTTCCCGTTGCCTGCCAGACATTGGTCGCGGGGTTGTAGATCTGGCATTTATTGGTGACGATCGCGACAAGGTGGTTGGACTGGGTGAAGGTGGTAAACCCTCCCGCGATGAGGATCCGGCCGTCCGGCAACAGGGTCGAGGTGACATCGGCAACTCCAGTCGGGAGATTTGCCAGCAACTTCCAGACTCCCGTCGCCGGGTTGTAGGCCTCCGTGATGTGGCTCATGTTTTGGTTGAAATCGCTTACGCCTCCCGCGACCAGAACCTGACCATTGTTGAGGATAACTGAGGCGTGGCCGTAATGAGCCCCGTTCATGGGGCTGGTGAAAGCCCATGTTCCCGTGGAGGGATCATAGATTTCCGCGGTATTCGCAACGCCGTTTGTCGTCCCGCCCGTGACCAGAACTTTCCCGTTGTGGAGCAAGGTGGCGTTGTGTCCGGTCCGGTCGGCCGCGAGCGAACCGGTGGGCGTCCACTTGCCCGTTGCGGGATCATAGAGCTCTGCTGTCTTCAGGTAGCCTACGGTGCTCGATCCACCGACGATGAGGACCTTGCCGTTATTCAACAGCGTGGCGGTGTGGTGGAAGCGGGGTTCCAGGATGTTTCCCAAGGTGCTGTTCCAGCTCGGATCAATGAGCACCGGGTAGTGAAGTTTGGTGCCTTTTGCCACGACGAGGGCGAGGATCGCGGGTGCTTGGGGATCGGCTTGGGAATGCATCTCCCAGCGGATGCCTTTGTCCACCCGTTGTCCGGTGGCATCGATCAACCAGGGTGCGTCGAGTGTCAGTTCCTGGTTGGAGGCGTTCTTGAAGTGGACCGCTTCGTTGGAGATGGTGATTTCCTTCACGCCTTTTGCGGTGGCGATCTCGTATTCGAAACGCTGGGGAGCCTTGGCGTCATGGAGCAGGAGGAATTCTTCTGTCTGGCCGTCCGCAACCACCTGGAGACTATCGGTTGAACGGTAGGCTTCGTGGTAAACGATCTTGCCGTTTTCGATCACGGCCGAGGCTCCACGGCTGGCGAGCGGGCGGAGATGGATCGACATGCCCTTCCCGTTGACGAGGGAGCCATCCGAGTAGCGGGCAGGGAAGAAGGGAGCCATTTCCTGGGCGTGGGTGCCCGATTTTTGGCGTTCCGCCATGGCTTCCCAAGCCTGCTTTTCCACCGGGAGCAAACCGGCGGGAGCGCGGGGCGCTTCGATTTCGGGACGAAAACCAGAGACGGCTTGGGTTGTTCCGGAGATGGTTTCTTCCGCTTGGACGAAGGTCTGGGAGAAGGCGAGCTTCGGCCCCATGTCGGGGCTGAAGTTCCGGATTTGGGCTTCGACGGCACCCGGCTCGGGTGCGGGACGGTGGAGCATCCAGACGGCGAGCATCATGAGAATGAAGCTTGCGCTGATGAGGGCGAACAGGGCGCGCAAAGGCGATCGGTAGGCGGCGGTGGAAGTAGGGTGGGGGCAGGGTTGGATCATAAAGGTTAGGGGGTTCAAGGGGGAATACCGGAACCCACCCCGCTTCGATCCGAAGTTTTTTCGGTTTTGTTTTGCGGCCGTCGCGATGATCCGGACGGCGCGGCCTCCGCCTGGTTCCTCGTTACCAAGTTTCACTTGGTAACGTCCCCGTTTGCCGCAACTTCGTTGCCTCAGTCTCGGCGCCTGAGAGAACGTTGGCGCTGCCTTGGGGACCGTTGCGACGGCGCGCAACGGCTACCTTACTGCGCGAGTTGCCGCAGATAGTCGCCGTAGGGGGATTTCCCGATCCGCTCAATGGAGACTTTTAGAGCCGTCGCCGACAGCCAACCTTGTCGCCAGGCGATTTCCTCCAAGCAGGCTATCTTGAGTCCCTGCCGGGCCTCGATGGCATGGACAAATTGGCCAGCTTGAATGAGCGATTCGTGCGTGCCCGTATCGAGCCAGGCCGTGCCGCGACCGAGCAATTCGACCTTGAGGTCGCCCCGCTCGAGGTAGAGACAGTTCAAATCGGTGATCTCCAATTCCCCGCGTGCAGAGGGCTTCAGGCTGCGGGCCAGGGCGACGACATCGGAGTCGTAGAAGTAGAGGCCGGGAACCGCGTAGGGTGATTTCGGATTGGCCGGTTTTTCTTCCAGCGAGAGGACACTGCCATCGGGGGCAAATTCGACCACGCCGTAGGCGGAGGCATCGGCCACGTGGTAACCGAAGATGGTCGCCCCGGAAGTGCGCGCGTCGACGGCTTGCAGGGAGTGGGTGAAATCGTGACCGTAGAAAAGATTGTCGCCGAGAATCAGCGCCGAGGGAGCCCCGGTGATAAAATCTGCGGCGATGAGAAAGGCCTGCGCGAGGCCATCCGGGGAGGGCTGCTCCGCGTATTCCAACTCAATCCCAAACTGTGAGCCATCGCCCAGCAGGCGGCGGAAAAGGGGAAGGTCTTGCGGGGTCGAGATGATCAACACCTCCCGAATTCCGCCCAGCATCAGCACTGAGAGCGGGTAATAAATCATCGGCTTGTCGTAGACCGGCAGCAATTGCTTCGACACCGCGAGGGTGAGGGGATAGAGGCGAGTGCCCGAGCCGCCAGCGAGAATGATGCCCTTGCGTTTCATGGCTGGTCGGTTTGGCCGAGGCGTTCGCGGGCGTAGCGTTGCGCGGTAACATCGGCGGCCCAAGGGCGATTGGCCAGGTACCAGTCGATGGTCTTCCCGATGCCGGTGGAGAACGATTCGCGCGGTTCCCAACCAAGTTCCGCCTGAATCTTGCCGCAGTCGATCGCGTAGCGGCGATCATGCCCGGGGCGGTCTTCGACGTGTGTGACTTGCGTGACGTAGGATTGCCCATCCGCGCGCGGGCTTTTCCGGTCCAGTTGAAAACAGATCGTTTCGACAATCTCGATGTTCGGCTTCTCGTTCAGTCCGCCGATGTTGTAGGTCTCTCCCACGGAGCCTTCCCTGAGAACAAGCCAGATGGCGGCGGTGTGGTCCTCCACATAAAGCCAGTCCCGGATCTGGAGACCATCGCCATAGACCGGCAGCGGTTTGCCCTCCAGCGCATTCAGAATGATCAGCGGAATCAACTTCTCGGGAAAGTGATAGGGGCCATAGTTGTTCGAGCAATTGGTCGTCAACGTCGGCAGGCCGTAGGTGTGATGGAAAGCGCGGACGAGATGATCGCTGGCGGCCTTCGATGCCGCATAAGGGGAGTTGGGCGCGTAAGGCGTTTCCTCCGTGAAGGGGGGATCGTTGGGGCCGAGCGTGCCGTAGACTTCGTCTGTGGAGACGTGGAGAAAACGGAAGGCGGCCTTCTTGCCCTCCGGAAGCGTCTTCCAATAGCGCCGGACCCCATTGAGCAACCGCAGCGTGCCGACCACGTTGGTCTGGACAAACGGCTCTGGGGAATCGATGGAGCGGTCCACATGCGACTCGGCCGCGAAATGAATCACGGCATCGATCGCGTGCGTGGCGAGCAATTGGGACACCAGTTTCTCGTCGCCAATATCCCCGTGAACGAAGGTGTAGTGGGGATCGCTTTCCAAGTCCGCGAGATTGGCGGGATTGCCCGCGTAGGTGAGGAGGTCGAGATTGACCAGTCGTTGCAGCGGCGAGTCCGTTTCGGTCAGTCGCTGACGGATGAAATTGCTGCCAATGAAACCGCAGCCGCCGGTGACGAGGAGATTCATAGCGCTTGCCAGTTCTTGAGGTCGCGCCACATCGCCTCGCGCACGTCGGTCAGGTGAATGCCGACGGAGGCGAGCTTGGTGGAGTTCATGGTGCAGTTGGAGCGAGGTGTCTTGGCGGCGAGGCGCATGAACTCGGCCTCATCGGCAAAGTACTGAAAGTCCTTCCGGCAAACGCCGCTTTTTTGAATGAGCTCAACGACTTCACGGGTGGTGATTTCCCCCGGATTGGTGACGTTGTAGAGGCCGAACGGCACCCGTTTTTCCCAGCAGGCGAAGGTCGCCGCGACGAATTCCTGGAGTTGCGAAACCGAATTGGTCGATTCCAGCAGACGCGGATAGCGCATCATCTTGGTCAGGTAATTGCGCGGGCTCTCCCGGTGATCGAAGGGAATGCGCAGGCGCCAAATGTAGACGGAGGACACCTGGGCCAACACTTCCTCGCCGAGAGCCTTGGTGCCGCTGTAGAACGAACACTGGTTCTGGCGGAAGGTGAAGTTCGGCGCATCCTCCTCGGTGAAGCCGCCGCCATCAGCCCGCGAACCGGTGTAAATGCAGCCGGAAGAAACATGGCCCCATGGCACCCCCGCCGCTTCGCAAGCGCGGGCGATGCGACCGGGCAGCACGCCATTGCCGAACAGGCACTCGTCCCTGTGCAACTCGCAGGCGTCGACATTCGGCTTGCCAGTATACCCCGCAGCGTTGATCAGAAATTCGGGCCGGTCCGCACGCAACGCCTCAGCCAGAATTTCCGGATTGGTGTAATCGAGCTCGGCGCGCTTCAGGTTGCGAAAGGAGAGGCCTTTGTGGCTCAGGAGCTCCTGATAAGCCCGCCCCACATAACCGGATCCGCCGAGGAGATAGATCATTACTTGGTTTCAGCCTCGATCTTGATCTCATGGTTCACCGGAACGACCGCAGCAGAGGTGGCGTCGCGCAGGGCTTCCCACTTGGTTTGAATCTTGAGAGGCAGTTGATCGAAGGTGTCTTTCATTTCAGGAATCGCCTTGGTCCAATCGGGCAGCGAATGGAGCATCTGTTTGCTGAAAATCGTCTCCGCTGCCTGCTGGGCCTGAATCTTTTCCTGCACCGCCTTGAAGGGCTCGCTGAAAGGGTTATCGAGAAACTCCGCGGCGAGGTTGACGCCCTTCTCCAGCGCCTCGGAAGTGAACGTCTTGCTCTCCTTGCCCCATGTGACCTTCAGGGATTTGGCCGGTGCATTCTTGACCACCAGGAGGTAGCGATTCAGATCCTGGTTGAAGGGCAGGAAGGGCAGCATGCTGCGGGTTCCGGCCGCGTCCTTGGCGTCACCGTAGAAGCAGAAGGGATAGCGGGTGGACTCGATCTTTACCGTGCCGCTATCGAAGGAAACTACCTTGGTGCCTTCGGTGCCGGTCGCCGTTTTCGCCTGCAGATCCACGTCGATCGTGGCGATGGCGCCGTCGCAGCCGAGGCCTTTGAGAAAGGCGTAGGCCATGACGAGATGTCCTGCTTCTCCCGGATGCACCCCGTCCATGCCGCCTACAGAGTAAGCCTCGCCGTTGGCCGCCTTGGCCTTGGTCATGGCCTCGATCATCGCGCCGTGCACATCCGCAAAGCCGACGCCGGCCTGCTCCGCGACTTCCTTGGCAGCTTTGCTCAAGTCCGCCAGGGTTTGGTTGTAGATTGGAGCCGCGGGCATCTTCTTGTAATAGAAGGTATCGACTGCACCAGGCGTACCAACAACGATGAAGCGAACGCCGCTCTCCTTGAACGTCTTCACAATCGCCGTCATGCTCTGGCGGTAGGTATCGACAATCGCGGGCGTCGAAGTGGTGTACCCTCCGTCATTCATGCCATAGCAGGTGGTGACCACGGTGGGCTTGAAAACGAGGGCGTCATTCTTCATGCGACCTTGGAAGCCGGGGGCCCGTTCGCCGCTCCAGCCGAACTGAATCGCCGTGAGCTTGGGCTGGGGTTGACACATGAGAAAGTAATCCGCCATGTCGACCGAGTACTTTTTCTGTTCCGTGATGGAATCGCCGCAGATGCCGACGAGATCGCCGGGCTGCAGGCCTTCCGCATGGGAAATTGCCGTTAGGGAGAGAAGGCCAAAAAAGGTGAGGGCTTTGATCGCGCTGCCAGAGGTGCTCAGGTGCATAGGGCGGTGAGTAAACCAGCTTGTCGGCGTCTTTGCCAGAATTTGTATGTTAGGAGGGACCGTTATCTTTGGCTTTTTCCTCGCCATAGATCTGAAAGGAGAATTCATCGGTAAAACTGCCTGCCGGAAGGTTTTTGCTCATCGTAGCCGAGAATGGTGGGAACGGAGCTGCCTCACGGATCGAATTCACGGAGATAGCCATAAGCAGTTGCAAGTCGGCCGGAATCTTGTCCGAAACCTTGGTCGTCACCGAACCATTGGCGTAGATGGTATACTGGACTCGCACTTTACCCACGCTCAATACCTGGATCTGATGCTGCACTTTTTTGTACCAGCGAGCTCCCACGGCCTGATGGACCTTGGCCTTGTATCGGCTGAATTCCGTTTCCTTGTCTTGTGAGGAAGGTGCCGCCGTCATTTGCGCGCGCCCTGGATCACTCGGCGCTTTGCCTTGCCCGGTTTTGGAAGGATTGGTTGGGATCGCGGGGAGAATCGGTAGTCCGTTGGCATCGATCTCCAACTCGGCTTGCAGATTGGAGATCAGGAAGAGGAGGCCAAGGCACACAATGACGGCAACAGGGCGATGGGGATGGAAGAAATCCATGTCGGTGTTTCCACTATCCCCCGCCGTAGATGCTGAACGAGAAATCGTCCGTATAGCTCCCACCCGGAAACTTCTTCTTCATCGATTCCGAGAAGGGAGGGAACGGGGCCGCCTCGCGGATCGAATTCACGCTGATGGCCATGAGCAACTGCATGTCGCCACTGTCCCCGGAAAGGACCTTGGTCGTGACCGAGCCATCCCAGTAGATGGTGTACTGCACCCGCACGATACCCACTCCCAATACCTGAAGCTGATCCTGGACCTTCTTATACCAGCGCGACCCGACCGCATTGTAGACCTTCGCCTTATACCTGCCGAGGTCCGTCGCCATGGCCTCCGGGGAGGGGGCTCCCGACATCCCGGCCCGGCCCTGCATGTTCGCCGCCACGGCGGGATCAATCGGCTGCGGTGCGGCAGTCTGGGCCTTGCGCGTGGCCGTAGGGGACGCCTGCTGCATGGTCGGCGCCATGATTTCCGGGAGAAGCGGCAATCCGTTCGCATCGACTTGGACCTTCACCACCTGGGGCGTGGGCGGTTTGGGCTTGGGATCTGGCGGCTTCGGTGTCGGCTTGTCCGGCTTGGGCGACTCGGTCTTGGCGGTCTCTGTTTGTGGCGGGGACTGTTGTTCCTTGGGCTCCTGCTTTTCCTGCTTGGGCGTGGGAGGTGTCGGTGGCGTTGGCGGCGTCGGCTTGGTCTGGACGTTGGGCGAATCGACCAACTGCGAAGATTTCTCCACCTTGCTGACCACATCCGGCATGAGCGAGTTTTTGTCCCGGTCGTCCTTGCTCTTGGAAGTCAGGTTGGTGTCGTTATCGGTTTCGATCTTCGACTCCTTCGGCTTCACGTTCGCCTGCGGCTGGGTCGGCATGAAAATCGGCTGCTTCTGCTGAGGCGGCGCAATCATCGTCAGCGTGGTCGTCTCCTGTGGAGGCGGCGGCATCTCAAACTTGGCGGGCGGGAAGAAAATCGAGAGCAGGATGATGACCAGAAAGATCACCGCGTGCGCCAGGAGCGAAAGCAGGACAAAGAGGACAATCCACCGCGTGGGCGCGGAATCGGTGTCCTCGTAGGAGAGATGCGTCGGCGAAGGCATGGCGCACGATCCTAGGTAAGCCTTTTCCAAATAACGAGTGTCATTTAACAGGGATTGCTTACCAACTCTCCATGGAAGTCGCAATTATTTTCCATTTCAGGGAAATCATCTTCTCTTTTCCTCTTGACCCCTCCCGTTCACAGGATAGTCTACTTTTTTCGGTCCGCGCCTGCGGTGGGAGCCTTAACGGGTTTCCCACCTTTTTTTTCCCCATCGTGGGTTGTTGACCGAGAAAACACCTGAAATTTGTTATGAGCCAAGAATTTATTGCAGTGTTGGATTACATGGAGAAGGAACGCGGAATCAAGCGCGAACTTCTTTACGAGGCCGTGCATGCCGCCCTATTGGCTGCGGCCCGCAAGAGCTTTGGCCCGGCCCGCGACCTCACGGTCGAGCTGGACCAGAAGACCGGCAAGATCAAGGCCATCGCCCGCCTCGTCGTGGTCGAGAAGGTCACGCTCCCCCATGATGAAATCAGCCTGAACAAGGCCCGCCTCCTCAAGCCCGACGCTGTTCTCGGCGACTCGGTGGAAGTCGATGCCAATACCAAGGATTTCGGTCGTATTGCCGCCCAGGTCTTCAAGCAGGCGATGAACCAGACGCTGCGCGGAATCGAGCGCTCCATGGTCTTTGACGAATTCAAGGATCGCAAGGGCGCCATCGTCACCGGCACGGTGCGCCGTTTCGAGCGCTCCGACGTCATCATCGATCTCGGCAAATTCGAGGCGGTCATGCCGTCCCGCGAACGCGTGCCCACGGAAGAGTACACCCCGGGCGAGCGCATCCGCGCCTTCGTCCTCGCGGTGGAAAACACCCCGCGCGGTCCCGAAATCATCCTTTCCCGCAGCCACCCCAATTTTGTCCGCAAGCTGTTCGAGCTCGAAGTCAGCGAACTCAACGACAAGACGATCGAGATCAAGGCCATGGCCCGCGAGGCCGGTTACCGCACGAAGATTGCGGTCTGGTCCGCCAACGACAAGGTCGATCCCGTCGGCGCTTGCGTCGGCATGCGCGGCGCCCGGGTCAAGAACATCGTCCGCGAGTTGAACAACGAGAAGGTCGATCTCTTCAAGTGGTCGCCCAATATCAAGGAACTCGTGATCGAGGCCCTCAAACCCGCCAAGCTCAAGAGTCTTGAAGTCGATGAAGTGAACAAGAAGGTCACCGTCCTGGTCGACGAGGAGAATCTCTCCCTCGCCATTGGACGCCGTGGCCAGAATGCCCGCCTGACGCAGAAGCTGACCGGCTGGGATATCGATGTGAAGCGCGAAGAGGAAGTCGCGGCCATCGGCTTCGAGCAGAAGCTGGCCAAGGCGACCGAAGGCCTCGTCGAGTCCTTGAAGATCGCCCCCGATATCGCCGAGAAGATCGTACGCGGTGGCTTCCACAGCGTCGAAGGCATCGCGGAAGTCGAAGCGGAGGATATCATCAACGAGCTCCCCGATCTCGACCCTGCGATCGTCACTGAGATTCACGAAAAAGCCCGTGGCCTGCAAAGCCCCGTGCAAAGCTAATTTGCGGTACCCCCCTGTTGCATGTCCAAAGATAAACCCGAAACGAAAGCCAAGGAAACCGAGATGAACGCCACCGCACCGACCAAGAAGGCCACGGGCAAGGCCGCGTCCGCCGATTCCAAGGCAAAGACCGGCAAGACCGCCGCCAAGACCCCTGAAGCCGCGACGACGGCAGAACCCGCCGCGCCCGAAGCTGCTGCTCCCGAAGCCCCCGTG
>FTJN01003215.1_pt3 | contig 14034 bp, 8 predicted proteins | sample 1658361 | NCBI WGS metagenome assembly FTJN01 (sample SAMEA3914819, study PRJEB12502) | metagenome | biome: forest; material: soil | place: Canada | collected 2010-06-26 | depth 0.3 m | reverse complement strand
GGACAACTTGTTGTCCGGGTGCGCAACGCGCACAGGAAGCGAACGTGTGCTTTCGGGTGATCGCCCATGCCCGGGGTGAGATTCCCGCTTCCTGTTGTCTTCGGCAACCCGGACAACAAGTTGTCCGGGCCAACAACGCGTGGGTTACCGGTCTTCATGGCAACCTCCGGAAACGGGTGTGGGCCAGAAGGATTTCCAGGCCGAGCAGGAGAAGACCGGGATAGAGCGCGTAGTAGAAGTACTCCTGGACCTTCTGGAAATGCTTCACCGCGACCTTGGTCGTCTCCAGTTGGTTGATTTCCTCATAGACCCGGTGGAGGGTTTCCGTATCGGTGGCGCGATAGAATTTGCCGCCTGTGATGTCGGCGATTTTCTTCATCGCCCCGTCATCGATATCGACCGGGATGGTGGTGTAGACGCGGCGACCGAAAATATCGCGCATGGGGAATTTCGCGACGTCCGAGGAGGCGGCACCGATGGCGTAGACCTTGATGCCCAGGGCATGGGCGGCCTCGGCGGCGGCGAAAGGGGTGATCTTACCGGCGTTGTTGGCGCCATCGGTCAGCAGCACGATGATCTTCGATTTACCTGGTTGGTTTCGCAGGCGGTTCGCGGAAGTGGCGATGGCGGAGCCGATGGCGGTGGCGTCGCCCGCCAAGCCGACCTTCAGTCGCTCGACGTTCATTTGCAGCCAGTCGTGGTCCAGCGTGAGCGGGCTCATGAGATAGGCCTGTCCCGCGAAGGCGACCATGCCGATGCGGTCATTCGGCCGCTCCCTGATAAATTGCCCGACCGTCTCACGGACGACATCGACGCGGCTGACTTCCTCGCCGTCCTTGTGGAAATCGAGCGCCTCCATGGAGGGGGAAAGATCGATCGCCAGCATCATGTCGATGCCGCTTTCCTGCACCTGCGTGCTGCTGTGAACGGTTTGGGGCCGGGCCAGCGCGACGAGAAAAAAGAAGAGCGAGAGGTAGCGCAGCGCGGAAAGCCAGCCGCCCGGCTTGACCTTGCGTCCATGGACGAGCGGGCCAAAGAGGCTGAGCCCGGAGAATTTCACCGCCGCGTCCTTGCCGAGATGGCCGCGCAGGTAGGCGATGACCGGGAGCAAGGCAATCAGCGCGAGCACCCAGGGGTGCGCAAAACGAAAGTCGTTCAAGCCGTGCCTCCCTTGGCTCTCGTGAGTTCCGGACGGGTGGCGCTGACGAAGCTGACGGCGCGCTGCTGCACGGCTTCCAATTCCTCCAGCGTGGGCTGGTATTTGGCGAACTTGACCAGATCGCAGGCCTGGAGAAATTGGCGGAGGAGCTCGCTATGCTCGGCAAGAGGCGTGTTGGGATCGGCATCCATGAGTCGGAGAAATTCTTCCGTGGTGCGGCGGCTGGAGGGATTCTGGAAGCGCTGGCCAAGGTAGCTGCGGACCGTTTCGGAGACGAAGACGGCGTAAGGCACGGGGTCGTCCTCGCGGAGCAGTTCGCGGGCGAGATTGAGTTTTTCCAGAGTGAGTTCGTAGGCGCTCTTCGCGCTGAGCTGGCGCGGACCGGGCTTGAATTTGTACCAGAGCAAAAGGAGCAATGCGACGACGGCACCCGCGATCAGCGCGATCCAGACCCAGAAGAAGGTAAAGATATGGAAGACGGGAGGGCGAATATCCTCGATGTCTTCCTCAGGACCCGAGGCTGGGGGAGGCTGGGCCGTGACCGGTGCCGACGGTTGCGGTTGCGCGGGTGCATGGAGAGGAACGGACGAGATGGGAACGTTGGTGGAGGTCAATGCCGGGGGGACATCAAGCGGTGGGGCATTGGTGGCGTCCTGGGCACGCAGGACGGACGCGACGGCGAGAAAAATGATCGGGGTGATCAGGAGCGCGTTCCCGAATGGAGTTGGGGAACAGGGGGAGGGGAGTGATTCAACCTTGGTCCCCATATCACAATCTCCGGCTGGCGCGGTTCTTGAAGAACGTGTAGAGCGCATGGCTGTAGGGTTCGCCTGTGCGTAATTCCAGGGAATCAACCCCGGCCTGGCGCGCCGCGCGGCGGAATTGATCCAGCCGCGATTTCGAGAGCGCGGTGAATTCCTCGCGGACTTTGCGGCTGCTCGTATCGACCACCATGACTTCGCCCGTTTCGGGGTCTTCCAAGGTGATCAGGCCCAGCGAGGGGAGTTCCTCCTCGCGCTTGTCGCGGAGGTGGATCAGCACCAGATCGTGCCGCTTGTTCGTCATCTGAAGCTGGTGGCGCAGGCGTTCGAAGGCGCTGGTCGTCTCGATGAAATCGGAAATAACGAAGACCACCGCCCGGCGGCTTTGGACGTCGTTGATGAAATCGAGCGCATCGGCCACATCGGTCCCGAGCCGTTGCGGGGTGTGAAAGAGAATTTCGCGGATGACCCGCAGCACGTGGGAGCGGCCCTTGGTGGGCGGGATGTATTGCTCCACCTCATCGGTGAAGAGCAGGAGCCCGACCTTGTCGCGATTGCGAATGGCCGAGAACGCGAGCACGCTGGCCACTTCCGCCGCCAATTCCTGCTTGCTCTGCGACTGGGACCCAAAGTGCCCGGAGGCGCTGACATCGACGGCCAGCAGGATGGTCAGTTCCCGTTCCTCGCGCAGCTTCTTGATGAAGGGGACGCCGGTGCGCGCGGTAACGTTCCAATCGATGAGCCGGACTTCATCGCCGGGAGAGTATTCCCGCACCTCGTCGAAATCCATGCCCCGGCCCTTGAAGACCGAGTGATATTCGCCCGCGAGCGCATCGGTGACGAGACGGCGCGTGCGCAGCTCCACCTGGCGGACTTTTTTGAGGATTTCTCGGGTTACGGCGGGATCCATGGCTAAGGAGATACGAGGATTTTAGACAGGAGGGACATGAAGGACATGAAATTAAGAGAGGAGATTTTCTCTTTGCAAACGTTCGTGGAAAGAGGCGAAGGCTTGGTCTAAATGGACGAGTAACTCTTTTCTTTCAGTGTCGGTGAAATTTTCCCGTAGAGGTGGTGCCGAAGCAATGGGAGAGGTGATGTCCTGATCGGAGAAGGAAGAAAAATGAGTCTCGTTCCCGAAGCCGTGGACCTTGCCGTATTTCTGCTGACCATCCCGTAGTTTTTCAAAGCGGTTCCGATAGGTTCCGATGACCAACCGGCGGTGCTCGACCTCTGATTTCCAAAACTCAAAGTTGGCCGCATGTCCGGCCAACTGGTGCGATGGAAGGGAGGAAAATGCGTTCAAAGTTTCGATCAGCGGAAGCGTTATGGAAGCAAGATAAGGCATGCGATTTCAAATGCTGATCCCCTCAAGTCCTTCATATTCCTCATGTCTAATCCCGGCTAGGGCACGGGGAGCGCATCCAGAATCTTCTGGATGATATCGCGCGAGCAAAGATTCTCCGCTTCGGCTTCGTAGGTCACGGTTACGCGGTGCTGGAGGATGTCGTGGGCGACGTCCTTCACATCCTGCGGAGTGACGTAGGCGCGGCTGTTGAGGAAGGCGTAGGCGCGGGCGGCCAAGGTCAGCGCGATGGTCGCGCGGGGTGAGGCGCCGTACTGGATCCAGCCGGGGAAATCGAGCTTGTAGGCCTTGGGGAAACGGGTCGCGACGATGATATCGACGATGTAGTCGCGCACCTTTTCATCGACGTGGATCATGTTCACCACTTGGCGGGCCTGGAGGATCTGTTCCTGGCTGACCACGGGCTGCACCGCAAAGTTGGGCGTTGTCGTGGCCATGCTGTCGAGGATGCCGCGTTCTTCCGCGCGGGAAGGGTAGGTTACCACGACCTTGAGCATGAAGCGGTCGACCTGCGCTTCGGGGAGGGGATAAGTGCCTTCCTGCTCGACCGGATTCTGCGTCGCCATGACGAGAAAAGGCTCGGGCAGCGGGTAGGTATTCTCGCCGAGGGTGACCTGACGTTCCTGCATCGCTTCCAGGAGCGCGCTCTGGACCTTGGCGGGCGCGCGGTTGATTTCGTCCGCGAGGACGAAATTCGCGAAGACCGGGCCGGGCTTGGCGTTGAAAGTGCCGTCGCGGGGATTGTAAATCTGCGTGCCGACGATATCGGCCGGAAGCATGTCCGGCGTGAACTGGATGCGCGAAAACTTCGCCTGCACGGCCGAGGCGAGAGTGCGCAGGGCCAGCGTCTTGGCCAGACCGGGCACGCCTTCGAGCAGCACGTGGCCGTTGGCGATCAGCGCGATGAGCAGGCGATCGATCAGGTATTTTTGCCCAACGATGACCCGGCCAATCTCCCGGCGCAGCGGGTAAACCCAGGCGCTGGCTTCCTTCACCGCCTCCGTGGTGGCGGAGAGACTGGAGTGCCCATAAGCGATGGCGCGGGCTTGATCGGTGCCGGGCACGGGAGGTAAACCCGAGCCGGTGGCGGTGGATGCGAAAACAGGTGCGGCTTCCATAGATTTGATAAAAAGAGGTAAGCTTAAAGTTATGAGCGCAACCGCTCCATTGCGCGAGGCAAAAGCTCAGCATTACGAAGACTTAAGGTGATTTGGCGTGGACAACCGGGACCGATGTCTGGTTGAGCAATCGGTCACGAAAATATGCCTCGTGGAGGGATTCCGATAGATCCGGAATTTTGGACTACCGGCATCCCCGGGCAACCACATTTCAGACCATTTCGTATCACTAGAGCATTTCAAATAAAACTATAGCCATTTTGAGTTAAAAAGAGTAGAGTGAACTTCCATGAAGACCTTGTCTCTGGATTTGCGGGAACGGATCATGGCGACGTACGACGAAGGAACCTGGACGCGGCAGGAGGTGGCGGACCGGTACCGGATCTCCCTCGGCATGGTGAAAAAGCTTCTGACCCAGCGTAAGAGCACCGGCGAAATTGGAGCCCGGCACCGGTTCTCCGGACGCAAGCCGCTCTTTAACGCGGAGCACCGTCAGCAACTGGCCGGCATGATCAAGGTGCAGTGCGACCTTACCTTGGCCGAGATGCGTGAGCGGCTCGGGCTCGACTGCACCCTGGCGGCGATCCACCATGTTTTGCGGGGCATGAACCTGACCTATAAAAAAAACGCTGCGCGCCAGCGAGCAAGAGCGCGAAGACGTCAAGAAGGCGCGTAAACGGTGGATCGCCGCGCAGGGAACGTGGGATCCGGCCAGGCTGGTTTTTCTCGATGAGGCGGGAGCCAAAACCAACATGACGCGTCTGCGGGGCCGCTCTCTGCGGGGAACCCGCTGCCATGATGAAGTCCCCCATGGTCACTGGAGCACCACCACCATGATCAGTTCGGTGCGCGGCGACGGAACCACCGCCTGCATGACCATCGACGGGGCCATCACCGGGGAAGTCTTTGAGGCTTACGTCCGCCATGTGCTGCTGCCTACTCTGCAGAGCGGCGATGTGGTCGTGCTCGACAACCTTTCCTCCCACAAAAACAAACGGGCCGGGCAGTTGCTGGAGGAGGCAGGGGTGGAGGTCCGCTTTCTGCCGGCCTACAGCCCGGATCTCAATCCGATCGAAAAAATGTGGAGCAAGGTCAAGTCCCTGCTGCGCGCAGCCAAGGCCCGCACCCGCGAAGCGCTTCAGCAAGCCATCGCTTCCGCCCTGGCCTGCATCACCCCACAAGACGCCTCCAACTGGCTTGCTTCATGCGGCTATAGTTTTATTTGAAATGCTCTAATGGTACGATAAAAAAATCCGTCATCCTGAGAGCCAATACCCTCTGGGCATTTTACGTGAGGATGAACTTGGGCGGAGATGCCTTCGTAGCCGCCGTCGTAAGACGGTGGATCGGCCGTCCACGCGCTCACGCGCGCGGCACAAAAGGCAGTCCGAATTTCCCCTATCTTCCGTTCCCGTAGCCGCCGACGTGAGTCGGTGGTGCTCCCGATCCACGCGCTCACGCGCGCGGCTACGAAGGCATGTCATGAGGAGCTTGTCGAAGGATCAGCCTCCCGTAACGCCCTCGCTTCCTGTTGCCTTCGGCAACCCGGACAACTTGCAAGTTGTCCGGGCCAACGGCGTTGTATGGACCGATTGCCTGCTCATTTCTCCGGCGTGTCGTTGATCTTCAGCCGCATCTCGTCGCTGATCGCCCGGACTTCCGGGGCGTACATCGCGAAGCCGGAGGTGGGCAGGGCGTGGAAGATGCCCGGCGTTTCCGCGCGGAGCTTGTAGCGCAGAATGTGATCTCCCTGCTCCAGCAGGCCGATGAAGAAGACGACCTTCTCGTCACGCAACTCCACGTTGGGGCAAAGCCCTCCCGCGAACTTGCCGCCGCTGCGGACATCGACCGGCTCGCACCCGGCGGGCTTCATGTCCTCGAAGGCGAGGTAATCATAGGTGTTTTTGGAGTGGATCTTCAGCACCACCTCGACCTGGTCGCCGCTGTTGACGGCATCGCCGGTCTTGAGCAGCACGCGGTCGAATCCGGCACGGAGTTCCTTGTGGCCCGTCTCCGAATCCGGCTTTTCCTGCCCGGCGGGAGGCGGCGTGGTCCGGTTCCAGCCAAACCAGCCATTGCCGCCCTGGTTGGGATTGGCGACGACTGTCTCGGTTTTGGGCTTGAGCAGGTAGTACTCGCGGACGATGCCGATCTCGTTTCCTGCGCCGGTAATGTCCTCCTCTTTGGTGAAGTAGGTCAGGTAGGCGGAGTAATAGAGCGCGCCGGAGCCCTTCTTCTCCAGCGTGACCGTGTGCGGCCCGGGCTTGACCTGCAGCCCATAGAGCGCGAACCGGTTGTCGAAGGTGAAGAAGTTATCCCGGGTGAGGTGGATCTCCTTTACCGACTGGCCGTCGAGTTTCAGCGTCAGGGTGTAATCGGGATTGCCTTCGCCGCTGGCCTGCATGTAGTCGGCCATGGCGGAGATGACCTGTGCGGTGTCGCGGGTGGAGCGCCAGTAGTACCCATTCTTGCGGTTGTTCATCAGCCACTTCACCAGGCGCGGGGCGAGGTCGTTCTTCGGTTCGATCGCGACCATCGCCTTGAGCACCCAGGCATTCGTCTCGATGTCGTTGTTCCACCAGAACCACCATCCGGCCGAGGGCGTGCGAATCCAGGCCGTCTCGTTGGAATCGTCGCGGTCGGCGAACTGGAGGATGTTCTTCAGGAGCATCTCGGCGCGGTCATCCTGCTTGCTCAGCTTGCAGGCCAGCGCGAGGAGCGACTTGCCGTAGTTATTCTGATTGGCCCGCTTTTCGTAGAGGCCATCCAACCATTTCTTTTGCTCCGCGCTGTCGAGGCGGTTGTTCAAGGCGAGGATATAGGCGAGATAGGCCTGGGTCGCTTCGCCGCCAAGCTGGCGCTTCTCTTCCGGTTTGTTCAACTCAGCCTGCACGCAGTTATCGAGGTAGCTGAGACCCCGGGCAAACATGTTGCCATCGAGACTCACGCCTGCCTTTTGCGCGCCCGTCAGGCCCTGGATGACGTAGGCGGTCTCGAAAATCGAGGAATCGTCATCGTGCCACCAGCCCCAACCGCCGTCCGCGTGTTGGAAATTGCCGAGTCGCTGCAGCCCGGCGCGAACCATCTTGTCGAGTTCGTCGGAATCGAAGACGGGGTCGTGGTATTGGCCGAAGCGGTGTTTCAGGTCGGCGTCGTACATCTGTTTCCGCTGCTTGCCGACCGCCTCCAGGTTGGTCCCCATGCGCTTGAGCGTGTCCTTGACCAGCACGGAGGGATAGAAGCGGCTCATCGTCTGCTCCGTGCAGCCGTAGGGGTAACCGGCCAGGTAGGGCAGGGCGTCGATCATCACCCCGGCGAGGCTGGGGGAGAGGGTGATCTCCAGCTTGGTTTGCTCAGGATCGATCTCGTTCGGCAGATCGAGCTTCAGTTCGCGCGTGCCGTTGTCGCCGACGCGATAGGAACCGCCCTGCGCGACCATCTTGCTGATGCCGTGGACGAGCACGGGGAAGGCGAGCTGCATGGCGTCGCTTTCCTCGTTGGTCAGGGCCTTGACCGTCACCGTGGCCAAGCCTGCCTTGAGGATTTTCACCGGCCAATCGAAGCGATGCTCGCCCTTGGCATCGACGGTCGCCTTGACGGTGAGGTGGATGTTGCCGTCCTTGTCGGCTTTCTGGTCTGCGCTATCGAGCGGCGAAAGCTGGGCGGCGGGGAAGATCAATTCCGCCGTCACGCTTTTGCTGGTCGAGAGGTAATTGTGGACGTTGGCCGAAAGCACCACTTCATCGCGTTCCACGAAGAAGCGGGGGGCCTGGAGCCGGACGATCAGGTTCTTGGTCGTCGTCGCATGGGCGAGGCCGTCGCCGACCTTGGTATCCGGGGTGAGGCCATAGCCATGGAGCCGCCACGTCGTTAACGAATCTGGGAAGGTGATCGTGGTGGTGCCGTGGCCGGTCTCATCGATCTTGAGATCGGGCAGCCAAAGCGCGGTATCGGAGAAGTTCTGGCGGATGGCCGGATCGACTAGCGGAGCAGTGGGAAAGAGGTTGGCCAGCAAGCCGCCGTCCTTGTTTTCCTTTTTGGCACCGCTCTTGGCTTTCATCATATCCATTTCATTGCCATCCGAAGCGAGCTGTTTCTGAGCCTCCTCCATGGGGGCTGCGCTGGGGGCAGGGGCGCTTGCTGCCACGGGGACATCGCTCCGTGAGCGGCTTTCGCGCCTGCCATAACCGTTGCCGCCGCCAATCTCGGCGTCTTCCTTGAAACCACCGCTGAGCGTGGCTCCCCCCGTTGCAATCGTGGCCCACATGCCCCGCCACCCATCTGGTATGCCCCCATTGTAAAGGGCGTCCTGCGGCACTTCGAGTGTTCCATAGGCGGAGAAGGTCCGGTCCAGCGAGGCTTCCCCGAAGATCTGATTTTGCCGGCGCTGCCCATAGTAGAAGACCTTCGGCATCGGCCCGAATTCGTCCTGGATGTAGGTAACCGCCTCGTCAAAGGCGGTGAGCGTAACTTGACCCGCGACCGGCTTGCCTTGGTAGTCGGTCAGCTTCACATCGACCTTACCCTGCTCACCGGGTTGGTACGATTCCTTGTCGGTGTGGACGGTGAGATTGAGCATGTTCTTCGCCGGGGGGACGAAGAGTTCGCGGACTTCTTCATGGATGCGCCCGTTGCGGATCAGCGTCGCCTCGACGAAGAAATTCGGCAGGCTGGCCTCGGTGATCGCGACATCGATGATCGTGCTGCGCTGGGGCAGATCGATAAAGCGGTAGGTGTTGAGCACGCCGTTGGCCACCTGGTCGCTGAAGAGGATGCGCGAGTTATTCTCGGCGGTATTGACCAGCAGATGCGCGGTGTCGCCCGGCTGGTAGGTGCGCTTGTCGGAGATGATCTCGAGGTCGTTGAAACGGTAGATGCGGCCGTCGAATTTGGGTCCATAGACCCAGAACACGGTATTGGCCAGCACCTCCTGCTTCGCGGAATCCTGCGTGGCGTAGACGATGCGGTACTGGCCTTCCTGTGGGATCGGGTATTTGAAGGAGAGGCGACCGTCCACATCGGTGGCGGCATCCCAGCTCTTCATCACGATCTCCTTCTGGGAGGTCTGGTCGGTGCTGAATTCCACCCGATAGACGGTGACCTTGCCCTGCGTGGCGACGGGCACGTTGTCAGCGGTCAGGGTGCGGACCTCGATGAAGGCGGTATCCTGCGGGCGGTACCAGCCGTCGTTGTTCTCCGCGAAGGCGTAGAACTCCTGCCGGGTGACTTTGACATCGCCCTGGCCGGTGATGGTGCGGCGGCTGGCATCGCGGACTTCCGCCTCGATGGTGTAGCGGTGGTCGCGATCGCCCAGCTCGCGCTTGGCCGGGGCGGTATCGAATTCGACATCGTAGGTGCCGTCGGCCTTGAGTGCGGCGGTGCCTTGGGCGACGAGTTCGCGCAGCGCCTTGCGGGTACCGCTTTCCAGCGAACGGCGATTCATGTCCTCATCGGCGTTGTTGTAGCCATTGAACTGGCCATTGTAGCCGCCGTAGAAACCAGGCCAGTAATCGCCCAGGATGAAGCAGCCCCAGCGGCCCCACCACGGGAACCAGGGGTAGGCGTAAGGACGGTAGCCGTAGCCCTTGCCATAGAGCCAGTCATAGGCGCCGGGGCCTTGGTAGACGTGATGGTAGTCTTCACGGAAGACCTTGTAGCTGACCTGCCCCTGTGCGACGGGCGCTCCGAAGTAGTACTTGGCTTCGATCTTGGCCTTGATCTGGTCGCCGAGCCGGGCCTGGGTCGTGGAGGGTGTGACCGTCACCGCGAACTCGGGTTTCTTATACTCTTCCACGCGGAAGAGGCCGCCGCCGTTGTACTGGGAATCGGGGGCGTAGCTGTTGACGCGAATCTGGTAAACGCCCAGCGCGGGTTCATCGGGCAGTCGATACTCCCCGGAAATGCAGCCGTTTTCGTCCGTGGTGAAGGTCTTGGCCAGAACCTCGGAGTTCTTGGCATCGTTGATGTTGATGGAGACCGACTGATCTGCGGTGGGTTTCACGTAGGCCGCATTCGAGCGATTGCGGAGCCAGACGCGGAATTTGACGGTCGAGTTTGGGCGATAGACCGGGCGATCCGTGATGACGTAGTAACGGGGGCCGTTCTCAAAGCCTTGATCCTGGTAACCCGACTGCTGCCAGTTCTGGAAGAAGGAAAAGGCCATCCGGTTGTTCCCGCCCATGACGATGGCATTGACCTGGCTGTAATAATTGTTGTTCACCTTGCGCTGGTAGAGAATCGCGCCGTCCTTGTCGGTCGTCAGCTCCGTGGAAAGAATCTTGAAGCGGCTCTCCCCTTTGGGCGCGTCGGACTTGATCCACGTTTCGATCACCGTGACCGGATGCTTGGCCAGCGGCTGGCCGGTGCGGGCATCGACCACATAGATGAGGCCCTTGTCCTGGACATTCTTGTGCACGATGGCGATGTCGGTGACGAAGACGATGAGCCGGGTCGGTGTCGCGTTCTTGCCCACGGTGGCCTCAACGAGGTAGGCACCGGGCTCGTTCAGCGGGGAGTTCGTGCTGCCCGCATCGGTGCGGTTGGCTTCGTTCGGCGTCACCTTTTCCTCCCACGTGGCAACGGTTTTGCCGGTAAAGGGCATCCAGCGTTTCTCCTCCTGAAAGAGGTAGCTGTCGATGTTCTGGTAATCCCAGTAGTCATCCTGGTTGCTCCGCTTTTCCATTTTGCTGTCGATATAGCCCTTGAGGTCGAATTTGCGGGCGGTGAACTTGACCAGATCGGTATTGCGGTAAGAGAAGGTCAGCTTGGGTTGGGTGTTCGGGAGATGAACGCCCGTCCGGTCCAGCAGAATGCCCGGCTGGCGGATTTCCCGGATATTGGCCTGGGCGGCGGAATTGCGCCCGGGCAGCGGCGTGATGGTGGCGAGGCGCTCGTATTCCTTGATCGCCTCGGGAAATTGCTGGCGGCTTTGGTAGTAGAGGCCTTCGGTGTAGATCGCCTCCGGCACGAGGCTGCTCTTCGGGCATTTGATTTCGATCTCGCGCAGGATGGCGAGCGGGCTTTCATCGGCGGGCAACGTTATCACCTGAAGGCGTCCCGCGGTGATGGCGATGGCCTCGTTGTCGGCAAGCTGCCAAATCTTTTTCGCGGGCTCCCCTTCCACCGGCTGTGGGATGGGACGTCCATAGCGGTCGTAACGCACGCCCATGTTGTTCCACTGGCGGATGACATCCGGCCCGTAGAGGGAGCGGCAGATCATGGCGCGGCGGAAGAGCGCGCGGGCGGTGTTGTCGCGGGATTCGGAGTTGTCGATCTGCTGGATTTCCTCCAGCAGGAAGCGGATTTTCGGGCCATCGCCCAGCGTGGAGGCGTAGGCTGGCGGGGTGGAGAGAAAGCGGGGTTTGCCATCCGGACCGAGGGGCAGGCCGCTCGGCTTCTCTTCATTCGCACCACGGCGGCCATACCAGCGGGGTTGCTCGTAATCGGCTTCCTCCACGGCCTCGGAATCTTCCTCCGCTTCACCCCAACTGCCCCACCACCAGCCGCACCAACCCCATCCGCCGTACCCGTAACCATTTTGATCCTGTGCGGCGAGGGCGCTGACGAGATCGAAATCGAGGCTGATTTGCTCGGAGTTGTAGAGCTTGGCTTGTTCCGGTGTATTCGGATGATCCGGTGCCTGGAGGGCGATCAACAAATCGCGGGCCCGTTCATCATGCAGGATCGCTTCCTTCCGGTCCTTCTTGAAACTGGAGACTTGCACGCCCTGGCCGTATTGTCCGCGCAGGTAAACGCCGCCCCGTTTCGTGCCCCGGTGCGGCACGGCAAAGTAGAGCGAGCCGAGGAAGCGTTCACCCACGGCCTCCTCAAAGAGGCCCTTGTTCTGGGTGATGAAATTCTTCGCCCGGGTGAAGGCATCATCCCAGAGCTGAAGCCGCATGCAGCAGGCCACGCCGCCTTCGACGGCCAAGCGGGATTCGGGGGAATTCCAATCGCCCTTGAGCTCGCGGGCGGCATCGTAGGCGGCGCGGGCATCGGCCCAGTTTTGATCCTTGAAGAGCTTCTGCGCCTTCTCAAGTGCGACCTGGACCGGTGTCGGTGGTGTCGGCGGAGGGGGTGTTTGTGCCCGGAGGACGTTGAAGCTGGTGATAAAAACGACAAGGAGGAGAAGGAGCCGTGACATCAAAAGCAGGGACGCAGGTCCGTGGAATAGCGCGCGATTATTTTTTGCGAAGGCGGAGGAGAGGGTGTGCATGGGAAGGAGGGGGCAGGTTCCAGCCAACGTAGCGTGTCCGCACGCCGATTTGTCAAAATGGTGTCAAAAGTTTGTGAATCGTTCCTTGGGGAGGGGAAAGTCGGACGGAATTACGGAATTAACGGAATTCTGAAGGGGAGAAAGGGATTGGTGGCCCGGACAACTTGTTGTCCGGGTGGCCGAAGGCCACAGGAGGCGAAGGGCCTTACCTTGAAACGAACGATATTCCGAAAGACTACGGACTGCTTTGGAGGCAAACTCCTGACGGAGATGGTCAACCGCCAACCCCGACCTCCTTCAGAATTCCGTTAATTTGGTCAATTCCGTCATTCCCACCTCCCCAAGCTTTACAAAACCTCGAGGGCCTCGCGCATCGGGACCAACAGGCGATCCACCACCGGCTGGAGATGCTTCTCGTCCTTCGTCTCCACCAACAGCCGGATCTTCGGTTCGGTCCCGGAGTAGCGGAGCAGGACGCGGCCTTCGGTGCCCAATTCCTCTTCGATGATCCGAATCGTCTTCGTGACGTCGGGCATCTTCTCGAAGGGAATGCGCTCGCGGACCTTCAGGTTGACCAAAAGCTGGGGGTATTTCTTCATTCCCTGCCGCAATTCGCTCAGCGGCTTGCCGGTCGTTTTCATGATGCGGAGCAGGGCCAGCGCTGTGACGAGGCCATCGCCCGTGGTATTGCAATCGCGCAGGATGAGGTGACCCGATTGCTCGCCGCCGAGGTTTAATTCGTGCGCCAACATCTGCTCAAGCACATAGCGATCACCGACTGCCGCACGGATCACTTTTCCGCCGGCCGCCGCGAAGCATTCATCCAAGCCGAGATTGCTCATGACCGTGGCCACCAAGGTCTCCTTGGCGAGCTTGCCCTGCCGCAGCAGGTCGAGCCCGATCACGGCCAGAATTTCGTCGCCGTCCAGGAGTGAGCCGTTTTCATCGCAACAGATCAGGCGATCCGCATCGCCATCGTGGGAGAGCCCAATTTGGGCGCTGTATTCGATCGTCGCTTTCTGGATTAGTTCCGGGTAGGTGCTGCCGCAGCCCTCGTTGATGTTGACGCCATTCGGCTCGACATTCAGCGCCGTCACTTCCGCCCCAAGCGCGCGCAGGACCTGCGGCGTTGTCTCGTAGGCCGCGCCGTTTCCGGCATCGACCACCACGCGCACGCCGCGCAGATCCAGCCCCTGGCCGTAGGCGCGCACGGCCAGCTTGGTGTAGCGCGCCGCGCTGTTCGGCAGGCTCTCCACGCGACCGATCCGGTCACCCGTCACGCCTTTGCGGCGGAGCTGGGTGTTGTTCATCAGCTTTTCGATTTCCCCTTCCAGCGCATCGTCGCACTTCAGGCCGTCGCTCTGGAAAATCTTGAGGCCATTGTCCTCAAACGAATTGTGCGAGGCGCTGATGAC
>FTJN01000629.1_pt5 | contig 14042 bp, 11 predicted proteins | sample 1658361 | NCBI WGS metagenome assembly FTJN01 (sample SAMEA3914819, study PRJEB12502) | metagenome | biome: forest; material: soil | place: Canada | collected 2010-06-26 | depth 0.3 m | reverse complement strand
AAGTCAGACCATTTCGTATCACTAATAGTACAATAAAAGAATCCGTCCTCCTGAGCTTGTCGAAGGATCAGCCTCCAGAACGCATCGCCGATTCCAAGGGCTGTGGTCTAATCAAGGGGGCTCTGTTGATGGACCTATCTTTCGGGAGCTGATCCTTCGACAAGCTCAGGAGGACGGATTTTTATCATACCGTTTACTCTGCTAACTGGTCTCACTCCTCCCATCAACCGGCTCGGCCTACTCCCCATGAACCTCATGAGCCTGAAAGGCAACGTAAGTTTGATGGCCCGGACAACTTGTTGTCCGGGCCATCAAATCGTGTTCATCACCCAAATAACGCGAAGGGGATCCGCGTCTCAGGCCAACATGCGTTCAGGTGGCCCTATTGCAGGCTATTGGAGCCGGGCTGATCCTGGTAGTAGTAGGGATCCTTCGGCGCGGGCACGTAGCCGGGCTGGTTGCCGGTCGGGGCGTAATTGGGCTCCGGCGTCGGCTGGTACGTGGGCGTGGCCGAAGCCGCCGGTTGGGCCGTCTCATAGACCGGTTGCTCGGACGCTTCCTTGCGGATGCGAAAAAGGCCGTCGTAAAGAAGTTCGTTGGTCCGGGTATCGATGAACTGGATCTGGAACCAGTAGAGGTCGCTGGTGACCTTGCCCCGCAACTCGGCCAGGAGACGGTACTCGTGGGTATCGGAAAGCGGCGTGGCAGGCGGGCTGCTCTTGCTCTTCTTGCCCGAGACCAGGGGGGGCAGGGTCCGTTCCACAAAGCGGAGCTTCAACCGGGTGAGCAGCAACAGGCGATCCCGCAACAGGGTGGTGTAGGGCTCGGTATCGACGGGAGGAGGGCCGACCACCAAACTGGTCACCCCGGAAAATTGAACGATGGGGGGAACCGGCGCGCCGGCGATGGCGGGGATGTCGAGAATAGCGTGGGCTGCTTCCTGCCCCGCAATGGCGACATCGCCCACCTCCTGCGCGGGACGCGGGGGCGCATTCGGCACCGGCGTGGGCTGGATGAGCCTTGAACCCGTAGTGTCATCGAGCTCCTGCGTGGTGCCACACGAGACCAAAGCCAAGGTGGCGCCGAGCAAAAGGGCGCGTCTTACGGTTGCTTCTCCACCCAACCAAATCCGGTCAAAAGTCATACGGGCGTGCACGCTAGCAAAAGGTTACGCGGACGACGATAGAAAGATTTGGCTTCCTGAGGGATACCCTAAACCTTCGGCTTCAGGAGCGGAAAGAGGATGACATCCCGGATCGATTCGGCACCGGTCAAGGTCATGACCAGCCGGTCAATGCCAAGGCCGATACCACCGGCGGGGGGCATGCCGTACTCGAGAGCCGTGAGGAAATCCTCATCCAGATTCTGGGTCTCTTCGCCCGCTTGGGCCTCAAGACGCTGGCGCTGGACCACGGGATCGTTGAGCTCGCTGTAGCCGGGGGCGACTTCCTGCCCGCCGATGATCAATTCAAAGACGTCGACCACGGTCGGGTCCTCGGCGTTCTGCTTCGCGAGCGGGACCAGTTCCTTGGGGAGATGGGTGACGAAGAGCGGATTGCGGGCCTTGGCCTCGACCAGCTTCTCGAAGACCTGATTGGTCACCTCGAAATCGGCCATGCCGGGGGAGAGCTCCACGCCCAGCATGGGGCAGCGGAAGCGGCGTTCCTCCGGGGTCAAGTTGAACCAGTCGTCGCCGGCGGCAGCCTTGACGAGATCCCGGTAACGCTTGCGGGCAAAAGGCCCGGAGAGATCGATCGGCGGCAGGGCGGGGATGGTGCCATCCTCGCTGGCGGCGCGGCCTCCGACCTGCAGCGTGCCCATGGTCTTCATCGCCACGGTCTGGATGAGTTCCTCCACAAGTTGCGACATCGCCTCGAAATCGGCGTAGGCCCAATAGGCCTCCAGCATGGTGAACTCCGGGTTGTGTCGGCGGGAGATACCTTCGTTGCGGAAGTTCCGGTTGATCTCGAAAACCTTGGTGAAACCACCCACGAGCAGGCGCTTGAGGTAAAGCTCCGGAGCGATGCGCATGTAGAGATCGATGCCCAAGGCGTTGTGCTTGGTCACGAAGGGCCGCGCCGCCGCGCCGCCCGCGATGGTCTGCATCATGGGGGTTTCGACTTCGGTGAAGCCCTTCTCCTCGAAGAAGTGGCGCACCTCACTGACAATGCGGCTGCGGAGAAGGAGAACCTTCTTGGCATCCTCGCTCACGATGAGATCGACGTACCGCTGGCGGTAACGCTGTTCCACATCGGAGAGGCCATACCACTGGCTGGGAATGGGGCGGAGCGACTTGCTGAGAATGCGGAGATCGGTGAGCTTGACCGTCTTTTCGCCCGTACGGGTGGTGAAGAGGGTCCCCTCCCCGCCGATGAAGTCGCCGATATCGAGTTGCTTCCAGAAGGCGAACTTGTCGCCCAAGCCCTGAACCTGGGCGTAGACTTGGAGCTTGCCGGTCTCATCCTGGATGTGGGCGAAGACGTTCTTGCCCATCTCGCGCTTGGAGATGAGGCGGCCGGCGACTTTCACAGGACGCTCATCGGCGTAATCGATCACCACTTGGGAGCACGTCTCCGTGCCGGGATAGGCTGCGCCAAAAGGGTCGATACCCTGTTGCCGCCACGTCTCCAACCGGGCCCGTCGCAGGGCCAACAATTCGCTCTCGTCTTCCATAGGGAGGGCGAGCGTAGAGGGTCACGAGGCGGAAGCCAAGACGGAGTTTGGCAATCGGAACGCAAAAGCGCCTGTTTTCACTTTTATTTTTAAGCCTCGATGTCTATCTAGGTGAGCTAACAGATCGAACAAACGACGAATGAATTCCCCCGAGCAGACTCTTAAGCGCCAACAGAAAGCTGCCGCTTTCTGGGAGCCGCGCATTGCCGATGTGGTCGCCTGCCCGGACAACCTGCACCTTCCCCGCGTCCCGGAGGCGGGACGACTGGAGGAAGACATCATCACCATGCACAATGGGATCCGGCTTCACGGCTTGAGCTACTATGGCGAGGGCAACCGGGCCATGCTGGTCGAAAACAAAGGGGTGCACGAACCCCAGGAAGAGCGCGCCTTCATGGAGGTACTGAAACATCTCCCGCCCAAGAGCACGATGCTGGAACTGGGCTCCTACTGGGCCTTCTACTCCCTCTGGTTCGCCACCGTGGTGGAATCGGCCACCTCCTACATGATCGAGCCGGAGAGTCGCCGGATGGAATCCGGGAAAAAGAACTTTGCCCTCAACGGGAAAACCGGCCACTTCCGCCGGGCCTGGATCGATCACACCGATCTCAAGCCGCCCTCCGGTACGCCCACGGTTTCTGTGGATGGCTTTTGCACACGCTACAAGATCGAACATCTCGCCATCCTCCACGCCGATATCCAAGGGAAGGAGGTCGCCATGCTGCAGGGCGCGCGACGCATGCTTTCGGGAGGGAAGATCGACTACGTCTTCGTCTCGACCCATTCCGACCGCCATCACTACAACTGCCTCGAAATTCTGCAAGCCCACGGCTACAACATTCTCGCCTCGGCGGATAAACGGAACACCTATTCCTTCGACGGCCTGATCGTGGCCAAGCGCGGCACCCTCACCAACGGCCCCACCCAGCTGGAGATCGCCCACAAGTCGGGAAAGCCGGACCGGGAGCGGGTGCTGGGCAAGTGGATCCGCAAGCTGAGGGGCCTGCCGGTTAAAGCGAAGTAGCATCAATTTCTCCCCTCGTCCCCAGACTCCGTCTGGGAACGCACTTGTCCGCGCGACTCCGTCGCCCCGTATCCTGATTCCCCTGTCTGCGTCAACAAATCAAGGGGCGGAAGGCGTGCGCCTTGCAAATCCGATCCTTGATCCCGTTTGGATTGAATGAGCGACGGAGTCGCACCGACAAGCGCGTTCCCAGACGGAGTCTGGGAACGAGGAAAGCCTTTTTGCTATCCCCCGATGCCCCCTCCCGATAGTCTACCGCTGTTAACATCCCAATGACTTCTCCTTTTCGCCTTCCCCTCCCGCTTCTCGTCCTTTGGGCGGTCTCGCTCGCGCCTTCCTTTGCCCTCGATCCCGTCTACCTCGATGGCACCACCCTACAATATGACAGAACCGTCAGCCCTTTTCTCCCTCCCATTGTCCTCGGCCCCCAGGGCGGTACCATTCCGTTCTCGAGCAACATCACCTTCACCGGCATCATTTCCGGGGCTGGCCCCCTGAATCTCGTTTTGGAACCCGGCCAGAGAGGCTCGACGCTCGGTGTGACGGCCTCCCTGTTTGCCCGCAATAATGGCAATACCTTCAGCGGCGGTCTCAACATCCTGAATCCGGCCTATGATGGCTCCCTCAACCAAGCCTGGCTGGTCAAAGCCGTGAATGATCGGGCCCTTGGCACGGGCCCAGTAACCCTTTCCCCCGGTTCAGCCTTGAGCCTCAGCGTTTTGCCGACCAGCCTCGGTACGAACCGAATCAATCTCGTCAATCAATCGGCCCTGATCCTCGATTCCGAAGGAATCGACCCGGCGATGGTAATTTCCCGGACCTCCAGCCAGGGCGTGCTGGAGCTGGGGGCCACATCCCGCTCCCGGTATGGCCGTTCGCTCAACATGGCTTGGTACGGGGACGGAACGCTGTTTCTCGGCACGGCGCTCGGCGAAGTGACTTACCATGCCAACGCCTTGAAACCAGGTGCTGGCAACATCTATCGGCTGGGAGGTTCCCTGGCTATTCCCGGAACCTCCTCTGCCAAGCCGAACACGCTCATCATCGCCGAACGCGACAACATCCTCACCGGCACAGCTTCGGTCCAGACCGCAGGGTCGGTGAAGCTGATGAACGCCAACAACTTTACCGGGGGAATCAGCGGCGGCGGGGTGGGAATCGGCCACGATCTCGCGCTTGGATCGGGCCCGGTTTCCGTCCTGGGCCTGACGGCATTGAACGGCCCCAGAACGATCGCCAATCCCCTGTTCCTCAAGGATGGCTCTTCCTATGCGTTGAACGGCCCTCTGACTTTCACCGGCCCCGTGGACCTCGGTGGTGGAACTCCCATCTTGTACAACCCGACCCCGAGCTCCGTCCGATTCACCAACAGAATCGGCAACGGCGTGCTGCAGGTGAACTACGGCCTGATCTGCCAGTTGGATGCCGCGAATACTTTTTCCGCTTTGAATCTGGAAAATGCCAGCCGGGTCGTTGTGTCCTCCGAGGCCAACTTGGGCGGCCCCCTGGCCCCCATCCATTTTACCGGTAACAACAGTGACTCGCCCGGCACAGTGGAAACGACCGCCAGTTTTACCCTCCACAATCCCATTTCTATTGGGAAGGTCTATGACTCCCAAGTTGCCGGGTTCGATGTCGCTGCGGGCACCACCCTCACCATTGAGCAGGTGATCCCCGGCTCGGGCACCATCTCTAAAACCGGGGAGGGCACCCTGGCATTCTCCAGTAGCACCCCCTTTGGCGGCATACTTTCAGTGGAAGAGGGTCAGGTCAGCACGATCGGGAATTCCGCCTCCTTCGGATCGGTCTATGTCTACAAAGGTGCCACTTTTGCCGGTGCGGGCAACATGGGCAACCTCTTCATCGAGGGCGGTACCGTGGCTCCCGGTGGCGGCCCCGGCATGATCTGCGTCCAATGCCCCACCTTCTCGCCCAGCGAGAACCCGGGTCAACTGGAGTTTGAGTTTACCCGGAAGGGGTCTCCCATTTACACCACTCCCGGGAATTGCCGGAATGGGCTTCTCCTTTTGCCTCCCGACGTGGGTGGGCTTCAGAGGGATCTGGAGGACTGTGAAATTTCCATCTTCTTCGCCACGCCCACGGTGGAACCGGGAGACGTCTTCCGCGGAGCCTTTGCGCAACAGTATCTGAATGGCCAACCATCCGCCCCCCTTGCGATCACCTCCCGCTTCTCCTATTACGTGCCCTCCCCCACCGGGACGATCAGCTTCCATGGCAAAACCTATGCCCCGCTCGACCTGACGAAGTACAATGTCGAGCGCAGCTGGCATGAAGATCCGGCCATTCCGTCATTCGCCGGGGAACCCAAGCCCCCTTTTATTGAACTTGGTCACGCGGGCCTGGTCTGCCAGTTCAAGGTCGTTACCGGGCGGATTCTGATCCTCTCCCTTCCGCCGCCCAATGGCTCTGTCGGTCATGCTTACGATTTCTCCTACGAGGCCTCGGGATTACCCGCCGCCACCTTTGCCGTGACCTCCGGAAAGCTGCCTCCCGGCCTGACTCTTAACGCGGAGGGCGAGCTTTCAGGAACACCCACGGCGGGCGGCATTTTCACCGGGACGGTGACCGCAAGCAATGGCGTTCTGCCCCTCGCCAAGCAAAACTTTTCCATCACGATTGGGCAGGCACCTTTCTTCCCAGGCGGTCCCCTCCAGGTCTCCGTTCCGTTGTACGAGCCCTGCAGCTTCACCCTACAGGCGAACGGAACGCCAGTTCCGACCTTCACTTTTTTGAGCGGTGGCGCCCCTGCTGGCATGTCCCTCTCAGGGGATGGCGTCCTTTCTGGCACGCCGCAAGTTAAAGGCACCTACACCGGGGTAATCGCGGCCTCGAACGACCTTGGCCAAATCTATCAGAGCTATTCGATCACGGTCACCGATCGCCTCAACAAACCGCCCGTTTTCCTCTCAACGACCCTGTGGTCGACCCGGTACCAAACCTCCTATACGTATCAACTGGAAGCGACCGGTTTTCCCGCACCCACCTTCGCCGTAACCGCCGGGAAACTTCCGCCGGGAATGACTCTTACGCCTGCCGGCCTGGTCTCCGGAAAGGCCACAAAAATCGGTGTCTTCCCGATCTCCATCACCGCCAGCAATGGGACGGCACCTGACGCGCTGCTCTCTGTCCCCTTCAACGTGGAAAAAAAGCTTCAGACGATTACCTTCCCAGTCGTGAAGCAGCTCAAGGTGGGAGACGTGATTCCGTTCGAAGCCAAGGCTTCGAGCGGCCTGCCGGTCACCTATACCATCTTGGGACCGGCGACGCTTGCCAACAACGTTCTGACCTGTACCCAGACGGGAAAAATCACGATCAAACTTCGACAGGACGGCGATGCCACCTACGCCCTCACAACCAGCAGCTTCGAGACGACAGTTCAGTAGAGGTGGGAATCAAGTCGCAGATTGTCAGCACCGCATGACTAGGCTACCCTGTCCGCATGAAACGCGTCTTCACCCGGGAGGAATGGGCAGCGCGTGGACACGAGATGGAGAAGCTGGCGACACGGATAGGCTTTATCCAACGCAAGCCGCTTGACCAGCAACTTGGCAAGAGCCGCGCCAAGCGGGCATTGCTCCAGAAGCTTTATGGACCAACCGGCCAAACCTGATTTTAAAAAGCGGGAGGAAATCGCTGCCCGTGTTTCGGCGGCGTTCAAGGCCCGGGGCTTCCAACTCGTGCAATATGGCGGGGCGACCGTGGAGCAATATTCCCGGGGGCACTATGCCACCAGCGATGTCGATCTCGGTTTCGTCGATCTCTCGCCCTCGCTGGAACTACGCGCAGAGGTGATGGCGTCTCTGGGTTGTGCCCGGGGCGTCCGGCTTTACCTATTGGACGGTGTCGTGGTGGATCTGGGTGGTACGGCGGAATTGCTGAGTCCCCGGCTGGTGGAGATCGATACCGCCGAAGGAAAACTTCTTCTCGAAGCACCTGAAGAAAGTCTGGTGCAGCGGGTCCTGATGTCAGTCTATCCGCAAGAAGACGACGACCAAAAACAAGCTGCGCTCCTACTGATGGCGCAGGCACTCACCGGGAATTTGCCGCTCGATTGGGCAGAGGTGGATCGATTGGCGCGCCTGCCCGGATTCAAGGTGGAGACGGTGATGGCGGCTTATCGTGCCGAAGCGCAGCACCTGATTCAGGGCTGAAAAGTAGGGCGGACAACGGCGCAGCGCTTGCGCGCTCTGAGATGCGCTGCCGATCCTGCCCTGATGAGGTCGCTCCGTCAGGACAGGTCTCCTATGGTAACGGCCAATCATCCGTCCGGAAAGGCGAGGCGGGAAGATCTTCGCTGTTGTAGAGATTGCACGAGGGATTTTGCGCCCAGCCATAGCGTACGGCGACCGGCTTTGACACCTGCGCATTGGAAAGCACGACGGTGTTCCCCACGATGGTTGCATCGGCCGTTAAGAATTTCCGGTCTTCGCCAGCAATGGTGAAACCGAGCAACCGGTCCGTCGGCAAGGGCTGCACGCCGGGGGCAAGGTAGGGGGCGCTGCCGATTTTCAATCCGCTGCCGGTTTCGCGGAAGGTCACGACGGCGTTGCTGCCGGAAATGCGCAGGGAGTCGTAGATCGGTCCGGAATAGATCACGTCCTCACCGTAGGCCAGATAATCCGCCGCGCGGGCGAGGCGCATGGCGATATCGAATTTGTCGCGCGAATGGACGTTGTTTGGATCGCCGACGTCAATGGTCACGACCATGGCGACATTCGGTGCGCCGAGGCTCTTGAGCTGACCTTCCCGCAACAGGGCGAACAAATCCGAGGTGGGATTATTCTTGTTGATGTTATTCTGGAATTGGACCGAGAGGAACGGAAAGTCGCCCTCGCCCCAGCGCACGCGCCAATCGGCAATGAGCGTGTTGAGGACCTCCGCATAGAGGTCCGATGGGTGGATGTAATCGGAGCCCTCATACCAGAGCACGCCGGTGATGCCGTAGGGAATGAGGGGCGCGACCATGCCGTTGAAGAGGCTGGAAGGGGAGGCCTTCGTCCCGTTGGGATCAGCGGGTGGCTCGGGCTCGCGGGGATCGGGAAAGGGCTCCGGCGGCAGGGGCGTGCCCTCTTGCTGCGCCTTTTTCAGTGCAATCTGCCAGGCGCGGTACTCGATGGCGAAGGCCGCGCCGGTGTGCTCGTTCCAGTAGTCCAGCGCCTCGTTGTAGGCGGCGAGTTCCGCAGGATAGGTGGTCATCGCCTGGGGATATTCCGCCTGAAGTTGCAGGCGGTCGGCCACCAGTTCCTGCGTCTTGGGATCATCCACCTGCTGGAGTGAGGAAAGACTGGCCCAAGCCTCGACCCGGGTACCGCCGACGCAGTCGTTGATCAGGCCGATGGGGCGTCCCTGGCTGGCACGGATCGCCTGGCCAAAGAAGTAGCCAAGCCCGGAAAAGGCATCGGCGGTTTGCGGCGAGCAGACAACCCATTTGGCGTCGACGTCCGCGCGAGGGCCGACTGCCGTGGTCCGCGGGATCGAGAAGAAGTGGATCAGCGTATCGGTCGCGGCGGCGGTCGCTTCCTTCCCGCCCACGGAGGTGGAGAGCGGGACGTACATGTTCGACATGCCGCCGCAGATCCAGACATCGCCGACCAGCACATCGGAGAATGTCCGTATCTGGATGCCCCGCACCGTCATGGTCTGGGGCGTGGAGCTGGGGGGCAGGGCAGGTAGCGTCACGCGCCATTTCCCATTGGCGTCCGCCGTGGTTTGCCCTGCCTTGCCCGCGATACGGACGATCACCCTCTGCCCCGCCGGAGCCGTGCCCCAGACCGGAAGCGGAATGCCCTGTTGCAAGACCATATGATCGCCAAAGATCGCGGGCAGCGTGACATCAGCAGGCATGGCCGGGCGAAGCATCTTGAAGTTCTGCCGCACGCTGGCAGGGGAATGGTTGGCGTCGCCCACCTGCGAGGCTACGACCGAGATGGTCACCGGACTTGTGGCAGCGATCTTGATCTCGTTTCCTTGAATAGTAGCGGGGCCGGCGACAATGGAGTAAGTGATGGGAAATCCGGAGGAGGCCGTCGCGGAGATGGCCAGGGTGTCCGTCCCAAGCGTCTGATTGGCGATGGGCAGGAAGCTGATCGTCTGGGCAGCGCGCCGGACGACGAGCCTTTGCGTCACCGGCGGTGCGACGGCGTAAATCGTACTACCGGGCTGCTCCGCCTTCACGGTGATGGTGCCAATGCCCGTCGGTGTGAGGGTGGAACCGGAAAGCGTAGCCGGACCGGAAATCAGGGTATATTTCACCGGGAGCCCGGAGGAAGCGGTGGCGGAGAGGGAAATCGCCGGGCCGAACTCAACCGGAGAATCGACCGAGAACACAAGGGTCTGGGACTGCAACACCCGAAACTGCACCTGCACCGGGGTCGCGGCTTCGAAGGTGGCATTCCCCTTTTGGCGTGCGCTGATCGAAACGCGGCCAAGCCCCGTCACCGTCACGCGGTTGCCGGAAAGTGTCGCCGGACCCGAAAGGGAATAGGTTACCGGCAACCCCGAGGAAGCCGTGGCATTCAGGACCAAGGGAGAGGTGCCAAGCAACTGATCGGGGATGGAAGCGAAGGAAATCGTCTGGGGCGTTGCGGCCATGGCGGGAAAAGCCAGAGCGAGGAACAAGAGGCACCACAAAGGCAAACGAAGAGAAGAGAGAGTCATGCAGATATTCACCTTATAGGCATTTCCACCAGTTACAAGGTACAGGACCTACTTTATCCGGTCGATTCTCAAAGCCCTTGCGTCCGAGAGGATACCAATGCAGCTCCCGTGGTCAGGTAAAAAGGAGAACTAGTCCTTAAGTGTGATTGTGTTCTTTCGACTCTCCCGATATGGTGCCACTTCAATTCCTATGAAACTTACCCGTCTTTTCACCACCCTGATTCTTGCCGTGGCGGCCCTCGTCGCGGTTTCCTCCTCCCTCCAGGCACAATCCGCCAGCGACTTGGATCGCGACAGCGCCAAGGCGCTCCGCTGGCTCTACGCCAATAACCCCAAAGCACGCGAATTCGGGAAGAAGGCCCATGCCGTGCTCGTCTTCCCCAACGTCATCAAGGGAGGATTCTTCATTGGTGCGGCCGGTGGCAACGGCGTCCTGTTCAAGGACGGCGAAGTCGACAGCTACTACAACACGAGCGCGATTTCCTACGGCCTGCAGTTCGGCGGCCAGACTTACGGCTATGCCCTCTTTTTCATGAACAACAAGGCGATCTCCTACCTCCATAACAGCGAGGGCTGGGAAATCGGCGTCGGTCCGAGCATCGTCGTGGTCGATGCCGGCGCGGCCAAGAGCTACTCCAGCACGACGGCGCAGAAGGATATCTACGCGTTCATCTTTGACCAAAAGGGCCTCATGGCCGGTCTCGGCGTCCAAGGCTCGAAGATCACGGAATACTATCCTTCGGAGTAAGTTTCCTGCTTTGCCACGGCGGCCCGGGCCAGTAGATTGGAGGCATGCGCCTCCGCGTTATTCTACCCGCCCTAGCCGCCGTTTTTCTTTTCACGGCTCTCTCTTCCACCCGGGCCGACGACGCCCCGCCCATCGTTATCGTCAGTCCTGATGCCGGAACGACCTTCGCCTATGGGACCATCCGCAATCGCGCATTGGTCTGGGATCCCAAAACGAAGATGTTGATTGCGCGGGTGACGTTTACCGATCAGCGCCTGGCTTCCGGCCAGCCGAATGACGACCAGCATGAGTTCCGGCTTCCCGGCGTGACCTTCGATTCCGCCACCGGAATCTTTTCTGCCAAATCGGCCAAGGGTGAAATTATCCCCGTGGCCCAAATCAAAAAGACGCTGTTCTTCCAGCACATTGAAGCGCTGCCCAATGCCCGGGTGAGGATCATGCATCCCCGGGGCGATATCACCGTGGTGCTGGAGGCGATCAACCCGAAGGATCCGGCCATGCACCCCAAGGCTAAACCAGGCAACCCGGATGGGACGCATGATGTTCCGATCCAAGAGATCCTGAACTAAGCTGAGAAAGCCCCTATGCGACTTTTCCTCTTCGTCTGTCTGGCTCTCGTTTTTTGTTCCGCGCCCGTCTGCGCGAAATCTGTTTTACATGCTTTTATGGTCGAAAGTCCGGATCACAGCACAGTCGCTGTGGGAGGCCCGCAGGCCCGGCATTCCTGGGGTATGCAGGGAAAGGACAGGCATCTTTGCGTGATGATCAGCCGATCCCAGGATGAAGACCCAGCGGTCACGTTTAATTTTCCGCAAATCATTCTGGGAAAGGATGGCGCGACCTATGTCTTCCGCACCTCCGAGGGAAAGCTGATGCCTGTCGCCACGCAAAAGCTCAATCAACAGGGCAGCATGGAGGTCAGCTTGCTGAAGACTTGCTTCCTGCTCGTCGGAAAGTCTGGTGACTCCTATCTGGTCAAGCTCCGAATTGCGGATCGCGAGCTTTCTCCCACGCTCGATTAGGACTAAATCGGGCTTTCGATCTGAGGGACGCTTTCGATCTTCATGATGTGATAAAGAATGATGGCGATCAGGCAGTAGGAGGCAAAGGTCGCGTTGAAATCCCCAAAGACGGTGAAGTAGCTGATGAAAGACGCAACCATCATACAAAAGAGCCATGCTTTGATTCCAAACAGCGGAGTGGGATTGGAGCGCTCGTTCGAAATCATCGAGCCGAGAATCCAGATTAAATTTATCCCCAGCATGACGAAGCCGATACTGCCGATCAGCCCCACGCAATCGTAAAGACTGATCCAGCCCGTATGAAAGGCCTTGCTGACGATGAAGCCCTTGGCTTCCCGGTAGTTGCTGTCCAAGTGAGCCGATTTCTTGCCGTTGTAGTAATCGACTTCCTCGGGATCCATGACGAAACCGTTCCCAATGAGGGGGCTTTTCGTCATGTATTCCGCTTCGTAAACCTTAATGATATTCTTGCGGAAGTCGTTGGAGGATTTCGAGCTCTCCAGCACTTCGTTGTCCCAATCCCCGGGCAGGAAGGAAAGACTGCGTTGGACCATGTGAGGAAGATTGCGGAGGGAGGAATTCCCGGAGCCGGAGATCTGGAAGCCAATAAAGAGGAGGACCGCAAAGGCAAGGATCATGGGGATAACCGCCGCGCGCCACGAATAGTAGCACCAAGCCCCCACAACGGTGACAAGCATGAAGCTGAAGACCGAATTGCGGTAACCCGACATGGCCGTCAGAACGAAACAGATGAAAGAGATGATGGCAATCCAGCTCCACTTCGGGTGCCACCATTTGAAAAGGGGATACTGGGAAACGAAGTAGAGTTGAAGAGCTCCTCCAATTCCCGCAAAGACACCCAGGCGACCGATGCCCTCCTGCGATTCGAAGCTGGGGGTTGCTTCGTTGACATAAGCACCCACGTTGACGTTATCGGTAAAAATATAGAGGTAGGGCGTCAGGCTGGGAAAGATGGTCGTGATCAGGAATGGCATGGATGACAAAAGAGCCGCCAAACAACAGAACAGAGGCAATCGCCTGAGGACTTTAACCGAGGGGCTCGAAACGCTGAGCCCGCAGAAATAGGTAATGGTCACCACCAGCAAAATAAGGCCGGGACGGGAGCCCATGTTGGTACTGTTTAGTGCCTTCAACCCGAAATTGCGATCATGGTAAAGAACGATCAGACCAACGATAAAAATAGGCAGGCTGATCGCCCAGTAGCCCAGATGGAGGGGCATCTTCCGAAGGGCGAGATAGGCCACGAGGTAATAGAGGATCAGCGCGAGACAGAAAACCTCCATGAAACCCAGGCGCCCCGGCAGGATGTGGGAATTTCCCACGATAAACGTGCCCACCAGAGGGAGGACGGCCATGCGATCCTTCACCGTGAAGAAGATGATGCAGACCATGCAGATGCTCATGAAGATCGCCGGGAGGACGAAGTCGTTCTCCAGGAACGAGACAATCATGTAGGGCCCCAAAATCGCACCCGCGAGGATGATGAAGAAATTGATGATGGAGCGCTCGTTGATCATGGGGCGGCGGTAACGTTAACGGGACGGGAGAGCACAGGGCCGCAGGTAAGAGCCTTTGGGAAGGCGCGCGGGCATGAAATCGTGACTCTCAGGCAAAACATCGGATTCGTGGAGAGGCGAATATCGCCCGTTCCGGGATGCGTCACAAGCCTTTTGCGTCGAGAGTCTCCTTGGAAGCAACCAGTTTGTCGCTTTTGACGTGGAACAGCCCCGCACCAGACAGGCGAGGAATGGTCATTTCCTGTCTTTTATTCGGCTCGATAAAACTCCAAGCATTTGTGGCCAAACTTCTTACATCGCAATTAGGTTTCTTTTTCGTTTTCCGTTGACGTAAACGGCCAACGGCCTAATTTCTGCTT